>Ga0209986_10001677_pt1 | contig 21030 bp, 16 predicted proteins | sample BlataG_FD_183168 | JGI IMG/M metagenome (GOLD analysis project Ga0209986, IMG submission 183168) | Deep subsurface microbial communities from Black Sea to uncover new lineages of life (NeLLi) - Black_00105 metaG (SPAdes) (version 2) | ecosystem: Environmental > Aquatic > Marine > Oceanic >... | reverse complement strand
GCTTCGATGCTGGCCGGCTCGATGGGGATGTTGCCTTCCGCTTGGCTGGGAGAGAACCACGCTGGCGTCTACGAACCCATCCATGGCAGCGCCCCGGACATCGCCGGTAAGGACATCGCGAACCCGATAGCCACCATCCTCAGTGTGGCTATGCTGCTCCGCTACTCGCTGGACCTGGAGCATGAGGCACGGGCAATCGAAGACGCGGTGGAGGCGGTGCTGGCTGAAGGGTACCGCACTCTTGACATTCGGGTAGACGGCGCGACCCTCGTCGGAGGCGAGGAGATGGGAAATTTAATCGCCGAGGCGATTAGGGAAAGGGGCTCTCCCGAGCCTGCTCACGTCTCCCAGGTCTCCACCAGAGCTCACGTTCATCAGGAGAACAAGAGCCATGCGCAGTGATCTGGCTAAGCGGGGCGCCCAGCGGGCTCCTCACCGGAGCCTCTTCTATGCGACGGGGCTAACACCTGAGGAACTGGACCGCCCCCTCATCGGCGTGGTCAACTCCCACAACGAGCTTGTACCGGGCCACGTGCATCTCGATAAGGTCGGCCAAGCTGTAGGAGCGGGAGTCCGCATAGCCGGTGGCACCCCACTAGAGTTCAATGTGATAGGCGTGTGTGACGGTATAGCCATGGGTCACGAGGGAATGCGCCATTCTCTCCCCAGCCGGGAGCTGGTGGCCGATTCCGTAGAAGTGATGACCTCTGCTCACCGCCTGGATGGTCTGGTCCTCATACCAAACTGTGACAAGATTGTGCCCGGTATGCTGATGGCCGCCGCTCGCCTCAACATACCGGCCATCTTCGTCAGCGGCGGCCCGATGATGGCCGGGCGCTACCGAGGCCAAGACGTCGATGTGAATACCGTCTTCGAGGCGGTGGGTGGGTTCCAGTCCGCCCGCATGAGCGAGGAAGACCGCGAGGAACTGGAATTGGCTGCCTGCCCCGGTTGCGGCTCTTGCGCTGGCCTCTTCACTGCCAACACGATGAACTGCTTGACTGAAGCCCTGGGCATGGGGCTACCGGGCAACGGCACTATTCCCGCGGTGACCGCAGCCCGTCTGAGGCTGGCCAAGAAAGCGGGAATGCAGATCATGCACCTCGTCCGTGACGACATCCTGCCCCGGGACATCATGACCGAGGCGGCATTCGACAACGCCATCGCCGTCGACATGGCTATCGGAGGCTCGACCAACACCGTACTGCATCTACCCGCCATCGCCCACGAAGCTGGCATCCCCCTTCCCCTCCAACGCTTCAACGCTGTGAGCGACCGAACTCCCTCCCTGGTCAAGCTTAGCCCGTCTGGACCGCACCACATGCAAGATCTGGATGAGGCGGGGGGCGTGTCAGCCGTGATGATGGAGTTGCTCAACTGCGATCTGCTGGATGGCCAGCCGCTCACGGTCACAGGCAAGACCGTCGCCGAGAATCTGAGTCGAGCTTGCGGGCTTTCTGACATGATCCGGCCCGCCGACAAGCCCCACCGACCTGACGGGGGAATCGCCATTTTGTGGGGCAACCTGGCCCCCGAAGGGGCGGTGGTCAAGGCGGCCGCCGTTCTGCCCGAGATGATGCATCACCAAGGACCAGCCCGGGTCTTCGACGACGAGGAATCGGCGCTGGAGGCCATCTTGGGCGAAGACATCCAGCCCGGCGATGTGATCGTCATCCGCTACGAGGGGCCCAGAGGCGGACCAGGGATGCGAGAAATGCTGATGCCCACCTCAGCCCTCGCCGGGATGGGCCTGGATCACGAGGTTGCACTCCTCACCGACGGTCGTTTCTCCGGGGCGACACGGGGGGCCGCAATCTGCCACATCAGCCCGGAAGCCGCCGTGGGCGGACCCATCGCCCTGGTTCAGAATGGCGACCAGATCGATCTAGACATTCCCAACAGACGCCTCACCCTCCTAGTCCCCGAGGACGAACTTTCTCGCCGCCAGGAGCGCTGGCAACCGCCGCCGGCCAGAGTTGCCGAGGGGTATCTCGCCCGCTACGCGGCGATGGTCTCTTCAGCCAGCGAGGGCGCTATCCTGAAGTGAACGGCGCCGGCAGATCTGGGGAATCTTCGTGGAACGCGATCGAGGACTACCCGCCGCTAGACCTCCGTTGAGGAAGGCAAATGGACTGGAGTCCATGGCCTCAATAGGGGAGCGTGACTTGGTGAGCTCTGTCTTGCCTCAACCCGTCCGGACACGGCCTACGAAGACCCTGCTTGTGCACAGACAGCGACATCGATACCAGACGGCTTCCCAGAGGCTCAGAACCGGAACGGGCGAGGCTGAACCAAGGGCACCTCTGCTGGGGCGGGATCTATAATCCTGCCCTTCTCCGCTGGATTGCACCCTTCGAAAGGGCCCGCACCCTACCCTTCGACAGGCTCAGGCCGACGCTCAGAGTGAATACAGCAGCAGTGTTCGCGGTGCCGTTCGCGCCCACTAACCGTCGTACGCGGACGGCACATTGTGCCCCGATTCGGCTGACTTCCCGGTCTAGGGGTTCTCAGCAGACCAGAGAATCTGACCGCGGCGGCGATTGACGATGATCACGGGAGCACGCCATCCCACTCCTGATCTAGCGAAATGGGCTACAGTGGCCTCCTAGAAGGGCACGAAGGTTCTGTCGAGACTGCGCAGCGCAGTCCTGATATTACTGGCTCGCACCAGGTGTATGTACCCCGTGATGGTGAACCGCGGCAGAGCCATGACTACCTGGTGGCGGCTCCTCTCTGTGTAGGGGAACGGCCGCAGTTGCTGACGCTCATCAGGCGTGCTGCTCGGCTCCCGAGGAATCCCGAAAACGATCCCGTCCTTGTTGATGTATGCCAGATCCTTGGTCAGGGTGGTGGCGACGGTGTAGGGCGCTATTCGGGGTTCGGTCCCTCGAGTGGAGCATTGTCCTCCACAGGAGCCTTGTCGTTCACGCGCATGGGAGGCCAGAAGATCTGGGCTCGCTTGCGGTTGATGATAATCACTTCCGCGGCCCAACCGATCCTGGTGTCTGGCATGTAGATCGCTCTGGCCCTGGTGATGGGAACGAATCCCGCCGCGAGCGCCTGTAAGGCACTACGGATGTCCGCGTGCTTGACAAGGTGCAGGTACCCTGTCACCGAGAAAGGCGGCAAGCTAACCAATACTTGATGGCGATCCTTATCTACGTATTGGAAGGGTTGGGTTCTCTGTCGTTCTTCTGCGGTCGAAGGAGGTTCGTGGGGGATGCCGAAAGAGATGCGGTCCTTGATGATATGAGCGAAATCCATCACAATCGCAGCGCCATCGGGATTGTCCACCGGAACGGCGCACACATCGTCGAGGACTACGGCATCCGTGGAGTCAAGGTTCAGAATGTCACTGAGGCGCCTCTCGTTGGTAGGATAATAACCCATGATGCGGTGCGTGTCCGTTACCAGTTCCACCTTCACGGCCCTGACTTGAGGACTCATGGGTTCATCCCATCCCGCCCAAGGAGGTGAATCACGCAGAGTCGCCGCCCCGCAGCCTGATAGGCCGTTATGTCCATCCCTACTTTGCGAAGACGCTGCCGCACCTCGCTGGCTCTATGGGCCTCTACGATGTAGAGGCATTTCTCCCCCCGTCTCAGGCCTGTTTCTAGAAAAGGAATGACCATTCCAGCAGGCCATCCCTCCGACGACCCGTGGATGAGACAAACGTGGTCGTGGACCTTTAGTCCTTCCAATTCCTTAATGGGTCCTGCTCCTACCACAGTGCGCCCCTCCGCTCAGCAATCATCACGCGCCTCCCACGGTCGGGATTGATGCGAACCTAGTTGCCGCTCTGACTGAAGGTCCCTCGGCCAATCACACTGCCTGGGTGGCGGCCTCAACCAGCAGGAAACTCCAGAATCTTCTTCCCGATCACCTCGAGGCAAGCATCCACAGCCTCGGGGTCATAGAGAATGCCCCTGTTCTCTCGGATCTCCCCCAGCGCCTCTTCGACGGCGTGGGCCGGCCGATAAGGCCGGTGAGAGGCCATAGCCTCCACCACGTCAGCCACGCCCAGGATTCTCGCCTCCAAGAGGATCTCTTTGTCTGAAAGCCCTTGAGGGTATCCCGAACCGTTGACCCGCTCGTGATGTTGAAGCACTATTCGAGCCACCGGCCATGGGAACTCTATGTCCTTCAAGATATCATAGCCGGCCTGGGGATGAGCCTTGATCATACTCCACTCCACCTCGGTCAGGCGAGTGGGCTTGCTGAGGATCTCGGCGGGAATGTATATCTTGCCCACATCGTGGATTAGCCCCGCCATGCGGACTCCGCGACTTCGATCTTCCGGGAGATCCATCTCCTCTGCTATGGCCGTCGCCAGATCCGCCACGCGCCTCTGGTGACCAGCCGTATAAGGATCTCTCATTTCTACAGCAGCAGCCAAAGCATACACCGTTTGGTCCAGAGTTCTTCTCAGCCTAGATAGGCTTCGCTCACGCTCCTGCTCCGCCAACTTGCGCTCTGTGATGTCACGCGCAATCCCCTCGATCTCGACAGGTACGCCACCCTTGCTCACCAGACGGGTGCTCACCTCCACCCACACTGGATCGCCATCTTTTCTGTGAGTGAGAAGCTCATAAGCTCCAGTCTCCTCCAGACCCTCCAATTTCCTGCGAGTGTTTTCCTGTGCTACAGGCAGATATTCAGGGTCAACGATCTGAGCGATATTGAGCTGGAGTATCTCCTGCACCGTGTAGCCATATGTCCGCGAAGCGGCAGGGTTGGAGGACGTGAAATGCCCTTCGAGATCGTGCGTATAGATAACGTCACTGGCGTTCTCAACCAGTTCCCTGTATCGTTCTTCCGAGTCCTGCAGCGCTAGGTCAGCCGTCCGCTTCTCCAAAGCCCTGCGGATGGTGACCAGTAGCTGCTGCACGTCGTAGGGCTTCTGGACGTAGCTGTAGGCGCCCAGGTTGATGGCCTCGATGGCGGATGCCTGAGAGGCGTAGCCCGTGAGTACGATACACTCGGTGCCTGGAGAACGTTTCTTGATCTCCTCCATCACCCGCAGACCATCCATGTCTGGTAACCTCAGATCAACAACAGCCACAAGGGGCTTCTCCTCCTCCACTCGCCCCAGGGCTGTCTCACCCTCGCCAGCGGCCACAGGTGCATAACCCTCGGCTCTCAGGATGTCACAGAGGGTCTTGCTGAGACTCGCGTCGTCATCCACTATGAGGACAGTCGGTTTATGGTCCATCCAGTTCTGCACCTCCGCATTCAAATGGGGTCGCTGAACGGCTCGTTATGCAGCGTGAGGCGTCTGCTGCTCACGGGCCCCTCATGACCAGAGCAGACTGCTCAGCGCTGTGCGTGGCCAGCGAATCGATAGTCTTCGAGCACCCGTGCAGGAGAGAGGCTACGCGTCGCGCTGGGCTATCTCCTTCCAACTGGCTGTGAGTATCGCCATTGAGCTTGAAGCCATCTACATCTCTCATCAGGAGAGCGAATGAACTCCCACACGTTTCGCAGTGAGCTTTCTGTCGGAGCAGAAGCTCGTCGAAGCAACTACGGTTGTCGGTCTCCGCGAGTCTGTCCGTAGTATAACACCTCCGGCATTGGCCCTTCAAGCGAGCATGCGCACCTGCGTAGACCGCATCTACACACCAGCCTCGAGTCCTCACCATCTTGGACAGACTCACCTGAACTCTGGGTGATTGTCACCGGCGAGAACCCTCCTTGCGCAGGTGGGAGAAGAGACTCAGCACCGCGTCGATGTCCAGCGGCTTGGTCAGGGTGGCTATGGCCCCAGCCTATCGGTGGAGTGCGCAGTCATGAACACCACGGATAGCTCGGGTTGTGTTTCCTTGACGAGACGGTAGAGTTCCACACCGTCCATCTCCGGCATTTTGATGTCACTCAGAATGCAGTCGAGGCGACGCTTTCCCACCTCAGCGACAGCCTCCCGCCCGGAATAGGCCACCTCCGCCTCGTACCCCTTAGCTCTGAAGATGTCTCGCAGAGTACGTGCCATCCCAGGGTCGTAGTCCACGACGAGGATTTGCAGGTTCTGGCTCACGATTCGAGCTCCGCCGTCGGCAGGATGACTGTGAAAGTGCTCCCCTTGCCCTCTTCGCTCTCTACTTCGATGCTCCCCCTATTGGCCTCAATGAAGATCTTCGAGACAGCCAGGCCGAGGCCGATGCCCCGGGGCTTGGTGCTGAAAAGCGGCTCAAAAAGCCTCTCCATGTTCTCCTTGGAGATGCCCACGCCCGTGTCCATCACGGAGACGTGGACCTGGCCTTCCTGAGCTTCAGCTCTGATACTCAGGGTACCGCCCTCGGGCATCGCCTGGTAGGCATTGGTGACGAGATTGTCCAGCACTTGCCCTATCTGCCGAGCATCAACGAAGACGCGGGGCAGATCCTGGGGTATTCGGACGGATACCTTCACACGCTCTGGCGCAGCCTGTCTCTCCAACACTTCTCTCACCAACTGGGTGACCGCTACCTCTTCCCTGTCCGCAGTGGTGTCGCGCGAGAAGTCCAGTAGATCTGAGACTATCTTCCCTGCCCTGTGCACTTGCTCAGAGATCAGCTCCAGGTACTCCGTGGTGGTTTTATCCGCGTCGGGGAGCGTCATTTGCAGGTAGTACACGGCGTTGCTGATCGTAGCCAGAGGGTTCCGTAATTCGTGGCTCACCCCGCCCGCCAGTTGACCGAGGATAGCCAACCTCTCCTTGCGCATCAGTTCCTCCTGAGCTTCGCGGAGTTCCTTGGTGCGCTCCGCCACCATCTCCTCCAGCCGTTCCGAGTACTCCCTGAGGGCCTCCTCTGCCTTCTTACGCTCGGTGATGTCCAAGGCAGTGAAGACAACCCCAGCCGAGAGATCGGCGGGATCGATGGCTGTCGAACTCAACAAGATATCGATCACCCGACCGTCCTCACACTTGAGGCGAGTCTCTACTGTGCCGGTGCCCTCTTTCTCTACTTCCGCGTACTTGACCCTTCCAACGCGGTCGAATTCCTCGTCACTCTCATATACAATCCGGGCACTTTGCCCTACCAGTTCGTCACCTGAGTATCCAACCATCTCTTGAAACGCTTCGTTGGTCCATCCGATCACCCTATTCGTCACCAGACCTATGCCCATCGACGCGGCCCGGAGAATACTCCGCAGGGTGGTTTCGCTTCGTTTGAGGGCGTCCTCCGCCTTCTTGCGCTCGGTGATGTCCAAGATCTGAGCGACTGTCCGTACTCTTCCCTCTGAGTCTGTGATCACGGTGGAGCTGATTTCCACGCGCCGCTTGTGACCATCTTTGCGGGGAATGCTGAACTCATAGCGGGGGGAAACTTCCTCACCCCTTTGCCTGCGGACGTAACGCTCTGCAACCAGGTCCCTACTCTCGTCGTCCAGGAACCTTCGGAAATCCTCACCAACGATGTCGCCACGAGAGTATCCCAGAATTCGGCACAGTTCGTCGTTCACATAGATGAACCGATAGGCCTCATCCACAATGAAGATGCCGGCGTGAGAGTTCTCCACTACGGAACGATACCGCTCCTCACTCTCCCGCAGCCCCTCCTCGGCCCGCTTGCGCTCGGTGATGTCCGTGAACACCGCCAGCGTCCCCGTCAATTCTCCGTCGACAAACCGGGGGCTTCCATGAACCAGGACGCAGGCTTTCGACCCGTCCTTCCGCAGCAGATCCAGTTCGTAGCGATCGCTCTCACCGCGGGCACGCCGTTCATCTGCGGCTTCCACGATAGGCCGCTCATCCGGAGGGACGATCATCGTCCAATGCTCGTCTGCCAGTTCCTCAGGCTCGTACCCCAACAGGGCATCACAGGCGGGATTGGTGAAGGTCATGCGCCCCGCCGCGTCCAACACCACGATGCCCTCACCCGTGGTCTGGACGATGCTCTCGTTGAACTCCATAAGGCGCTGAAGCGCTTCGTCGGCCTGCTTGCGCTCGGTGATGTTGCGAATGATGCCCTGGTAGCCCACCACGGCGCCATCGTCCCCCCGTCGAACAGTCGAGGTGACCAGACAGTCCATCTCAGTGCTGTCCCTCTTACGCAGCTTCACCTCGTAGTCTCTGACCGCTCCGTTCTCCTCCATCTCATCCTGAAACCTCCGCCTGTCAGCAGGATCAGCGTACAGTTCCTCGACATTGATCCCAGCAATGTCCTTTCGGGTGTAGCCAAAGAGGTCCAGCCAGGCCTGGTTAGCGTCAAGTAGTTGACCGTCTCGAGTGGTGATGTTGACGGCATCCCTGGACTGTTCGAAGAGGGTGCGGTATCTCTCCTCGCTCTCGCGCCACGCCTCCTGCGCACGCTCGTGCTCGGTTTCCGACGCTTCCAACTCAGCGGCGCGCTGACGGAGCTCTACCAACTCCTCTATCAGTTGCGCTTTGGTCTTGCGTTGGTCCTTCATCTGCTCCACCTCCGGCGATAGGTAGCAGGTGACTCGACATCACGTTGCGGTATAAGGGTTTCCAGCAGCAATTGTAGCACGCCTTGCGAAGTCTGACAGACCTGGCAGCTAGCTGGCAACCCACCGAGTCGCGAGACCGTGAGGCTTGCCACGACTCGACGTGCCAGTCTCCAGAAGAGAGAGCCTCCCGCGCCCAGTCAGGCAGTGGGTGGAAAGCTGACAGAGAGACGGGAGCCATCTCGCGTGGCACCGCAACTTGCAGACGCCAGTTTGAGGATTCCAGTACCAAATGCGCAGGCATGCGGCAAGCCGTGCGCCTGACTATGATGCTTCCTTCTCCGACCCCCAGCGAATGCAGCAGTGATCCGTCCGCCGTCGGTGCGTCTCACTATCCGCTTTGCCTCTGGACCTCAAGGACGTTGGTGAGGCTCTCGATCTTGGTCAGAACACGGCTCAGTTGAGCCATGCCGCTGATCTCCAAGGTGGCGACGATCGTGGCGATCTGGTCCTTCTGCGCGGTGCTCATGGTCGCCGCCCTCATGTTCACGTCCTCAGCATCCAAAACGGAGGTGATGTCTTTCAGCAACCCCTTGCGGTCGTAGGCTGTCACCTTGACCACCACGGGAAAGACGCTGTCCAGGTCCTCTCCCCAGTCAACCTCTATCAAACGCTCTTTGTCACCGTCCCTCAGCACTCGCAGAACGTTGCTGCAATCTCGACGATGAATGGTCACCCCTCGACCTCGGGTGACGTAGCCTGTGATCTCATCCCCAGGCAAAGGGTTGCAACAGCCTCCAATGTGTGTCAACAGATCCCCCACGCCCGTGACCCTGATTCCGGCCACCTCAGCCGGAGGAGTGACCACCGGTACAGATTCCTCCAGCCCTGCTTCCCTCTCTTTTTCGATTTCGAGGACTCTCGTCGAAACTTGATGGACGTTGATATCCCCGTAGCCGATAGCGGTCAGGAAGTCATCTACCCTCTCGAAGCGGAACAGCTTCGCGATGTCCTCGTAGCTCTCGTGGTCGATGCCGAACCGCTTCAACTCCTTCTCCAGCAGCGATCGACCGCGAATGATGTTGTCCGGCCGCTCCTGTCGTCGGAACCACTGCCGAATCTTCTGCCTGGCGCGACTGGTGCGCACGTAGCCAAGGAGAGGGTTCAGCCAATCTCGACTGGGGCCTCCCCTCTTGGCCGTGAGAATCAGCACCTGATCGCCATCTTCCAGTTGATGGTTCAAGGGGATCATCTTGCCATTCACTTTGGCTCCTTGACAACGATGGCCGATCTCGGTGTGGACATGATATGCGAAATCCACGGGCGTGGCTCCCCTTGGCAGCTCGATGACATCACCCTTGGGGGTGAAGACGTACACCTCTTCGGGGAAAAGGTCAGTCTTCAGCGAATCCACGAACTCCTGAGCGTCAACCAGTTCGCGGCGCCAGTCCATCAACTGCCGCAACCAGCCCATCTTGGCTTCCAGAACGGCGTCCCTCTCCACTTGCTCCTTGTACCGCCAATGCGCAGCTACGCCGTACTCCGCCATCCAATGCATGTCCCAGGTACGAATCTGAACCTCCAGGGGGCGGCCTTGTGGGCCCACCACCGCAGTGTGCAAGGACTGATACATATTGTCCTTGGGCATGGCGATATAGTCGTCGAACTCCCCAGCTATGGGGCGCCACAGGGAATGCACTGTCCCCAAGGCAGCATAGCAATCTTTGACGTCGTCCACGATGATGCGAGCACCATGCACATCGTAGATGCGATCGAAGTCCGTGCCTTTTTTCTGCATTTTCTGATAGATACTGTAGATGTGCTTACGGCGTCCCGTGACCTCCGTCCTTATGCCCTCCTCAGCCAGGGCTTTCCTCAGTACGTCAGCAACTTCGTCCACGTATCGCTCACGGACGGTGCGGCGTTCGTCCATCAGTTCTACAACTCTGCGATAGCTGTCGGGTTCCAGGTATCGCAACGCCAGGTCCTCAAGTTCCTCCTTGATCTGCCACATGCCCAACCTGTGAGCCAGAGGGGCGAAGATATCCAGGGTCTCTTGGGCGATCTCCGTTCTTCTGTCCTCGGGGAGGGCCCCCAGCGTCTGCATGTTGTGCAGACGGTCGGCCAGCCTGATCAGGATGACTCGGATGTCATCCACCATGGCCAGGAAGATCTTGCGCAGGCTCTCCGCCTCCTCCTCTTCGAGGCTCGTCCAGCTTATCCTCGACAGCTTGGTCACGCCATCCACCAGCGTGGCTATCTCGTCGCCGAAAGCCTCCCTTATCTCCTCGACGGTGACGTCGGTGTCCTCAGGGACATCATGGAGCAATCCGGCGGCGATGGTGGCGGGGTCGAGGCGCAGATCTAGGAGGGTGGCGGCGGTGGCAAGGGAGTGCTGGATGAAAGGCTCGCCCGAAGCCCGCAGCTGACCGTCATGGGCGTCCGCTGCCGTCTGATAGGCGCGCTTGATCAGGGCAACCTCTCGGGCTGGGATCGAATCTCCCGCCCGCTCAAGCAGACCTTCCAGAGTAGTTGGGGGATCAGCCATAGCGATGTACCCTCTGGTTTGCTACCCTGCCTCACTTTCAGTATATCGCGGCCTAGCGTAAAATGCAAGGGTGTAGAGTCCTCGTCGCGCTGCGCGCGTAGCTCTGGGGCTAACCACTTGCTCGCTGACTCTGTCGGAGGTACAATAGGGGCGGAGGAAGCAACCATGCCCCAGCAGATGGAGTGCCAGCTCTACTTGGACAGAGCTGAGCAGGCGTTACTCCAAGCCAGAGACAACTTCAACCTAGAGTACTACGACGTAACGACTTCCCGGGCCTACTACGCCATGTTCTATGCGGCCAGCGCCCTACTGAGCACCGTGGGCGTCTCACGAAGCAAACACTCTGGCGTGCATTCGGCCTTTGGTCAGCATTTCGTTAGGCCTGGCCTCATCGAATCTGAGTACAGCAGAATGCTGGTCAACGCCTTCAACGTACGGCTCGATAGCGACTATGAGGTGCAGCCCTCTCTTGACAGAGCACTGGCAGAAGACATCTTGCGTGATGCCAAGCGGTTTGTGGAGCGAGCAAGCGCCTATCTTGGGCAAGAGGGATACCTGTGATGCCTGGAGCCAGTCTAGATCATCTGCACACCACGGAACAGCAGGCCGTGCTGGAGTTTGTACGAGTGCTTGACGAGCGGTTCAACGGCCTCATCCGCTCTGTCTTGCTCTTCGGCTCCAAAGCCCGAGGGGAGAGCACCCCAGAGTCGGACCTGGATCTGCTGGTGGTGGTGGAGAGCGACGACTGGCGGGTACACAAGCAGATTCGTTATCTGGCTGCGGATATCTGCCTGAAGTATGACCTGAATCTGTCGCCCCGCGTTTGGAGCACCTCCCACAAGCGGGAGGTGGAGGAGTTGCAGAGTTTGCTCTACCAGAACATTCAGAGAGATGGCATCAACCTCATGCGCCTGTCACCTGCGGCTAGCTCAGCTAGCTGATCAGTGATAGGCCGCCCAGCGCCTCCTACCTTGCCTGAAAGAGGCTGCGCACACCAGCGTTGAAAGTGCTGACCCTACAGCAGGCTAAGGGCTGAAGCCCTCACTACAAACCCTCCCTGCGCTTTTCTACAACACGAACCATCGTAGCCGCACGGCATGCCGTGCGGCTGTTTCGGGTCTTCACGGAGCTCCCTGACCGCTCCTCTCAGAGACAAACTGCCCGACCGCCTCAGCCAGCACCTCTGTGCACGAGCGTCTGATGCTCGGATGTCCCTCCTTCGCCTTCCACCGATCGCTCCAGGGCGCGCTTGACGTCGAATGCCAAATGTGCGTCTGCTGCAATGCAGACGCCGAAGTCCATCTGATACCGATGAAGGGAAAGAGGTGCGACCGCATAGAGAAGCGAGATACCCGCAACGGTTTGAACGGAGATCAACGAAGGAATCAGCAATCAAGGAGGTATGAACAATGTTGAACAGGAGAAAGCTCCCTATTCTGCTCGCCGCGCTGGCCATGGCGTTGCTGCTGGTCGGGCCGGTTCTGGCCCAGGACGTTGAGCCGCTGATCGGGCCACCGCCTGACACCCCAGAGCCGCCAACAGCCGTGGAGGGCCTCTACGTTACCACCGAGGACAACGAGAACAACGCTGGCACAGGGGTTGCCGACAACGACATGGGCTACACAGATCCGCCCTGGATGTGCCCAGAGTCCGACAATGACCCTATCGAGTTCAACATTGTTGTCGACGCAGAGATCTGCTCGGGGGGCGAGTTAGGGCTGGCAGCTTCGGATTTTGAGTCTGGCCTGCACGAGGTGTACCTCAACGGCAACCTGCTAGGATACTTGCCGGACATGGGTGAGGACGCCTGGGTCACCGTGTTATTCGAAGTGCCTCAGGCCTCGCTCAAGCAGGGCAAGAACCTGGTGGAGATCGTTCTTGTCAGGGACTGTGGCTATCTCGCTTGGGGAGCTCTCGCCATCGAGCCGTGCCCGGAAGAGGTGGAAGAGGAATTCGTCCCCGAACCTGGCAGCATGATTCTGCTGGCCAGCGGCCTGATGGGCATGGCCGGCTACGCTGGTCTCCGCCTGCGCAAGAAGTGATCTGCTGATCAACCAACTTACCATTGCGTCTTGTCTGTAGGGGCACGGCATGCCGTGCCCCTACGTTTCTAGCCTGCCCTGAGCATTCTGGACTCCGGGATTACAGTCTCGTCGCAGCATAGGGCTGCTGGTTCTGTTCCACACTGTCTTCCTCGGCCATTTTGCCTTCCCCTCAAAGCCTGCTATAATTCTCCGTGCTCTGGGCCTTACTGGCGATGGCCGGCTGTCCCACACTTGGGAACGCCACGCGCACTCCGACTTTGCGTGACTGTGGACATGATGGAAGAAAACGACAAACCGAAGCCAGCGCAAGAGGTGCAGCAGTTCGGACCTCCCTGGCTCACGGTCGAGACTGGCCTCTACCTGTTGCTGATACTACTCGCGCTGCTTCTCCGCCTCTACGCGCTGGGCAGGCAACCGCTGGACGAGCACGAATCTCGGTTGGCAATTGATGTCTGGCGTTTCTACACCGGTGGTGCTGCCAACATCAGGGGACACAGCCCCCTCCTTTTCCATGGGAATCTGCTGCTCTATCTCCTCTTCGGGGCTAACGACTATGTCGCTCGTATGATTCCTGCGCTGGTGGGCAGCCTGTTGGTGGGTTTGCCCTACCTGCTGCGCCCCTACCTGGGAAGGTGGGGAGCCCTGGTCTGCGCAGTTCTGCTGGCCTTTTCCCCCTCCTTCGTCTTCTTCTCTCGCCAGCTTGATAGTGCCATCATCCTCTCGGCCACCTCTTTGGCGCTCCTGGCCAGCATCTTCGGGTACCTGAGACAGGGGAAGCGCTCTCACCTCTACCTGGGGTCCGGCGCGGTGGCTATCTCACTCATGGCCGGTGGGGCTAGCTACGCAGTGCTGATAGCGGTGGGAGGTTTCTTCCTGGCCCTCTGGGTAGGGGCAGGTTTGAAACCTGCCCCTGCCGGACATGACCTTCCTACGGGCGGGTTTGAAACCCGCCCCTACCGACAGACGTGGGTCATGGCAGCGGGCATCTTCGCAGCCCTGATTCTCCTCATCTCCACAGGGTTGTTCGTCAACCTCCAAGGGTTGCAAGCCACACTGGACCTCCTTCCCGCTTGGTTGAGTCACTTGTCGCCCGTCGTAGAGGGTCAACCCTGGCACTACTATCTCTCCCTCCTTGCGGCCTACGAGCTGCCTGTCCTGGTCTTTGGCCTCATTGGGGCCTTTTACTTCGCGCGACGAGACCGCTTCTCCGCTTTCCTGGTCTGGTGGTTTGCGCTCACTCTGATCCTCTACTCTCTGATGCCTACGAAGCCGCCTTCGGGGCTGCTCCAGATTCTCCTGCCCCTCACCCTGCTGGCGGGCAAAACCATAGGAGAATTGCTGAACAGGATAGCTCAGGGGGAAAGACGGCTTTGGGACCGGCTTGCGCTCCTGATCTCCTTGCCCATCATATTCCACATGCTCCTACAGTTGTCGGCCTTCGCCAACCCCGAGAGCCCGGGCGATCCCAGGTATCTCATCCTGGTCATCTTGTCCCTTTTCTTCCTGGTCTCGGTGATCCTCATCACCGGCGCCATGGCCCTTGACTGGAGAGGCTCGCTCCGCACCGCAGGGCTGGTGGTCCTGGTGATACTCGCCGCCTTGATGCTGCAAGCTACGTGGAGGCTCAATCTCCACAGGCCCGGAAACCCTGTTGAGCTCCTGGTCAATGAACCCACCTCGCCCGATGTGCGCAACCTCGTCTCAGCGATAGAGGATTTCTCCAACCAGCGGGAGAGAGACCGGCACAGCGTGGACATCACTGTGACCGATGGAGAGGACCCTCTGCTAGCCTGGTATCTGCGGGATTTCCGCCATCTGTCCTTCGTCTCGGGATCCCCTTTGTCTCCCACTCCAGTGGTGATCACGCCGTCTCGAGAAGCCCAGTTCCTCCCCAGCTACAGGGGTGCGAGGTTCCGCCTACAGAGCTCCTGGACGGGCGGAGACCTCCCCGCTCACGATCTGATCAACTGGTTTCTCTTTCGAGAGACCCTCCACCCCTCGACGCATCGTGACGTCGTGATGTGGGTTGCGCCAGAGACGGAGAGATAACGAGGTAACAGCGACATGCACAACAGATTCTCGATCCTGGATAAGCCCTTATGGTCCAAGATCACCCTCAACTGGGAACTCATCTGCTGGGTGACCATCATCGTGGTGGCCATCGCCATCCGGTTCTGGGACCTGGGTAGTCGGGCCCAGCACCACGACGAGAGCATGCATTCCTTCTACTCCTGGGAGTTGTACCGCGGTAGAGGCTTCGTCCACAACCCCCTGCTCCACGGTCCGCTTCTCTACCACGCCAACGCCTTGATCTATTTCCTTTTCGGCGCCAGCGACTACACCTCGCGAGTGGCCCCGGCCCTCTTCGGCGTAGGCATCGTCATCGCCCCCTACTTCCTGCGCAAGTGGTTGGGAAAACGTGGGGCCCTGATCGCGGCGGCCATGTTCGCCATGTCGCCCGGCTTCGTCTACTTCTCCCGATTCATCCGCATGGATATCTTCGCCGCCGGCTTCGAGATTCTGATGTTCATCGCCATCATCAAGTACCTCGATCAGCGCAAGGAGTCGTATCTCTATCTTCTGGCGGCCGCTCTGGCCCTCGCCTTCTCCACCAAAGAGATCGCCTTCATCACCACCTTCATCTTCGGCACCTTCTTGGCCTTTCTCCTCATTTGGGAATGGCTGCGGAACAGGAAGCTTCCGCCTGACCTGGCCTCCTTCGACCTGGTGATACTCATCGGCAGCCTCTGCGCCCCCCTCTACTTCTCGACCTTGCTCATCAGGGCCCTGGGGCTGTGGGACCCTCTGGACTACGTGAACCATGGGCAGCATAATCTCCTCGTCCTCCTGCTGGTGACAGCCGCATTCGCCCTCCTCGGCCTGTGGTGGAACTGGCGCCGTTGGGTGATCTCGGCCGGCATCTTTTGGGCCATCTACATCCTTCTGCACACCACCTTGCTGACGAGCATGGGGGGCCTTCTGACCGGGCCTATCGGTTCGCTGGGTTACTGGCTGGCACAGCAGGGGGTGAAGCGAGGGGGGCAGCCGTGGTTCTACTATCTGATTCTGATCCCTCTCTACGATTTTCTGCCCCTTCTTCTCGCTCTGCTGGGTATGGGCTACCTCTCCTTCACAACGGTAAGGAAGCGGCGCCAGGACACAGAGAAAAAGGCCACCCCGCCCTTGAACGACATCTTCTGGGTATTCCTGGCCTACTGGTTCCTCGCGGCTTTCCCCATATACAGTTGGGCAGGCGAGAAGATGCCCTGGCTCATCGTGCACCTGACCTTGCCCATCATCCTCCTCGCTGCACGGTTCATCGGCGACGTGCTGGAGCGGACCAACTGGCAGGAGTTGCGTCGACGTGGTGGCTACTACTTGCTGATCCTGGTGCCCACTGCGAGCCTGGTACTGTTGGGCTTCCTTTCCGCTTCCCTCGGCCTGATCTCAATCCTCGGCCGTGGATTGCCCTCGGCGGGCTTCAACCTGGGCGAGTTGAACACCGTGATGCGCTGGCTGATCACGCTCCTCCTTTCAGGGGTACTCATCTACCTCATCTTCCTGATCGCCAGACGCCTGAGCCCGAGTTCCGTCGCCAGGATGCTCCTCTTCACCACGGCTCTCGTGCTGGTGCTCTTCACCATACGCTACACTTGGATCGCCACCTTCATCCACGGCGACATCGCCCAGGACATGCTCATCTACACTCAGACCACGCCGGACGTGACCATGGTGCTGGAGGAGATAGAGCGCCTCTCGGAACGCCTGGCTGGTGGCAAGGAAATGAGCGTGGCCTTCGACGAGTTCACCAGTTGGCCCTTCTGGTGGTATCTGCGCGACTATCCCAACAAGGTCTTCTTCGGCAAGGAGCCGGTAGGGCCTCTGGATGCGCCTGTGGTGTTGGTGGGGCTGGACAACGAGAGCGCCGTCAGGCCCTACCTGACCGACTACATCAGGCAGCAGTACAGGCTCCGCTGGTGGTTCCCGGAGGATTACCGCGCGCTCACGGCCAAAACGATACTGGAGTACCTCCGCAATCCGGACACACGCCAAAGCGCCATCAACTTCGTCCTCTACCGAGAGTTGGAGAACCCTCTGGGGTCGTCTGATTTCGCCTTCTACATGCGGAAGGACATAGCCGCACAGATCTGGGAATCCAGCGCCGTGCCCATCGCCGACCAGGTGGAAGTCACCACCGAGTACGCCGAGGCCCATCGTGAGTTGACCGCGATTACGACCTGGGGCGAATCGGGATCCCTGGAAGGGCAGTTCAACTTCCCCAAAGGGGTGGCCGTTGACTCACAGGGCAACGTCTATATGGCAGACAGCCAAAACCATCGCATCCAGAAGTTCGACAGCGAAGGAGAGTTCATCATCGCCTGGGGTTCCCCCGGCGAGGAACCGGGTCAGTTCAGCGAACCCTGGGGAATCGCCGTGGGTGGTGACGACAACGTCTACGTGGCTGATACCTGGAACCATCGCCTCCAGAAGTTCACGGCCGACGGTGAGTTCATCACCTATTGGGGCGTCTTTCAGGACACCGGCGGCGAACTACTCGATCCTCAAGGCATGTTCTACGGACCGCGAGACATCGCCATTGACGCTGAGGGGAACCTCTACGTCACAGACACCGGGAACAAGCGCGTACAGAAGTTCGATTCAGAAGGGAACCCTCTAGGCCAGTGGGGCGGTGGTGGTGCTGACCCAGGACAGTTCCTGGAGCCGGTCGGCATCGCCGTTGACGCGCAAGGCAGCATCTACGTCGCCGACACCTGGAACCAACGCATCCAGGTTTTCGATGGGGATTTCCAATTCCTCATGCAGTGGAGAGTGGAGGCCTGGCTGGGCGAGTCCATCGCCAACAAGCCGTATCTGGCTGTGGATGGGGAGGGGAACGTCTACACTACGGACCCAGAGGGGTATCGCGTACTGGTGTTAGATAGTACCGGGGAGTTGGTGCGCATCTTCGGTAAGTATGGTACCGACGAGGCATCCTTCGACCTGCCCATCGGCATCGCCCTAGACCAGGAGGGCAATGTCTACGTCAGCGATTCCAACAACCATCGGATCATGAAGTTCGCGCCCATTGAGTGGTCCCCGGGCCAGTAGCCTCGAACTGAGCCCGCGAACCATTGGGCAGTCGTTGCCCAATCGGCCCAGTAGCGAAGCGCACCAGCAGCTCTCTAGTGGTGCTGACGCGCCAACTATCCCTGAGTACAGCCAAGCCGCATCCGGAGAAACGAGAAGGGCTGTCCTGTGGCAGGACAGCCCTTACAAATCGTAGTTCCAACGAAGCCACTAATCTGCTGCTCGCCGGCGCAGGGTAGCGTACCCTGCCAAACCCATGAGGCCGCTGCCCAGCAGCAGTATCGTGCCCAACTCCGGTACGAAGGGTACCTCTTCTTCCCCCTCGAGTGGCCAGATGGCCAGGCTCTCGAAGCCCCTCAATGGCCTGCCGTTCCCATCGACCACGTTGGTCACCAGTGCCGCCGCGCCGGTCGCAGGGTTGATGGTGAAAATCTGGCTGGGGTTGCCCGCACCCGCACTGCGGTCGTTGATCCCCCACAGCACTCCTTGGCCGTCGAAATCGATGCCGCCGTCCACGAGGGTCACCGCCCCCAGCGGCCCGACCGGCGTAGCAGCACCAGTGGCCCTGTTCACAGTCACCAGATTGTCTTTCGAGTCCCCGCCGAGGCCGTACACCACACCATTCCGGAAGGCAAGCCCCGTGACTGGCTGGCCCTGAGGTCCCACCGCGCTAGCTGCTCCCGTCGAGCGGTTGAGTTTGTAGAAGGTAGCTGGTGCTGGCAGGTCGGTCGACATCCACAGCCTCCCCACGCCGTCAAACGTGAGCCCCGTGTCTATGATGTTCACCCCCAACGGGCCCACGGCCGTGCACGCTCCCGTGCTGATATTGCAGGTCACGAGTCTGTTGCTGCCCTGGTCTACGCCGTACAGCACCTCGGCGGCGGAGAAGCTAAGAGACTCGATGTCGCTGAACCCCGTGTTTCCGATGGGTGTGGCGACTCCGGTGTTCAAGTCGATCGTCCACAACCGACCCGTTGCGTCGGAATCGACGGAATACCCGATCACGGCGGGTCCGTTCGCTTGATGGGTGGGGCCATCCCCGGATGCCGGGACCTCACCATGCACGTCAGGCGTTGAATCCTCCGGATTGGGGTCAGCCACGTGGCGGTAGCCCAGGCCCACGGCTGCTTCGCCGGTATCCGCAGAGCCATCGGCCGCCGAAAAGGCCGGAAAAACCGCCAGAGCCAGCAGCAGGGCGGCCACCAACGCCACAACCAACAGCGATCTTCTCAAGATGCTCCTCGTCGACATCTCCATCGAGCTTCCTTTCGATCCACTTCTACGGACAGTGGAGCTTGGTGTCTCCTACAGCGAGAGGTCTCCTCGCGCACGTCCATCGCGAAGCCCCGGTCGTCGGACCAGACGTCACTGCAGCCATTATAGCAGCTTCACTAATTCCTGTCAAGCAGAAAAAGAACTCGTCGGGAACATGGTTTACAACCTGCGGGCATGCTTGGGTCACCTCGGACATCACTGCGGGCGCTGCCCCCACGAACATGGCCGCCAGGCCGTCCGTGTTGGATTCACCCTACGTTGCCCAGACTGCAAGGCAAGCCAAGCTTCGCCGCCCCTGCTCCCCTTGCCAAACAAGAGCAACGGTGTTATGATTGCGCAGTAACATACAGGCGTACCAACGCATTCAGGAAAGGCATCGCCCATGGCCAAGGTATCCAGCCAAGAGATAAACCAGCTTCATGCTGAGGTGTGCCAGGCATTAGCGGACCCCACCAGGATCGCCATCTTGTATGAGTTGAGCGATGGCGAGAAGAACGTGGGCGAACTGGCAGCAGCCCTGGGATGCAACCGCGTCACAATTTCTCGCCATCTGAGGGTGCTGAGAGAACGGGCGATCGTGAGGACCGAGCGGCGAGGAGTGAGCATCTATTACTCGCTCGCTGATCAGCGGATCATCGCAGCTCTGGACCTCCTACGCCAGGTGTTGGCTCGGATCATGGCCACGCACAAGATGCTGGCGGAAGCATTGGAATAGAAAAGGAAATGCAAATGCGGGAACTATCAAACACACTGAAGGGGGATTTGAAGGGCATCTTCGATCATCGGGTGACCTTTGACCCCATAGAGCGACGCCTATACAGCCACGACATAGGCGTGTTTCCCAAGTTGGTGCATCCTCTGGTGGGCAACACCATGCCCGCCGCCGTCGTGCAACCCCAGAGCGAAGACGAGTTGTAGGAGTTAGTGCGCCTGGCGAACGCCGAAAAGATTCCCCTTGTGCCGCGAGGCATGGCCACCTCTGGATATGGCGGGGCCCTGCCGGTGAAGGGCGGCGTGGTGGTGGATTTCTACCGTATGCGTCGTATCCTGGAGATAGATAGCAAAAACCTGACGGCCACCGTGGAACCTGGCCTGATCTGAGGGCATCTGAGCGCTTGGAGAAGGCGACTAGCAGACGAGAGGGGTTGAGTCGCCGTCGGCTGGAGCTTCTCCGATACTTGGACCGTGCGCCTGGGAAGCTCGCCTGCCTAGAGGAATATTTTCCCCGGGTTGAGGATCCCTTGCGGGTCTAGGAGCGTCTTGATCTGGCGCATCAGTTCGAGGCTCTTCCCGTGCTCGCGTTCCATGAAGGGCCGCTTGCCGATGCCCACGCCGTGCTCTCCAGTGCACGTGCCCTCCAGGTCCAGCGCCCGAGAGACGATGGCCTCGTTGGCCTTCATGATCTTCTCCCACCCCTCTTTGTCTTGCGCATCGCCCATGAAGACCACGTGCAGGTTTCCGTCACCGGCGTGGCCGAAGGGGTACCCGGCCACTCCGTAGTCCTCTATCACTCTGGCGGCGTATTGCAGCATCTCGGGATAGCGGGAGATGGGCACCGCGATGTCGGCCACGAAGGGATCCGCTCCTGGGTGGGTGTGCTTGATGCTTTCGTAGGCCTCGTACCGCGCCTCCCACAGCTTGTTTCGCTCGTCTATCCCCAACCCTGGCTCGAATGATAGTGCTCCGGCC
>Ga0209986_10001676_pt1 | contig 21031 bp, 26 predicted proteins | sample BlataG_FD_183168 | JGI IMG/M metagenome (GOLD analysis project Ga0209986, IMG submission 183168) | Deep subsurface microbial communities from Black Sea to uncover new lineages of life (NeLLi) - Black_00105 metaG (SPAdes) (version 2) | ecosystem: Environmental > Aquatic > Marine > Oceanic >... | reverse complement strand
CCTTCTTCTTCGGCATAGTTCTGATACCCTTTATAATCACCCGCAATGTTGCCCTGTCTATGGGCATTGGACTCGTTTCGCTACCCTTCATCGCTTGGTTGGGCGTGAAATCTACACCATTTATCATCTTCAGCATTGCCCTCGGCTTAATAATACTGGTAAAATTTATCCCCACAGCTAGGGCGGCACTGGCTAAGGTTGAGAGTAAAAAGGATTTTATCTTTGACCACCGGCAAAGAGGTAAAAGGTAATAGACCACCTAGCAAAAATGAGTGAAACATCTTATAATTGGTGGTGTGGAGGATAGCCAGCTTGTTTCTGATGTGCAGCGACTGACCGATGGCTTGGGGGAGCTTCCCGAGCCGGTAGTTAAGCCCGCTTTTATTGCCGTCAGCGGGTTGCCGGGAACAGGAAAGTCTTACTTCTGCAGTAAACTAGCTGAGAGACTACCCTTCGTTATTCTGGAAAGTGATGCCTTACGCAAGGTGCTTTTCTCATCGCCAAGCTATAGCTTGCAGGAGAGCTCTCATCTTTTCCGGGCATTGCACCTCCTCATTGAGAGGCTACTTAGGAAAGGGATTTCCCTTATCTTAGATGCTACTAATCTATCAGAGCGATATCGTGAGCGCCTGTATAATATTGCTGACCGTCTGGATGTTAGGCTAGTCTTGGTGCGGGTTGAGGCACCTCCTCAGGTAGTGTATGAACGGCTTAAGGCCAGACTAGAAGGAACCAATCCAGTAAATAAATCAGACGCAAGCTGGGAGGTATACCAGAGAATGAAACCCACGGTTCAGAAAATACGCCGTAACCATTATGCTGTGGATACCTCTAGAGATATTACCCCTGTATTGGACAAAATTGTTCGAGAGGTGAGGCACTAGGGTCTGGAGAGGGAAGGAGACTTAAAAGGAGGCTTGAGATGGAGATAGAGGTCATAGCGGGTGATGTCACTGGGATTGAAACCGGGGCTATCATAATGAACTTCTTTGAGGGGATGGAGCGCCCTGATGGTAACTTAGCTGTAATAGATAAGGCTTTAGATGGGGCTATCTCTCAGCTCATAGGTCAGGGTGAAATAAAAGGCAAGCTCAATGAGATAACTATTATTCATAGCCTGGGTAAGCTCCCGGCAGCTAGGGTTGTGGTTGTCGGCTTGGGTAAAAAGGAGGAGCTATCTCAGGATAGGGTTCGGATGGCAGTAGGTGGAACCTGCCGACTTTTGCAGCAGAAGGGGATTGACAATGTCGCCGCTGTTGCCCTAGGAGTGGCAGTAGCTGGAATAAGTCTGGAGGGTGCTGCTCAAGCAGTGACCGAGGGTGCTCTGCTCGGCATCTACTCATTTCGTAGGCATATAACCAAGGAAGCTGAGTATGGGGAGCTTAAGCGGCTTATTATAGTTGAAACCGATGAGGCTAAACTCCCTATTTTAGAACAGGGCAGCTATAGAGGCAGGGTTCTGGCTGAGGCTACTAAACTAGCTCGTGACATGGTCAATGAGCCAGCTAACTATATGACACCCCCTCATATGGCTGAGACAGCAGCAAAGCTGGCTGAAGCCTATGAGCTTGAACTTGAAGTTATGGAGCGGGAGCAGATGCGGGAGCTAGGCATGGGGGCACTGTTGGGGGTGACCCAAGGAAGTCGGCAACCGCCAAAATTCATCGTTCTCCATTATCGTGGGGGTGATTCCACTCAAATTGGTTTAGCCCTAGTTGGTAAGGGGATAACCTTTGATTCAGGGGGTATTTCAATAAAGCCGTCAGAGGGGATGCAGGAGATGAAGGGTGATATGGCTGGGGGTGCAGCGGTTATAGCGGCGATAAGTGCCATCGCTCAACTTAAGCCCGAGATTAACGTGGTGGCTATCATTCCCTGTGCTGAGAATCTACCCGGTGGCGAAGCCTTGAAACCCGGCGATGTCCTAACTGCCATGAATGGTAAGACCATTGAGATTATTTCCACTGATGCCGAAGGGCGGTTAATCCTGGCTGATGCCTTAGGCTATGCCAATAAGCTTGGTGCCAAACTTATAGTCGATGTGGCTACATTAACTGGGGCTTGCCATGTAGCTCTGGGTGATGAGTGTAGTGGTGTTTTTGGTAATAATCAGGAGCTGGTGGATAAGTTAATTGCAGCCAGTGTTGACGCTGGGGAGCTTATGTGGCAGTTGCCGATGTATGAACAAGCTAAGGAGCAATTAAAGAGCGAAGTTGCTGATATTAAGAACGTGGGGGGGAGGTGGGGAGGAGCTATCACCGCGGCTCACTTCCTAGCTGAGTTTGTTGGTGATACCCCTTGGGTTCACTTGGATATCGCCGGTACCAGTCTAAGTGAAAAGGACCGGGGCTACCTGGTCAAAGGGGCAACTGGAGTAACGGTACGCACCCTGGTGAACCTTGCCATTTCTCTTGTCGAGTAGAAAGGAGGCTTGGGTTATGAATATTAAATACTTGGGGCACGCCGCCTTTGTTATCACCTCAGATACCGGAATAAGAATAATAACTGACCCCTATGATACAGGTCCTGATTTGACCTATGGGGAGATAACAGAATCAGCTGACATTGTTACCGTAAGTCACGACCATTTTGACCATAGCAATGTAGCTGTGGTTAAAGGTAATCCTGAGGTAGTTAGAAAGACGGGCAGGTCAACAGTTAAGGAGACGGAGTTTAGGGGTATTGCTACCTATCACGATGAGGCTAAGGGTAGGTTAAGAGGTAATAATACCATATTCTGCTTTGAGGTGGATGGGATAAGAGTCTGTCATCTTGGTGACCTGGGTCACTTGCTCGATGATAAGCAGGTTGCAGAGATAGGCAGTGTGGATGTAGTGTTCATCCCGGTAGGCGGTTATTATACCATTGATGCCAAAGCTGCTACTGAGGTTTGCAATCAGTTGAAGCCCAAGGTAGTTATACCTATGCATTATAAGACAGAGAAGGGCATCCCTAACATCGTTGGCGTGGATGGTTTCCTTCGTGAGAAGGGGGATGTAAGCCGGCTTGATACCAGCCAGGCGGAGTTTAAACGAGGAGAACTTCCAGCCACTAGTCAAATCATGGTTCTGAAACCAGCGTTGTAGGCAGTAGAAAGGTGTCTGTCCAGGGGTTGGACATCTTCTTCAAAATAGTGATGAAGGCATCGAGGCAAGTGGTGATAATCAACGGTAGTTATAGCATCTGAGAAATCCCTAGAGTTATACGTGTGCCAGAATAGGAGTACTTTATCTCTCAAATCTTGTTTTTTAACGTCATCAATTAGGGCAGCAAATGCCTTCCCTGTATAAGTTCCGTCTAACTTAATTCCCTCGTTTTTCTCTATGCAGGTTACAGCTTCCATTCCTTCATTAGTAAAGAGGGCGTACTGTTGTCCAAAAAAGTCGTGTCTAATATCTATATCTTTCCCGGAAAATTCTAGTTTGGGAAAAGACGGGTCTAGGGAGTGAAGGAAAGAGTTGGTTTTATGAAAGAGTTTGACCATTTTTCTTACATTGGCAAAGTTCTTGTCTATCACCCGTACAGAGATTACTCGGCTTTTGAGGTTCGCAGCCTTGAGTCCAAGCATCAGCCCCACTGCTGTGCCCGTGGTACCCAAGGCAACATAAATGCGATCGGGCTCAGGCATTTCCCCTTTCATGATTTGCTCTTTGAGTTCAAATGCCGCATTGATGAAACCAATGACACCAAGGGGTGCAGACCCGCCAAGAGGGATAAGTTGGGGAAAGCGTCTGTATTTTAGTCTATGCCGCAGAAGCTGGTATATGGTTCCCAAGGCAACGAATAGCCTACTCCGGTGTAGGTGAAGTTCCGCCCCACAATGGTGACTCATGAGGAGATTGCGGCGGACATAGTGGGCATTAGGCTGAGGCATTAGCATAGAGATACTCTTTAGCCCCACCTGTTGTGCATAAATGGCTGTAGCCAGGCAATGATTTGACCCTGCACAGCCAAAAGTCAAAACCTCCTTTACCTTGGCGTGGAGAGCATTACTCAAGAGAAACTCTAACTTTCGTGTCTTGTTTCCCCCGTAGACCTTACCGCTCAAGTCGTCCCGCTTTATATAAAGATGATTTATGCCTATATCCTCACCTAATCGATGGAGCTTCTCTACCGGGGTTGGGAGTTCGCCCAGAGATACATAGGGAAGTTTATCTCCCAGTAGCGGGTAATACTTAAATAACTGAATCATCCTAGGTGCTCTCACCATTAATAACTTCTCTCATATGGAAGCTACTAATATACAAGCTCGGTTTTCACCGAATCTGCCCTGGCTTCTCAGACTTCGCATCAACATATTAACATCGGTGGGTATCGTTATCAATTTCACTGTTCCGCTGCTCTTTAGAGGCTATTGACTATAGTGGTATAATAAATAGGGGTGAGGTTAAGGGGACTGAGAAATATACTTTGGATATAAGTTGTATTGTTCTTGCTGGCGGCAAAGGCTTACGCTTGGGGCGGGACAAGGTTTTAGAAATCGTTGGCAACAGGAATTTGCTCCGGTGGGTAATAGCTCAGCTTAGCTCGTTTAATAGCGATATTATTGTAGTTACTGCCGGGAAGAAATCCTTTCCCCAGTTTAATGCCAATCCAGGGTTTAAATTGGTAACTGATACTTACCTGGCTAAAGGTCCATTGGGTGGTATCTATACTGGGTTAGCTGCATCGGATTCATTCTACAACCTTGTTGTTGCCTGTGATATGCCCTTCCTGAACCAGGCCTTGCTTCGTTATATGATACAACTTTCGGCTGGCTTTGACCTAGTGGTTCCCCGGCTGGGCGATTTGGTTGAACCCCTTCACGCAATTTACTCAAAGAGCTGCTTAGCTCCTATAGAGGGGTTGCTTAGCCAGGGCAATCTGAGGGTTAGCGCACTGTTTGATTTGGTTAAAGTGAAGTATGTAGAGGCTGATGAGATTGATAGTTTTGACCCCAAGCACTTGAGTTTTTTCAATATTAATACTGAGGCTGATTTGGAGATGGCGCAGCAATTGGTAAGGGGGATTATGAGCGGTGATAAGTGTTGAGCAAGCTTTGGAGAAAATCCTTGGCAGTGTAGATGTTCTTGAGCCGGAAGAGAGCCCCATTCCAGGCTGCCTGGGGCAGGTTCTGGCTGAGGACATATCTTCCAGCATTAACATCCCTCCGCTGGACAATTCGGCCATGGACGGTTATGCGGTTAGGTCAGTGGATACTCGTGGTGCTAGCAGGCAGTCCCCTCGTTTTTTGCGTGTTATTGATACTGTCACTGCCGGTTCTATTTCCGAATCCGAGGTGGAACCGGGTACGGCTATTCGGATTATGACCGGGGCACCAATACCTAAGGGTGCCGATTGTGTGGTGAAGTTTGAGGATACCGATGAGTCAGAACGCCAGGGGGCTTCAGCCGAGGTAGGCATTCTGACTGAGGTAGAGCCTGGCTTGGAAATCCGGCGGGCGGGTGAGGATATTACGGCGGGGTCAATAGTGCTGAGCAAAGGGACAGTGCTCAGGCCAGCAGAGGTTGGCGTCTTAGCTTCGTTGGGTCGCAGTAGAGTGATGGTTATCCGCCGTCCGGTGGTGGCTATTTTAGCCACCGGAGACGAGGTGGTAGATATCGCTCAGCCGCTGCCTGAAGGTAAGATATATAACAGTAATACTTATAGCGTGGCTGCCTTGGTTCTGCGCTATGGCGGTATTCCTAAAATGTTGGGAATAGCCTCAGACAGTGAGGATTCGCTAGTAGCCAGGCTTCATCTTGGGTTGGATGCTGATATACTGATAACTACCGGCGGCGTCTCGTTTGGCGATTACGATATTGTGAGGGAGGTTTTGGCTAAGGAGGGTGAAATCGTCTTTTGGCGAGTTCGGAAGAAGCCAGGGAGACCTCTAGCCTTCGGTATGGTTAGGGCGCTTGGTGAGGCTGGCAGAGTTAGAAATATACCCCTCTTTGGTTTAGCTGGCAATCCAGTTAGCTCCATGGTTAACTTTGAGCTATTTGCTCGTCCGGCTATTCTTAAGATGATGGGTAAGAAAAATTTGACTAAGCCCACTGTTGAAGCAGTGATTGAGGATGCTATTGAAAATACTGATGAGCGCCGTATCTTCGCTCGGGCGATAGTTGAAAAGCGAGGTGGTCAATACTTTGCTCGACTTACTGGTCCTCAGGGCTCAGGGATTCTAACTTCTATGGCTCTAGCTAACGGGCTGGTGATTGTTCCCGAGGATAAGCCCGGGGTGAAACGAGGGGATTTGGTTAAGGTAATGATGCTAGATTGGAGTGAAGAGGTAAAGTAATCGGCTAACATTGGATTGGTTGAGGAGGAAGGTTTGATATTTGATGCTTCAGGGTTCGTCTTTGAACCACCATCGATAATATCCAGGGCCCGGCGCGTTTTGATTAAACCCAGCGCAGCTTACCCGGTATCATATCCAGTGACTACCAGTTGGAGTATGCTATCGGTGATAATAGAAGGTATCAGGCAGGTTAGTGATGCTGATATTCTTTTACTTGAGGGTACCCCTGGAGGTGGTCCAGTCTACCCAATATACCAGGCCTTAGGCTACAATTTTCCCCGGGTATTGACGCTGGATGTGAAGGATTGTATCTGGGTAGAGGTAGATAATCCTCTACCTAAGCCCTTAGCTGTGCCTACCTTCTGGGTGCCTAATGTTATCTTATCAAGCGACTACTTGATAACTGTGGCTCCGTTAAAGGTCATTAAGGGCAAAGGAAGCCTTAGCATAATGAACCTGCTTCCGGTGCTGCCGAGCGGCAAGTATAGGGGTGAGGCACCATCGGGCTGGGGAGCTTTATATAGTCTAGGGATAGACAAGGTGGTAGCTGACCTCTATTTTACCTTACCCTTTGACCTGGGGATTATTGAAGCTCGCCAAAAGTTCATTGGGCAAGATGACCCCACTCAGGGTGAGGTTGAGGAATGTGGCAAGGTTTTTGTTGGTGAGCCCTATGAAGTAGATAGTGAAGCTTCAAGGGTGCTAGGGCTTAAGACGGATTACCTTGATTTGATTAAGGAAGCTAGAGTGGGGCTTGAAAACTAGACGGTTTTGTGAGTAGAGAGTATGGATAATGGCCAATCCGGCCAGCGCTGGTTTATCGATTTAGCTTGGCTTGAGCAGCATAATCGCTCATTTTTTGCTCTGGTTCAGGGCTGCTTGTGCCCCAAATGCCGTGAGCGGCTGATGGATGCAGAGATTTCGGCGGCTGACCTTCTATCTGATATTGAGGATTGCTGTTCCAAGACCCCTGAATTTGTTACTGATAAGTTGCCTATTTTGGAGAGTATATTTCGACTTTTCCTGGCTAATGGTAACCAACTTCTTGATTTGGAGGAACTGAGTAGGCAATTAGGTGAGTGGCGTGGTGATGATACCTACCGCACCTCGGCAGAGATTCTATCTCGTCTCCTCGGCAATGGGCAATACTATGGTCTGCGCCAAGTTTCTGGCTAATACCTTATACTGAAGTGAGAGTAACTCCCGGTATATTTCGACCAGTTGGTTATTACTCTTTCCACTTTAGCTGTAGGCGGTCCCACCTTAAGGTGACTGATTAGCTCTTCTAACCGCTTTCTTTCTCCTTCGGCATGAACCTCTACAGCTTCGCCGTTTGGCAGATTGCGCACGTAGCCGATTAGACCTAACTCAGTAGCTTGGCGGGATACAAAGTCGCGGAAGAAGACACCTTGAACATAGCCGTATACTATTGCCTGAACAGAGGCTAAATCGGTCTTGCTCATCGCTTTATCTCAGGACGAACCTCAGTGGGAGTGGGAACTGCTGTCTATCCAGTCTGTATAGACCTTGCTGGTGAGCCAGGTCAATAGCTTCATAGAACTCCTGACTGAGCAGAGGACGAGCAAGCTGCGGCATGTCAAGAGCTTTATAGCAGGGGTGATACTGAGCCATAATGTTTAGGTAGGTGTTGGTAGAGACCTCTTCGGCAAGGAATCTTACCACTTCCTCAGTTCCAGCTAGCCTATTAGGTAAAACCAGGTGACGTACCAGGAGACCGCGCTGAGCTATGCCCTGCTCATCTAGCTGGAGATCGCCCACCTGACGGTGCATCTCTCTGACAGCGGCTTTATTTATTTTGGGGTAGTCTTTTATCCCGGATAACTGCTCAGCGATTTTTTCATCGGAATACTTCATATCGGGCATATAGATATCAACAACGCCGTCTAATAGCTCCAATGTTTCTATAGTATCATAGCCACCGCTGTTATAGACCAGTGGCAGATAGAGTCCCTTAGTCGCTGCTAGTTCTAAGGCGTCTAAGATGTGGGGCACAACGTGAGTGGGGCTGACCAGATTTATATTGTGGCAGCCCTTGGTTTGGAGTGAGAGCATCATCTTGGCTAGTTTCTCCTTATCTACTGGGCTCCCCTCACCTAGCTGGCTTATAGTGTAGTTTTGGCAAAAGGAGCAATGCAGATTGCAGTAGGTGAAGAAGATAGTCCCTGAGCCATGCCCGCCGACCAGAGGTGCTTCCTCTCCGAAGTGAGGACCGTAACTGGAGACTACAACCTGAGTGGAAATCTGGCACTCACCGCTTTCACCAGCCAAGCGATTGACACCGCATCGGCGGGGACACACATGGCACTCTTCCAATATAGATTTGGCTTTCTCAGCCCGAGCTTTTAACTCCCCGGTATAATAGAGCTGTTGGTAAGCAGCTATCTCTCTTGCTCCTCCTCTTTTCGTTCCTTCTTTCCTTTTTTAATTATTTCCACAGTCGTAGGAGGAGGTAAGATGGTAGTGGCGGCTATCTTCTTAGCATCCCTTTTCAGTTTCTTGGGTTCTCTATGTCTGAAATCTCTTCTCCCCATAGTGACACCTCTCTCTGGGTATTAGACTACAGGTGGTGTTAATTGAAGTTTAGCAAAGAGGAGTTATTGTGTAAAGTTGATTGAAAGTTGGTCTAAAGCTGAACGGGCAGCTTCTGCCTCAGCCACTTTTTTACTTTTGCCTGCTCCCCTGCCCAGGACGGTATCGCCTAGCCTCACTTCAACGGTAAACGTTCTGTCATGGTCTGGTCCCCCTGCTTCTATTACATTATAGGTAGGTGTTTGCTGCTGCCTGGACTGGATAAGCTCCTGTAATTGTGATTTATAATCAGCCTCTACCCCTTGACTTAGCACCCTATCTAGCTCTTTATCGAGCGACCTCAGGACGAAATCCCTGGTGGTAGTCGAGCCCTGGTCAAGGAAAATAGCGGCTATTACTGCTTCTAAAGCCCCCACTAGGTTAGCTGGCTTATGCCGCCCACCACTTACCTCCTCTCCTCTTCCGAGATAGAGGTAATTGCCAAGGCTAATAGCTCTTGCTATACGTGACAGGGCGTCTCGACACACCAAAGATGAGCGGAGTTTGGTCATCTCCCCTTCACTGAATTGGGGAAAGCGCTGATATAGCTCTTCAGCGACTATAAAGCCTAAAATAGCATCGCCTAAGAACTCAAGCCTTTCATTGGAGGTTGGGGCAAAGCCCGGTCTCTCATTGATATAGGAGCTATGAACTAGGGCTTGCTCCAAGAGAGAAAGGTCGTTAAACGAGACGCCCAGAGTTTGTTGCAGTGCTGCTAAATCAGCCAAAGTTTGGCTTCCTTTCTTAGTAGTTCAGCATAAATGGTCAAGCTTACTGTGTCAAATCATCCAATGCTGTTATTGCTATGAGCCTAGCTAGGTGCTATAATCTTGGTGTGCTGGGGAATAGTCTAGTGGTAGGACAGCGGACTCTGGATCCGCCGGGGTAGGTTCGAATCCTACTTCCCCAGCCAGATTTCAAGTGGCGCATTCGTCTAGGGGTTTAGGACACCTCCCTCTCAAGGAGGAGATCACCGGTTCGAATCCGGTATGCGCTACCACATAATTTTTCTCACCAATTCCTTGAACTTCCTAACCTATTGGCCTCTTTAGATTGCACAATCTGGACAATTTAATAAGCCTAGTGATACGATAGCGCTGACTCACTAAAAGCTTATGGAAAATATAATCATTCTACTCCTGGCACTGGCTATTGACCTAACCATGGGGGAGTTCCCTCGCTCCCTGCACCCTGTGGTTTGGATGGGGAAGGTCACTTCACTAGGGTTGAGGATTGCTCCTCGCCAGGGTCGGTGTGCTCAGCTTATCTATGGCGCAGGGGTAATAATATTGACCATAGCCCTTTTTGCTCTGCCCGCTTATTTTCTCCTGTCCTATCTCATGGGGCTAAACATGGTAGCCTATGTTCTGGTTGCTGCTTTTCTACTTAAGTCAACCTTTTCCCTGAAAGAGCTGCATCGGGTCGCTTTCAGAGTTGAAGGATTTCTTGAAAGGGGCAATCTGAGTAAGGCAAGGGTCGAGATGAAAGGTTTGGTCAGCCGAGACACCAGCAAACTCGATGAGCCACATTTGGTATCGGCGACTGTAGAATCAGTGGCGGAGAATACCAGTGATAGCTTTATAGCCCCTCTTCTCTATTTTCTCCTCTTTGGTGTACCCGGGGCTATAGCCTATCGGGTGGTGAATACCCTTGACGCTATGGCTGGCTATCACGGTGAATATGAATATCTGGGGAAGTTTGCCGCACGGCTGGATGATGGGTTAAATTTCATTCCGGCGCGTTTATCTGGGCTGCTGATGGTGGCGGCTGCCTATTTATGCAGGAGGGATGGTAAGGATGCTTGGCGGGTCATGCTTCGTGACCATGGTAAGACTGAGAGCCTCAACGCTGGCTGGCCAATGAGCGCTGCTGCTGGAGCACTCAAGACTCGGCTGGAGAAGGTAGGGCACTACAGCTTGGGCAATGCCAATAATCCCTTATCCCCACAGCTCATCTTCTCTGGCATAAGGCTGATGGAGATATCTGCCCTACTTTGGATTGGGCTTTGTTTGATTGTGGAGGTGATGGACCTTGCCTTTATTGCCTAGACCTGAAGTGCAAAGTATGGCATCCTGTCAACATGGTGGCATCGACTATGCCGAGCTGGAAGCGCTGGGCATTGCCCCTGATGAGGTCCTTGACTTCAGTGCTAATCTAAACCCCTTTGGTCCGCCGCCGGGGATAAGGGAAGCTATGAGCAAGGCGGACGTTGCTTGTTATCCTGACTCCAGGGCTACCAATCTGAGGCGTTTGCTAGCTGATAAACTACAGGTAAAGGCGGAGAACATCCTGATTGGCAGTGGCTCCACTGAACTCATACGCCTGGCTGCTCTTGCATACTTTAGTCAAGGAGACCCGGTCCTCATCATTGAGCCCACCTTTGGTGAATACCAGATTGCCTGCCAGATTTCAGGGGCATCCCTCGTCAAGCAGCGGCTCTGTGCAGAAAACAGCTTCCAGCTAAACATAGAGGAGACAATTGAATTAATCCATCGGCACTGCCCCAAGGGTATCTTCATTGACAACCCTAATAACCCCACCGGGCAGTATCTGTCGCGGGCGAAGTTTAGGAAACTTCTTGATGCCAGCAAGGATTCCTTAGTGGTCCTGGATGAGGCTTACATCGCCTTTATGGATAATGCCTGGTCTTCCCTGGATGTGATTGAAGGGAATAACCTGCTTATCTTGCGCTCTATGACTAAGGACTACGCCTTGGCTGGGCTTCGCCTGGGCTATGGAGTGGCTGGGAGGGAAATCATCACCACCCTATGTCGCATCTGTCCACCATGGAATGTTAACGCTGTAGCCCAACAGGCTGGGATTATGGCTCTGAAGGAGGAGGGATATTTGAAGCGATGCCAAGCTAAACTTAAAGAGGCGAAGAGCTATCTTGTAGCCGAACTTAACCGTCTGGGGCTATCGCCTATCCCTTCGGAGGCGAATTTCTTCTTGGTGGAGGTGGGCAATGCTCCTGAGTTTCGGCACAACCTGCTTCAGAAGAGAATTCTGGTGCGAGATTGCACCTCCTTCGGTTTGCCTAGCTATGCCCGCATCTCACCTCGAACTCTGCCTGAGTGCTACAGGTTGGTCACTGCCATTGAAAAAATGATGGATAGCAGGCAAGATGGGGGCTAAAACCTTGTTGCTGCGGGGTCTTCTTCCCCATATTGAACAACTTGCACTATCAAGCTTGACTTTTATATCGTTCATTTTTATAATATTCCAGTTGATTAGCGCCAGCAGGATTAAGGCTGGTGAAGTATTGCCCGAGTGGCGCAATGGTAGCGCAACCGACTTGTAATCGGTAGGTTAGTGGGTTCGAGTCCCCTCTCGGGCTGAGGTTTGATGTTGGTGGTGCTGGGAGGGGTGCCGGAGTGGTTAATCGGAGCAGACTGTAAATCTGCCGCCCAAAGGGCTACGCAGGTTCGAATCCTGCCCCCTCCACTATGGCTTAAATATGATATGACATAGAATGGATTGGACGGTATACAATAAAAACCTGTATAATGTGTTGTATGTAGCGCCCACATAGCTCAGCAGGTAGAGCACGTTCTTGGTAAGAACGGGGTCACCAGTTCGAATCTGGTTGTGGGCTCTGAATAAAAGGGGGTTAAGAATGGCAAAGAAGAAGTTTGAGCGGACTAAGCCTCACTGCAATGTGGGCACTATCGGTCATGTTGACCACGGGAAAACAACCTTAACTTCAGCTATAACATTGGTATTATCTAAGGTGAGTACTACCGGATTTCGCTCCTTTGAAAGCATTGACAATGCTCCTGAAGAGAAGGCACGGGGATTAACCATTGCTATCGCTCATATTGAGTATGAGACGGAAAAACGGCATTATGCTCATATTGATTGTCCAGGACACGCTGACTTTATTAAGAACATGATAACCGGGGCTGCCCAGATGGATGGAGCCATATTGGTAGTGAGTGCCCCTGACGGTCCAATGCCTCAAACTAGAGAACATGTCCTGTTAGCGCGTCAGGTGCAGGTTCCCTACATGGTGGTTGCCCTTAATAAGGTGGATGCGATGGAGGATGAAGAGCTCCTGGAGTTGGTGGAGGTGGAGATAAGGGAGCTGCTTAGTAAATATGAGTTTCCTGGTGATGAGATACCGGTGGTAAGGGTGAGTGCCCTTAAGGCTGGGGAGTGTGGCTGCGGTAAGAGGGATTGCCAGTGGTGTGGTCCTATCTGGAAGCTGATGGATGCTATTGATAGCTATATTCCTATTCCAGAGCGACCCAAGGACCAACCCTTCTTGATGCCAGTAGAAGACGTTTTTAGTATCAAGGGTCGAGGCACTGTGCCTACAGGAAGGGTTGAAAGGGGTGTCATTAGACCTGGGGATGAGGTGGAGATAGTGGGCTTACATCATGAACCCCGCAAGACAGTAGCTACCAGCCTGGAGATGTTTCATAAGGTCTTAGATGATGCGGAGCCGGGAGATGCCGTTGGCTGCCTGCTAAGGGGCATAGAGCGGGACGAGATTGAGCGAGGTATGGTATTAGCTGCGCCTGGCTCTATTAAGCCACATGTCTATGCTGAGGCTGAGGTATATGTTTTGAGCAAGGAGGAGGGGGGCAGGCATACTCCCTTCTTTAACGGGTATAAGCCCCAATTCTATATCAGGACTACAGATGTTACTGGGACTATTGAGCTACCAGAAGGGGTAGAGATGGTTATGCCAGGTGATAATGTGGGAATGAAAGTAAGACTTATCTATCCTGTAGCCTTGGAGAAAGGCTTGCGTTTTGCTATTCGGGAGGGGGGTAGAACAGTAGGTGCTGGTACCTTTAGCCGCATCATTGAATAGAGATGGCTAGAAAGGCTGAAGCCAGGGTTATTATCCATCTTGCCTGCACTGAGTGCAGGGAGAGAACATATACTACTACCAAGAACAGAAGGAATGACTCCCAACGGTTAGAACTTAGAAAGTATTGCCCCCGTTGCCGCATTCATACTCTCCATAGGGAGATAAAATAGCGGAGGGCAACTGAGAGGTTTGTAAGGTTCCTCTAATGACTCACCGAGCTGCTACTACCAAGCGTTCGAGATTTAGATTTGTTGGTGAGGCTGTAGCCGAGTTAAAGAAGGTAGTCTGGCTCACCAAACGAGAGGCTGCTTATTTAACATTCCTGGTGCTGATTGTTGCCATTGCAGTGGGTCTAATTCTGGGAGCCTTTGATTATGGCTTTAGTCAGGTCGTCAACAAATTCTTTTTGGGCGGATAGAAGCTTGGTTGGTTTCCGGATTGAACTGAGACGGTTAACTGAAAGGGATAGCTCTGTGTTTTTCAAGAATCTTCGTCTAGACGAGGTTATTGGTGGAAGGGAATCAGAAAAGTTGGTTTGTAATTCATACCTACTCTGGGTATGAAGAGCGAGTTAAGAAGAATTTAGAGCAGCGCATCAAGTTCATGGGTGGCGAGGATGAGATCTCCCAGGTAATTATACCTACTGAGGAGGAGGTTGAAGTTAGGAGTGGACAGAGGCGTAATGTGAGTAAGAAGATATTGCCTGGTTACATCCTAGTTCAGATGAAGATGAGTGACCAGAGCTGGAATGTAGTGCGTAATACCCCCGGTGTCACTGGTTTCGTTGGTAGCGGAAGCAAGCCAGTTCCTTTGCAGGAGGAGGAAGTCAATCAGATTTTGAAACAGATGGTAGCCGAAGCACCCAAGGTTAAGGTTGGTTTTCGTAGTGGACAGAGTGTGCGGGTGACCGACGGCCCCTTTATTGATTTTGTGGGGATAGTGGATGAGATAAGCCCGGAAAAGGGTAAGGTCAAGGTGCTCCTCTCTCTTTTTGGACGTGAAACACCTGTGGAGCTTGACTTCTTACAGGTAGAGAAGCTTTAAGCTAGGGGGTAAGGTGGCGAGAAAGATTAAAGCAGTGATTAAATTACAGGTTTCAGCCGGGAAGGCAAATCCTGCACCACCGGTAGGTCCTGCCTTAGGACAGTACGGGATTAATATTATGGCCTTTTGTAAGGAGTATAATGAGCGTACTTCCAACCAGGCTGGCTCCATTATTCCAGTCGAAATAACCGTCTTTGATGACAGCTCATTTACCTTTATTACCAAAACACCACCAGCTACTGATTTGCTGAAGAAGGCATTAGGCATAGAAAAAGGGTCCAGTACTTCTGGTCATGAGAAGGTGGGCAAGTTATCCCAAGCTCAAATTCGTGAAATAGCTCAGCTTAAGGCTAAGGATTTGAATGCTCCTAGTATTGAGGGGGCGGAGCGAATTATTGAGGGCACAGCCCGAAGTATGGGGATTGAGGTGGAATAGCAATGGCAAAACACGGTAAGAAATATCGTGAGGCGGTAAAACTGTTAGATGGGACAAAGGCTTATCATCCTCGGGAGGCTATTGAATTAGCTAAGAAGGCGGCTTATACCCGATTTGATGAGACTGTTGAGCTTCACCTTCGGATGGGTGTTGACCCCCGAGATGCCAATCAGCAGGTGCGTGGTGTTGCCCTCCTACCCTACGGGCTAGGCAGGAAGGTGCGTATCTTGGTTTTTGCTCAGGGCGAGGCGGTGAGAATTGCCGAGACAGCCGGGGCGGATCTTGTCGGCGGTGATGAGTTGATTAAGAAGATTGAGGATGGGTGGTTAGATTTTGATACTACTATCGCTACCCCTGATATGATGAGCAAGGTAAGCAGGCTGGGGAAAATCTTGGGGAGGAAGGGGTTGATGCCTAACCCCAAGTCAGGAACAGTGGTAGCTGCTAATGACTTGCCCAGGGTAATTGATGAAGCCCGCCAAGGGCGAGTGGAATTTAAGCTGGACAGGACAGCTATCATTCATGTCCCTTTGGGCAAGGTTAGTTTTGAAGATGATAAGCTGATGGGCAACCTAGCAGCGGTGGTGGAAGCGGTGGTGAGGGCTAAACCCAGTGGTGCCAAGGGTCAGTATGTTAGAACCGCCTCTTTAGCTACTACTATGGGACATGGTATAAGGCTTGACCTTAAACCAACCCTATCTTTAAGTTCCGGTTAATACTGTTGAAATCTATTTTGCCGTGTAGCCTGTTCAATACCTGAAGTAGTCTAAGTTGAAAGGGGATGCTTTATGGAAGAAGTTGCTATTGTGGGAGTGGGTCAAAGTACTTTTACCCGCAAGTGCGGAGTATCAGTCAGGGAGTTGTGCTTTCAAGCTTATAAGGAGGCAATGGAGGGTCTAGATATTACAAAGGATGATATAGATGCTTCCATCGTTTGTTCGGCGCCAGAATATGATAAACAGCGCACACCATCAGGATTAATCTCGGAGTATCTGGAGCTAACTCCCAAGCCGACCTTCTATGTTGAGAGTGTGTGTTCTTCCAGCAGTACCGGCTTAAGAGTAGCCTGGTCTCTAATAAAGTCCGGACTGCACAAAGTAGTGGCTGTTATTGGCTTTCAGAAGATGTCAGAGCTCACTTCCCGTGAGGCGGCGGAGCGGATGGGAAGGGGAGGGGATATAATATGGGAGTCACCCTTTGGTATCACCATGCCCGCTGGTTACGCGATGTACGCCCGGGCTCACATGGCCAAGTATGACACCACTGAGGAACAAATGGCAATGGTGAGAGTCAAGAACTCAAGCTATGGAGCCAGGAATCCCAAGGCTAACTACCGCAAAGAGCTGTCTATAGACGATGTTATGAATTCAGATGTGATAACCAGCCCCTTAAAGATGTTTGATTGCTGCGCCAACTGTGATGGTTCTTCAAGTATAATAGTAGCCAGGGGAGATGTGGCTAAAAGGGTAAGTAAAATCCCAATCTGGGTTATCGGAGTAGGGGCTGCCACCGATACCATGACAATGTCGGGTAGAAAGTCAGTTACCGGCTTAGAGTGTTCTCAAGAAGCAGCCAGACAAGCTTACGAGATGGCCGGGGTCAAACCAGAGGATATTGATGTTGCCGAGGTTCATGACTGTTTCACCATCTCTGAGATTCTGGCATATGAAGACCTTGGTTTTGCTAAACCTGGGGAGGGAGCTAGGTTAATAGAAGAGAAACAGACATATGCCGATGGGAAGATACCAGTAAATGTTGATGGAGGGCTGCTTTCCAAGGGTCATCCTATTGGTGCAACCGGTGGCTCACAGATTAGGACCATTGTCCGACAGCTCCGGGGAGAAGCGACCGAGGCTCAGGTAAAGGGAGCAGAGATAGGTCTGGTTCACAATGTGGGTGGTGTAGGACAATACGGCAATGTAACCATTTTAAGGAGGTAGTCAGGTGGGCTTTGAGAGTTTTGGCACCGTTAGCTTTACTGCTGAAGCCAAGGTAGCCGATTTTGTAACTTATCTGGAGCAGGGAAAGGTAATGGCAACCCAGTGCAAGAATTGTGGGGCTAAATACTTTCCACCACAGATGGATTGTCCAAGATGCCTCAGCACTGATGCGGAGTGGTTTGAGGTTAAGGGAAGCGGTAAGCTCATTACCTACACTACTGTGCAGTATGGACCAAGCGGGTTTGAGAATGATGCCCCGTATACTTTAGTTATCGTTGACTTTGCCGATGGGCTGAGAATCTTTGGTCGCTTGAGCCGTGATATTAAGGAGAGCGATATCAAGATAGGTATGGATGTAAAAGTAGTCCCGGTAAAACTGGCTGACGACAGAATTAGCTACGAATTTCAAAGGGCGTAAAAAATAGCTGGCACGGCAGAACAGAAAAGGAGGACAAGATATGGTTGGTATTACCTCATATGGCGCTTATGTGCCTTTATTCAGGCTCAGCCGCGAGGCAATAGCTAAAGGTGCCAAAGGCGAGAAGGCTATCTGTAATTTCGATGAAGACAGCATAACTATGGCAGCGGCGGCGGCGATAGACTGCCTGAACGGAATAGACCGCAACACGGTAGATGGCCTTTACTTTGCGTCAACAACCCATCCCTATAAAGAAAAACTGGGAGCAAGCACCATCGCGATGGCAGTTGACCTCAAGACCGACATCCTTACTGCCGATTTCAGCCACTCGCTAAGGGCAGGCACAAGTGCTTTTAACTCAGCCCTTGATGCGGTCAAGGCTGGCTCAGCCAAGAAGGCGATGGTAACCGCGGCTGACTGCCGTCTGGCATTTCCGCGTTCAGCTTTTGAACCAAATTTTGGCGATGGTGCCGGCGCACTGCTAATTGGTGATACCGATGTCGTCGTCAGTGTGGAAGCCAGCTACTCGGTCTATAATGAAATTATGGACGTGTGGCGACATGAGACTGACAGCTTTGTCCGTACCTGGGAGGACAGGTTCACCCTAGCGCACGGCTATTTACAGGGGGTTAAAGAGGCCATATCAGGACTGATGAAGAAATTTGGCTACAGTCCTGCTGACTTTAGCAAGGTCGTACTTTATTCGCCTGATGGCAGAAGGCATGTTGAGCTGGCGAAAAGCCTGGGATTTGATGATAAGACCCAGGTGCAAGACCCGCTCTTTGCGGTTATGGGCAACACCGGTGCTGCCTTTCCTCTAATGTTGCTGGTAGCAGCGCTGGAGGAAGCTAAAGCTGGCGACCGCATCCTGCTGGCTAGCTACGGTGATGGCAGCGACGCCTTTGTTTTCCAGGTAACCGAGCAAATAGAAAAAATCAGGAATCGGCGGGGGATGAAGGGGCACCTGGCCTCCAAGAAGGTGGTCACTGACTATAAGGACTACCTGGCCTGGCGAGGAATCCTGCCCGCAGAACCACGTAAGGAAACGGTGGTATTCCTATCAGCACCTGCAGTGTGGAGAGAACGCGACGCCAACCTCCGCTTGCGTGGAGTTAAGTGCAAGGCATGTGGCACCGTCCAGTTCCCACCACAGCGGGTATGCACCCACTGCCATGCTAAAGACCAGTTCGAGTCGTATCGACTATCGGATAAGAAGGCCAAGGTATTCACTTTTGCCATGGACCGCATAACCTCACCTGTCCTGGAGTTACCGATAGTTACTACCACCATTGATTTTGACGGTGGGGGCAGAATGCAGTGCTTTATGACTGACCGTGACCCCGAGCAGGTCGTGTGTGGCCTACCCGTGGAGATGACTTTCAGAAAACTGCAACTGAAGGATGGGATTCAAAACTATTTTTGGAAGTCTATGCCAATAAGGACTTAAGTGATAAAATATGCCAGGGGGGTTTTTAATTATGGAAGGCATTAGAGATAGAGTAGCCATCGTCGGTATGGGATGCACTCAGTTTGGAGAACTCTGGGATAAGAACCACCGTGATTTGCTGGTGGATGCTGCTTATGAAGCCTTTGAGGACGCTGGGATTGAGCCTAAGGATATTCAGATGGCATGGTACGGCAGTCGTGAAAGCGGCTTTACCGGAGCCCAGCTGGCTTCAGCATTGAAGTTGGAGTATATTCCGATTAGCCGGGTGGAGAATTTCTGTGCTGGTGGCACTGATACCTTCAGGAATGCTTGCTATGGAGTAGCTTCCGGGGTCTGTGATATTGCCCTGGCTATTGGTGCCGAAAAGTGCAAAGACCACTTTGGCGGCTTCAACATGGATATCCTGGAGCCCTTTGACCGGAGTATGACAGAGTGGGATGGGCCTCCGGTAAATCAGTTTGCCCAGTTAGCCACCAGATATATGTATCACTACGGGTGGAAATACGAGGACCTCAAGCGTATCTTTGCCATGATTGATGTTAAAAACCATCACAATGGCACTATGTCCCCTAAGGCTCAGTTTCGTAGGGAGATAACAGTGGAGCAGGCAATGAATGCGCCGATAATCTCCTATCCTCTCGGTTTATTTGATGCCTGCGGCGTGAGTGATGGTAGTGCTGCCGCCATCGTAACCACCCCGGAGATAGCTAAGAGCATGAGAAAGGACTATATCTTGGTGAAGGCATTGGCACTGACTAATGGTGGTGGGCAGGCAGTGCTGCAACCCGAGTATGACTTCATTCATTTCCCCGAGGCAGTAGCTGCTGCCCAGCATGCCTATAAGGAAGCGGGAATAACCAATCCCCGCCAGGAGATAGACTGCGCCGAGGTCCATGATTGTTTTGCCATCACCGAGCTTATCACCTACGAGGATTTGGGCTTCAGCCCCCGGGGTAAGGCAGCGGAGGATGTTGAAGCAGGTAGCTTTACCTTGGAGGGAGACCTGCCAGTCAATACCGATGGTGGGCTGAAGTGCTTTGGTCATCCCCTCTCTGCCAGTGGACTGAGGATGATTTATGAAATCTATCACCAGTTACAGGGCAAGGCTGGCCCCAGGCAACTAAAAAAGGCAGATGTTGGCCTGGTTCACAACATCGGTGGTATCTGTGGCTTCTTTAATTGCGCTGTGGCTATATTCGGGAGACCTGATTAGAAGTTTAATAATATCCTGAGACAGTGGGTGCCGTTAAGGCTTAAATCGATATGCCTGCCGAGGAAAAACAGGGCTTTTAGTGGTAAGTCCTTGTGTGGCAGGCACAAGGGCTTGCTTTTTAAGATGAATATTTAGTAGTTTTAGTTAGGGGTAATGAAGGATGTCTAGAGAAAAGAAGGCACAACTTATTGATAGTCTGCAGCAGGTTTTTTCCCGGTGTAGCATTGGCATTATGACTGATTATCGAGGGCTATCAGCCAACGAGATGACTGACTTGCGTCGCAAGCTGAGGGAATCGGGCATTGAGTATAAGGTGGTGAAAAATACGCTGGCTCGGTTTGCTGCGGAGAGGGCAGGTAAGGAGGGACTAGTCAGCTTCTTTGAGGGTCCAGTGGCTATTGCTTTTGGCTATGGTGATATAACTGAGCCAGCTAGAGCCTTGGCCAACTACATTCAAACCTCTAGGGCAAGTATGAGTATAAAGGGAGGCTTTTTATCTGATAGGCTGCTTACTTCGGAAGATGTAACCACCTTGTCTACATTACCATCGAGGGAGATATTGTTAGCCAAGGTTGTGGGTGGGATGCAGAGCCCCATCTCGGCTCTGGTCAGCCATCTTACCGCCCCTATGAGGGGGATTATAGGGATGCTACAAGCAAGGATTCAACAAATGGAGGGAGAATAAGATGTCGGAAAATGAAGTAGAAAAGGCACAGGAAACTGGTGGAGAAACAGCAAAGGGCAAGCCATCGCCTGCGAAAGCGGCGGCAAAGAAGCCCAGTGTCAAGGCAGAGGCGAAGAAAAAGCCTACAGCCATTGATGAGATAATGGCTACTATAAAAAAT
>Ga0209986_10001675_pt1 | contig 21056 bp, 29 predicted proteins | sample BlataG_FD_183168 | JGI IMG/M metagenome (GOLD analysis project Ga0209986, IMG submission 183168) | Deep subsurface microbial communities from Black Sea to uncover new lineages of life (NeLLi) - Black_00105 metaG (SPAdes) (version 2) | ecosystem: Environmental > Aquatic > Marine > Oceanic >... | reverse complement strand
GTGCCGGTCATCAGTACAATTCGGACGTTAGTAGCTAATTCGGCATCTAAAGTAGGGAACTTTTTACGTGTTCACGTAATAGTTAACTTTAAGTGTCCGTGTTGATAATTAATTGGGGGACAGCCTCGATTGGTACAGAGTATAAAACATGGAGATATGAATGGGATGCAGGAAACAAAAATAGAAGGAGGTATAAGAATGGGGAAAGAAAAAAGCATAACCATTGAGATTAAGGAGGACATCTATGGGCAGTTGGAAGCTATTGCACAAAAGCAAGGGTCTAAGTTGGAAGCCGCAATAACAGAAGCCATCAAATCATATATTGAGCGGATGAGAGCATATAGCAATGACCCATTCTTCCAAATAGGGAAAGCAGGTGAATCAGGATTGAAAGATCTGGCAGAAGCTCACGATAAGTATCTCTATGGTAAGGAAGATAGATAATGCCACCAAGAATTTTTATCGATACCAGTGCATTCCTGGCTTTGGAAGACGAATCTGATAAGTATCATAAAGTAGCTCTCCAGTTCCGCGAGCAAGTCCTGCGAAAGAAGAGATACGAGGTAATAGCCACTTCGTATGTTTTAGACGAAACACTGACATTAATCCGTTTCAGAATAGGTATCAAGGCTTCCATTGACTTTTCTAAGAAAATCCGGAAGAGTAAAGTGGTAAAGATTGTGCGGGTATCAGAGGAAATGGAAGAGAAGGCACTGGATATATTTGAGAGATATGACGATAAAGATTTCAGTTTTACTGATTGCGTAAGCTTTGTTGTCATGTGGGAGAGGGGAATCAAGGAAACTTTTACTTTTGATGAACACTTTAATCAAATGGAATTCATTCGGAAGCCGTAAAAATGAAAAGCAAAGATGGGCTCTGGGAAGTTTAAGCTGTCGTGGAGGCTAACATGAAAATATGCTACATCTCTACTAGAAGTATTCACACGCGAAGATGGGTAGAATACTTTGCAAAAGAGCATGAAGCTGGCAGAGCATACTTTTTTAACGATCAGGGCACTTTTATTGACGGAGATAAATGATTGGCGTAATATATCAAGATGAATATGCAGTGGAAGAGACGTTTCAACTGCTTAAAATACCGTGGGAGTGGTATGATGTATCGAAAGAGTTTAACGTTGTGATTGGAAGAAAAGAGGATTTAAATTCTAAAGATGTTAATTTTAATCTCATTGACCTCTCAGAAGACGACATTTTTAAAAAGATTAGTGATTTGCTAAATCAGGGGGTGATGCGTAATAGGGAACCTTTGTGCGAAATGTATCTGGATGAATTGAGAAGAAAGTTAAAGCAAAGCAAGCAATTTACGACGTTGGTAGAGATTCCTCCGGTTCCCCTGGGATATTCGTATATGGTTGCACTTACGCATGATGTGGATATTACATCAAAATAGATGCACCTAAGATAAGAGAAGCAAAGTAGGATTTATAATGGATAAAACATATAGGTGATTACATGAGGATTTGTATATTGACAACGGTTCACACTCCTTTTGATACAAGGATATTCCACAAAGAAGCGAAGAGCCTTGCAAAGGTGCATGAGGTTGTGTTGGTTGCGCCGGATGAAAAAAGGACAGATAAAGAAGTAGATGGTATAAGAATTATCACGGTAAAAAAGCCGAAAAGTAAGCTTTTGCATCCGATAACGATGTGGCGTGTTTTTAAAGCAGGATTAAAGCAGGATTGTGATGTTTATCACTGCCATGAGCCGAGTTCTCTATTTGTGTGTGCCTTTTTAAAACTTTTAAAAAGAAAAAAACTGATTTATGACGCACATGAGCACTATCCATCTTTGATTGCAGAGAATTCTTTATTTCCTGATTTTGTTAGACCTCTTGTGAGATTATTCGCGGATATTGAAGAGCGGGGGCTTGTAAAGTTTGCGGATGTTGTAATTACGGTAGATAAAATTTTAGCTGCAAAGTATAGGGAATATCATGATAATGTAGTGAAATTATCGAATTATCCAAAACTAACTTTATTTGGAGAGAACAGATGGTCTGACGATTTAGAAAGTAGGTACGGGAAGAGCAAGGTATTGCTGTATGCAGGAGGTTTAACAAAGGATCGAGGTACTCTTGAATCTATACAAGCTTTACGGGAAATAATTAAGAATGCCCCAGAGGCAAAATTGGCATTTCTCGGTGAGTTTATGGGGGGGGAGTGGTGAATACAAAGGGGAGGTACATGCATATATCAAAAAAAACAATTTAGAGCGATATGTTGATTTTTTAGGTTATGTACCGCATGAGAAAGTAGTAGAATATATGAATATAGCAAAGGTTGGTACACTTTTTCACCAACCGCTTCCACGATATATTAGTGGTGTATCCATAAAACTCTTTGAGTATATGGCGTGTGGGTTACCCGTAGTTGCAAGCAATTTCCCGGGGCTAAGAAAAGTAGTAAAAGAAGCGAATTGTGGCATTTTGGTTGACCCAACAAACGTAGATGAGATTGCAAATGCCATTTTGTATTTGCTGGAACATCCAGAAGAAGCGAAGAGGATGGGCGATAGTGGGAGAAGATCAGTGGAAGAGAAATATAATTGGGAGCGGATGGAAGAGAGGTTATTAGAGTTGTATGGGGAATTAAAATGAAAATAGTATCTGTTGTTGGAGCGAGACAGAACTTCGTAAAATTAGCTCCGGTTTCAAAAGAATTGCGAAAAAAAAAAGCATGAAGAAGTTGTCATTCATACAGGTCAGCATTACGATTATGAGGTGAATAAGATATTTTTTGATGAGATGGGAATACTAGAGCCGGATCATCATCTGGGTGTTGGTTCTGGCTCGCAGGGGGAACAAACAGGAGAGATGCTAAAAAGAATAGAGGATGTTTTAATGGATGAGAGCCCCGATCTGGTTCTCGTTTTTGGTGATACCAACACAACACTTGCAGGAGGTCTGGCTGCCTGTAAATTGCATATCAGGGTTGCTCATATCGAGACGGGTCTAAGAAGTTATGATAGAAGAATGCCAGAGGAGATAAATCGGATTTTAACCGACCATTGTTCAGATTTATTATTTGCTCCAACGAGAACAGCAGTTGAGAACCTGATGAAAGAAGGAATTACTGAAGGGGTATATCTTACAGGAGATGTTATGGTTGATGCCTTAAAGGAGAACATAAAGATCGCGGAGAAGCACTCGAGAATCCTCGAAAAGTGGGGATTAAAATCCAAAGGCTACTTTTTAGCGACGGTTCACCGACAAGAAAATACCGATGATATTGCACGACTCAGGCAGATAGTAGAGGCGTTTCGCGAACTTGGAGATGTGGTCTTCCCGTGCCATCCGCGAGCGGAGAAATATTTGAAGGGATTTGGTTTATGGGAGAAGCTAACAAAAAAGGTCAAGCGTATAAAGCCCGTAGGTTATTTAGACATGTTAATGCTTGAAAAGAATGCCAATAAAATCTTGACAGATTCTGGAGGGATACAGAAGGAGGCATATATTTTTAAGGTGCCGTGCCTTACCTTAAGAGAGAGCACCGAGTGGGTGGAGACCGTGGAAGACGGCTGGAATGTATTGGTGGGTGCGAATAAAGAAAAGATTGTCACGATGTCAGACGAATTTGAGCCAAAAGGAAAGCAGAGGAATATTTTCGGGAAAGGCAATGCAGGTGAAAAAATTGCAAAGATAATTGGAGGGAATCATGATGCCTAAGGAAAAAAATAATTTTGACATGAAGGCTGCCCATTATAGAGGTAAGAAAAGAATGCTGAATAATAATTTTTACAATGGTGGGAGAATAAATATATTTAAGAGATAATTAGTTATTAGTTAAAACATAGGTGAGAGAAATGGCGATTGGAATAAGGAATAAAATGGGTAAGGTAGATGTGATGGAAAAAAGATTGGAGATACTCGTGGGAGCGAGATTGAGAGACAGAACCAGAATAGAAAATGCTATTTCAACCCAGGATAGATTAAGGGAGAAATCTAAAGGTTGGAATGGTGCAAAAGAGATTAGGAAATGGCGTGATTCGAGATGATTATAAACTCAGCAGTTACACTTGCTTTTGAGCATGAAATAACTGTTTATGATGCTTCTTATGTCGCATTGGCAAAGGAAACGGAACTTACATTCATCACAGCTGATGGAAGGCTTTGTGAACGAGTAAGAGGCTTGGATTTTGTGAAATTTATAGGTGATATTTAATGAAAATCCGAATAGAGGTGATGAAAACATAAAAATCTGTTATATCTCTACAAAAAGCATCCATACAAAAAGCTTTTTAAACACTAATAAAAATGAACTATTAGATGAGAACAGAGACGATTAAAAATAGGTGGTGAAGGGGAGGAAATGGGCAAAACTAAATTGGAAATAGATATGCCATCTGAGTTGCTTTTTTTACTTCGTGAAACTGAAGAGACCTTTAAAGAGAAGGTAAAGTTATGGCTGGCAACGAAGATGTTTGAAGAAGGGAAGTTATCTTTGGGGCAGGCTGCGGAATTTGCCGGTTATTCTAAAACGGCTTTTAGCGAGATACTTGGAAAAAACAAGGTTTTAATATTCAATTATCCCATAGAAGAGCTTGAAGAAGATGTTGTTAATAATGCTGATGTCTGGATTGGTGAAGATTTGTACGAAGAAGTTTTGAAATTGTGTGGAGAATATGGAGGCGAAACAACTTGAAAATATGTTATCTTGCGGATGCAAGGTCTACCCACGTGAGAAGATGGATTGAATACTTTGCAAAGGAGCATGAGATAGATTTGATTACACTCAGTTATACGAAGAAAGAGGATACGTTCGTTCCAGAGGAAGTATATAAGAAAATGGGTGTACGAGTACACAAAGTCTCCAAGCCAATGCCTTTTTTATTATTAGCACCTTTTAAAATCAGAAGGCTGATAAAAAAGATAAAGCCTGATATTGTTCATGCGCATTACGTCACGCAATATGGATTTTGTGGTGCTTTTAGTGGGTTTCATCCGCTTGTTATATCTGCATGGGGAAGTGACGTTCTGATTGACCCACATAACTCGAGGATTTTAAAAATGCTGGTAAAGTTTGCATTGAAGAAGGCAGATTTGATAACCTGTGATGGAGAGAACTCGAAAGAAGCGATGATAAAATTTGGTGAGGATTCTCAGAAAATAAAAATTGTTTACCATGGTGTAGATACAAAAGAGTTCAATCCAAAGCAAAAAGATAGAAAGCTTAGAGAAGAGCTGGAAATAGTTAATTCGCCAACAGTGATAAGTACTCGTGGATTAAAGCCAATATATAATGTGGAATCACTGATCAAAGCTATACCTTTGGTATTAAAGCAAGTCCCAGATGCAAAATTCGTCATCGTTAATAATGGCTCACAAGAAGCGCATTTGAAAGAACTATCAAAGTCTCTTGATATTTGGAATAATGTTAAATTTGTAGGACGGGTACAACATAATGAACTTCCAAAATATTTCGCTTCTTCTGATGTTTATGTTTCCACATCGCTTTCCGATGGTGGAATAGCAATTAGTACAATAGAGGCAATGGCTTGTGGATTAGCACCCGTTATAACTGATATAGGCGACAATAGAAAATGGATAAAAGAGGAAGAGAATGGTTTTGTTGTTCCTATAAAAGACCCTAAAGCGTTAGCAGAGAAAATTATTTATTTACTTGAAAATAAAGATATTAGAAAGAAGTTTGGAGAGGTCAACAGAAAAATTATAGAAGAGAAAGCAGATTATTATAAGGAGATGGAGAAGATGGAAAACATTTATAAAGCGCTGGTAGAGAGGTATAAATTATGAAGATGTTGATAACGGGAGGGGCTGGATTCATCAGGCGACATGTTAAGAAGGAAAAGAATTAAGAGGTGGATAAAATGAAAGCAAGAAGTATGATGAAAGAGAGGGTTGAAGCGGTAATTCGGTCTGGTGTATATCCTGATGAATCCGAGTTATACGATGAAGCAATCAGGACGCTTTTCGAAGTAAAATCGGACTTGAAGACGATTGCAGCGGTTGAATTGTACAAAGAGGGGGAAGTCTCTATTGAAAGAGCATCGGAAATTGCTGGTGTAAATGTCGTTCAATTCAAAGAGATTCTATCGCAGAAGGGGATAATAAGATGGATAGGAACTGGTGAGGATGAGTTGAAGAAAAAGACAGAAGAGTTAAAGAAGGCGAAGAGATAATATGAAAGTTCTCTTAGATACAGACATAGCGAGTTGCCTCGCTAAAATAAACGGTTTTGATGTTATACTCAAGCTATTTCCAAACTCAAAGTTTTTCATTCCAACAAGAGTCTTTGAAGAATTAAAGGAAGCAGAAGAGCTCGGTTTTAGATTTGTTGGAACGATTTCCAACCTGCTGGGAGATAAAATCGAAATAACATCTTTGAATGAAGAAGAAGTAAGAGATTACGAAGAAATCAGTAGAATAGGGAAATTTGGATATGGTGAAAAGGCATGCATTGCAATGTGTAGAAATAGAGAGGATTTTATATTGCTTTCAAATGATGGACATGTAAACAAAAAATCAAGAGACCTTGGGATAAGAGTTTATAATCTGGAGGATCTACTTTCACTTGCCATAGAAGAAGGAGTGATAAAGAGCGAGGATGAACTGGAAGTGTTGATGGATAAAATTGAGCACTTAGATAGGATTAGCATAAGAGATAAGGATTATCTGAGAAGAAAATAAAAATGGAAAATGTTTATAAAGAATTAATGGAAAGGTATAAACCATGAAAATCTTAATAACCGGCGGCGCGGGATTCATCGGTTCGCATCTTTGCGATAGATATGTAAAAAATGGCGATACAGTTTTGTGTTTAGATAACTTTATGAATGGAAATCTGATGAATATCAGACATTTATTAAACTACAGAAATTTCAAATTGATCAATGGAGATGTCAGGAATTTCGATCTATTGGAGAAGATGATGAGAGATGTTGATGCTGTATTTCATCTTGCAGCGCAGATTCATGTTGATAGGTCAATAATAGAACCGAAATTGACGTATGAAATAAATGTATTAGGAACGCAGAATATCCTGGAAGTTGCAAGGATGTATGATGTTGAAAAGGTTATCCATGCATCTACAAGCGAGGTTTATGGCTCTGCTCAATATGCACCGATGGATGAAAAACATCCTTTAAATGCCCCACATCCCTATGGCGCATCAAAGATAGCAGCAGATAGGATGTGTTATGCATATATTGAAACCTATGGCATGAACATCTGCATCATGAGACCTTTCAACTTATTTGGACCAAGACAAAAGGATTCCGGATATGGAGGTGCAATATCTTTATTTACAAAACGGGTTTTAAGCAATATGCCGCCAATTATTTATGGAGATGGAGAGCAGACAAGGGACTACACATATATAGATGACATTATTGATGCCTATGACCTCATATTGAATAACAAGCCAATAAGAGAGCCGATAAACTTTGGAACAGGAGAAGATATTAAGATTATAGATTTAGCGAATGAGATTATTGAGTTATGTGATAAAACAGGAAATATAAAACCTGTTCATGTCGAGCCAAGGCCGGGAGAAGTTCAAAGATTAATAGCGAATATATCAAAGGCTAAAGAGCTCTTAGGGTGGAAGCCAAAATATACAATTGAAGAAGGTTTGAATAAGTTTATTGATTGGTATAAGAATTATAAGTTTGAGGAATGGGCTAAGCCGAGGTGATTGTATGAAAATAGTCTTTATACAACCCATCACTGGCTTCAAAGGACATACTTGGGAGGCTTTAGGCATAGGATATCTTATATCATATTTGAAGAAATGTTATGACAAGGACTTAGATATTGAGTTTTATTCCGGTTTTTATGACTCTGATGACACTATAATAAATGCATGTGAAGATGCAGATATTATTGGCTTTAGCTGCACGAGTCCACAATACAAACATGGGTTGGAATTAGCAAAAAAAATAAAGAAAAAAGATAATAGGACAGTCTTTGGTGGAGTTCATCCATCTGCATTTCCAGATTTGCTTTTAAAAGAAGATTCTATTGATGCCGTTGTAAAAGGTGAAGGTGAAAACGCAATGCTACAACTTGTCAGAGAGATGGATGAAGGAATAGATATATCTAAGCGGGTGTATCATCTTGATTATATAAAAAACCTTGATACCATTCCTTTTCCTGATAGGAAGACGATAAAGAACGAAAGAAATATACAACAAGCCTATGAAGATAATGGAGTAAGGATTACATCAGTGATTAGTAACAGAGGGTGCCCCTATCGTTGTAGTTTTTGCTGTAGTCATGTTGTTTGGCAAAGAAGAACAAGATTTCGTTCTCCAGAGAATGTGTTAGATGAGGTTGAGGAATTAATAAAAGATTGGAATATTCAGTTCCTCAAATTTTCCGATGACACCTTTACGCTCAGTAAAAAGTGGATAATCGATTTCTGCAATCTTAAATTAGAAAGAGGGATAGATATACCTTATGGAGGTAACGCCCATGTAAATACGATTGATGAATATTTATTAAAGCATCTGGCGGAGAGTAATTGTCAAGAGTTATGGTATGGTGTCGAAAGTGGGTCACCAAGGATATTGAAGGATATGCATAAGAACACCGATATAAATCGAATCAAAAAAGTATTTAGATTAGCTAAAGATTATGGTATAAAGACAAGAGCATATTTCTTATTAGGGATGCCAAATGAGACGATTGAAGACATACTGATGACAGAGAATCTATGTGACGAGATACAGCCGGGTATAGTTGGATTTTCGTTACTTTCTCCTTTTCCATGCAATGAGTACTTTGATTACGAAGTGATGAAAGACTGGGATTGGTCAATGTTTGACGAATATAATAACGAGTGGGTTCGTACAAAAACTCTGACAAATGACCAATTGAAAGAAATCCAAAGGAGACTTGTTGAAAAATATCAGAAGAAAATAACATTTAGACAAAAGCAGGAGGAAACTTGAAAAATGAAAATTCCTTTATTCAAAATATACTGGGATGAAGAAGACATTGAAATGATAAATAGTGTTATTAAAAGAGGTGCATACTGGACGACTGGACCAACCATTGAAGAATTTGAAAAAATGATTGCTGAATACATCGGAACAAAATACTGTGTGACTTTCAATTCTGGGACTTCTGCTTTACATTCTATCCTTTTAGCTTATGGAATAAAAGAAGGAGATGAGGTAATTGTACCTTCATTCACATTCATTGCAACGGCAAACTCACCGCTCTTTGTTGGAGCAAAACCAATATTTGCGGATATAGAAGAGAAGACTTTTGGTTTAGACCCTGAAGATGTAAAAAAGAAGATCACTAAAAAGACGAAAGCAATTATTCCTATTCATTACGGGGGTTGCTCTTGTTTAATTAGAGAATTAGAAGAGATTGCAGAGGATCATAATCTAATTTTAATAGAAGATGCAGCAGAATCACTGGGTGCGAAGATAAAAGACAAGAAGGTTGGAACATTTGGAGATTCGGCAATGTTTAGTTTCTGTCAGAATAAGATAATCAGTACTGGAGAAGGAGGATGTATTGTAACAGATTCAAAAGAAATATACGAAAAATTAAAATTGATAAAGTCACATGGAAGACGAGAGAATTCAAATTATTTTACTACTTCGGAATATATAGATTATACAACATTAGGATATAATTTTAGGATGTCTGATATTACTGCCGCTTTGGGGATATCACAGATGAAGAAGATTAATAAAATCATCAAAATGAGAATAAAGAATGCAGAATATATGAGCAAGGAATTATCGAATATAGAGGGAATAATAACTCCAAATCCACCAAAAGATTATTTTCATGTATACCAGATGTACACGATAAGAGTAAAAGAGGGAGAGAGAATGAGAGATGATTTGATGAAATATTTGGCTGAAAAAGGAATAATGACAAAGATCTATTTTTATCCTGTTCATTTAACAGAATTTTACAGAGATAAAATTGGGTATAAAGAAGGTGAACTTCCAATAACCGAAGAAATGGCAAAGTATGTTTTGACATTGCCGATGTACCCAACATTATCCAAAGAGGAAGTAGATTATATTATTGAAACGGTTAATATTTTTTTTAGAACTAATAGGTGCTAAAATGCAAGTTTCAATAATCATCCCAACATACAATCGCGTGAAAGATTTAGACGAGTGCTTAGATTCGATTATTGTTCAGACAACCTTACCAAAAGAGGTGATCATAGTAGATGATAGCGATAATGATGAAATAGGCAATTTAATTACACATAGAAGAAATGAATTTAAAGAGAAGGATATACTTCTGAGATACGTTAGAAACGAAAGAGAAAGAAGTTTAGCAATAGCGAGGAATATTGGGGTGGAAAATGCTACTGGAGATATAATTCTATATTTGGATAGCGATGTCGTTTTAGATAAGGATTACATTAAAGAGATTTTAAAGGTTTACAAAGAAAAGCCTGATACTTTGGGAGTTCAAGGATTAATACAGAGTAAAAGGGATGATAGAGTGATAGTTAAATTTGCAGATGCTTTTAAGAAGGTATTTTATATTTATTCTAAAGAAAAAAACAGATGCAGGGTATCACCTTCATTTGGTGTCACATACCCTTCCTTTTGTGATGAAATTATAGAGTGCGAATGGCTATCAGGTGCAAATCACTCCTACAGAAAGCAAATTTTACAAGACTTTAAATTTGATGAAAAGTTAAAAAAATACTCTTATGACGAAGATACGGACATATCATATAGAATTTTTAAGAAATACCCAGGTTCATTATTTATGACGCCGCATGCAAAATTAATACACAAGGCATCAGAGGAAGGGAGGCATTTAAGGAAAGAGGTAATCTATATAAATACAGTTTATCAAACTTATCTCTTCTATAAGAACATAGACCAAAACTTGAAGAACAAATTAATCTTCTTATGGAATAGAATTGGGCATTTGATTGTGAATATTGGTGATCTAATTCTAGGGCATTCTAAAGAGAAGTTTTTAAAGCTTAAATATATAATTGATGCTTATATTATATGTATGACACATATAAAAGAAATAAAAAAGGGGGATTTGGAGTTTTTTAATAAGGAGTTGAGGTAAAGAAAAATGCCAAAAGTAGCTCTAATAACTGGAATAACAGGGCAGGACGGTTCATACTTAGCAGAACTGCTGCTCAGCAAAGGATACATCGTCCATGGTTTAGTTAGAAGATCAAGCACATTCAATACCAATCGAATAGACCACATCATTTCTACTGATATTGCAGATATACACAATCCCAAAGCGAGGTTCTTCTTTTATCACGGGGATTTAACCGATGGTGGGCAACTGAGCAACTTGATTTATAACGTCAAGCCTGACGAAATATATCACCTTGGTGCTCAAAGTCATGTTAGGGTGAGTTTTGATATGCCAGAATATACAGGAGACGTTACCGCCATCGGAACAACGAGAATACTTGAAGCTGTCAGACGCAGCGGCATAACAACAAGATTTTATCAAGCTTCGAGCAGCGAAATGTTTGGCGCCGCTACTCCACCTCAGAATGAAAAAACACCTTTTTATCCAAGAAGTCCTTATGCTGTTGCTAAAGTCTATGCCTATTGGATGACTGTAAATTACAGAGAGGCATATAATCTATTTGCCTGTAATGGGATCTTGTTCAATCACGAATCTCCAAGAAGGGGCAAAACTTTCGTGACGAGAAAAATTACGAGGGGTATAGCAAGCATCCTTGCAAAGAAGGAGAAATATCTTTACTTAGGTAATTTAGATGCGAAAAGGGATTGGGGCTTCGCACCGGAATATGTGGAATGTATGTGGCAAATGCTTCAAAATGAGCATCCGGAAGATTTTGTTGTGGGAACTGGAGAAGCTCATTCGGTCAGGGAATTTGTAGAAGAAACTTTCTCTTATGCAGGATTGGATTGGAATGAATGTGTTAAAATTGATCCAAGGTATTTTAGACCCACGGAAGCAGAAGTATTAATAGCTGATATTGGTAATGCTATTAAAAGATTGGGGTGGAATCCAAAGGTTAAATTCGAAGATTTGGTTAAGATTATGGTAGATGCAGATATGCGTGCGACTGGTTTAGAACCCGTGGGAGAAGGAGATGAAATCATCAAAAAGAAGTTTCCAGACAGATGGTGGAGGATTGATTAACATGGCATTTTGGAATAATAAAAAAATACTTTTAACAGGCGGAGCGGGATTTTTAGGCTCCTTTTTAGTAGAGAAACTAAAAGGAAGAGGAGTGAGTGGAGAAGATATAAAGATACCGAGAAGTAAAGATACCGATTTAAGGCGTTGGGAAAATTGCGTTGAGGTTGTTAAAGATATAGATATTGTTATCCACTTAGCTGCAAGGGTGGGAGGTATAGGATTTAATAGAAAATATCCAGGCATACTTTTTTATGACAATGCTATACTGGGTATCCAGTTAATGGAAGCTGCAAGACAGGAAGGTGTGGAGAAAATTGTGGTGGTGGGGACTGTTTGCGCGTATCCAAAGTTTACACCTGTCCCCTTCAAAGAAGAAGATTTATGGAACGGCTATCCAGAAGAGACAAATGCACCATACGGATTGGCAAAGAAGATGTTGCTCGTGCAATCTCAGGCATACAGACAGCAATATGGTTTTAACTCTATTTTTTTGTTGCCCGTGAACCTTTATGGCCCTGGAGATAACTTCGATTTAGAAAGTTCTCATGTCATCCCAGCATTAATAAGGAAATTTACAGATGCAGTAGAAAACAATAAAAAAGAGGTTGAGGTCTGGGGAACTGGAGAAGTGTCAAGGGAATTTTTATATGTTGAGGATGCGGCAGAAGGGATTATTTTAGCGACTGAAAAATATAACAAGCCAGAGCCCATAAACATCGGGGCTGGCTTCGAGATAAAAATTAAAGATTTGGTTGAGTTAATAGCAGAACTTACAGGGTTTGAAGGTGAAATAAAATGGGATACGAGCAAGCCAGATGGACAGCCGAGAAGATGTTTAGATGTTAGCAAAGCTAAGAAAGAATTTGGATTCGTAGCTAAGGTAGATTTTAGAGAGGGGCTTAAGAAGACGATTGAGTGGTATAAGATTAATAGAAAGTTAACAGAGGTAAAACAAAATGGTGGGAATCATAAATAAAGCACGTAACAAGGCAAATAAATTATTAGACCGAGTTTACGGTAAATTAGACAACCGTTCAATTGAAGTATTAATGGATGAAGACCTTGAAAAGCATTTAAAAACCAATAAAAAAACCATTTTGTATGTAGGGATTAGATATGATTATGGCAATAAAGATTGGGGATTAAGTTTTGAACATTACAATTTTTATCATACGCTTCTGAACATGGATTACTCTTTGATATACTTTGATTATGACAGGATAAAACAAAGATATGGTAATGAAAAAATGTCTAAAATGCTGCGTGAGGCGGTTTATTATTATCATCCGGATATTCTATTTTATTTCCATTTTCATGACTTGATTAAACATGATTTTTGGAGGGAAATATCAAATGAACTGCCAACAAAGACGATTATTTGGCTATCAGATGACCATATGGACTACGAAAGAGAACGACCCGTGTGGGAACTATTCAATCTTGTTGTTACCACAGACGGGAAAGGTTATGAAAAAAGAAAAAAAGAGGGATTTGGTAATGTATTTTTAAGCCAGTGGGCTTGTAATCATTTTTTGTATAAGAATCTAAACTTACCTAAGATTTATGATGTGAGTTTTGTAGGACAATGTTATGGGGAAAGAGAGAGTTTTATTGATACATTAAAAAGGAACGGAATAAATGTCGCAACATTCGGTAGGGGATGGGAAAATAGCAACAGAGTTTCACAAGCAGATTTAATAAGGATATACAATCAAAGTAAAATTTCTCTTAACTTATCCCTCTCACATGATACTCCTGCTGGATATATCTATACATTAAAAGGGAGAGATTTTGAGGCACCCGGGTGTAGCAGTTTATTACTTACAAGAGATGCAAAAGAAATAGCGGAATATTTTGTTTCCGGTGAGGAAATCATAACTTATCAAGATGCAAATGATGCTGCAGAGAAGATTAAATATTATTTAAAAAATGAAGATGAAAGAGAAAGAATTGCCAAGAGGGGTTATGAGAGAGTTATGAGAGAACATACAATAGAGAAGCGGCTTTTAGAGATTTTCGAGTTTGCTCAAAATATGAAGGTAAAATCATGAGTTTTATTTTAAAAATATTTAAAATAATGGGAAAATTGCCTGCAAAAATAATCAATAAAATAAATAGATTGTATAAGATATATATCAAACGTGATTGTTGCTTAATTACTGATAATCAATGGCTTAAAGATAACAGAGATGATACTCTACGAGTAGATTATCCACTTACAGAAAATAGTATTGTTTTTGATGTTGGCGGTTATAGGGGTGAGTGGTCATTAAAGATTGTTGAAAGGTATAATCCCCACATTTATATTTTTGAACCTGTACCTGAATTTTATTCGATTATTGTAGAAAGGTTTAGGGGCAGTCCAAAAGTTTCAGTTTATAATTTTGGTCTTTCAAATATTGATATGATTGCGAAGATGTCGGTAAGTAAAGACAGCTCAAGTGTATATAGAGATGGGGATGATAAAATTGATATATATTTAAAAGATATTTTTTCTTTTCTAAACAAAGAAGGTATTAATAAAATTGATTTAATAAAGATAAACATTGAAGGAGGAGAATATCCTCTTTTGAAAAGAATGATAGAAACGAATATCATAGAAAAATGCAATGATATTCAAGTACAATTCCACAACTTTTACCCAAATGCTATAACGCTACGAAATGAAATAAGGGATTCTTTGCAAAAAACGCATTTTCTTACATATGACTATCCTTTTGTTTGGGAGAATTGGAGGAAGAAAAAGAAAGCTCAAGTATAAATTTAAGTTCTTAGAATTCTTTTCAAAAACTCATACTCTTCTTTTGTAATTGTAAACCCTCTCAACAACATCAAAACTCCAAAATAAATTACCGCAGCAATTTCAATTGCGATCAAAATGTTAATTGCTCCGTAAGGGTTCAATTTCCAAACGACAAAAGCCATTGGAATCGATGCAATTACGCTCTTTGTTAGTTTATTTATCGCATTTAAGGTATGATAAGATTATTCTTACAACAGGATATAATTTACGAAAAATAATCCATGGTAATATCCGTTTAAATGGTGAATTTAAAAGAATAAAAAGAATGGCCCATGGAAATGTACTTTTTTTTATCAATAATTTTTTTAAATTACTATATGCCCACTTATATTCCTCTTCCTTCACGGACTTATCCAATTTAAGTTTTCCCCATTTATCCAGTATTAGATAGTATAATACTGCATCATCATAATCGGTTCGTATATCATTAATTATATAAGAGTAATTGTTAATTATATATGGTAAACTTGCTGCCAATTTTAGAGGAGTACCGAATACTCTTGGGCTGTATCTTAAATTATAGCAGTCCTTATAAGCCATAGCAAGAGGTTCTCTATGTATTAGTAATGAGTGTTTTTCTGATTTTAAAAAAATGTATAACATTATTGTTAAGAAATAATAGCCGGTATTTAAATAATTATTCAATATTAAATCGTCTTGCTCATTTAAGGATTCTTTTTCAATAATATATCTGGAAATTTTAGGCCATTTAATAATTGCTCTAATAACTTGTTCATAATTTGTGAATAACTCAACCGGTTCATTAATATCAAAAGTAGGTTTTTCTGGAGTAAATGTAAATGGATTTTCTTGAATAAATGAAAATAGCATACAGGATGGTTTATGCTTTAATAAAAGATTATAAACTATTGAGATAGCATCATCTTTAAGAATAACATTATCCGCCACAAACCAGACATATTTTCCGCATGCGTTTCGATATAAAAAATCAGTATTTCTATCAGCACCTGTATTTGTTGAATGTTTATGATAGTTGAACTTGATACCATCAAAATAAATTCTATTATTATTGACTATATCCCCAGTATTATCTGTTGAACAATTGTCTCCTATTAGAATTTCGATTTTGTTTTTATTATCGAAATCTTTAATTTGTTCTCGGATATTAATAAGTAAATTGTTTAGTTTTTCAGCTCTATTGAAGGTTAAAATGCAAATAGACAGAAAAGTATTATTCGTATCATTAATCATTTATTAACTCCCTCTCTCATTTTTTGAATAAAATATTTTATCTTCGTTAACATCAAAATTATTTTCTATTTCTATCTTCTGTTTTAATTCGGAATATATTTCAAAATTTAACAAAATGTTAGTATAGATATTTTTTTTTAGTTCCTTTATCATCTCCTTTAGTATATTTGGTTTTAATACTTCACTATCGCTTAAGGTCCATATGTACTTTCCTTTTGCTCTTTTAAAAAGTAAATCAATATTCATATCATATCCAGCACTGTCGGCATTATCAAATTCTAAACTTTTATCGTTTCTATAATAACTTATAAGTTCTGGATATTTTTCTTCATAGCTCTTAGCTATCATTGGAGTTTTATCGGTAGAGGCATTATCTGATATAATAATTTCTATCTTCTCATCCATGACTTCAACCTGAGAGATAATACTATCCAAAGCTTCTCGAATATATTTAGCACCGTTATATGTTGGGATTGCAACTGAAAGTTTTACATTCCTATCATTATCACTATTTTCAGGTGGCATTTTATTAATATCCTCCTTATTATTTCCCATGAAATGCCATTGATACTAGCTTGTATAGCTTGTATTTATGTATTATTTTATACAATAATCCAAAAAGTTTGGATCTATAAAACATATTTGGCATCATAATCATAGGTAATACAAATATCCAGAAATATGTAAATGGCCGAAATTCTGAAATCATATCTTTTATGCGAAATTTTTTAATCTCAATACCACTTTTCTTAAACTCAACTATGTATCCCGGCAGAGTTCTAACTATTTCCTTCTTACATTTATTTATTGATTTTTTGCTATATCCATTATTCTGAAATATCTTTAGTATTTTCAGTAGGGAGAAATTAATATTTATTCTCCATTCACTCGTTTTGTTCCACTGCGGGTCACCGGATCTCTGGATGACATATGGTTCAGAAATAAAATAGGCATTGTGTCTTATAATAATCTCCATCATTGTTGCATATTGTATCCAGCTAGTACCTATATACTGCTCCGTTTTTACTTTTTTCCAAAGTGAACGATTAAATATGTCAGAGGAAACAAATACCGCACTTAATTTTAAATCTGAGAGAAAGTCATCGGCATCTTCATAAAAAGCATCTTTTTTCTTATCCACTACGCGTTCAGTAATGCATGTTTTCAATTCATTACTATAAACACTCCAATTAACAAAGATAGCAGCCAAATCAGAATGTTTACCTATAACATCAATTACTTCCCTTATTGCACCTGGTTTAATTAGATCGTTATCACTAAGCAACCAAACAAATTTCCCTTTTGCTCTTCTAACAGCCAGGTCAAAATTCCTATCTGCGCCCAAATTCTCTTCATTACGAAAATATTTGATAAGCGGATATTTTTTCTGGTACTCTCTTATAATTTCTGGTGTTTCATCAGTGGACGCATTATCAGAAATGACAATTTCTATTTCTTCATCAATATCATCTAATTGAGAAATAATACTATCCAAAGCTTCTTGAATATGTTTAGCACCATTATATGTTGGAATTGCAACTGATAGTTTTATGTTACTACTATCCCCGTTTTCAACGCTACTTTGCATCAATTTCCTCCTACTATTTCGTTAACAATGGTATCTACAAAACACTCCGCACTGAACGGATACAATTTATCGCTTTCAATAAAATTCTTTATAGCATCTAGATAATCCATATATTCTCTATCAGACATATTCTTAAGATAACTATAAAGCTCTTCGTAAGTCCTAAATTTTCTTCTATCTATAAATGTATCTTCAGGAATATGTTCGGTAACATTTGGTGATGGGATATCAGGATTAAACATCCTATTATTGTCATATATCTTATATAGATTAAAAAAGCCTATTTTCATTTGACTATGCCCCCTTTTCAATGAATTTATTGAATATTTTAACCACATAATCCAATTTATCATCTGTTATCCCCGGATATACGCCAATCCAGAAAAGATTGTTCATCACTAAATCTGTGTTTTTTAAGGAATTAACAACTCTATATTTAACATTTTCATAAGCAGGTTGTTTGATCAAATTGCCGCCAAAAAGCATTCTCGTAGCAATTTTGTTCTCTTCTAAATAATCTACAATTTCGGCTCGTGTAAACGGAGCATCTTCTCTTACCAAAAGTGGAAATCCAAACCAACTGGGTTCGGAATCCTCTGTTGCTTCTGGTAAAATAAACCATTTTTCATATTTTCTTAATCCATCATAAAGCATCCTAAAATTCTCTTTTCTCTTCTCAATAAATCCCGGAAGTTTTTTTAGTTGCTCTACCCCTATCGCTGCTTGCATATCTGTCACCTTCAAATTATATCCAATATGAGAGTAAATATATTTGTGGTCATAACCGAAAGGAAGCTTTCCTAACTGCCAACTAAATCGTTTACCACAGGTGTTATCGCAACCCGGTTCACACCAGCAATCCCTTCCCCAATCTCTAAAAGAAGCAATTATTTTCTTTAGCAAGGGATCATCGGTAAGGACAGCGCCCCCTTCGCCCATTGTTATGTGATGTGCAGGATAAAAACTACATGTAGAGATATGTCCAAAAGTTCCCGTATATTTGCCTTTGTATTTAGAACCTAAGCTATCACAATTGTCTTCAATAAAGAATAAATCATATTTTTTCACTATCTCCATAATCTTATCAAGCTCAGCGGGATTTCCAAGTGTATGCGGAATAAATATCGCTTTTGTTTTTTCTGTTATCGCTTCCTCAATAATATCTGTCTGGATGTTATAATTTCCTAAATCAACGTCAATAAACACGGGAATTAAATTATTTTGGATGATTGGGTTTACCGTAGTGGGAAATCCGCAAGCTGTTGTAATCACTTCATCACCAGAGTGTAATCTCCTTTCTCCTAATTTCGGTGACGTCAAAGCGGAAATCGCAAGAAGGTCCGCCGATGAGCCCGAATTTGTTAATAAACAATATCGTATACCCAAAAATTTCGCAAGTTCATCCTCAAACTGCTTAGCATATCTTCCTGCTGTAAGCCAGAAATCAAGGGCTGAATCCACCAGAGTGACCATCTCTTTTTCGTCGTAGACCCGTCCTGCATATGGGATGTACGTCCCCCCTGGAACAAATGGCTTGGTTTTATGGAATAGGCTGTGGTGTAGTCCAACCTGCCTTTTGATGAATATCCTGATGATATTTTCTAATGACTTCCTCTTTAGCTTACCATAGTGCTTAATATACAAGCTTTTCTCAAGGATATATGGCTTAGGTATCAAAACCTTAGAAGGTTTTGGTATGCCTCCCTCTTCAAAATCGTCATTGTCAATTGGTATGTAAAAAGCCTTTGTATCTGAGGTTGTAATAGGTAAGGTAAGAAAATCTGAAGCGGAAATACTATTTATCACCAATACAGGTCTTTTTTTTATTTCGGATAAATCCGTAAAGACAACCTTTGAGAGAATAACATCGCCTTCTCTTATTTCCATACTTCCTCCTCTTCAGGATTTTTCCATTCTGATACGGCATTTGCTGATGTAACTGCCCATGCTATTTTCTCTTTAGCGTCATCATCAAGATTATAATCAAAAAAATCTTCATCAGATTCCTTTTTGGGTTTGGGCACGATAACTATATAGACTTCCGCTTCCTTTATCTCTGAAGGTAGAGACTCTACAAGTTCTATTTTTCCATCTTTATATATGCCCTTAACCGCAAACATACCTATCTTCCTATGTTTTCTGAATGTTTTTATCTCTCCTGTTAATTTTATACATCATTCCCGACATCCTCCTTTTCATTGACCAGCACCTTCTTTGCAAAGCCTGTTTCTTCTTGATGTTTGATTCGCTTTTTTTAACATTGAAGAAATCCTCCCAGTCTACATCTTTATCGTCCTCGGTGTTCATAAAGCCATGCAGGCTAAATCTTTGCCATTCTTCATCAGTCCACTCTGAATATTCTTCTCCCGCTTTTTTTTCGGCGATATAAATGACAATCTCCTTGTCTTCCGGTAGGTCTATCGACTCTAACGGCTTTATCATGCCATCTTTTACAACTGCTTTTATTGCTATCATTTAACCATGCTCCTCTTTTTTTACTATTTCATTGCTTCCCTTATATAAAATGCCTTATGTTTGACAGCTACAAAATTGTTTCTATCACCTTTTCAACATGATAAAATTGCTTTTGTTTCTTCAATAATGCTATCCAAAGAAGTAAATTGAGGTAAATAGCCAATTTTTTCAGCTTTTTTGTTATTTGAATAATAGTGGTTTTTGGTACCGGTTGCCGTTGGAATATTTATATTGTCTTTAACTGTGTATTTTAGCCCATATTGTTTGGAAAAATAATCCAGAATTTTAAATTTTGAAATCGGTTTCAGACTATAAACATCAAATACATCATTAAGTGACTGTTTAGCAATACATTTTTCAATCAAGGACATAAGATCCTGTGGATGGACATAGTCACGGATTATATTTTCCGTCCCCGTCTCAAAGTCTTTATCGTGTTTAACGCAGGAAATGACCTCGCTCATAAAATATTGAGCCTTTAAATCGATAAACCGGCTGAAATACCCAAAAACTCTCAAATCGACAATATTCAGATCTGTCAGGGAGCGATGCTTCGCTTCTGAATTAATCTTAGCGATTCCATAAAAATCCATAGGGGCAATGTGATTGATATCCAGCTTGGTACACGACGATTCATCAACCGGCATACTGAAATCCGTTCCATATGTCGCCCCACTGCTAAAGTTTATATAAAGCGCCTCAAGATGGCTCCCAAGGTAATCTAGGATTATGTTGTCAAATGTTTCGGTCAATCTAAAAATTAAAATTCCAGCACTTTTTAACTTTCCCGGGTCACCGATTCCCACACAGTTGACGATAACGTCATATTCAGCATGGTTGAACTCACTGAAC
>Ga0209986_10001674_pt1 | contig 21061 bp, 13 predicted proteins | sample BlataG_FD_183168 | JGI IMG/M metagenome (GOLD analysis project Ga0209986, IMG submission 183168) | Deep subsurface microbial communities from Black Sea to uncover new lineages of life (NeLLi) - Black_00105 metaG (SPAdes) (version 2) | ecosystem: Environmental > Aquatic > Marine > Oceanic >... | reverse complement strand
TAGACAATGGTTACCAACAAAACCACCAACTTAGCGTCCGGGGTGGAAGTGCAATAACCGGGTTCGCTCTTTCTGCCAACTACTTCAATGAAGTGGGAGTCATAGAAACCCAGGATTTTACCCGGTATACGTACAGGGTAAACCTGGATCATAAGGCAACGGAACGAATCACTATCGGGACCTCTACCCAGATATCCAATTCGGTACAGAACTGGGCTTCAAATCCATACGGAACTGCACTGAGTATCTCTCCGCTGGCTGAACCCTATGATGCTGACGGTGAAATTATATACCGTCCGGGAGCAGATCCGTTGCTGTGGAATCCGCTGGCAGATTTTGTTGAAGGAAATATTATTGATGAGCGGGCGACCCTCAGGATATTCAGTAATATTTTTGCAGAACTGTATATCCTGAAAAACCTGATGTACCGAATAAATTTCGGCCCCGATTTCCGTGAGTACAGGCGGGGATTGTTCCATGGGACCAATTCAATTTCCCGCCAGGGAGGAGTTCCCCTGGCGCAAAAACAACACAGCAGGACCTATAACTATACCTTTGAGAATATCCTGACCTATAATCTAAATATGGATAATCATAACCTGAATGTTACCGGTCTCTACAGTATGCAGCAATCGACCGGGGAAAGTACCGACATTCGGGCTGAAAATGTACCCTATGAAACTCAACTGTTTCACAATATCGGAACAGCTGAAACAGTACTGAGTTTTGGCAGTGATCTTTCCGAGTGGGGTATCATGTCATTCATGGCCCGTGTGAATTACGAGTTCATGGGAAAATACATGCTTACCGTTACCGGTCGTTATGACGGCTCATCACGACTTGCTGAAGGAAACAAATGGGGTTTCTTCCCATCTGCAGCATTAATGTGGCGTATCAGCAATGAAGGGTTTATGTCCACTCAGACTTTATTCTCTGATCTACGGCTTAGAGCAAGTTATGGTGTGACGGGCAACACCGGTATTAGTCCCTATCAAACAAGAGGGTCGTTATCCAGAACTATTTATTCATTTGGAGGTAATGCCGGTTTCGGTTACCGACCTGGCTCTATTTCCAATCCTGAACTGAAATGGGAATCATCTGCCACAGTAAATATCGGTTTAGATTTCGGATTGATGGAAAACCGTATCTCGGGAAGCTTTGAGTTATATCAAACCAATACCACAGACCTGTTGCTTTCAAGACAAATTCCCATCACCTCGGGATTTAATTCAGTCATGGAAAATATCGGTGAGACCAAGAATAGAGGCTGGGAGTTTGCCGTTACTACCAGAAATATTGCTATCGGTGATTTCAGCTGGAAAACCACACTTAATCTTTTCGGAAACAAGGAAGAGATCGTTGATCTATACGGTACGAAAACGGATGACATTGGAAACCGGTGGTTCATTGGAGAGCCGCTGACCGTGTGGTACGATTATAACAAGGTCGGCATATGGCAAACCGGTGAAGCCGATGATGCTGCCGTTTATTTGCTAATCCCCGGACAGATCAAGGTGGAGGATGTGAATAATGATGACCTGATCAACCAGGATGACAGGGTAATCATCGGATCGGATATGCCCACCGTAACACTTGGATTGGGATCCCGGTTTGAATACAAGGGTGTGGATTTCTCATTCCTGCTCCTGGGCGTATTCGGACACACAATCTATAATACTTTTGAGGTGGACAGGTGCACATTGCAGGGCCGGTATAACTGCCTGGATGTGGATTACTGGACCGAAACAAATCCAACCAATGAACATCCCAAGCCCGATGGTAGTGTAGAACGACCACTTTACTATTCCTCCAGGGGTTACTATCCGGGGGATTTCGTTAAGATCAAGAATATCCAGCTGGGATACACGCTCCCGAATACAATAGTTTCCAAAGTTGGAATCAAAAAGGCGCGAGTATATTTGAATCTTGACACACCATTTATCTGGTCACAACTGGCCGACAACCTTGATCCCGAGGTATATGGTGGCAGGGTAGTAAGTGATGTTCCCGCCACCCGGATGTATTCATTCGGTGTAATGCTTGATTTTTAATTTTTAATGGTACATAAAATATATAGAAAAATGAAAAAAATGAAATATTTGTTTTTAGTTGTATTCCTGATATTTTTGTCATCAGTTTCCTGTGATGTGCTGGATGAGGAGATCGTATCAGGAGTTACCGTTGATACCCATTATAACACACCGGATGGATTCGGGGATGCGGTTAATGCAGCATATGAGACGTTACGTGATTTTTATGGCGATGAAGATGGTTGTGAAATTACTGTATTCGGAACAGACGAATATACCAACGGTGGACATGGAGGCGCTCAAGGTATCAATAAGTACAATGCATCTTTGAATGCGGAATCCAACACGTTCTGGGATCCCTGGTGGAGGCTATACACAGGGATTAATACCTGTAATGCAGTGATTGGGCGTGCTCCTGATGCTGACATACCGGAAAATGAAAAAGCGATAAGGGTAGGGGAAGTCCGTTTCCTCAGGGCTCATTATTACTATCTTCTGGTGGAGTTTTTTGGTCCTGTTCACCTTACCCTCGAGGAGACAACCGGGGTAGAAACAGAAGCCGAACGTACACCTGAAGATCAAATATACAATGCCATTATTGCAGACCTGGAGTATGCCATTGCCAATTTGCCGGTCACCCAGCCTGAGTTCGGGAGAATTACCAGGCCGGCGGCACAGCACCACCTTGCACTGGTATACCTGACACGGGCATATAAATCCTTTGCTGAAGCTACTGATTTCAGCGATGCTGCGAATCTGGCTGTAGATGTAATTAATAATTCAGGTCATGCACTTCTGGACGACTATCAGGAGATCTACAACATTGCTGACGCCAATGGACATTTACTCCACACCAATGAACAGAACGAGGAGATCATTTTCTCTGTGCAATATGACATTAATCCGCTGCTCAACGACGAAGGTAACAGGACCCATCTCTATTTCAGAGCTTGGTATGAGACGTTTAACAATGGACTGGACCGCGCCCTCGGTCACGGATATGGCCGTCCCTGGATCCGTTTCAGGCCAACCCCCTCTGGCTTCTGGAGAATTTCAGACCCCTGGATGTGGATTCAAGGTACGAAAAATCCTTCCAGTATGTCTGGTTATACAACACTGACAGGAACATTCCTGCAGGAGCTGCAGTTGGGGATACAGCCGTATGGGTAACCGATAAGGACATGGATCAGGCCCAAATTGATGCAATAAAAGCACGCCTTCCCGGTGTTAATTTGTTCAGCTGGAACATTAATACATTCGATGAGGATTGGTCTCTCTGGAGGACAGATGTTTCAGTCAATAGTCCTAACATCAACATATTCCCGGTTCCCTGGAAGATTGATGACAACCTCCGCTCCTCTCTGAATGCGACCAATGGTTCACGTGATTTTATCGTGTTCAGGCTTGGTGAGACCTACCTGCTTGCTGCCGAAGCAATGCTGGGAAGGGATGGTAATGGAAGTAATGCTGTTGATTATATCAATACCATCAGGGAAAGGGCAGCTTGGCCGGGCAAGGAAGCTGATATATTAGTAACTGCCGGAGAGGTTGATCTTGACTACATCCTGGATGAGTGGTCAAGAGAGTGCTTTGGAGAACAAAGCCGGTGGTTAGACCTTAAACGGACCGGGAAACTGCTTGAACGGGTTAAAGCATACAACCATTACGCAGCACCGAATATTCAGGCGTTTCATTTGCTTCGTCCGATACCGGCAAATCAGATTATCCGGTGTACAAACGATTATGAACAAAATACGGGTTATTAAGGGTTAGGTAGATTGGTAACAGAGGCTGCCCTTAAAAGGCAGCCTCTGTTTTTAACTTTTTTATTATATTTATGTTTAAATTTTAGGTTAGATTAAGAACCTATTATATATCGTATTCCAAGAGGCTTTCGAGCCTCTTTTTTTATTTCCATATCACATCAAACACCATTCTATTCGCATCATCAACCTTCTCAATAACCTAGTCGATGTAAATATCAGTTACGGTATTGGGACCTTGCCGCAACCATGAGGTGGACAATTCACAGAACTCAGGCAGGATTTGTTTCTTTCAGATTTACTTTGTAATAAAGTGAATTCGTCAAATTATAGGGAAAGAATTATAAATCTAAAAATAATTATAGTATTTAGATCGGATAAATCCACCGTCAACAATTACTGCAAGTCTTGCCATAATAGGGTATATTAGCAAAGAGGGCACTCGTTTTGACTGATATATCAGTCTAACAAGTGCCGGTCTTTAAAATGCTGTCAGGTGTTCCCACCTGACACTGTGAACTGACGGTTGGAAACAATCGACACCACCCTAAAGGAATAAAACGTTTTTCATGGGACAGATATTTCTGTAAAATCATTGATAGTTTATGTAATTCTTTTTCTTAAATACTTATGCCTCTCCTCAGCCTTAGCCTTATTTCACAGGGTTCACCCTGTGAAACCCTGCGCAGCAGGAGCAACGAAGTTGCTGGTTAACAGGATAAATTCGTGAAGCTATGTTCTTATTATTCTATACGGCAGCGGGTCGCCGATCCTTTTCCCAGAAAATTCAAACAGCTGTTACAGGAAATACATGTACATTCCTCTCCGCCTATTCCTTCCAGCCAGCGGTTCGGCAAATTGGGCTCGCGGATCAGAGGTCTCGCAAAACCAAAAAAATCTATTTTACCATTCTGCGCAATTTTTTCTATAAGCTCAATAGATTTATTGCCACCAGTGATTATTACCGGAATATCCAGGTTCAGCCTTTCTATATATTTCAGATAATAAGATTGCTTCTCAAAGTCATCAAGTTCCGTTCGGCACGTATCGTTACCACTCACTTCTATCGCATCTACACCTGTCTTCGCAATTTCATTAGCTAAGGCGGGAAAGCTGTTTATGTCAATCCCTCCTTCTACATTATCGTTACAGTTCATTTTTATTAGTATTGGAAAATCTGAACCTAATCGTTGACGAACCTGACCAACGATTTCCCTTACTATGGTCACTCTTTTATCCATCGAACCACCATATTTATCAGTTCGTTTGTTCGTATATGGCGATAGAAACGAACTAAGAAGGTAACCGTGAGCGCAGTGAATCTCTACACCATCGAATCCTGCCTTCCGCACCCGCCTCGCAGCCTCAGTAAAGTGCGTTACTATATTTTCGACTTCACGCGTCGATAAAACCCTCGGCTCCTTTTTGATATTTGGCCAGCGAATAGTTGAAGGGGCAACAGGATACTCAACATCTGCTTTCATGCCGGCGTGACTGATCTGCGCAACTACCTTACATCCATTCTCTGCTTGATGTACTGCATTAGCAATTTTACGAATTGAGGATATAAACCGATCCTCATAAATACATGTCTGGGTGCCTTCAGCTCTGCCTTCTGCCACGACCGCTATATGACCGCTGACAATCAAGCCAACACCTCCTTTACTAAGTGCTTTATGGATATCAACTCCCGAATCTGAGAACTCGCACTCCGGGGCTGCTCCTTCTGCTGTTGCTGCTCTTACAAAGCGATTCTTAAGATGCAAATTTGCTATGTGACCTTCAGAAAAAACCTTATAGTGGTCCCTCCGTCCAGCCTGTATGCTTTCTTCACACCAAGATCGCTTCAATGTATGGGCTAAACATGAGCCTCTGCCCAAAATAACCAAAGCCGCAGCTGTGCTCATCTTAAGAAACTCCCTACGTGTAGATATTAATCTTAAATTTCTCATGAGGATAGGTTTTTGAATAGATAGAAATGTTGGATTTGCATGATCAATTTACGGATTATTTATCATTTTTGAAAATAATCAAACTTTAGTATAAAATGCTGTCAGGTGCCTGGCTGCCGACAGGTAGATTCCCACCTGACACTGTGAACGTGTCAGCAGGATTCCTCGACGCTACCTGGTAAACCTTACCACTGGTGGTTATAAAGGAAATCAGGAAATTATTATAAGATAAGTTTATTTGGTGTTCAAAAAGACAACACGGATCTTTTTTTTATCTTGCGCATAATTCAAATCTCCGCAATGAAATTATCTTTTATATTTTCTTTCTCAACTTTGTTTTTATTAGTCCGAATTTCCCTTTTCGGGCAAACCGATCCGGTAAACCGCGAAAATTATTGCATTCATATTCACCGTACCGGGATCAAAATGGTAATTGACGGCATTCTGGAAGAAAAAGCCTGGTCTCAGGCTGAGCATGCTGATTTTTTTCACCGGGTTTTACCAATCGATACAGGTTATGCTCTTGCTCAGACAGAAGTGATGCTTACATATGACGAATCCAATTTATACATCGCCATAATCTGCCATGACACATTTCCCGGGAAAAGACCGGTAGAGTCATTGCGCAGAGACTGGAGTTTCCCCAAAAATGATAATTTCATTGCATTTATTGACACCTATAATGACCAAACCAATGGCTTTGCATTTGGTATTTCTGCCGCCGGGGCCCAGTGGGACGGACTCCAGGCAAACGGCGGATTTGTTTCCCTCGACTGGGATACCAAATGGAAATCGGCGGTAAAAAATTACGCTGACCACTGGGTGGCTGAGTTCAGTATTCCTTTCAGAAGTATACGGTACCGTTATGGCGAATCCGAATGGGGCATTAATTTCAGTCGTCTCGACCTCAAAACCAACGAAAAGTCAAGCTGGGCCCCGGTACCAAGACAGTTTCAAACAGCCAACCTTGCCTTTACCGGAACCCTGGTATGGGACAGCCCATTACCTGAATCAGGCACACGGTTTTCACTGATCCCGTATATATCAAGCAAAGCGACCCAGGATGTAGCAGCCGGAGAAAACATCAATATTGATGCTACAGCAGGCATGGATGCGAAGGTCATCCTTTCCACTTCTTTGAACCTCGATCTGACACTGAATCCGGATTTCTCCCAGGTGGAAGTAGACCGGCAGAGAACTAACCTCGATCGCTTTGAGTTGTTTTTTCCGGAAAAAAGGCAATTTTTTCTTGAGAACAGTGATTTATTTGCCAGCCTGGGCACTGAAAACATCCGTCCTTTTTTTTCCCGCCGGATCGGACTCAGTAACCCTGTCCGGGCCGGAGCAAGGCTGAGCGGACAACTTGGAGAAAATTGGCGTATAGGTTTAATGGATATACAAACAGGCACAAAAAATGATACCCGGGCTGCCAATTTCGGTGTTGCAGTCATTCAACGGCAAATTTTCAGCAGATCGAATATTACTGCATTTATGATCAACAAGCAAATAATATCTCCCATGGCGGGCGAGGATATTTCTTATTCAGGTTATAACCGCGTGGCAGGTATTGATTTGAACCTTTCGAGTGCAGACAGCCGCTGGACAGGGAAATCTTTTTACCATCAGTCCTTCTACCCTGGTGCATCAGTTGATGCTTCCACCCTGGCAGGTCAGTTTACCTATGAAACTCAACAATTTTCAGCTTCTCTTAATCAAGCATGGGTAGGCCCTGATTACCTGGCTGAAGTGGGTTATATACAACGGAAAGGATTTTACCAGGTAAACCCCACCATTGAATATAAGTTTTTCCCGAAATCGCGTCGCATAACAAATCATGGACCCATTCTGGAATTGGATCTGTTTTATAAACCGGACCTTTCGCTAACGGATCGTGAGATCCAATTGGGTTATGCTGTGGAATGGCTCGATCGAAGTAAATTTACACTGGAACTCGAAGATGGATTTGTGAAACTTCAGACACCCTTTGACCCAACAAATACCGGTAGCGACAGTCTGGCTGCCGGCAGCGAATTTCGCTGGAAAGAAATTGCTGCTTCTTACACTTCTGATATCCGAAAACTTTTCAATTATGAGCTTTCAACACGCTACGGTGGTTATTACAATGGTACACGGCTGAGTCTGAACGGTGAATTGAATTACCGTGTTCAGCCCTACGGCAGTCTGGCTGTTATGGCCTCTTATCACCAAATCAATTTACCAGAGCCGTACAACAGCGCCGAGCTTGTACTAATTGGACCCCGGCTGGATATTACATTTACCGATAAGCTCTTCCTGACTACTTTCGCACAATATAACAACCAGATAGATAATTTTAATGTCAATATCCGGTTCCAATGGCGGTTTGCACCTGTTTCTGACTTTTATATTGTTTATACAGAAAATGCCTATCCCGGTGATTTCCACACTAAAAACCGTGGCCTGGTAGCTAAGTTATCTTATTGGTTTAATTGAGAAATTATGGCTAATAGAGTTTGTCCCGTTTTTATAGGTTATTTTTTGCTTAGTCCTTTTCGAAAAATTTCTCAAAACCCATATAAAATTCTAAATCGATTTCTAAAGCCTGGGATGAATGTGCTTGATTTCGGTTCTGCTATGGGGTTCTTCAGCATCCCTATGGCTCATATGGTTAATCCTGATGGTAAGGTAATCTGTGTCGATATTCAGGAAAAAATGCTTACGGTACTGCAAAAAAGAGCTAAAAAAGCAGGTGTTTCTAATCTCATAGAAACCCACATCTGTACTGATGATTCAGTAAAACTCGAAAAATATCATGGGAAAATAGACTTTATCCTTGCCTTTGCTGTAGCACATGAAGTTCCTGATCAAAATTTTATGTTTAGCGAGTTATATAAAGTCTTAAAACCAAAAGGCAAGCTTCTTTTTGCTGAGCCGTCCGGACATATTTCCGAGATCGATTTTAAAAACTCTGTATCCATTGCTCTTAAGAATAATTTTGTAGAAGCAGAATTATTAAATATCCGTCGTAGTTATAGTATACTTTTTGAAAAATCGTAAAACTTTACCTGACCTGGATAAACCCCGTAGGTATTTCCAACGGGGTGAAAAGTTAAATAGAATACCGGTCCAACTGCCATCGCCCATAAGTGAGAAACCGCTCTATGGACCGTAATAGGAAAGCCTAACCATAACAAACCAGATGTTTAAAATCTATTAGTCAGGGCACTAACTGAAGCCGTTCGGACGAGTCGTACCCTGATAACAGGTCTCCCCTCTTAGCCGTCGGACCGACTGAAGCGGTCAGACGGCACCCAATAATCGCACCTTCCGATGAGTATTAGTTAGCGCTTGACTCAGAGTCAAACCCTGACTTTGACACTCCGAATGAAATTCGGAGCTACAAAAAACAACTCAGAGACCTGCCCGCCAGCCCAAAGTCCATGAGAATGGCAGGCGGGGATACAAAGTTTCACAGAGTGGGTTAATCTTTTGAAAAAGGATTCGGGATTTTTACAAAATCCTCTATTATCTTCCCGTTATGTTCGAATCGTGCAAGAGTATACACATTCCCATAAGGTCCTATGGCAATTGAATTCACATAGGTTGGTATTGTAACCTGGAATAATTCCTGTCTATTCTTCTCTTTAATTCTTCAGTCTGTGGTACTCCGGCCTGCTCTGCCAATCTTACCATTTCCTGTATGATCAGCATTTCAATATTTGATTTCCATGTGCCGGGCAATCCGTAAACCATTTGTGATGTTGCACCTTCATAGCCTCCTTCCCCAAGTATGGTAGCAGAAGGAATATAAGCCATCACATCGTTTGAATAGCCTAAGACAAATATATCCTGACCGAAAATCTGTTTGAGTACAATGGAATATTCTATTACCACTTCACCTCCTAAACTCATAACCAGTTGATCACCAATCTGCCAAACCTGTAAAGGGCAGGGATACGACGTTATTACCGATTCGCCCCGTCCGGTTTTTTCAAGCATATTTGCAGCCCAGCGTTTCTGATAACCTGATGAGTTCTGCACTATCTGCAACAATTCATCTTCAGTTGGCGGGCTGTTTAACGGCAATTCAATTTCGGAATATGTTGTTGACAGTTGTGGGGAGAGTTTCCGCATATCTTCAGCCAATACTCTCTCTATGGCAGATGCCAGATCCCGACCATATTGTTGTGCTAATGGTACTGACAAACGGGGCAGGGGATTCTGATCCCCTCCTGCGCCTTGAAAAAACAGCGCCGTTACACCCGGATGTGACTTTTCCAACTCTATTTGCGCATATCCCGGATAATCTCCGGACCATTTATAACTGTTCAAAACAGTCGGGTGGCAGGCATATCCGAACGCAACAGCCTTTAAATCCCCGGCCTCATTCACCACTTTTATCACCGGAACCGCATGATCGTTCGGACCTTTTAATTCCGTTTGCCGGCTTAATGTTGAATCAACGTTATTTCGCCTGTTCACCTGAAATCGGGTTACCCCATTCTGTGCATAGATCTGTACCGGTTCCATGGATTGGAATGCTTCGCCAACTATAGCCACAATCTGACCGGCTAACTTATCGGAATATTGCCCGATTATTTTCAGTTGATGCGGATCAAGGGGATAGATATCATACAGGGCATCCTTCAAAACGGGGCCGGAATGTGTATGCGAACTGTTTAGTATTATCTGAGCCCTCGATAATTCGAACTTTACTTCCAACTGGTCCCGGATGCGGTCAGATATATTCTTTGGCAGTCCCAATAAGTCTGTAGTTACGAGCACTGCCCGCTCCCCCCTTGCATCCTCAATAACCAAAACCTTCGCCCACAGATCATGCAGTGTGCCTTCCGACGGGCGGTTACGTGCGGCATATCCTGCCAGCCACATAGAATGTTCCGGAGTAATCACCTCCCGGGCAACCCCTGCCTTCCATCCTGCGGTACTTTTATTCAGATCATCGAATGCATCCGCAGAAAAGAAAGTCAGGATCAAAAAGAAAGAAAGAACTGAAATATTAATTGTCCTTTTCATTTTTTACTGAATTCCCGGATTTTACCGGCAGCCAATGGCAAGTTACAAAAAATCACTATTATCACAAAGAACAACAAATTGACAATACAAAATAAAACCAAGAAAATTTGACATATATTTTGGTAAGTTTCAAATATTGTGAATTTTTGACAAAAATAAAAAACATAATCACAAACTTGTCTGAATAAAAAATGTGCCAGCTGGCAATCGAATAGGCGACTGACGGGATTGTAGCCCCGCCTGTGCACCCCCGCCTGAATGACACAGTCGGGCAGGTCTCCCCGATACACTTCCCCGTACACTTTGTTACGGGGCAGGTATTCCGCGTGCCGCCATAGCTTCAGCGGAGGAGCACAGAGGTTCGTGAGAACGCCCCGATAGTTATCAGGACGGGATGGAAACAAAGCTAGATATTAAATGTAGAATATAGAATGTTCAATGATGAATATAGAATAAATATAAATAGAATGAGTAGAAAATACGACATGTTAGAAGTGATATCTAAACCCCTATTCATGTTGATTTTGTTAGTTATAATATTAAATGGCTTTAGTTTAAAATAACGTTGATTTTAGTGATGATTTTTGCCAAAGGCATGCCTTCGGAAGCATCTTGGCGCCTTTGCGGTGAAAAGATTTCCTTAACCACAGAGACCTTTTAAAACAGATCAGCCACAGCAAAATAAGCAGTGCTCAGACTGAACAATATAACAGCAATCAAGCCTATATTCATTTTTCTGCCGGCTGCATCCTCCTTCATAATATTTTTATTATTGATCAGGATAAAAACGGGAATAGCCACAGCAGGGAGTATAGCCGCCTGAAAAGCCTGTGAAAAGATCATCATAGCAGGAGGTCGATGGTTCATGAACTGCATGCCAAAGCTAAATAAAATACCGATAAACCCGAGGATACGAAACATCGGCGAACGGATGTTTCTTTCCCTGCCTGTATAATCGCAAATCAGCCAGGGAGCGATCAGCACAATGGGAAATATAGTGGAAATACCGGCTGCAGAGATACCTGTGATCAATATAAAAGCGGCCACTTTTCCGCCGATCGGTTCGAATAATTGGATCATTTCAACCGTATCGTTCAATTTCAGTCCCATAACATGGAGTGTGCCCGCTGATACAGCCATAATAATAGCGCTGAGCGCAAACATCATGGCAGCCGATACCTTAGCGTCTTTTTTTTCATCCTTCAGATTGTTAATTGTCCATCCTTTTTCTGCTACCACAGTGCTCCGCATGATGAATACGGCAGCAGAGCATGTAGTTCCGGCCATCGCGGCAATAAGGCGCAATGAACCTGGCGTGTCGGGAATCCTGGGGATCAGTCCTTCAGTTAGTTCGGGTAGACTTGGTTTTACTAAAAAGAAAACCATGATAAATGAAAGCCCCATCATTATTACAAAAAAGATGAGTATCTTTTCAAAGAACTTATACTGGCCGTTCCATAATAAAGCGTAGAGTATAACAGCAATAACGGCTGTAATCCGGAATGTACTGAAGCCGCTTCCACCCCAAATGAGTCTGGAACCTTCACTGAGAAGGTCTGAGACAATGCCCATCACACCCATGAGGGCAAGCAATTCGCCAATCACCAGTGCAATAAGGATGTATATTGCCAAAGGTATCCCAAACTTAAATTGCTTTTTGATATTATACAGGGCCGTATGACCCGTCACAAGGGTGGTTTTGCCATAGGCTACCATCAGGATATAAGTAAATATGCATGACAACGCGAGGGTCCATAACAGGGTCATGCCGTGTTCTGCACCCGCTTTTGCCATAGTTGTTACACTTCCTGTCCCAATGTTATAGCCGATCAGAAATAATCCGGGGCCAACAGCACTTAAGCCAATCAATATTTTTTTTACTTTCGATTTTGCCATAAATATTTTAATGTATCGGATTTTTATTAAAGGCGTGCCTGCATCGCTTTCGCGTAGCTCCTTGCTTCGCCGTAACGGCTTCGTGAAGGCGCAGTCAGCAGGGCAAAGCCAGACAGGCAGGGATCACTTTGTGTTAATAAATTCTAACCACTGATCTAATCGCGGGAGTAAACCACTTTGCCGGCAACGATTGTCTGCCGGATAATTAGTTTTTCTTCTTCAATCGTAAAAAGTATAAGATCGGCGCGTTTGCCCGTGGATATTTCGCCCAGATCCAGGTTAAACATTCGTGCCGGATTTGCACTGGCCATATCTATGGCCTGGCTAAGATTGCATTGTGTAAACCGCATAATATTCCCTACACAGACACTTATGGGTAAAGCTGCCCCTGCAAGCACATTTTCTGCAGGGAACCTGACCACATTCGGAGTTAGTACCACTTTTCGCCCATCCCGGATGTATTCACCGGGTTCTAAGCCGGCCAGGTGCACGGCATCAGAAACCAGAATGGTATTATCAGAACCTTTGACCTGGAAAAAAACCTGCACCTCTTCCCGGGTTAGATGATATCCGTCGACAATGATGCCGGGTGTAAGTCTGCTGTCAGCAAGTTGCGGCCATAGGGGATTATTATGCCGGTGAATCATATTAGCGCATCCATTGCCCAGATGTGTGGACATACGTGCTCCGGCATCGGCGGCTTGCCTGATAATTTCCGCGGTGCCATTATGGTGCCCGAGGGAAACAACAAGCCCTCTTTCCGTGCATTTGCGGATGAAAGGAATGGCACCATCAATTTCCGGAGCGACTGTAACCAGTAATATTTTATTTCTTGCGGCTTCTTGATATTGTAAAAATTCTTCCCAATCAGGAGGACGGATGTATTTTTCCAAATGAGCACCCCTAAACCCTTTAACAGGTGAGATATAAGGGCCTTCCAGGTGAAAGCCCGGGATGGATGGAGAGATCTCCGGATCATCAAAAACCTGCGATAAGGCAGCAAAACATTTTATTAATTTTTCGTGATCAGCGGATGTCAATGTAGGTAAAAATGTGGTTACGCCCTCCTTCCACAGGGATTTTACCGCTTTACGCAAATCATTAATATTCAAATCGGGATTGCCGAAATTTACCCCCATATATCCGTTAATTTGTAAGTCGATAAGACCCGGAGCGATATAAATTTCCGGTGTTTTGTTTTCTTTTTCCAACCGAACTATCTCTGATATTTTTCCATTGGAAATGATGATCTCAACCGGAGCCTTATCAGAATATAGTATTCCTTTTATGATCTTTTGTTCCATTTTTTGTCCGTGAATTAATTGCGGTGAGCTTACCAAACTGAAGGTTACTAAAAATAGTATGTAGCTCCTGGTTAAAAAATTTGTCATGTTCATATTATTTTTTATTACAAGGGAATAGAAAAATGATTATTTAGCTATATTTTGAAATAAATGTAGAAACTTATTTCTTAAAAGAACATAGCTACGCAAATTAATTAAAAAATCAACAAATATAAATAATCTTCTAATTTTGAACTTGCCCTGTGAAATACTGCCATGCAGTAAAGTCTTAGACTTTATTTCACAGGGCGAGTGAGTAAATTCCGATACATTTAAATAACGATAATAAATGCCAATATACAGATAAATTCTTTACCAGATTGTATTTGGAACAAAGAGTCACAGCAACACCCTATCCGAATCAGGGTTGGAAAATATGTACAAATACATCTGGGGCATTTATAAGAAAGATACTTATTTTGAGTTCAACCCCGGGGTTGGCAGAAGTACGGCTTTATGTTCAACCGGTTTTGCCAAGGGCATTTCTTTTCACTCCATTATCATTTCAATACCGTTTAACAATGGTGGTTTTCCCGGGCTTGATGGTTTGCATTTAATTATCAACTTATCCTTAACCATAATTCCCTTAAAAGATTTCACAATTAGTTTCTTTGCACCTGCTGCCTCTTTTACAATATCGAAGTTACGAAGCGCCGGTTTTTCCTGAATATTAATATCAAATACACGGTTACCGGTTTCCAGGTTTGCCGTTTCGGCAAAAAAGAGATTTACAGTGTAAGTGGCATTTTTCATTGGCTCTTTTGCCAGGGTAATGTCAATTTCAGAAAAACCTGAAACGCCGGAAGCCGCTACCCACGAATATTCTTTTGTTTTTATTCCATATGAATTTGAACGGAAATATCCTGCCTGATCTGCACTTTCCTGAAACAGTGACGAAACATAAATTTTTGCGGCGCTTGTATCTGATGTCGCAAAATTCACTTTAACCGGAATATCAGGGCTGTTACCTCCTTCGCTGGGATAATCGAGCCACAACGTGTTACTCTCTGCCATTCTGTCGCCGGGAGCTCCAAAGTTAATCCCAACCTGTTTTACAGGCTGCCCCGACCAAAAAAAGCTGTTATGAGTCCAGTATTCCAGTTCGGGCATGTGAATTAAAGAAAGCGATGTTTGATTCTGGTACGAACATGCACAGGTACGGGTATAATCAGGGGCATTCAAAACACCGTTTGCTGCAATAAGATTTGAGGTACAACCCGATTTAAAACCGCCGAAATTCCCTGTTCCCCCATTTGTTCTTAAATCATAAAAACCTGCTGCCCCTGACCGGAAAAAAAGTAAGTTCTCACTGCCAATATTATAGTTGCATCCATAATAACGTGTGTACTTCCAGGGGATTTCTTCGTGGGTTATCGGATCCTGCCGTTGTATTTGATCCCCGGTAAGCAAACTGTAAGCTGAACTTTCAACGATGATTCTGTCACCATGTAAAATCGGAGGATTATAGTATTGTATTTCTTTGTCCCATATCACTGTACCATCATCAGCATGGTAAGCGATCATTCTTTTCCCCAGTTCTCCCGCGAGCATATCGCGGGAAGGGCGTGTTGCCTGAAGGAGAATGTTATGTCCGGCTGAATACCCGAGCCAGCTTCCAAATACATTGCCCGTTTTTTGCCATAAAGTATCGCCGGTTTCAATATTTAAAGCTGCAAGAGTATAATCTTCTTCAAGGCAGATACCCCGCCTTTCCAGCATATTTGTTATTGCCGCGGGCATTTTATCAAGGTAATACAATGTCTTTCCGTCAGAGACGATCGCGTTATGAATGAACCCGTTATTCGATTCAGTTCTCCATTTTTCATCGAATGTGTGCCTGTCCATAACAATAAGATAAGCGCTGGCGCACTGATCGTAATTATACATACCGCCTGTGCGATAATCATTTGAATCAATAAATTCCAGATAGCTCACCAACTCTTCCTTGTTTTTAAGTTTATTCATTAATAAGGCAGAGTACTTTACAAAATGAGCCCCGGCAACTAAATTATCTTCCGAAACACCTATATATCCCCACCTGAGTTTATCGGGCATCCGAACGCTTTTGATTACTTCTCCGGTTTCAATATCCAAAACGTGGAGAGTAATTCCCTGTACAACATAAACCAAATCGGGAGTGACAATAAAATTCGTACCACGTGAGTTTGCTCCCGGAATATGCTCCTGATTATAGAACGGATCTAAAGGATCATCTGCGTACGATTCGTTATAATAGGTGCCAAATGTACCCAAACCGGCAAATTCGGTTTTCCATATAACCCGGCCTGTATAAACATCTCTTGCACTAATAGAGTTCATTCCTTCAATAATCAGCTTCCCGTTCATAATTTGTTCCGGCGGGCCATGTCCGTGCCGGGGTAAAACATCCATATTGGAACTACCTCCAAACCAAAGGATTCCAAGTGGAAGTTTCACTAATTCATCATCCGATTTAATAGTGTTGGCCATGTTTCCATACTGGTGTGTCCAGTTCGAAGAACCTTTGGGTGCACAGGCACGGGTAAGCAGCAACCTGCTTACATTACCTTTTTCAATTTTTAATCCTTCATATACTCCTTTATTTATTGATTCCGGGTACTCTGCCAGCTTATCAACAGTGCCTTCTATCCATATTTTCCCGCCAAACGGACGGGTGACCGCATAAATTTTTTCGAGCAAAATATTTCCCGATTCCGATGGAAAATTACGCAGGTTTTCAATAATGGTAAGCGACGAGAAGTAGGGAGCAAAATCTATTGTCTCAGGAGTTCCCTGTATAAAAGCAACTTTATTGGCTTTTATTCCCATTTTGTCAAACTGTTTTCGTAGTTTAAGGATGTTTGAATTGTCAGGTTCAATAGCTAGAATATTTAAATCGGAAACAAGTGCAATAGCTGCAAGTAAATTCCCTTTACCCGGCCCAAAGTACAATGAGTATCCTTCCCTCATACCGGTTTCAGCGAGAATCTTTTGAGCTTTCTGTTTTGTTTTGTTTGAAATTTTGATTTTACCGGTTGAAGGGAATAAATCAACCGGATTAACTTTTCGTCCACCAAAGGCAAAAATTTTACCATCGAGAGTAACTGCAAAAAATTTCCCGTTGGCAGCAACCAGCCTGCCCACTTCTCCGTCAATAGTTATTTCCCATAAAATTTCAGGTTTGCCGTCTGTTGTTAACCTGACGGCAGTTATCCGGTTTTTTCCACCTGCATAAAGGGTTGATCCGGCTTTAATCAAATCACCGGATGCATCAACAGGTAATGTCCATTCTACTATTTCAGGATTTTTCGCGTTTCTGGCAGTAATTGAATCCCCGGAAAAATAATATTGCTCTTTCCCCAAAGCAGGATATTTCTCAAGTATTACCTCTATTACTCTTGTTCCATCGTTTAATTTGTACAGGTTGGTATTTCTGTCGCGGAAGTGATTGATGATGTAATCATTGTTCGCACAAACAAAAGCGCCGCCTGTTTTATTATACCGGTTTAAATGATAATAGAGCAGTTCTCCTGTAGTTTTATTAAAACAAGCCGGCACTGAACGGCCACCCGGGACAAGAAGTTTGTCTTTGCTGATAACCATCGCACCTTGCGGGGCAACACCGGCAAAAGCGTATGCGCCGCCGTGAGGCTGCTGCATAAATTGAGAGCCGGTGCCATCGTTTTTCCAAATGATATTGCCCGAATTTGCTTCAATTGCATAAATGAAAGTTCCCATAAAAGGCCATATGCTTGCCGCAAAGTAAACCACCCCGTCTTCGATAACAACTCCTCCTCTTGCCGGCCACGTTGATATCAAACGTTTATTTCCTAATATTCTTCGCTCTGACGGCCCCCCCCGGAATTTCCAGATTATTTTTCCTTTTCGGGCAGATAAGCAATAAAGATATCCGTCGTCGCTGGTAAAGTATATCTTGTTATTGTAATAAGCCATTGGTAACCGAACCGGACCATCTGCATAATAAGTCCATATTTCTTTACCGGTATTCGTATTGATTGCAACTACTTTGTCCTGATCGTTAAATCCGATATACAAAGTATTTCCAATAACAATAGGTTCAAATACTTTGTCGTATTGCATAAGGTCGTGATTTAGAGGATCGTCCCAAACCATCTCCCTTGGACTGTAATGCCTTGTCCATTGCAAATACAATTCAGCAGGCAGTTGTTCCGGGCTTGAAGCGGTTCTTTCGGCATCATAGCGCCACATGGGCCAGTCGTAAGCAAAAATCGGAGTCGATATTATCAACTGAATCAGAATTAAAAAAAACTTTCTTGCAGATAATTTCATTATACTTTGCATTTTTAAGTCGGCAATCTGAAGACTGGACTATTTATACTTTTCAGGATTTTGAATCATGTGATTAAGTAATCGTCCGATTTCTTCAGATCGTTTATTGAAATCATCAAAAATTTCTTTTGGTATATATTCACAGTTAAGTTTCTATTATTCATAAACTATAGATTAAAAAAATATCAATAGCCCCGTCCTTTAGGGCGGGGAACAAAGTTAGCCTATTTATCTCCCCTCAAAATTCGGGGAATTTTATTTTCAAATTTATAAAATTCCCCGAATTTTGAGGGAGGTGAGTTGGTTTCTTTTCAAACCCCGCCTTAAAAGGCGGGGCTATTGATAAATTAATCACCAAAAGTTTATGAACAAACTCTAATTAGCCTTTCTCAATATAAATCGTTCTATGAGCCAGGCAGTTTACATTTTTATTGTGAGTAACCAGTAACACCGTTCCACCGCGTGCCGAATAATCGGCCAGGCAGTTCATCACAATCTCTGCATTCCCCTGATCAAGGTTCCCCGTAATTTCGTCAGCCAGAAGAATTTTCGGATTATATAAGAGCGCCCGTGCCAATGCTGTACGTTGCTTTTCACCGGCGCTTAGCTCTGCCGGAGTATGTTGCAGGCGTTCTTTTAGTCCAAGTGATTCAATTAGTTCAAATATTTTGTTTTGAGGAACATTATTATTTTGTGCCAATGCAGGGACCTGAACGTTTTCAAGAACGGTCAGGTAGGGAATGAGGTGGTATTGTTGAAAAACAAAACCAATATTTTTTGCCCTGAAAACAGCTCTTTTTTCAGCAGACAGATCATAAATATTTTCACTGTCAATTAATATCCTGCCTTCGTCAGGATGCAGCAGTCCCCCGGCAGTAAGCAGTAGCGTAGTTTTTCCACAACCACTCGGACCATGTATTGCTAAAAACTCACCCTTTTCAACTGTCATGGAAATGTTGTCCAACGCGTGGATAATTTTATTTTCCGTAGTATACTTTTTTGAAATATTCTCTATGTATAGCATATCTGAATAAGTGCTAGATTCTATATAGTGTTTGTCCATAAAGTCAAGCATTTTCGTTAATAAAGCACCAAATGGTAAATAACAAATAGCAAATAAATCCCAAAAAACAAATAACAAAAAACAACTGAACGAAGTGGTCTCATGAACACCTTTGAAAATAAACTATTTTGTGAGTAAATAATATCCAAATATCAATTACCAAACCTACTCGCCGTACCAAAGGCACTTTGGGCAGGCGGGTGACCGAAACTGTTTTGATCATTGTTCCGATAGTTATCGGAATTTGAATATTGTAATTTATTTGAATTTTGGTGCTTATTTTTTGTGATTTTATATATTTATCTAAACTTTTGGACTTTATAGACGGACTCTATATAGTGTCATATTTTTAATTTTTAATTTATAAATTATAATTTGTATTCCTATTCTTCTCTTAAAACCTCAGCCGGGTCCTGCCTTGCTGCCATTGCAGCAGGAATATACGCAGCAAGCAGCGAAAGAAGCGGCGCACACAGAAATACCAACAAAAACAGTTTTAAATTGAGCAGGCTGAAAGAAAACAGCCCACCCCAAACACTTCCTATTCCCAATCCCAGGAAATAGCCGATAACTGCTCCGAAAATCCCAATCAGCAATGCTTTCAAAAGGAAAAGACGCATTATAGACTTCTCCTTCACTCCAACCGCCCTTAATATGCCTATTTCACTTTTCCTTTCGTTAACATTGCCAATAAAAAGAAAAGTAATCCACAGGGCGCTTGAAAGAAGTACCAACGGCACAAGAATTGCGGCAAACTTTTCTCGTTCGTTACGAAGCTTGTTACGGTGTATCTTTTCTGCCTGAATAGCATCTTGTGCTTCTCTTGCTGCCCTGTCTCTTGCTTCAGCACGCATAAGCACTTTACTTCCTCTTTCAATAACCTGTGTGCCGGGGAGTACACTTTGAACTTCTTCTCTTACCTGTGCCTGATTGCCGCCCGAACAAAAACATTTCAATGCTAATATCGCGTTTATCTTCCCCTGTTTATTCAGAAGTTCCTGGGCTTCCTGCAGATTAATCCAGATAGTAATATCATCCTTATTCCCGCGTGGTTCGTTACATTCCCCAACTTTGAATTTCCTGCCCAAAAGTTTTACCTCATCTCCCTGTTTCAACCCCAGTTTATCATGCAATTCAAATCCCATTACCATAGTCCCTTTTGGAACGGCAATCATCATAGGCTCTTTTGGATCTTTATACAGGAAAGGCACTTCGCCTCTTATTCCGATAAGTATGATCGTACGGCGCTTCTCCGGCCACTCAATTTTTTGCTGCAAACTTGGCAATAAGTGACGAATTAGCATACTACGGGAAGCTGCAAGGCTGTCAACATAGCTCTCCGGCATAAGCTTCGAAGCAAAATCATTGGCAAACAAATCGCTGATGTTCTGGTCTTTCGGAAGTATCAATAAGTTGAAACCCAGCTTTTTCATGATCTTACGATAATCATCTTCCAGCAGAGCCATTCGTTCACGCGTTTCCGCTTCTTTTTCAGTTATTATCTCATTGGTTTTATAGTCATGCACCTGTAACATGGTCAATGCCCCTGTAACTGTTGTAACTGCAAATACAACGGATAGAAGCCCCAAAAAAAAATTGAGCTTACGGCGTTTCATCTCTTTAATTACCAGTGTGCTTATGTTCATTTATTCGCTTTTCTCTTTAAAATATAAGACACAGTTGGCACTGCAATCACAAGCAAGACAACAAC
>Ga0209986_10001673_pt1 | contig 21066 bp, 23 predicted proteins | sample BlataG_FD_183168 | JGI IMG/M metagenome (GOLD analysis project Ga0209986, IMG submission 183168) | Deep subsurface microbial communities from Black Sea to uncover new lineages of life (NeLLi) - Black_00105 metaG (SPAdes) (version 2) | ecosystem: Environmental > Aquatic > Marine > Oceanic >... | reverse complement strand
AAAATGACTCAGTTTAAGTGACTCAGGCTAAAAATGGAAAAGAAGGTAAGTGGCTGAAAACACAGGACAGTGAATAAAGAGGGGTGAGCGAGGGGTCTCGAACCCCCAACCTTCGGATCCACAGTCCAGTTATCGGAAGAAAAAAAACTCTTCTAATTGTCTGTATTTAAAGGATTTACAGTCCTCTTGATGATGACCTCTTCAGTGGGGGTGTCAAGTTTTTGTCGTGTCTGTTCGTAAAATTCAGCCAATTTCTCAACTGCTAATCTCATGTTATCCGATGTCGGATGAGCATATCTCATGGTCATCTGAATCGATGAGTGGCCAAGAATCTTAGAGACTGTCACAAGGTCCACCCCAGCCTCAACCATCCGGGTCGCCGCTGTGTGTCTTAGATCGTGAAACCTCAGTCCTTTAATTCTCATCTTCTCACAGGTTGCCTTAAAGGCTGTTTTCACGTCTTGGATCGGCCCTTTTGTTCTGGGATTATAAAAAACGTATTCTGAGTTTTGAGGAATGATGCTCATGGCTTCAATCACAAGGCCATTCATGGGGATGCTTCTCGGTTTGCCGGCTTTTGAGTCTTCAATATGAATACATCTTTTCGATAGTATGACATTCTCCCATCTGAGGCCCAGGATTTCTCCCCGTCTCATTCCAGTGTTTAGAGCGATAATCAGGATCGGCCTAAGATGACCGTTGGCAGCCTCAACGAGCCTTATCGTTTCTTCATTCGTTAGAATCCTTTCCCGGCCATTGTCCTCTCTGAATTTCTTGACATTCTTCAAAGGACTCGATTCAAGCCTCCCCCATTCAACGGCTTTATTGAACATGGTTTTGAGAAATGCGATTTCTCGATTGACAGTAGCCGGGGAGACTTCAGTTTTCCTTTTGGCCTTGTATCGCTCAACCAATTCCGGGCCGACATCTCGGAGCATCTTTCCCTTGAAAAAAGGCTTTAGGTTTTTAAGAGATGTCTCGTCTCTTCCCCAGCTCTTTTTATTCTGCTTTGAATAGAGGTCGATAAAATCCTTTGAGAATTGTTCAAAAGAAATATCTTCTCTTTCAGGCTTTTTAAATCCGAGCCTTTCATCGAGCTTTTCTATTCTCATCTTAGCTAGGGTATTCCTTGCCTGTTCCTTCGTATATCCTCCAAATTGCCTGATTCTCTTCTTATTAAAAGTAAAATCGACATACCATTTGCCATCAATGAGCTTAAGGTTTCTTTCCTTTTTGGATTTTGCCATGACTCACCTTCCTTAATAACCATAAAATTTTCTTATCTTATCTTCAATTTCAAGCCATTCATTATTTACAATTTTCCTTGCATCTTTTTCAGCCTCATAAAACCTAACAAACGACTCTTTATCCTTGTCAATATCGGCTATAAGAATGCCCAATTCCAATTTCATCATTTTCTTATATGTTTCTTTTGGAATCATATATCCTTTTTGCCAAGAAAGGTATTTAAAATCTCTTTTTAACTTATTCAACTTTTTTGGATCTTTCTCTTTTTCATGGAGTGCATCTCTTATATCATTTAATGTTTCTGTAAAAGGCTTATAAAATTCATTTATTCTTTTTTCCCAAAAATCTGCGTCTCTTTTCTTCTTCTCTTCTTCTAAGGATATTTTTTCCTGTTCAACGAGTTTCTGGGTTTGATTTGCATAAAAACCTGTAATAAATACCAATGTTATTATTGCAATTGCCTGAATAATATTATTCAATTTTTCCGAAGGCTTTAAAAATATTAGTAAGAGTGAAACAATTATAATTATTGAAAGCCAAAGAAATAATAAATTTTTATTTTCTTTCCATATTTTTTTCATTTATTTCCTCTTATTTTTTTAAGCTTAATCCCTTTATCTCGGGCCGGGACCGCAGCCCTGGCCTTGGTAGAAGGATCAAGCCATTTTTCACCTCCCATGAAAAACAAGGCTCTCAGATCGCCATATAGCGATGATCTCAATCGCCTTAATGGTTTTATATGTGTCATTTTACCCTTATGGCAACTTTTTCATTCTTTCAATGCCGCGCTTAATTGCTTTTCTAAAAATCAAAGTCGGCCTATTTTCATATTTCAGCCATCGATAAACTTGTTTAGGGGTAGTTTCTATAAATCTAGCTGCTGAAATAGCCGACAGTTTTTTTTCTTCCATTATTTGCCTTAAATCTTCTATCAACTTATCCATATGTAACCTCACTATATAAGAATATAGTCAATATAATGTCAATTGTCAAGCCCTTTTTAATAAAAAGAGGGCCAGGCATCAAAGAGGCTGACTCTTGTGACCTCTACCTGGCCCCCTTGTGCCCGGGGTAATAATGGAGAGCTAAAAAAAGCCCGGACAATATATCAAGGAAAGGTTGGAAACTCAGTCCGGTATAAATGGATTTTCTTCGCCTTCTCCCGAATCGTCAGTTTCGTCATTATCTGGGATGAAAGGATTGTCATTTTCAGCCTTCTTTTTTTTCTCTTCCTTTTTCTCTTTTGGTTTATCCTCCGGATCCGGGCCGGGAATAAAAGGATTTTCGTCTTTCAATTTATTCTCCTCAATTTCTTTATCTAGCTCTTTATTGATCTCCTCTAAGGATTTTTGATCCCGATATTCCAATTCAAACTCGACCTCGGACTCGATAATTTCTTTTGTTACCGGATCCTCCCTGAAATCGAACTTGTCGAATAGATCTGAAGGCTTGAGCTTCATCTGTTTGGCTCGTCTTTTTATCTCGGCTTTATCCATTTTTCTTTTCCTCCCCATCCAAACTGAAGCTGCTTGATGATAAGACTTTTCTAGCGATCTTGCTAGTCGTCACGATCCGTTTTTTGGGATCGTTGAAAAACGGAGTCACGTCCATGTCTTTGGATCTCCAGAAATAATTGACGACCACCCTGTCGGCATCCTGGTATTTCGCAAGCTCGCTTTTCAGCTTCGGCACGCACTCAATAGGCAATAGAGGACTGAACTGGATCTCGAGGGCCTCTTTTGGGGTTAAACTGTCCCATCTGTAGCCAGAAGTCAAACCTATTCCTTTCTCTACAAGTATGATTTGCCTTTCGATCTCCTGCCCTTCTGTCCTGTAACCCTCCATATCTGCCATGAACGAGCCGAGCTCGTCCTCTGCAAATTCTTTGAGCTCTTTAAACAAAGTCAGCATGAATTGGCCGGGCTGAACAACCAGGCCTCGGATCAGATTTCTCTGTTCGGCACGCAATTTATCGAGCTTCAGGATCTCAAAATTCTTTGTCTTGATCGCACTCAAACCCTGCTTGAGATCCTCTGCTGTCCTTTTCGCAATTTCGCTTTCTATCTCTGAGTCCTTTTTGCCTTTTTCGAGAAAATCCTCCAGTTTCACCTTGCCAGTCCTCAGATCCTTTTCTCGCAAAAAGTTTCCTTCAGCCTTTTTCCTTGCCTCTTTCTCAAACTTGACCTCAAGATCGAGAAAATCAGATTGCAGCTTCCCGACAATCTTCTTTTCCTTGTCGATCTCCCTTGTTAGCCGGCCCTCTTCCTGAACAGCCTCAAGCAGCTTCGCATTGCTTACCTTTTGCTGTTCCAGGGCCTCGGCTTGTCTTTTCAGATATTCCTCATTTACTCTTTTCAAAAGATCAGGGATCGTCTCGATCTTCATATTCTCTGTTAGTCCTTTGTCCATTTTTTACCTCCAGTTAATTTTGATGGGGACCGGATTTTAGATTTCCAGTCCCCTAAAATATTCCTAGTGTGGGGCGCTAGGATTCCTATCCATAATTGTAGTATGGGGGAGAGCCAGGCAAATCCAAAAAGCCTGGCCCCCCTTATATAAAAACCGGAAAAGAAACTCAATCTATCTCTCCCTTTTTCCTTCGTTTCCTATCCTCCATGTAAGTCGGCGACAGCTTGCCATCTACGAGGTCATTCGTTGTCACAAAAGGCCGTCTCTTCCTTGTTTTTATAAATTTTATAGGGCCACGCTCTATTAGTCGCCAAAACAGATTCATTTAAATATCTCACCCAGGCCGACATCTGGGACGCCCCAGGCTCCGCCCTTCTCTTTCTTATTCGCCATCACGCAAGCCCCGGCTGCTGCATTCGCAACGTCATCATGGCCACCCGGATAATGACAAATTTGATCCTTGCCTCCGGATCTTGTCCGTCTTTCCAAGCCGGCAAGCTGCGCCTTGAGTCTCTTGCTGTCCAGGAGCTCGACTGTCCCATTCGCAACTAGAGGCAAAAAATTCAGGTAGATCTCCGATGCCGTCAGCTCCGAATTTTTGACTGTGATCCCATGCTCCCTGAAAGCCTCTGTCACCCATTCTCCAGCATATCTATCACTTTCAACCTCATTGATCCCATAGGTTTTTAAAGTCTCTGAGAATTCCTTGACAACTGTCTTAGGCTGAAACGGAGGCCTCTGCTCCCGAATGACATCCAGGGGGATCTTGCCGTCCTTTTCCTTGTGAGCGATCCCCATCGTCATCGAGTCCTGACGGCCACCGCTTGGATCCACAAAAGCATAATAATCGGCATCCTCGATCTTAGGCAATTCAAAGCGTCCAGGAATAACAACAGCCTCGATGAACTCAGGCGGCATGAAGGCTTCGATGTCAGCCCTGAACTCAGCCTCCCATTCAGCACTCGCAGCAGAGGGATCCTCTTCAAGCGCATCCTTGATGATTCCCTTATCGATAGTAGGGTTCATTGTCTCAGTTTTTGCCTTCCAAATAAGCGGGCCTCTTGCCTTGCCGTAATACCGCTTAAACATATCGAACAGGACTCCGGCCCGACTGTAGGGCGTGGATATCCCGATCAAAAGCGAGTCGGGGATGGTTGCCAGAGCCGGCCTGACCGCAGCAAGGATTTCTTTATCCGGATTGGCCGATTCCTCAGACCTCCAGAAGGCGATCTCCTCCAGGATTGCAGCAATGATTGTATAGCCCCTGATCGTCCTGAAGGATGCCGTCTTGACTCCGATCGTCACCTGGTTTTTCAAAACAACCTCCCAGGTCAGATCCTTGTCAACCAACCGCTTGAATGACGGACTGCTCTGGAAGATCCCCGAGACATAACCCTTGATAATCTTCGCCTGGCTCTTGTCATTCGCGATAATGAAGATATGGCCACGTTCCCCAGGACTCAGAAACTTGCTCCAGTCTTTGAAGGTGGCCATGTAAACAGATATGATTGCAGACATGAATGACTTGCCCGACCGCCTTCCACAAATTACGAATGACTCCCTGGCTGCCCTGGATTCTTTCAACCCTGTGCAATCCAGTAACAACTTACGATCTGTGCGGTCCTCAATCGGCAACCCGAACAGGGCCTTCAGGTAAACCTCCCAGCTATGCCACGTCTCTATGTCTCTGAACAGAGGCTTGAACAGATTCTTATCCCTGATCGCCTCAATGATATTTATTGCTTGCTCCTGCTTCGTAGCTATGCCCATATTAACCTCCAGAAATCCATATATGCGTCCCTAAGGGCCAAACAGCCCTTGAATATACATAGAGACGCTAAGATGCGTTACATTCTTTGTCATTTAGCCTTTTTCTTCCCGTACTTCTCCCTGGCATACTCTTGAAGATCAAAGACCTCATCAGTCTTTCTTTTATCAATCCCCAGAAGCGATAACATCTCTTTCACTTGCCGGTTGAAAGTAAGATAATGACCTGTCAATCCAGAAGTCGGCTGCCCCTTTGAATCAAGAACTCCATGCTGTTTAGCATGTTCTTCAATCAGTCTTATAACTCCTAAAAACGTGATGATCCTATCTATTAGTACCTTCTGCGCTGTACTCAGGTCCCCTTCAGACTTTGCTAAGTCATAGATAAGCCCTTCCCGGATTTCAGTCAAATAATGGCCTATATATCGCCTTCGTTCAGAAAGTACCCCACGTGTTAATAGACTAAATCCACCATGTCGATATTTGCTTCCTGGTTTAGGACCTGGCTTCTTTTTCTTTCGTTTCTTTTGCTGATTTTCCATTATCTTTAACCTATTCATTTTAAACAAATTATGTTTTTAAGCATTTAGTTAACACGTCAAAAAAGTCGACACCCCCATTTTCATGGTCATTGTATCTCCTTTAATAACAAGGACTTCTGCATGGCGAGCAACGGTCTTGGTGTCCAGAGGTCTATGCCTTTTTATTGAAAGCATTGACCGACTGTTTTTGCCTTTCTTTATTGTCTCTGTTTTCAGTCTAAAATGAATTCTTATACAATAATTCTTACACAAAGGGGGTATATACCTTTTTTTGGGCTTTTTTCTAGGGTATAGGTGGGTAGTGTGGAAAGAGTGTAAGAATAGGTTAAGTTGCTGAAAAGTAAAGCGCTTAATTATGCACAGAGCACTATGTGTAAGAATTGCGAAAACGTGTAAGAATTGCCCTTTTTTTGAGTTCTTACACATTTTTTTTATTTTGTGTGTAAGAATAGGTGTAAAAATTGCTTTGCGCCTTTTATATGGGGTAGTTATAGCTTTGTCTCCTTAAATTTCTTTATAGTAATAGATTTTTGAGCGGCGCCCTGGGCCTGGCTTCTCCTCATGCTTGAATCCTATGATTTCCTCCTCAAGAAGCTGATCCAGGATACTATCCAGGAGTTTCTTGTCGAGACGCGAGAATCGGAACAGCTCGGTTCGGGTCGCTTCTGATTTCCGTTTCAGGTATTTCAAGATTCTGATGCGCTCTCTATCAAGTTTGGTAAAGACGATCTCCTCCTCGAAGAACGGCGGCAAGATCCGCTTTAGGTATTCGACGATCTTGACGGCCTCATGGAACGTCTGCGGATCGACTACAGTTGATTCGTCTTCCGCGAGCTGGAGCAGGCAGGCGATCTTGAGCAGCGCGACCTCCAGGCGCTGGAAGTTGGCCCGGAGCAGATCGTTATCCAGCTTCATGACTTGGGCCTGATGGCGCTCCCCCCATCGTTGGAGAAGCGGAAATATTTTCGAGAGGTCCATCTTCTTGGCTTCGAGCTTATCGAGGCTCTTGAGTTTGTCTTCGATTGATGGGATGGTGGTGAATTCTTTGGGGAGGCGAAACTTTCTTGTATCGTCTTCTTTGACAGGCACGAACAGGAACCGGGTCCAGATGCCGCCCTGGAAATCGATCTTCTTGAGGCCTTCCACGAGCCATGTTGATATTCCGGCCGCCAGGATTGAGATGATCGGGTTCTCGATAATAATCTCCCCCTCTCCTTTAGTGAAGCGCCGGATCTTCGGCTTGTAGTCGAACAGGTCCGTAAGCAATGAGGGAAGTCCGCGATTGTAGTCGCTTCCGAACTGAAACTCCTTGACCTGTATGAGCTCGCGCCACGTGAGGAGTCCCCTGTTCCGTTTTGCCAGGATCATCAGGAGCGCCTCGCTGGTGAATGACTCAGGCAGCAGAAGCTCGTCGTTCACGACGTTGAGATAATCAGCCACCATGTCAATCGTGACAGACTTCCTGTAGAACGTGGAGGGTGCCAGGAGCAGGAGATAAAGGTTAAGCGTAGTGATGCGCGGATAGCGGAAATAGAACTTGTTGCATATTCCGGACAGCAGGCCAAGAGCCGAGAACAGGATGAAGATCTCAGGCGCATCCGTCACCCGCGATATAGAGTCAATATATAAATCGAGAAAACTGTTTCTGATTTTCAGCTCTCCGCCCGGAAGCTCAAAGCATGGTGTTTCTTCTGCTATTCTCTCAAGTTGTGATTTCAAGTCCTCATTGGTTTGAGAATCACGGCTGTTGATCCAGTCGCTTATGTCCGAGCCTTCCTTCTCCAGGCCCGGAAGCTCGATGATCTTCACCTCTTCAGCTCCGGCCTTCAGTATGCCCTCCGCCCGCCTTTCCGCTTCTCGCTCTGTGCCAACGTCAAGACAAATTCTGATTTTTTTGCCTTTCAATAATCGCGAGAATTCCGGCTTCCAGTTGACGATCCCGAAAGGCGAGGTCGTGGCGGCAAGGCCCAGCTTCCGGGCGCTATTGGCGTCCTTTTCTCCTTCAAGCACCCATACGTTTTTAGCTTTCAGGATCTCGGGCAGCCGATAGAGGACCTGTCTCACATTGTCCATTTTCCGATCAGCTCGGAATGTCTTCGGCTTGTATCTCAGTATCTTGTAGAGCCGCTTCCCTTCTTCATCGACATAGGAGTATTCAGCGATTATTTCAGGTTTTCTGTTAATCTCAAGACCCATGTTTTCAGCCAGTCTCTTTATAGCAGCTCCTTTGTCGAGATTGTATTTTTTCATCATATAGTTGATGGCGTTGCCTCCGGCCTCGCAGCTATGGCAATACCAGAGTCCCTTTCCTTTCTTATTGTCCACACTCATGGAGGGATCCCTGTCCTCATGGAAGGGACAGAGAGTCATGTTTTTCTCGAATTTATGCCCCTCGAACTCTTCGAGATACCTCCTCAAGTCCCGGCTGAGAATTTCCTCAATCAGATCCATTCTTCTTTTCCTTTTCAACTTCGGTTATTGTCTTCTCCGCATCGCTGATCTTTTTCTCTTGTTGTTTTATTTGTCCTGCGGCATCTCGGATCGTATCCCGGGCCATTTCCTTTATGTCTTCCAATGTCGGATGGACGTTGTTTGTGCTTTTGGCCCTCTCAAGAACTCCTTTGTCTTTCGGCCTGAAATATTGCGCTTTGTTCATTCATTCACCCCATCCAATCCACGCTCTAACTTCTCATCAAGCTTTATCTTATCGATTCTGATATTACGTCCGATTCTTCCCGATGGGATCACGCCTTTGGAGATAAGGCGATAGATGCTTTGCCTATGCAAACTTAAATAAGTGCTGCACTCGGAAATTGAGATCCAACGACGTTGCAACTCTACACCTCTTCAGATGGAAAAACCTTTGAAACAGGTTCTTTCATGGCTCTAGCAATAAGCTCTTTATCTTCATCTGAAGGAATAGCAATTCCTCTTTCAATACGACTTAATTGCGGTTGTGATACTCTTCGACCAGTAAGGACATGGATGTCGTCAAGGCTAAGGCCCTTGAAAAATCGGAGTTTTCTCATCTCGCTAATTTGATTTTGCATTTTGAACCTCCGAATATGTTTTTTCATTAATATTGTTTCTTCTTCCTACTTTTAGTGTACGCCCGGTTTTTACCTTTTCCGTTACGCAATTAAAATTTTTTTAATATTTTTTTACTGGGGAAGATTGACAATTTAATCATTTTGTAGTAAAAATCAAGTATGCCATTTAAGCCAATTGAATATCACGAGTATGATGAAATTGATGTTGATAAAGTTAAAAATATTTATTCTGATTTAATAAATGGTATAACTCATTTTCCCGGTTGTATTTGCCCTTCTTGTTTGTTTCAGCGTTATAAAGAAAAATATAAAAATAAAGGAAGAAAATTTGATAAAGAAAGTTTTTTCCTCAATTGGTTGGCAGGCGAAATAAGGCTTTCAAGTGTAGAAGTAGAATCAGATTTTATTTATAAAGATGAAAGCGAGCGAGAACCAGGTGAATCTTCTTCAATTCAAATATTTCGCAGCAGTCTAATTGAATATTTTAGAGTGCCTCGGATATATAAAAAAACCTCTGAATTTATCAAAAAGTATCTCTCAAATAACAATATTAATCCTAATCTCCAAAGGATAAAATTAAAGGTTTGGAGATTGAAAAAAAGTGGGATTATAGGGGATCTAGAATTTGAAATATTTAAAGAATGGTCAAAAATCCAACCCTTAGAAAAGAAAGAGAAATGGAAAAAGACCAGGGAAGATTTTAAGTTTGCTCAAAATGTAGCAAATTATATTTATTCGTTACCAGAGAAAAAAATCGAAAGGAGGGTTTTATTAAGGAAAGGACGATTTCAAGGAAAAAAACTAGAAGATCTAGAACGGATTCATGATCATTTAAAATTAAATTACAGAATTAATTTTCAGAAAGAAGGATACCGGAATAAAACGACGGTCTATTATTCAACGACCAAAAGCAGCAAAGGAAGATATTGGAGAGTGGGGATATAATTTTTGTAATTTCCTTTAATCTCTGTACAAATTTGAGTTTTTCATAGCAACCTTTTATTAACCAAATTTTTTCTTTCCTCATATACTGATGAAATAAATGGAGCAAGAATTATTTTCTCTTGCAATGTTGCATTGTATGCCAAAGCTTCTACTGGCACAAATCTTAATAAGAATTCATCATAATATTTTTTTTCAGGGTCAAATGTATCTTCATATGCTACAAAGATATAAATATATAGCTCTATTTTTTGTAAATGATATTTTTTCCCCTCTAATTGAACGTTTTGTGTGAAATTTTGATTTAAACCAAACACTCCGCCCATATCAATTCTATTAGCGGCAGACCTATCAAAAACATGGCTAAAATCCTGTGGTTTATCCTTTTGGCATGCGCCAACTTTAGCTCTTAAGTTTTGGGCTGGATGTTTTCCGATATTCTTGAATAAATATTGAATACTTACATTCAAGGTGGGTGGTGTTTCAATTAACTTTGCTTTTGATTCATGACGAAAAAGTGAAATTAAAGGACGTTCAAATCGCTTCAAAATTTTTCTTGTTCGAACATAGATGAAAATAGAGAATCCTAAGGCTGTTAGTGCTGCAAGAGCTGATATTGTAGCTGAAAGTTCTTTTAAATATTCCATTTTCGCTCCTTTTGCCTTGAATAGAATTTTCTTCTAATATTAGATTCATATTAGGTTCTTGTCAAATCTTTTTTAAGGTGTCGACTTTTGCGACGTGTTTACTGCTAAAAAGTGCTTAAAAATGCTATAAACTGCTTAAAGCCAAAATTTCAGGAAAATTCCCTAAATTGCTGATTTTAAATGTTTATATGGGGTAAAATTGAGGGGTGAGCGAGGGGTCTCGAACCCCCAACCTTCGGATCCACAGTCCGATGCTCTAACCTGTTGAGCTACGCTCACCATAAAATGGGGATTAAAATTTTCGCATCAAACCAAACTAATGTCAATACTTCGGTCTATTCCGTCCGTTCGGTCTATTCCGCATAATGTAAGTTCTCAATAATTGGGGGTAGATTATATTTGTGACTAATCACTGGATTCCTGCTTTCGCAGGAATGACAGACACTTACACTCAATCGTCATTCCAGCGGAAGCGGGAATCCAGAGCTACTACCCACACTTATTGAGAAGTTACCGCATAATAAATTAATTCCGTTTATATGTTTTTATTAACTGAATAGACAGAACACACGGAATAGACTGAGCGAAGCGGTTATTGTTTTTCGATCAGGTCAAGAACATTGGCTGAGTCGCGCCATCTTTCTTTTACCTTGACCTGAAGCTCTAGAAAGAGCTTTTCGCCCAGAATTTGTTCCATTTCCTGGCGGGCCTCCATACCGATGGCCTTTATCAGGCTGCCATGCCTTCCTATGATGATTCTACGATGGCTGTCTCTCTCGACAAATATGCTTGCTTTAATGTATTTTTTGGGTTTCTTTTTTAAGGGGGGATCTAAGTCTTTTGTGCGGTCTTCTATTTCATCGATGTGGACTGCTGTCACAAAAGGGAGTTCTTCTCTGACATGATTTAGCACTTTTTCTCGGATTATTTCGGATAAGAGAAACCCGTTTGACTGGTCCGATATTTCGCCGTCAGAGAAGATTTTTTCAGCTTCTGGCAAATAGTCATAAATTTTCTCCTCAAGAACGTCAAGATTTGATCCTGTTAATGCTGAGATGGGGATTATTTCTTTAAATCCCATGAGGTCTTTATATTTGTCTATAATAAGAAGGATTTTTGGTTTTTTTACGATGTCTACTTTGTTTATTAGTAAAAATATGGGAGTTGAAATATTTCTCAAAGTATCAATGACAAATTGGTCGCCGTGTCCGAATTTTAAGGTTGCATCAATGAGGAGACAGAGAAGGTCTGATGTCTCGAGCGAAGAGTAAACAAAGTTCATCATTCTTTTATTCAACTTATGAAGGGGTCTGTGGATGCCTGGGTTATCGACGAAGATAATCTGTCCTTTTTCGGTGGTTTTTATTCCTAGGATACTTGTGCGTGTGGTCTGGGGTTTGTCAGAGATGATAGCCACCTTCTGGCCGAGCATTTTGTTAAGAAGGGTAGATTTGCCTACATTAGGCCGGCCGATCAACGCCACATAACCAACTTTCATTTTAAATGACACGCAGTCGAGATTGCCACGCTCCCTTCGGTCGCGCAATGACACCCTTCACCTTTTCGCGCCTTAACTCTTTCTCGCTCCTCACTCCTTACTCTTCACTTCTTTCTTAATTCTTAATTTCTTTATCCTCTTCTGGTCGACATCAAGAATCTCAAGTGATAGACCTTTCAACTGGATACATTCTCCTTGTTCTGGGAGTCTTCCTAGATAATGAGTAATCAACCCTCCTACTGTTATATATTCATCCTCGGCAAGATCCAGATTGAAAAGCTCCTCGAGTTCTTCAACTTCTGCATCTCCTAAGACTATATAATCGAAAGGGCCTTTTTCAATGAATTGAGCTTTGTCCTTATCATATTCGTCCTGGATTTCTCCCACGATTTCTTCCACAAGATCTTCCATTGTCACCAAACCAGAAACACCTCCGTGCTCGTCAACCACAATGGCCAATTTTTGTTTTCTCTTTTGGAATTCCTTAAGGAGTTCTGATACATTCATGGATTCGGGAACAAAATATACCTGTCTGAGGAGAGGTTCTATAGGACTGTTTCTGTGCTTATCGTCAGAGTGCTCGAGCAAATCCTTTGCAATGACAATGCCTTCGATGTTGTCTATTCTGTCCTTGTACACTGGAATACGGGAGTGTTTTTCTTTGATGACAAGATCCCTTAGCTTTCTGATAGTTGCATCTATTTGTATACAGATCATACTTACCCTTGGGGTCATGATTTCTCTGACAATCGTATCACCGAATTCTACTACGCTTTTTAGAAGTATTCCCTCCTCTTTTTCTATGATCCCCTCTTCTTTTGCTTCTTCGATCAAGGCCTGGATCTCTTCTTCGGAGGCTTCGCGTTGTTCTTCTTGCTCTTTTTCAAAAGCTTTGGCTTTCGTGAAGAGATGCAAAGGCTTTGAGAGGACATAGGGGATCTTGAATGAGGGAAGGAAGATGGAAAGAATTTTATTTTTATTCAGCAGGTTGAGAAGCCTGGGGAGCATATCGAAGAAAATGAGATAGATTCCCAAAGATATCAGGAAAAGCCACAGCGGCCAGAATATTAATCGAGGAAATATTAAATAAAGGTATACCAGAAAAGCAATGAGAAAAAGTATGCGTATAAATTCGACAGCGATCTTAAGTTCATCAAATATTTCAAGGATTTTAAGTCGGAAATTCTTTTCTTTATCTTCAAGAAAGCGGCTGATAGAAATTTTTGAAAAGGAGCCTAAAGAAATATGGAAAAGGGAAAAAAGAAAGGTAGCTATAAAACTCAGGCAAAATCCGGCCCATTTTGCATATTCAATTTCCATGTTCACCTTCGAGCAAAAGATTTCTTATCGTGTCCTCTTCCTCTTCCATTTCTGCGAAATGTTCGAATCCAAGGATGTGGAGGAAGCCGTGAATGGTCAATAACTCCATTTCTCGTTCAAGATCGTGTTTCTTAGAGAAACATTGTTTAGAGGCTTGAGGAACACATATGATGATGTCTCCCAGATAAAATTTTCCATCAGCCCCCTTTTCATTAATAGGAAAACTGAGAACATCAGTAGGAGCGTTTTTATTCAGGAATCTATTGTTCAATTCTTTTATAGTCCTGTTGTTAACAAATGCCAGGGTAACATCAGGGTCCTCTAATTTATAAAACTCGACTAATCTTTTTAACAAGTTTTTGAAATTATTTTTGTTTATCCTGTGTCTTTTTTGCTGATTTATTATTTCTATCATTTGTTGTTTTAATTTTATTGGTTTTTTTCTTTTTCTTCATTTCAAAATCAAAACCTGGATATTCAACCCTGGGTTGATAGATGGTGTGAAGAGTTGCAAAAAAGGAAGATGCTATGGCCCTCAATTCTTTGAGCGAGAAATCGCAATCGTCCAGCTGGCCGTCTTGGAGGTAATTGTTAAATATTTCTGCTATGAGCCTTTTCAAGTTTGTTTCGGATGGTGATTTTAAACTTCGTGAGGCAGCTTCGATAGAATCAGCAAGCATGATCAAGGCTGCTTCTTTGCTTTTGGGAATAGGGCCTGGGTATCTGTAACTCTCTTCGCCAATTTTTTGCATTTCCGGGTCATATTCTTCTTTCGCTTTTTCAAAGAAATATCTAACAAGGGAATTTCCGTGGTGCTGTTCAACGATTTCTCTGATTTTTTTTGGAAGCCTCAATTTTTTAGCTTGTTCCACGCCTTCTTTGACATGGTTGAGAATAACAAGAGCGCTCATGCTGGGTTTGAGATCTTTATGCATATCAGGATTTTGAACCCTGTTTTCGATGAAATATTCGGGGCGTTTGATTTTGCCGATATCATGATAGAGGGCGCCGGCTTTAACCAGCATAGGGTCCAGTTTAATTTTTTCAGCAGCTTCCTCAGCCAGAGAAGCGACGATAAGTGAATGGTGGTAAGAACCAGGAGCCTCCATGGCCATTTCTCGGAAGATCGGAAGGTCGGAGTTTGTAAGCTCAAGAAGTTTGGTTTGGGTAACGATGCCAAAAATATTTTCAAAGACAGGGAGAAATAGAAATGCAAAAGCAGCACTTAAAATTCCGCCCAGGATTCCCATCAGGAGATCGCTTGCGAAAAGATCTATCGGACGCATTGTTTCTTTGATCAGATGAAACGTAATGATGACAAATATGTTGATAGGAGCAATTAGGATGAGGCCTGCTTGAAAGGTTGTGGTTCTTTTTTGCTTTCCGTAGCATTTAATTCCATAGATTGCTGCAAATCCTCCTATCAAACTGAAGATCATAAGATCAAAATTAGGCTCGAAGAGATAGCCCACAAGCAGGCTATTAGTAACTGTATAGATAAGGGCGATAGGAGTAGTTGTCAAGAATGCAAAAAGGAGCACTCCGAATTGAAAAGGAAAAGCATACCTGTAGCATTCTACTGATTTAAAGAGGAAGAAACCGGTTCTTTGGCTGAATGTATCAGCAAGTAAGATCGATAATTTGTAGAAGAGGAGACTGAGAACGAGGATGATGCCTATCATTATGTATTGCTTTAACGCCTCTTTGGACTTAAGGAAGGATTTTAAATAGTACCAGAGTGTAAGAAATATAAGCGCAAACAGAAGGAATATACCGGAAAAATTTGTCAGCCAGCTTGGCTTGGCACGCAGGCTCTGATTTATTATATTTATTTGTTTGAGAGCTTCTTTATTAACCTCGTCTCCTTTGCGGATGATCACTTTTCCTTTTTTTATAGTGTAAAAGACAGTTTCTACACTTGCCCGAGCCTGTTCTTTACGAGCTTCTGTTTCTATTGGACTATAGTTAATATTCGGGGAAATAAAGATATTAGAAAGTGCTGCAAGGAGTGATTTTTCATTTTGCGGCAGGTCTAATTTGTTTATCTCTTCTAATAGTTTCTTTTTGCTTTCTTCCATATCCAGGATTTCAGAGATCTTTATAGACCTTTCGCCTTCAGTACCTTTTATTAGGGTTAAGCCCTTTTCTTGTTCTTTGTGAATAAAGAGGTTTTTAGAGAGAATTATGCCGTTGGCAGAGATTTTGCCAATAAGATTAGTCAAGCTTTCTTCGATCTTTGCTGTAAACTTGACTCTTATAAGGGATTTCAAGTTATTGGAGGAGATTTCAATAGCAAACTTTTTAGAGGCAGTTTGTTGGAATTCTTGTGAACTTTTTGCTGTTACAGGTTTTTTTAGAAATTCCCGTCCTGAAATGAAAAATTCCCGAATTTTTTCCTCTGTGTTCAAGAAAATATTCGGGTCAAGGTTATAGACGGGAAGTACTGCCCTGACGGCTTCTTGTTCTCTTTTTTCAGTGGTTTCCTCATCTTCAATAGTCAAATTCGATGGGGCGATGATATCCGAAGATGCGATTTCTCCCTCTGTGAGTTGAGGGAGCGATTTCGAGGGCAGATAAGAAATGGAGTAGGCGAGGATTGCTACAAAGATGATAAGGAAAAGAAATGGATTTCGAATGAGTTTTTCCCAGAAGCTCAGCTCCTTCTCTTTTTTTATTTGAGAAGCGTTTTTTTTAGATTTTTTTGGAGGAGTCCCTTTACTTTTAAAGAATTTTAAGTTTTTAAAGGATATAGAATTCATTTATTTTTTTTGAGATTTAGCTTCAGCTTTTTGGTAGGCTTTTACGATTTTTCGTACCAAGGGATGCCTGAAAACATCTTTTTCGTTAAATCGGATGAAAGATATCTCCTTTATCTTGGAGATAATTTGCATGGCGTGCAGGACTCCAGACTTCTTGGGTTGTGGCAGGTCAATCTGGGTTATGTCGGCTGTAACAACGAGTTTAGAATCAAAGCCAGTACGGGTTAATATCATCTTCATCTGTTCTTTAGTTGTATTTTGGGCCTCATCGAGGATGATGAATGAATTGTTGAGGGTCCTTCCTCTCATAAAAGCTAAAGGAGCGATCTCTATGATTCCTTTTTCTATAAGACGGTTTGCTTGTTCTGATTGGGTTAAGTCGAATAAAGCGTCGTATAGGGGGCGGAGGTAGGGATTTATTTTTTGGTACATGTCACCTGGCAAATAGCCCAATTTCTCGCCGGCCTCAACGGCAGGGCGGGTAAGAATTATGCGATTGACCGCTTTATTTTGAAGGAACGAGAGAGCCATAGCCATGGCGAGATAGGTTTTTCCCGTTCCAGCAGGTCCAATTCCAAAGACTAAATCATAGGTCTTTATAGCCTGGATATATTCTTGTTGGTTAAGAGTTTTAGGAGTCACAGATTTGCGAGAGAGGGTAAGGGGCTCTGATGGGGAGAACTCTTCCAGGCGCTGGCTTAATCCCTCTTCTAAGAGGTCAAGGGCAATATTGAAATCCTCTTCTTTAAGAGAATTGCCTTTTTCCTCTAATTCTTTTATTTTTTCAAAGTAAGACTTAGCGAATTCCACTTTTTCCTGTGGGCCGTCGATTAAAAGGCTGTTGCCTCTGACTGAAAGTGAAATTCCCAGCCTCTTTTCAAGTTTTTTCAAATTTTTATCCAATACGCCGGAGAAGGCGCTCTTTCTGATGTAGGGATGCTCGATTTTCTCCATATTAGAAGATTAGGAAGGATTTTTCATTGTTTTATTTTTAATAATAAACACCAAAAGAATATGTTTGTCAAGCTATTCTGCCTATTCGGTCTGTTCGGTCTGTTCCGTCTATTCCGGAAAAAATCTAAATATTGGGAGGGAAAAAAGCGAACAGGCAAGACAACGCTTCGCTGGCAAGACAAAATAAATGGCAAGACAAAAGGGCAAGACATAACAAACTCAAAGCTCAAAACTAATTTCGTAAGCCGTAAGCCGAAAAAAAACTTAATAATGGTTGAAGGTTTAAGGCAAGAATAGAAATGAGTTTGAGGTTTGAAGTTAGGAAGGGTTGAAGGATTGGCGAATATAAATTAAAATAACCAACATTATGAAACTTGAAAAAAAAACAAACTATATTGTATCCGGGTTAGAACGCTCTGGAACATCTATGCTGATGCAGATATTACAAGCTGGTGGAGTGCCCACTGCATTCGATAGAAGTTCAAGGCCTCCAGATGAAAACAACCCGAAAGGCTACTATGAGTTGGAAGGAGGGAAAATAATAAATAAGCTTATGAATGGGACATTTCCCCTTGCCAATTACATGGGTATGTTCATAAAAATAACGGCTTATGGTCTCAAATTTATCCCTGCAGGAAAATATAAGGTTATATACTCTCAGAGAAATATCGAGGAAATATTGGATTCTATGGAAAAAATGGCAAAGATTAACGATGAAAACCGTGATGAAACCAGAGAAAGCTTTATAAAATTGAATGAAATGATAATAGAAAGCATTAAAAACAGGGATGATATAGAAGTTTTGCTGGTGAAATATAACGACATATTGTCTCATCCTGAAGAGAATGTTAAGAAAATATATGATTTTCTTGGTTCATCAGATTTTGATTTAGATAAAATGATGGATGCTATAGACGAAAAACTGTATAGAAAGAGAAGAGCATAAATAGAATCTCTTTTTTAGACGGGTGAGCTTGAAAAAAATGATCGGCTATTGTATATATCAACTTCATTTTAAAAGAGATAATTTATAAGGCAAGTATTATAAGACAATTTAACATCATATAGCGGAGGAAAAAATGGAGAAAGGATCTACAGCCGTTTCTATTCCTACTTCTTTGTACAAAAAGATAGAAAAAAAGATTAAAGATTTAGAAATAACATCAGTATCAAGCTATGTCACCAAGGTTTTAAGGGAAAGTTTATCAGGAGAAAAAGAAGCAGGACAAGCTTTCAGCAAGGAGGATGAAGAAAAGGTAAGGGAACGGTTGAAGGCGCTGGGGTATATAGACTAAAAGGCAAGACAACATTCTTGGCAAGACAAGGAGGCAAGAAAAGAAAATAAGCTTAGTCCGTTAAATCCGTTGTGTCATTCAGACTGGGTCACAATTAAGTGCCATATTTAAAAATGGGAGATAAATACAATATTTCAGTCAAAAATGAGTATTTACGATACTTATTCATCAAAATCACAGCCTAAAATGGGATTTTTTATCAATTTTTTTCACATTTTTGAATTGTGACACAGTCTGATTGCGAGCGTAGCGTGGCAATCTCATTGTATAGGCTTGTTTTATGTAAGACTCAATGTTCCCATTGGGCCTACTCATGGAAACGAAATTAGTTGAAAGCTTAATGATTAAAATAAAAAACCGAACAGACTGAATAGACCATTTATTGAGGAGATTTGCACTTATGGATAATTCAAAAGGAAAAGATCAAAGAGGATTTACTTTGTGGTTTACAGGCTTGCCTTGTTCAGGAAAATCTGCTGTTGCAGACAGGACAGCAGAGATGCTCAAAGAACAGGGTTTGAAGGTGGAGAGGCTGGACGGAGATGTCGTCCGTAAGAGTCTGACTCGAGACCTTGGTTTTTCCAAAAAGGACAGGGATGAAAATATCAGAAGGGTAACTTTTGTGGCAAAGCTATTAACCAGAAATGGTGTAGCTGTGCTCACTTCTTTCATCTCTCCTTACCGGGAAGTAAGGGCCTATGCTCGTGAGGAAATCGGAAACTTTATCGAGGTTTATGCGAAGTGTTCTCTCGAAGTTTGCATCAAACGAGACGTTAAAGGCATGTACGAGAAAGCTCTAAAAGGAGAAATTAAAGAGTTTACAGGGATTTCAGATCCCTATGAGGAACCCCTGGAGCCGGAAATACTTCTTGAGACTAATAAAGAATCTATCGAAGAGAGTGCCAACAAGGTTATTGATAAACTTAAAGAGATGGGCTATATACATTAGGCAGAAGGCAGGAGTAGGTGAGGAGTAAGGAGTTAGGAGCAAGAGAACTCAAAGCTCAAAACTAATTTCGTAAGCCGTAAGACGTAAGCAGAAAAAAACTTAATAATGGTTGAAGGTTTAAGGTTGAAGGTTTAATGTTTAAAGAAAATTATTTATTTAATTTCGTCTTGCTTTTCCTTAAATTAAAATGAAAAGGTATTTAGTCACAGGAGGGGCTGGTTTTATCGGTTCTCATATTGCCGAAGAACTGATGGAACGCGGACATAAAGTCAGGATTGTAGATAATTTTTTGACAGGGAAGAGAGAAAACATCGCTTCATTCCTGGATAAAATTGAGCTCATCGAAGGGGATATCAGAGATTTCAATCTCTGCAAACGTGCATCAGATGGAGTGGATTTTGTTCTCCATCAGGCAGCCTTGCCTTCTGTCCCGCGTTCTATCGAGGATCCTCTCACGACAAATGAAATAAATGTCAAAGGGACGCTGAACCTTTTGCTTGCTTCGCGAGACGCCGGGGTTAAAAAATTTGTCTTTGCCTCATCTTCGTCTGTTTATGGAGATGACCCACGCCTTCCTAAGAAAGAAGGGGAGGAAGGAGCACCTCTTTCCCCTTACGCAATCAGCAAACTTGTGGGGGAGATGTACTGTCAGGTTTTCAGCCAAATTTATTCTCTCTCCACGGTCTGTCTCAGATATTTTAATATCTTTGGACCACGACAGGATCCATATTCCCAGTATTCTGCTGTGATTCCAAATTTTATCAACAAAATGGTTAAAGGAGAATCTCCAACAATATTCGGGGATGGGGAACAGTCCAGAGATTTTACCTATGTAGCAAACGTTGTAGAGGCCAATAAACTGGCAGTAGAAGCTAAAGATGTCTCTGGTGAGATTCTGAATATTGCATGCGGCGAGAGAACAACCGTGAATTCCCTTGTGATAGAAATCAATCAAATTTTAAAGAAAGATATCAAAGCTATTTATGATAAACTGCGCCCGGGGGATGTCATGCATTCTTATGCAGATATCTCAGAGGCAGAGAATGTGTTAAAATACAAACCGCTGGTTTCATTCACCGAGGGACTAAAGAGAACTATCCATAAATATATGGATAAGGAATAGAGATTTGAGACTAGTGTCCTGTCATGCGTGAAGTATCGTATCAGGCACTCGTCATTCCCACGAAGGTGGGAATCCAGTATTTCTGGCTACTTCAGGCTTCTGGATTCCCGCTTCCGCGGGAATGACGGTCATCTTTGCGACATCACATAGATGACACGACACTAGGAGCCTTAGAGACGAAGAAACATAAAAGTTAAGTAGAAGCAGGATTTGCAGTAAGCAGTGGGCAGGCTGGAGAGTAAGAAACAATTAGGTAAAGGAAGAGTAAAGAATGAAGGAGAACGGATCGGATTTAGAGAAGAAAATTAAAAAAAGGGAAGCTCGGATTGGAATCATCGGATTAGGCTATGTAGGGCTTCCGCTGGTTAAAACATTTTTAAACAAAGGATTTAAGGTTATCGGGTTTGATACTGATGATAGAAAAGTAGCGCTTCTAAACCAGGGGAAAAGTTATATAAAACATGTAACAGGAAAAGACCTGAAACCTTTTCTTTTAAAGAAAATATTCCAGGCAACCAAGGATTTTAGAACTCTTGCTGATGTAGATGTCATCATCATCTGTG
>Ga0209986_10001672_pt1 | contig 21067 bp, 21 predicted proteins | sample BlataG_FD_183168 | JGI IMG/M metagenome (GOLD analysis project Ga0209986, IMG submission 183168) | Deep subsurface microbial communities from Black Sea to uncover new lineages of life (NeLLi) - Black_00105 metaG (SPAdes) (version 2) | ecosystem: Environmental > Aquatic > Marine > Oceanic >... | reverse complement strand
GACAAGGGCGATACCATAGTTAAAGCTGGAGCTACTATTACCCCCCGGCTTGCTACCAAATTTTCCCATTTACCCCCCAGGAGCATAAAGGTAGTGCCTTTTGTCTCTGATGAGGTCATCTACCTAACTGCCGACAAAGAGGACGAATATACTATTGCTCAGGCTAATGTTCAGCTTGATGACAAAAGCCAATTTGTAGATGAAAAAGTTGAAGCCAGACTGGGTGACCGCTATCTAACAGAGGTACCTGATAAAATTGATTTTATGGACGTGTCACCCATGCAAATATTCAGTGTTGCCACATCGCTAATACCCTTCTTGGAGCATGATGATGCCAATCGTGCCCTGATGGGCTCTAATATGCAGAGGCAAGCTGTGCCCCTGCTTCGCCCTGAGGCACCTCTGGTAGCTACTGGTATGGAAATGGAAGCCGCCAAGTATAGCGGGCAGGTGCTGTTTGTTAAAAATGCTGGAATAGTAACCTCAGTTACCAGCTCAAGGATTGTAGTTACCACGGATGATGGTGATAAAGACACCTACCCATTAATGAAATTCGTAAGCACTAATCAGGGGACATGTATTAACCAGTGCCCTATAGTAAAAAATGGTGACCGAGTGGAGCCGGGACAGGTTCTAGCCAATAGCTCAGCTACTGAACAGGGGGAGCTGGCTCTAGGGCAGAATGTGTTATGCGCCTTCATGAGCTGGGAGGGTTATAATTATGAGGATGCCATTATCATTAGTAATCGCTTAGTTGAGAGGGACAAGTTTACCTCAATTCACATTGAGAAGTATGAGGTAGAAGCTCGAGATACCAAATTAGGAGCTGAGGAAATCACCAGAGATATACCCAATGTAAGTGAGGAAAGTCTACGTGAGCTTGATGAAAATGGCATTGTTCGGATTGGCGCCAAGGTGAATCCAGACGATATACTGGTGGGTAAAATTACTCCAAAGGGGGAGACGGAGCTATCGGCTGAAGAGAAACTACTACGGGCTATCTTTGGTGAGAAAGCCCGAGAGGTGAAGGATACCTCTCTACGAGTGCCTCATGGTGAACGGGGCAAGGTGATTAATGTCAGAGATTTTTCTGGTGATGATTTACCAGTTGGTGTTAAGAAATGGGTACAGGTGTGGGTTGCCCAGAAACGAAAGGTTTCGGTAGGGGATAAGCTAGCCGGGCGACACGGCAACAAGGGGGTTATTTCTATTATTGCCCCGGCTGAGGATATGCCCTTCCTGCCTGATGGCACACCGGTAGATATCATCCTTAATCCCATAGGCGTCCCGTCACGGATGAATATTGGCCAGGTTCTGGAAACGCATCTAGGCTGGGCTGCCCAGATGCTGGGCTTCAAAGCGCTCACTCCTGTCTTTGATGGTGCCGATGATACTACAATTGAGGATGCTCTAGCCAGGGTATGGCTAGCTCAAAAAGCTGGGGCGGTTAACCTTGACCCCAGTAATGAGAACCTCCCCATGCAACTGGAGGTAGCTAAGGCGTGGGTTACCAGTCGTGGCTACGATGGAGACAAGGTGTTCAGTGATGATTGCCGGGGGGAGGCAAAGGAGGTTTGCCTGCGCCTATGGCTCGAAGATTTAGGCATAGCTAGCCGAGAGCTTAACCCGCAGGAGCTAGAGGAGGCGGTGAGCCAAGTAAGTAGTGAAAGGAATCTCTCCCCACCTATCATGGGCAAGGTTATACTCTGTGATGGGCACAGTGGTGAACCATTTGACCAGCCGATAACAATAGGTAACATCTATATGATGAAGCTAATTCACTTGGTTGAAGATAAGGTTCACGCCCGCTCTACTGGACCCTACTCTTTGATTAGCCAACAACCGCTGGGTGGCAAAGCTCAATTCGGGGGGCAACGTTTTGGTGAAATGGAGGTATGGGCACTAGAAGCCTATGGTGCTGCCCACAATCTCCAAGAAGTTCTGACTATAAAGTCGGATGATGTGACTGGTCGAGCCAAAACCTATGAGGCTATAGTTAAGAATGAGGCTATTCTCCAACCGGGCATTCCAGAATCGTTCAAGGTTCTGGTTAAGGAGCTGCAAAGCTTAGGGCTTGCCATTGAGGTGATTAATGAAGAAGAGAAGGTAGCCTTTGCCGAGGAAACTAAGGAAGTCCCTGAAGCAGAGGGGAGCCTGAAGTTACCGGAGAGCCCCCTTGCCCAGGGAGAGGTGAAAGAGGAAAATGCTTGAAGTTAATGATTTTGATGCTGTGCGTATCTCCCTAGCTTCACCGGAGCAGATTAGGAGCTGGTCCTATGGGGAGGTAACCAAGCCAGAGACTATCAACTACCGCACCCTGAAGCCAGAAAGGGATGGGCTTTTCTGTGAGAGGATTTTTGGTCCGACTAAAGACTTTGAATGCACTTGTGGTAAGTATAAGAGGATACGCTATAAGGGTATTATTTGCGATAAGTGTGGTGTTGAGGTAGCCCGGGCTAAGGTGCGGCGGGAACGGATGGGACATATTGAACTGGCATGTCCGGTGAGTCATATCTGGTTTGCCAAGGGGATACCTAGCCGATTGGGGCTACTGCTTGACCTATCATCACGGAATCTGGAGCGTGTTCTATATTTCTCCCATTATATTGTCACCTCTGTAGATGAGGAGGCACGCCAGGAAGCAATTAAGCAGGTTGAGGAGAGTAGCTCACAGGAAATAGCTGAGCGCCAGCGTACCCTTGAGGCTAAAATCACAGATATAGAACAGAAGGGGGCAACAGTAGAGGAAGTAAATCAGCTCCAGCGCAATTTTATTGATGAAAGAATACTGCTTGAGGAAAAGCTTCCGGTTAATGTAGAACAGCTAAAAGACCTCAGGAAAGGCGCACTGCTCACCGAGAATCAATACCACGAGCTTAAAGAGAAATATGGTCAGGTTTTTGAGGCTGGGATGGGAGCTGAAGCCATTCTCCAGCTTCTTAAAGATATTGACCTTGACGAGATACGCAATAATTTACTCCAAGAAATCCGTTCTAGTTCAGGTCAACGCCGCAAGAAGGCAAGCAAGCAGCTACAACTAGTGGAAGCCTTCCGCCGTAGTGGCAATAAGTCAGAGTGGATGGTTGTAACTGTGCTACCTGTCCTACCCCCCGATCTCCGGCCTATGGTTCAACTAGACGGGGGGCGGTTCGCTACCAGTGACCTTAATGACCTATACCGACGAGTTATCAACCGTAATAACCGATTGCGCCATTTGCTGGAAATTGGGGCACCAGAAATTATTGTGCGTAACGAGAAACGGATGCTCCAGGAAGCAGTTGACTCTCTTATTGATAATGGGAAAAGGGGACGAACTGTCTCAGTCAGTGGCAATCATAAATTGAAGTCACTGTCAGATATGCTCCGAGGTAAACAAGGACGCTTTCGCCAGAATCTGCTGGGCAAGCGGGTTGACTACAGCGGGCGCTCGGTCATTGTCGTTGGTCCAGAGCTCAAGCTTCATCAATGCGGTTTACCCCGACGGATGGCTCTGGAGCTATTCAAGCCATTCATTATGCACCGCCTAGTGAAGCAAGGGCTTGCCCACAACATTAAGAGTGCCCGTCGGCTGGCGGAGAGAGCTAAGCCAGAAATATACGACATTCTTGAGGAGGTGGTTAAGGAGCGACCGGTGTTGCTCAACCGGGCTCCCACCTTGCACCGACTTAGCATCCAAGCTTTCGAGCCAGTGCTCATTGATGGTAGTGCCATCCAGATTCACCCTCTGGTATGTGCTGCTTTCAATGCTGATTTTGATGGTGACCAGATGGCGGTTCACATCCCCCTGTCTAAAGCTGCAGTCAAAGGGGCTAGAGAGATGATGCTCAGCATTCACAATATGTTGCTTCCATCTTCTGGTGAGCCAATAATAACCCCAACCCTGGATATGGTTCTCGGCTGCTACTACCTGACTACCATCAAGCCTGAAGCCAAGGGAGAAGGCACAGTCTTTGGCAGTTTTGAAGAGGCAAAGCTTACCTATGAACTTGGGGCTATTGACCTCAGAGCTGAGATTGAGGTCAGGGAGCGGCAAGGGGGCGAGCAAAGGATTAAGACTAGCGTTGGCCGCATTATCTTTAATGAGGTTTTGCCCCTGGAGCTAGGCTTCTACAACAAGACAATTGATAAGTCAGCCTTAAAGCAGATAGTAACTGATTGCTATAAGCTACTAAGTAATGAAGATATGGCGGTGGTGCTGGACAATCTCAAACAATTGGGCTTCCACTACGCCACCAAGTCAGGGGTTACCATTGCCATGAGCGATATTAAAGTTCCTCAGAGCAAGCCGAAGCTACTAGCAGAAGCAGAGGAAAGGACGGCTATCATTGAGACTCAGTATCGTCGTGGCTTAATCACTGAGGAAGAAAAGTATGACGGCATCGTAGAAGCATGGATAGAAACTACCGATAGGATTACTGATACTATCTCCGAGACCCTTGACCGCTACGGTGGTATTTACATGATGGCAACTTCTGGAGCAAAGGGGAATATTTCCCAGATTAGACAGATGGCAGGCATGCGGGGCTTGATGACTAACCCCTCAGGTAAAATAATTGATTTTCCTATAAAGTCGAGCCTTCGTGAAGGGCTTAGTGTTCTGGAGTACTTTATTTCTACTCATGGCGCCCGCAAAGGATTAGCCGATACTGCCCTGAGGACATCAGGTAGCGGTTATCTCACCAGACGCCTCATAGATGTTGCCCAGGATGTTATCACTCTTCAGGAGGACTGCGGGACTCTAGACGGCATATGGCTGTCTAAACCGCAGGAAAAGGAGCTACTACCACCACTTGCTGAGCGAATAACAGGTCGGTTGGCTGCTAGTAAACTGGTTAATCCCCACAGTGGAGAAACCATTGTTGAGCGGAACGAGGAAATTGATGAGCAGAAGGTAAATGAAATTGTTAATGCTGGGATAACCAAAGTTCATGTCAGGTCGCCTCTTAGCTGTCAGTCAAGGCAGGGAGCCTGCCAACGGTGCTATGGCAGAGACCTCGCTCGTAGGCGTCTGGTTGCTCCCAAAACTGCAGTCGGCATAACTGCCGCTCAGAGCATCGGTGAGCCGGGTACTCAGCTAACGCTACGCACCTTCCACACTGGCGGCGTGGTAGGACTTGATATCACTAGCGGTCTGCCCAGGGTGGAAGAACTCTTTGAGGCAAGACTGCCTAAGACCCAAGCGATTATCTCAGAAATAGATGGGGTAGCTGAGGTAATTGATAATGAAGAGGGGAAACGGATTAAGGTTACCAGCTCTGAGGTATTCCGTGATGAGTATTCACTGCCTCGTGGCTGGCAAATCATGGTGAACAAAGGTCAATGGGTAGATATAGGAGCAGTGCTAGCCTGTCAAGCCCCTGAGAGTGAAGCTTCATCACAGTCAGTAGCCCTAACCACTGAAACTCAAGCCATCCTAGCTCGTGTGGCTGGTGAGGTAGTTATTAAAGCTAAGCAGTTAGCTATCAAATATGAGGAGAGGGAGGAGCGAGAGTATGTTGTTTCGGCTGCCACCCATATTCGCGTTCAAAATGGAGACCAAATAAAGGCGGGGCAGCAACTTACCGATGGCTCTATCAACCCACAGGATATACTGCATATTTTGGGCAAGGAGGCAGTCCAACAGTACCTAGTAGATGAGGTACAAAAGGTGTACCGCTCCCAAGGGGTGAACATAAATGATAAGCACATTGAGGTCATCGTCCATCAGATGCTAGCCAAGGTTTGTATTGATTCCTCAGGTGACACCGACCTAGTGCCCGGAGAGTTGATAGACAGGTTTCGTTATGAAGACATCAATGCTAAGGTACTGGCTGAAGGGGGTGAGCCAGCCACCGCTCACACAGTATTAATGGGTATAACCAGAGCCTCGCTGAACACTGATAGCTGGCTGGCAGCAGCGTCCTTCCAGGAGACTACCAGAGTGCTTACCGATGCCGCAATTTATGGCAAGGTAGATAAACTGATTGGGCTTAAGGAAAATGTAATCATTGGTAAGCTAATCCCAGCCTGCTACCCAAGTTCTAAGGAAGTGCCGGAGTTAGCATCCGGAGAAGAAGAGCAAGAGAGGCTAGCTAGGGTCTCCGACACCACGATTTGATTACTGTGATAATAGGGAGCTGTCCTATCATAATGAGGGCAGCTCTATTTTATTGCAAGTTTTGTTTATTAATCTCACCCCCTATTAAGCACCCAGAAAAATCTTTGATTTCCCCGAGAATCTGCTTTAACCCCCACGCACGAGGCGAGTCGCCTCAGGAGGCTTCAATGGAGGAGGAATTTATATATGAATATCTTCTGTAAGATGGGTCCACCGTTTAATCTAGTCTTGATAAATGGGCTCTGTTGCCGATTTACTATGGTGAGGTTTATTTATATTGACCGGGGTAAAGACGTGGTATAATAGGGTTGTTTATTAAAAGGGGATTTCATTGGCTTTCTTGTAGGGTAATAAGGAAATTATCTTCCCTCTTCCCTTTGTCAACAAGGGGATTTATTAAATAAGAGCCTAGGGGGGTGAGATTAAAATAGAGCGCGTTATATCGGGTAAACGTAGCACTGAGGACGTACAACTTGATACCAGCCTCCGACCCCGACACCTTGATGACTTCACTGGGCAAACTAGGATTAAGGACAATCTGAATATAGCTATCGTGGCTGCTAAAGGGAGGGGTGAGGCACTGGATCACGTACTACTCTACGGTCCACCTGGTCTAGGCAAGACCACCCTGGCTTATATTATAGCTGCTGAGATGGGGGTTAATATCAAGATTACCTCAGGTCCAGCGGTAGAGCGCACTGGAGACCTAGCGGCTATTTTAACTAACCTCCGCAGCCAGGATATACTTTTTATTGATGAAATCCACCGCCTCAGTCGGGTAGTAGAGGAGGTGTTATATCCAGCCATGGAAGATTTTGCTCTGGATATTATTATAGGTAAGGGAGCTGGTGCTAAAAGCTTGAGGCTAAACCTACCCGCCTTCACCTTGATTGGTGCTACTACTCGCTTTGCCTTGCTGAGTCCACCCCTCCGAGACCGATTTGGCGCCATCTATCGCCTAGATTTCTACGACCAAGCATCTATAGAAACAATCCTCAAACGCTCAGCCCGAATTCTCCAGGTGAAAGCCGAGGACGAGGGGTTGAAGGAAATAGCCCGCCGGGCTAGAGGCACGCCTCGTGTGGCTAACCGACTGCTCAAGCGAGTCAGAGACTATGCCCAGGTGATGGCAGATGGCATAGCCACCCAGTCAGTGGCAGTTGAGGCGCTGTCTAAACTTGAGGTTGACCATATAGGGCTGGATGAGATAGACCACAAGGTACTACGTACTATTATTGACAAGTTTAATGGTGGTCCGGTGGGACTGGAAACCATTGCTGCCTCCATCAGCGAGGAGGCAGATACGATTATGGATGTCTACGAGCCTTATCTTCTGCAACTGGGTTTTCTGGAGAGAACCCCTCGTGGTCGATTGGCTACCCAATTGGCCTATCAGCACCTTGGTCTGCCTTATAATAAGGCAAAGCCCCCTCAGCCAACCCTGTGGTAAGGTAGCAAATTTAACTAACCGCTTTGATAGAATGGGCAGTAAAACTTGGCTTCTAATTATCATGTTTTCCCTCATTTTGCTTCTGGGCAGTTGTAGCTCACCACCCGACACAGCCATGGTTGTCCAAGTAATTGATGGGGATACTATCACCATAGAGGGTGGTTACAGCGTCAGGTATATTGGTATTGATGCTCCTGAGGTTCACCCCAAACTGGAAGCTTTTGGTATGGAGGCATGGCAGGCTAATTATAAGCTGGTAGGAGGTAAGGAGGTACGTTTAGAACGGGATGTCTCTGAGACAGATAGATACGGACGGCTGCTGCGCTATGTTTATGTAGACGATATCTTGGTTAATGCCGAGCTGGTTAGGCAAGGGCTTGCCCAGGCTAAAACCTATCCACCTGATACTAGATACCAGGGCTATCTAGAGGAAATGGAAGCAGAGGCAAGGGAGACAGGCAGGGGGATATGGGCAAAATGAAAGGCAGCCTGTGGTTGAGGCTGCCTCCCTTGCTACTTATAGTGTCTACGAGATAGCTCAATCAACTGGTCTATACGGTCTCATTCCCCAACATACTCTATCGCCGCTCCATCCATGACCCTTAGCTAAGGGTGGTGAGTTAAAGAAGCGGGGTAACCAGATTCGGTCTACAGCCTCTGGCTTCTGTTGCCACCAGTCTATGATTGGGTCAGCTTCATCTTGAGTAAGGCGCCCCTGTCCTACGGCTTTATTGAGAAACCTGTGAAAGGTCTCCTGCCTCATCTCTTGCCGTGCCTGGTTGAAGGCGCTGACTAGCTCCTCCTGGGAGATGTTTAGAATATCGGCAACCCGGGCTAGAACACCCTCTCCCCCTGTTCTTGGTGGTGGTATGGATTCCTCCTCTTGGGCCATTACCGTGGCTGTGCCACCCATTGCCAGCAAGAGTATGGCTACCACCAATGAGATAAGAATCTTTACTTTTTTAGACACAATATTTCACCTCCCATCTAGATTTGTCCCGGTTAGTCCAGAATAGCATAGGCTACCTGAATGGTAAGGCTGAGCTCCGTCTCTCCAGGGCTGATTGGTGTAGTGGAGGCTGCTTCTACCGGTATCGGAGCTTCTTCATATACGCCGCGTGGATAGACAGGAGAAATTTGCATGCCCTCAGAGATACAGGTTGGCTTACCCAAGGTAACCCCAGCCAGCCCAGCTAGTTGCTCCGCTTTAGCCTTAGCATCAGCCATTGCCTTTTGCCTGGCTTCTTCATAGTAATCCAATGGGTCATCCACAGAAAAGCCTATGCTGTCTAGCCGAGTAAGGTCTCCCCCGGCCTCGGCTACAGCATCAATAATAGAACCGATTTTATCTATCTCCCTTATTTTGGCATTCACTTTATTGGTTACTCGGTAACCAACCACGATTTCCTCTTCTGTATCACTATCCCATTTTGTTACCTGGCGAATGCTGAAATACTGGGTTTGAATATCCTTCTCCTCCACACCATTATCGGTTAGAGCTGTCATCACCCTATCCATGGCTTCAGCCGCTTGGGTTTGAGCTTCAGCTACGCTTGCCTCCTGCGCCACAATACCTAATCTCAGGATAGCAATGTCAGGGGTGACGGTTACTTCTCCCGTGCCACTTATCCAAATCCCCTCCTGCTGGCTATTCAGGTTAACCTCCAAGCTTGAGGGCAACCTCCCAAAGCTGGTACTGTCAGTAGTACAACCACACAAACCGACCATTGCTATCACTAATGCTAGGCTTGCCGCCAGTAATATATTCCTTTTCACCTTGAACCTCCTTTCAATTGGTTGAAAACTTGACACAACCGTTGCCATTTATGTTATTAAGCATTACCCCCACTGATATATAACGAAAAAGCCGCTACTTGGTTAGTGGCGACTTAGGTTATTTGGGGAATAGTTTGAGGCTAGTCCAGAGCCTCAAGGGCTTTTTGGTAGTTAGCTTCTGACACGGCAATAGCCCTGAGCAAGGCAGGCTTAACTGCTTCCGGAGCTTGCCTTAAAGCAGCGCGTAGAACCGCCGGGTGATGAATAGCATAGTATGCCATGTCTGTCCTAAGTTTAGCCCGCATATTAGCCTGCTTTGCAGGAAAAGACTTGTCTTCAGCCTGCCTAGATGACCCGGGTACCTTTGCCGGCGCCGGTGCCATTAGCACCCCCGCCTCCTCCTCATAAGCTGAGACCAGCTGGGTTATCATCGCCAGGTGAGCATTAAGTCGCTGAGTGGTTCGCTCCACTTGCTCTGATTTACCTTTTTTAGCCATACGAGCTATCTCAAGCACCCTTTTATCGGTAAAACTAGCATAAAGCTGTGCCTTGCCTAATTCAGAAGGGGTGAGTGTTAACCGCACTTGCTCTGTAGCCAGCTTTACCCCATATAGAGGTCCATCAGGCATGCTGTTGTCAGCCGCTGCCACGGTGCTACCCCCAGTCAGCAGCAGGATAAGGACTATGGCTATTGCTGTTGCCCATCGTGGCTGCCAGCCAAAGAGGGGGCGACTTCTCTTAGCAGCTACTTCCTGGAGTGCCAAATGGAACTGGTATCTGGCTCTGGCTTTAAACTCGGGGCGAGGTTGGATAACTGAGGCATTCTTAGCCACCAGAGCTGTCTGGAGCAGTGGCTTAAGCTCGGTTGCTTGTTTCGGGCAGCTTGCCAGGCACTGCTCTATGGTCTCGCCGTTAACCAGCAGGCGCTCCAAGCATTCATTCAAGACATTATCAAATTCTCTAGACTTCCTCATTTACTCCACCGATAGTGTTTTGCGCAAGGCTACTATAGCACTATGCTGTAACGCCTTTATTGCTCCCTGGCTTTTGCCCATGACCTTGGCTACCTGAGCAATTGATAGCTCGCTGGCGAAACGGAGAGAAATTACCTCACGCTGTGCCTGAGTTAACTGTTTAGTAGCTAAAAGTAGCCGTTCAATATCCAGATTCTGCTCAGCCACTAACTGTGGGTTATTACCGTTACTCACCAGCACTTCATCAAGGGAAGTAGTAGCGTGCTTTGCTTTCTTTCTGAGGTAGTCAACCACCTGATTATGAGCAATACGAAATAACCAAGCTGAAAAGGGTATACCCCTCCACCTGAAGGAGGAGATAGACTTAATAGCATTGAGGAAGACCTGCTGCGTCATATCCTCTGCCTCTGTCTTATTTCCTATCTTGAAAGCTATATACCGGTAAATCTTATCAAAATACTCCTCATATAGCTGGGCAAAAGCATCTTGGTCATGCTGTTGCGCTCGCCGAACGAGGCTTTCCTCATTTTGCACCTGACAACTCCCACCCGTTTAACGGCAATTATGGCGTTATCCTGTGCACATAGTATAACGAAGGAAGAGGCAAAAAGATAGCTGTAATCCAGACTAGGCAGGGTATGCTATTAGGAAATAGAATGTGCTACAATAATTGTAAAATTAAAACTTGGTTTAAGGGAGTAAAGGCTTGGCTTGCCATGTGCGTTTGATGCACAAGAGAGATATTGCCCAGGTCACAGAGATTGACCGTGAAGCCTTCCCCACTCTGTGGCCACCGGCTAACTATGGGCGTGAGCTACAAAATCGGTTAGGCCGTTACATCGTAGCCTGCGATGAAGAAGAAACGGTTGAGGAGCCCAAGGTGGAAGCTTCCTTAGAGAAAGGTATCTCTGGATTAGCCTCCAAGGTAAGGCGATTATTTAACCACAACCGTTTCTTGAGCAATGAACCACCTTCATCGGGTAGGCAATACATTAAGGGTTTTGCTGGTCTCTGGATTATAGCTGATGAAGCTCACATAACAAACATCGCAGTACGGGGAATACACCGTCGCCAGGGGATAGGGGAACTGCTACTCATATTAGTTATAGCCCTGGTTATGGAGCTAAATGCCCGTATCATTACCCTTGAGGTGCGTGCCTCCAACACTGCCGCCCAGAATCTCTATTACAAGTATGGCTTCGCCCAGGTAGGTCTTCGCCGTGGCTATTATACAGATAATGGAGAGGATGCGGTGATAATGTCCACCGAAAATATCACCTCAGCCCCGTTCCAGGCACAGCTACAGCGGTTAAAGCAAGCTCACTGCAAAAGGTGGGGAATACCCCTCTACCAAATTGCCCGATAGCTACCAGTTCACTCTTCTGAAGCGAGTTTTCCCCCAATTGCCCAGTTGCGCTTGGGGTTGTCTTTGAGGATGACCTGCACTACTTCTGGAGAAGTGCCAATTTTGACAAATGAAGAAGTTATGCCCTCCACGAGCTGCTTCTTCTGCTCCAGGGTGCGCCCCTCCCACATTTCAACAGTGACTACTGGCATGATAACCTCCTTCTTTTGAATAGCTGGGTAATCAAGAGCTTAATTTTACTCAAAAGTTTACTTGGTTATGGTTAGCAACGTCAAATGGTATTATTGAGAGTTTGTTTAGCAACCCATCCCCCTGACCCCCTTCCCTTAATAAGGGAAGGGGGAGTATAGGTAAGAGAGGGGCTTCGCCCCTCTCTAAAATCTCTTCCCCCTCTCCTTAAAAGGAGAGGGGGATAAAGGGGGTGAGGTTCATAGAAAACCAGAGACTTTGAGTCTTGTCAGGTAGAGCAGATAAAAGGAAGTAAGCCGCTAAATCGTATCTGAAGTTGACGTCATTCTCGTTTCTTCTTATATAAGTTATGCAGTCTAGGATTTACTAGAATCGTAAGTGTCTAGTTTGCCCAATACCTCATCTAGTTTCGTTAAAATCTGGCCTATTTTTTGTGTGTCTAGCACGTGCTTTAAGTCTGCAGACGCTATTGAAGCTAATGCCATACCCAAACCACCAGCGGCAATTCTTAATTCTAGTGATGGTAAAACGAATACCGCATATACGAAGAATAACGCTACTAGATATTGAAATAGAGTCGATATAGTAAACACTTTTGACTTTTTCCATGAAACTTTGATTGCATACATAACTCTAGCTCCTCCTTTCATTAAACAATTTTGAGTGAGAATTTGCCATTATACCTGTAAAGAGACAGATTAGCTATTTTAATTGCCTCTTTCTTACTAGAAGGCAGATGTTCCGAGAGAAAAACTTTATGGGGAAATGGTAGGAGTTTTCGGGGAAGGATTTAAGCACCTTAAAACCAGCCTTTCTTGCCTGCTTTTCTAGCTCAAGGTAGGAGAACAGATAGTAGTAGCGATATAGGGTCTTATTCCTTTTTCGCCAGGGTACAACTACCTCCCTTCTACTGAACCAGAATCGGAGTTGCCAACGGTTCCATACAGTAATAAAGGCTTCACCACCCGGCTTTAATATCCGCCTCAGTTCGTTTAGCGCCGCTTGCCTTTCGTCCGTGCCTTTCACATGGTGGTAGGTAGCCACTGAGATTGCCCAGTCAAAGGTTGCGTCAGAATAGGGCAAATGCCTAACATCAGCTAACGACAGGTTTACGGCGAAATTGAATTTTTGGGAGTATTTTCGGGCAAATTTCAGCATCTCAGCAGAGAAGTCCACCCCATATAGGTTAAAGCCACGCATGAAGGGTAAAAAGTCTGGTCCATGGGCACAGCCAATATTAAGTAACTTTCCCTTCCGCCACCGGTGCGCCAGTGTCTCCAGCTCACTACGAAATATAGACCAGTGCCTGAAGTTGTACCAGCTTGGGGCTATTTGATTAAATATATCCTGAGTCACCCTCTCCCCTTTATCCCCTTCCCCTCAAGGGGAAGGGGAAGATTTTTTATTAAAAGGGGCTTTGCCCCTTGGGCTCCTTCATGTTGGAAGTAGCCCTTTCTTTAGAAGGGTATTAGTCTCTCTTAGACATCCTTATTTAACCGAACATTAGGTTGTTGTGGTGAGTTTCAATCTGTTAAACTGTTTTTAAGAGAAGTATACTATGAGAAAACTCACTAGGACAATATCTGGCGTTACCCCAGTAGCGGTGATGACCCTGCCGCTGAAGTGCCCGGGGCAATGCATATATTGCCCCACCTACGCAACCACACCCCAGAGCTATACTCCAGAGTCACCAGCAGTATTACGAGCTAGAAAATGCAACTATGATGCCAAGAAGCAGGTTAAGCTAAGGCTAAAAGTTCTATCCGAAATGGGGCACCCCACAGATAAGGTTGAGCTAATAGTAATGGGAGGCACTTTTCTGGCTTACCGCCAAGATTATCAATACCAATTTATTAAGGATTGCTTTGATGCGCTAAATGGTGAGGAATCAGCTAGCCTAGAAGAGGCAAAGCGACTTAACGAAACAGCTAAACATCGCTGCACCGGGCTGTGCATAGAGACTAGACCTGATTGGTGTCAACAGGAGGAGATAGACAGGATGCTTGAATTTGGCACCACCAGAGTAGAACTGGGGGTTCAGACCTTAGATGACAAAATCTACCGACTGGTCAGGAGAGGGCACAAGGTGGAGGATGTAATTAAAGCCACCACATTGCTCAAGGAACATGGCTTTAAGGTGCACTACCACTGGATGCCGGGGCTGCCTGGCTCAACTCCTGAAAAGGACCTAGAGCTATCAGCGAGGCTATTTAGTGATGCCCGCTTTAAACCAGATGGCTTGAAGCTATATCCCACCATGGTAGTAGAGGGCACTGAGCTAGAGAAGTGGTATCAGGATGGGCGCTACCAGCCCTACAATGATGAGACTATGATTAACCTGATTGTTGATATTAAGTCCTTAGTGCCTAAGTATGTCAGAATTTCAAGGGTGCTGCGCGACATCCCATCCAAGTTTATTGTGGGCGGTTTAAAGGATTCGCTGCGGGATGTGGTTAAGCAGCGAATGATGCAGCAAGCAATTGAATGTAAGTGCATCAGGTGTCGAGAGTATGGTCACCGAGCCCAAGGAGGCTGGGAAATAGGTCAGCCTCATATGGTAAGGATGGATTATGAAGCTTCAGGCGGTAAGGAGATTTTCCTGTCCTTTGAGGATGAAAATGAGACGCTATTTGGCTTGCTACGGATGAGGATTCAATCTAAGTCCATAGCTAAGCTGGAGGAGGAGACCAAGGGAAATTTAGCCCTGATAAGGGAACTACATATATATGGTCCTGAGGTTCCCCTCAGCCAGCAAGCCCCAACCGCAGCTCAGCATAAGGGTTTGGGTAAGGCATTACTAAGGGAAGCTGAGCGAATTGCTGGTGAGGAGTTTCATGTGGAGCGAATGGTAGTCTTGAGTGGAATTGGAGCTAAGGAATACTACCACTCTGAGTTTGGCTACAGCTCACAGGGAGACTATATGGTGAAAACCCTGGCTCAGCCACCAGCATCTCCTTAATTTTTTTCACCCGGGCTATCTACTTGCCCTTCAGGTAGTCTATAGCCCATTGGATAGCATCTTCTCCGATAAGCTCAAGCTCATAGTCAGGGTCTATCCCTTTACCCTCTATGAGGCGACCATTGGGGGTGAGCCAGCGAGCAGTGGTAATATATAATCCTGAACCATCTTTAAGCTGACGCAAGGTATTGACACTACCTTTGCCATAGGTTATGGTACCAGCAATAGTGGCGCGAGCATAATCTTGAAGAGCTCCAGCCAATACCTCGCTGCCGCTAGCACTGTAGCCATCTACTAGAACAACTAAGGGCAGATTGGTAGTTACTCCGTTGGGCTTAACTGTCAAAGGGGTAGACTTTCCTTGATTATCCACTACATTGACAACCACGCCCGCCTCCAAAAAACGGCTAGCCACATCAACTACTGTCTGCAGTAGGCCACCGGGGTTACTGCGTAGGTCAAGGATAATGCCCGTAGCTGCTTCCTGGATTATACTCTCCAGCACCGGGGATAGCTCTTTGTTGGTGTCCTCAGAAAAATTGGTGATATTAATATAAGCGATGTCTCCCCTCATCTCAAAGCGGATGCTGGGCACCTCGATTTCAGCTCTAACTATTTCAATTTCCTGAGGTTTGGTCTCCCCCTGGTGAAGGATAAGGAGCCTGACCGATGTCCCCTTTGCCCCACGAATGCAAAGCACAGCCTCAGCCAGGCTCATCTCAGAGGCAGGCTTATCATCAATTTCCACGATTATATCACCACCTCTAATACCTGCCTTAGCCGCTGGTGAATCAGCGATGGGGGCAATAATCATTAGTTGCTCATCCTTGATTGCTACATGGGCTCCGATACCCTCAAATTTCCCTTGCAAGTTGCTTAAGCTCAGTTGATAGGTTTCAGCATCCAAGTAGGAGGTGTAGGGGTCGTCCAGTGCTTCCACCATACCCTTAATGGCTGCCTGGCTCAGTAGGCTAGCATCAAGGCTGTCCTTGTCCACATAATCCTGGAAGATGATATTCCACGCCTGCTCCACACTACCCAGACCCTGACTTGGACTGGGAAGGGTTCTGCTACCTAGAGCATAGCCAGCTCCAAAGGATGAAGCCAGGCTCACCACCAATAATAGGGTTACCACCATGATTTTCATTCTTTTTGACATCGGGCTTACTCTCCCATTGAAGATTTTGTGGCAAAATTCATTTATTAAGGGAATAATGGGGATAGGGTTAATAAACAATCCCAAAGTTTATACAGGGTAGTTGGATATTAGGAGGTAAAATTCATAGCTTTATGGCTGTAAACCTTCTACTTGAGCGGTGGTGGTATCTACCATCCTAATAGTGTCTTCTATATTGGTAAGACTAAGGGATAGTCCTGCCTTTCTTAACTCAGCATAGCCCAGCCCTCGGAATAGCCGATGGCCGGCTACCCAACACATCTCGTCGTAAAGTGCTGGCCACTCCTTATGGCAGCGGTGAACGCAGAAGATAATAAAGTCACGGGCAACCGGATTAAGCATTTCCATTACCATCTACTATATGCTTAACAGGCCTGGCTAGCAAACTCACTGACGGTTGTTAGCAGTATATTTTTAACCTTGATTATGCTTCACTGCGCTCGGTTATTAAACTTTACTTCCCTTTTCTTAACCCTAATCTTGAATTAGGGAAAAAGGTCAAGTAAACCTATAAGCCGAGTTCTGTACTCCGACTGGTCGGAGCGGTGACCATCTATCTAGCCCTGATGTTACCATCAGGGTCAAGCGACCAACCCGGGGAACAGGCCGGGCAGCCTATTATCCCTCTATTTGGTCTTGCTCCGGATGGGGTTTACCCAGCCGGCTGGTCATCCAACCGCTGGTGAGCTCTTACCTCACCATTTCACCCTTGCCCCAATTAAGTCAGGGCGGTATGTTTCTGTGGCACTTTCCGTAGGGTCGCCCCTCCTGGGTGTTACCCAGCATCCTGCCCGGTGGAGCTCGGACTTTCCTCCCGCCTAGGGCGGGCGGTCACCCGGTTTACTTGACCTACTTACACTTTAGTATGGAAGGGGTTACAAGTCAACTATGAACCTATCCGTGGTAAAACTCCTGTGGTTATTATCTTAGTCCAAGAATAGGATGCGCCCGCAACTGCTGCATTGCACCAGGCTACCACCTCTTGCCCGCTGCAACTCAATTGAGGGTAATGATATTCGGCAACCGCGGCATATCCCCTGCACTACCTTAGCCACCGCCTGCCCCTTCTGCCTTTTAAGTTCATGGTAGAAGTCAATTGCCTGGGGGTCAATCTTGTCAATTTCGGCTGACAGTAGTTCTCGCTTATCTCTAAGGCGAGATAGCACGGTTTTGAGCTGCTCCATCTCAGCAGATAATCGCTGTTGCTGGCTATGCCACTCAGCTTCCAATGTTTTAAGCTGGCTACTGATGCTGGCTACACCGGCTGTAACTGCCTCAACCTCCTCCATTATCTCCAGCGCTTTATCCTCCAGGTGGTTACGCCTAACTCTTAGCCCGTCAACCTCTTGCTGAAGGCTGGTCAGCTCCTTGGGGTTATTTATCTTGCCACTATATAGCTTTTGTTCAAGAGCGGTCAGCTTACCGGTGAGGTCATCTATTTCCCATTCTACGGAATGTTGCTGCCGTCCCAATTCTTCCAAGTGCTGGTTCTCCGATGTCAGTCGGGCTTGAGTGCTAACCACCGCCTGACTGTCTCCAAGCTGGTTGGCAATTCGGTTGAGAGCCTGCTCATTGGACTCAATCTCCAGGTCAATCTCCTGTAGCTGGTAAAGTTGCTTGGCGATACTCATTTTTTAGCTCCAGCCTATTTTATAACGGCTATGGCTTAATATCAATTCATGACAAAACCCTATAGCCATAATAGAACATATGTGCTATTATTTTAATGGGAAACGAATCAAAGCTAATTAGATAGGAATCGTTTTTCTAGTTATGTAAAGGAGAGGGGATATGAGGCTATTGAGGTTAGCCATAGAAAATCGGAGATGGGACCTGGCAGCCCATACCATTGTCCTTGCCACTGCCACTGTCCTGAACAATGGAGAAAAACCACATGCCAACAAAAGTAAGGAGAAAAAGAGGCGGCCAGCCGGACAACCAGAACGCTAGGAAGCACGGCTTCTACTCCAATGTCCTTGATGAGGCAGAGCAGCTTGACTTTGAGCTAGCCTCTGGCGTTGAGGGTATTGATGATGAGATTGCCCTATTAAGGGTGAAGATAAAGTCACTCCTTGAGCATGACCCGGAGAATATAAAACTCATCATGCAGGCGACCAATACCCTGGCGGGGCTGGTTAAGACTAGCTATAACATGAGCAAAGAGCAGAGGAAGGGCTTAAAGGAGGCGATAGGTAATGTTCTCAGGGATGTTGCCCTGCCACTGGGCATTGGCATCGGTGCTACCATTAATAAGTAGTGAATTAGGGGAACCTATCCCCCTGACCCCCTTCCCTTAATAAGGGAAGGGGGAATTATGGTTTCCGAAGGGGCTAGCGCCCCTTCGGGCTTCCCCTTTTAGAGCGAAATATTGATAGTGGGGCGTTTAAGAGGGTGAAACCCCTTCGGGCTTCCCTTTTTACTGCGAAATATTGATAGTGGGGCGTTTAAGAGGGGCAAAGCCCCTCTTCTATGAAAATTCCCTCTCCCTTTCCAAGGGAGGGGGATAAAGGGGGTGGGTTACCTAATAAAATATTAAAGGGGGAAGAGGAATATAGGTAATGTTCTCAGGGATGTTGCCCTGCCATTGGGCATTGGCATCGGTGCTACCATTAATAAGTAGTGAATTAGGGGAACCTATCCCCCTGACCCCCTTCCCTTAATAAGGGAAGGGGGTCAGGGGGATAGGTTCCCCTTTTAGAGCGAAATATTGACAGTGGGGTGTTTAAGAGGGGCAAAGCCCCTTCGGGCTTCCCTTTTTAGTGCGAAATATTGACAGTGGGGCGTTTAAGAGAGGCAAAGCCCCTTCGGGCTTCCCCTTTACTGCGAAATATTGACAGTGGGGTGTTTAAGAGGGGCAAAGCCCCTTCGGGCTTCCCTTTTTAGTGCGAAATATTGACAGTGGGGCGTTTAAGGTAGGGTGAAACCCCTTCGGGCTTCCCCTTTACTGCGAAATATTGACAGTGGGGTGTTTAAGAGGGGCACATTTTCCTCCTTGCCTATCCCAAGCATCTTGCACAACAGTAATAGGAAACGCCATAATACACCTCCTTTTATTAAAAATTTATAGTACAAAAGGAATGTTATGTCTAATGTTATGTCAATAGAACATATAAATAAATTACGTCCCTACCAGCGAGAGGTAGCCCGGGCTATAGTCAATAGTATTTTTGGCAGGAAGGGGCTTACTTTCTCGGTGGAGATGGCGCGGCAGGGGGGTAAGAATGAACTATCAGCTCAGCTTGAGCTTTTACTGCTAACCCTGTATATGGCCGAGCTGCAGAACCTGGTGAAGTGTTCACCGACCTTTAAGCCACAGACGGTTATCTCTATGATGCGGTTAAAGGACAGGCTAAACGATGCTGGCTTTAATGGCATCTGGGTAGCTGAGCTGGGCTACATCATCAGGCTGGCTAAGGCGAGGGCTGTATTCTTATCGGCTGATGAGTCAGCTAATGTGGTGGGTAACACCGCCCATATACTGCTGGAAATAGATGAGTCCCAGGATGTCAGCAAGGAAAAGTATAATAAGGAGTTCAAGCCGATGGGGGCAACTACCAATGTTACTACTGTTCACTACGGCACTACCTGGGATGATTCTACCCTGCTTGAGGAGGTAAAGCAGACCAACCTGGAACTGGAGAGAAGGGACGGGGTGAAACGCCACTTCCGCTATGATTGGCAAGAGATAGCCAAGTATAACCCCGACTATCTAGCCTATGTGGAAGTAGAGAGGGAGCGACTGGGGGAGAATCACCCCCTCTTTTTGACCCAGTATCGGCTGCTACCTATACGCGGCGGTGGTGGTTTTTTGAGCCTACAGCAGCGGGCTCAGCTTCAGGGGGAGCACTTAAGAAAGCATCAGTCCGACGGCAGCAGGGTGTATGTGGCTGGCATTGACTTAGCCGGGGAGGCTGAGGCGGGGGAAGGAGCAATACTGAGAGCAGTGAAGCCACACCAGGATTCTACCGTGGTTACCATCGGCGAGCTAGATTTCTCTGCCGGTGATGATGTGATTAAACAGCCCAGGGTCAGGCTGGTGGAGCACTACTGGTGGACAGGCAGGAAGCATGCTGAACTCTATCCCCAGCTAATTGACATTCTCAAAAATGTGTGGCACTGCCGTAAGGTAGTGGTTGATGCTACCGGGGTTGGTCAACCGGTGAGCTCATTCCTCAGGCAGTCACTGGGCTCAAGGGTTATTCCATTCACCTTTACTGCTCGGTCAAAGTCGGAGTTAGGTTTTGCCCTGCTGGCGGCTATTAACTCAGGCAGGGTAAAGATGTATGCCGGGGATGGCTCGGCTGAGGGGCAGGAGTTCTGGTTTGAGATAGAGAGGGCTAAGAGCCAATATCGTCCCAATCAGACGATGAATTTCTATGTGGAACCTTCACAGGGGCATGACGATTTTGTGATGAGCCTGGCGCTGGTGGTGGAAGCTGGCAATCGGTATGCGCCGAGGGGGGCGAGGGGGAGTGTTCCCACTGGTAGATGAAAAGCACACGGCTTTGTTGAGGGGTGAATAAAAATAGGTAACTATACCTTAAAGTAACGTAAAGGAGCGAGTAAATGGAAGTTTACCCTAAACAAATCGTCTATTGCCCACAGGCGGGCAAAGAGCAAGATGGCAATGGGTGTGTAGCCTGTCGGTATTACCAATCCTTCAAGACAAATGATGGGCGATTATTTATAGACTGTAAATTTGATAAACAGACCAGCTCTACGGATTTGTATCAACGGTTTGTTTCCACGTCTCTCCCTTCTGGGGAGTTGGTGGCGCAGGCTCATCCTTCACCAAAGTAGCTTTTCGTTTAGATTTACTACTCTGATAAATGCCCGAATCTTTAACTTGCTGTCCTGGTCTTATTGGTTTTTTAGAAGGCATAGTATCACCCCCTTTAATGTGGATTATACTATTAACATAGGTGGTGTCAAGATACAGTTGGCTGGGGGGCTGCAAAAGTTCAGAAACATATTGGACTCCCAAGGGGGTGATAAAAGGGAGTCCCGATGAAGCAGATCTACATAGAAAGTTACTACAGAAACGGCTATAGTCGTTTCATGAAGTTCATTAACAATATT
>Ga0209986_10001671_pt1 | contig 21069 bp, 20 predicted proteins | sample BlataG_FD_183168 | JGI IMG/M metagenome (GOLD analysis project Ga0209986, IMG submission 183168) | Deep subsurface microbial communities from Black Sea to uncover new lineages of life (NeLLi) - Black_00105 metaG (SPAdes) (version 2) | ecosystem: Environmental > Aquatic > Marine > Oceanic >... | reverse complement strand
CTTTCCCTTGAATTAGCATAACATGAATTGGTATAAAAAATTCTCCCAAAGCGAAGAAGTTCAAGCCTATATCCAAGCCAATATAGATTCTCTTGCTAAACAACTTATTCAAAAAGTTTGGAATTCTAATTTTGTTTGCCCCTCTAACAAATACAATGATTACCATATTCAACTAGCAATTGATAATGACCGTGACCTAAGTAATTTAGCATGGAGTTTCGGAGAAGAAGGTTATAATGCTGTAATAAATGCTGTTTCCGAAGAGCTATCTAAAAGGGAAGATAAGGTTTACGAGAAAAGGAAAGAAAAGCTTCAAGGAGGAGACAAATTACAACACATAAAAGATGTCATTAAGGGTAAGTCTTGGAATGGAGCTAAAAAGGCATTATTTGAAATGATGCCTATGGGTAAACTTAATCACGTTCCTGACGACGAAGATGCCGAAAGTGTTTTTCAAAGGCTTTACAATACTACCTTAAAAGGAACGTTTACAGATGTTGATTATCTTTCTCAAACATCTCCTTTTAAAAATGTTCAAAAAAGGTTGAGTGAAATTAGAAATTGGAATGTTCAAGGAGTTACTATATGGACCGACGAAAACTATAACAAATATATTGAAACGCAAATATTCAATAATCTTTTTGGGTATAAATCTACAGTTCCTCCAGAGACTATAACGGTATACAGGGGTGTTTCTAGGGCTGACGCAGAGATAAGGACGGGAGATTATGTTACGCCAGATAAATCATATGCTAGAAGTTATATGCGAGGCAAAAAGGGCGCAGTAATTAAGGAAACATTGCCAACCGACGATTTGATTGTAAGTAAGATTCCCTATAATTATGAGTCGGTAGAATTGGTTTATTATCCCAGGGCTTTGGAAGGAAAGGAATTGTCCGATGAATTAATATTGCCGCCTATGACATTTAAAGAATTATATGGGCAGGTGAACCAAACAATAGCCTTTAATTTAAATAGGTTCACTAAGCAGTTTTGAAGAAATATATTTAGATAAAGATTTGCCTGTAAAACCAATTCTGGATTTGAGAGGATACTAAAATGCATATAGATCAAGGCAATATGATTTTGAATTTAAAATGTTCCGAGAAAGAAGAAGTAACGGATTTACAAAAGGAAATTATTCAGTTTTTTAAAGACAATCCAAACCCCAAGGATGAAGGCAAAAATAGCATTCAGGAATGGGCCGATAAAAATGGACATGACAAGCACGAAGTTGAAGAAGCCATTTATAAACTTGTAACTATTTTCGTTGAATTTTTAACTAATGGCAGAGCTAATGAAAAAGGTATAGAGGAAGATGACGTAGACGCAGAAGAGTTAAAATTGGGAATAGAAATAGAACTTGAACATACTACTGATCCCGAAACTGCTAAAAGAATATCGCTAGACCACCTAGCTGAACACAAAAAATCTGATTATTATACTCGCCTTAAGAAAATGGAAGAAGAAATGAATAGAGAGCTTGGCAAAAATGATTTATGATAAAGAAGTTAAAAACCCCGAGATTATTTAATCTCGGGGTTTTTGTTGCGACATATATTAGCTAGAGTTAGTATTTCCACTTCGATAGAAAGCTAAATCTTCCGGCGTATCTTCTACCTCTGGTTCCTTTGCATCTGGCGTTTCCTCTTGAATTACGACTCCATGCTCTTCTTGGGCCGACCTATCTGCGGCACAAAACGCATATGAGTCGTTATCTGATGCGGTTCTATAATTGGTCATATTGCGAGACATCGAAGTATACATAGCCCTCACCCCTCCTGCATTAGCCCCATACGACAGCGAACTAGCAGCCCTAATTCCCATCCCTCCGGCCTCAGCAATAGCGTCCTGATTTGCGCCAATGAAAACGAATTGCCAGTTATTTTCGCTTTCATGCCTGCGGATCATTTCAAAAATATTATCTTTTGAAAATTCCCTACTGGTGTTTTCTTCGCCATCTGTTATAATGACGAATATTACTTTATTGGGCTTATTATCTTCGCTTAGCTCTGATATTTGGTGTTCCACCCTATTAATGGTTTTACCTATAGCATCTAACAAAGCAGTACCTCCTCTTGGGACGTAAGTTGTTCCGTCGAGATCTGCAACGCTTGCTATTGGCTCCATGTCCTTAAGTATTTCGTATTGATCATCGAATTGAACCAATGTTAATGTTACGTCTCCTTCTGTCTCTTTTTGTTCCTTAATGAATTGATTAAAGCCGCCAATTGTATCGGAGGCTATACTGCCCATAGAACCCGATCTATCTAGAACGATTCCTATTTGGGTACGTGAGTTAATCGGCGTTGCTTCGTTTTGTCTCGTCTCTGTCATTTTACCTCTCCCTTGTGTTGTATTGGCTACGGACAAAATCAAAGTTTTGTGTCCATGGCCAAATGTTTAAAAATACCGTTGACATTCTGCTGAGTTTAACTCTATCTCGTCGCCTATGGTGTCTCCAAATTACCTACCGGCACATTCTTCAAAAAGCCTTCGGGATGACTTTTAATCGGGCTATGTCCGGCTTCGATTATTTTAGCTGCGTCTTTTTCGATACAGTAATTAACACAAATAATTGCTTCAGGATCATTGTGCCAATACTCAAGTTTTTCAGGATCATTGTAAACTATTTGGCTTATTTCCGCTCCTGCTCCAACTTCCAATTTCTTAGTTGACACTTGTCGCAGAGGAGGGGTAATGTTTCGAGCAAAGGAACCAGAAGATCCTGTGCCTGCCGACGATGCACATATCTGCGTAAAGCCCAAATCGTCATATAATGAAGAAGCTTCGTCGTCATCTGTTATGGATGAAAGACACGTGTAGTACGGGCTAGAAATCGTCCCATTCCCTGTGGACCAATCGGGGGGTGTAGTCCAAATCGTAGGAGTGGACGTCGAATAATACTTCGGCGAACCATAAGCAATTGGATTTATGTTGAACGAATAACTGTTTGCTATTAGGGGCCTCTTCTGTTTCGACAAAAAGAAACTAACGCCAATAGCAAAAACTCTATCGTTGCCTATGAGGTTAGAAGCTACTCCCTTTAATTTTTCTTGGGTTAAGATATACTGTCTAACAACTCCTTCTGCTGTTTTGAAGCCATCTAGCCAAAACGAACCGCTTGGAGTTCCAGTAGTACAAAGATAATTTTGTTTGGGCCATTTATAACCGCACTTTTTGCAGAATCTATCTGGACCAAATTTCTTTTTGTGTTTTGGACATTCTTCTATATATTGTTCGAGTTGGGCATCTTTACATGGCAAACCAGTTATGGGGTTAATGCCCTGTATTGAAACAACAACGGCAACGTGATGACCTTGATCATATTCGTTGTTATTAAAATCAAGCCACATTCCCTTGCCTTCTTCAACCGCAACAAAGTAGCTCTTTATTTTCCCCTCGCTTCTCATCCATGTTTTCGGACAAGCGGGATATTCATCAACCAAGAAGGGCATTCTTTTAGCATATGGCGGCAGGCAGAATCGTTTTTCTCCCTCTAGGGCGTCTGGCATATTTAGTCCACAAGAAAACCCATTACAGCGCATTAAATAATCTTTGGTTGAACCGTCAAAGGTATAACCTTTCATTTTCTCTCCTTAAAAAGCTTCCATAGTCCCACCCCAAGATGAGACTATGGAGTTTAGAATTGATTAGTAGTTACGGTTTGAAACTCCGAATGGATTATTAACTTTACCACTCTTTATTTCGCTAATTTTCATCCGTAATTTTGGAAGCGTATCATTTTGCGTTCTTTCTCTATATTCGAGATCGACATCGGCATAGACTTCCTTTAATGCATCAATTCCATTTTCTGCCAGCTTGATTAACGCTCTGACTTCTAATTTGTTGTTGGGATTTACTTCTTCTGCTTCAACAACAAGTCTACAGAACTGTCTGGCATTTTGTTTGACGGCACCCCAATTAACTCTATTAATCGTAGAGCGGCCCCTTCGAAGAGGAACGCCTTCGAAAAGAGGATCTTCATCTACTGTCTGGTCCGGAATAACTCCGACAGGATATAAACGAACAAGACTTCCATCTACTTCGATAGTTTCTTGTTCTGGATATCCCTGTTGAAGGTCAGCAAGATAATCCATAGTTTCTGCAACTGCCACTTCCTTTGAACTAGGATAGAAGGCTATTACTGGCTGCTCTCCAAACCTACTCTTCAGGATATTGGTTATCTTACTGCCTACTTTGGATGGATTGTAATGAATAATAAGCTCTACCGGATCGATATCGCTAAGCCTTGTTTTATATCCATAATTTTGCTTAAGCAAAATTGTTTCGGTATCTAATTGAGTGGCCTTCTCAGCGTTCTTGGGACCTCTGAGGTATTTTATGGCCATACGAAGTTGGGCGATTTTTACATCGGCCTCTTCGCAGAATGCTCTTCTGAGATCTCCGAAAGGAGTTACTTCCTCATCCGATAGCATTTCGAGGCGAGTTGCTTCTTCTGCGACACCAAGTGTAGCAAGAATTACTTCGACCTCTTCTAGGGTTTTTCCAAGAACAACGGCTGCGTTCTTGAGGCGGGCTTCCCATGAATCCATCATGGCCAACGTATCACTATTTTGCATGTTCATTCTCCTTTTTTCTAACACGCACTCTCCTCGAACCCCGAGGGCGGGAGATGTCCTTTCTTGAACATCATGTTACATATTATACAGGATCTCAAAAAAAACCTACAAAAAAATGCAACTTTTTTCGAACGACCTCTGTTTGGAGCATAATATAGTAGATATTACTATATTATTGGCGAAAAACGACCTCTGTTTGGAACATAATATAGTAGATATTACTATATTATTGGCGAAAAACGACCTCTGTTTGGAGCATAATATAGTAGATATTACTATATTATTAGCGAAAACGACCCTGTTTGGAGCATAATATAGTAGATATTACTATATTATTGGCGAAAAACGACCCCTGTTTGGAGCATAATATAGTAGATATTACTATATTATTGGCGATAATATAGTAATATCTACTATATTATTACGGTGGAAATCTGTTGTAAGTCATTGCAATAACAACCTATGCGAAAATGCAGGGGGTCTTCTTAATATTATACTCTTAATATTGTTCTCAAGTAAATAAGTTAATTATTTATATACAAACCCGGATTTTTGAGAAAAACTGCGGCAGTTAGAAAACGAAAAAACTAAGGGGAAAAATAAAACGAGAGGGATTTATTGAAATCGATATCTGGGAATACCTTTTTTAGATACGTAATTTTTCCTACTGATCCAGTTTGATCGAATACCTCTATTCCTTCCTTGAGGGTCGGGTTAGGTTTTAATCCATAGTTCTGAGGATATAAAGAATATTTTTTGAACTGAGTTTTGACAGACTGGGGTACTTCATCATGATTTTTAAGAAAGATGAAATTTTTTCTATTTTCAGGACGAGGGGAGGTTTTATCAATTTCAAAGCCATGTATTGTATTCCACCCTCTCATTTGGGGGTTTGTAATGCGAAAAGGAGTCTGTCCCGGGATTAGGTTTTCGTGTTTCAGTATTTCATTAACTAAAGCTATAGAGTTAATTTTGGGAGCTTGAGGGGTTTGGCTTTTGGGAGCTTGAGGGGTTTGGCTTTTAAATTCTTCTGCCTTTTGTTTCGCCTGATTTACAATATTGTCGTCTTGTAACGCTTCTATTACTTCGTTTTCAGGCACCTTCATTTTTTTTGCTGCCTCGAAAATACTGTATCCGAGAAAAAACAAAATACAAGCTCCTACTGATCCCGATAGAAGGTCTTGTTTCCATCCGGCTTCTTGTTGTAATTTTTTAACAACCTTTGAATATTTATACCAGTTCATCAACAGGATTTTAGCTCCTTTTTGCAGAAATATTATACATAGATGATTCTCTGATCTTTAACTTAAATCCTTTGGGGTTATGAAAAAAATAATAAGATGGATAAAGAAGCATATTAGACCGTTTACGAAAGTAGACGATTTACTGATAAGAGAGCAAAAGGTTAATCGAAACAACTTGCAAGAGGAGAGTTCGCGGCTAAAGAAAAAAACGTTTTTAGGGATCAAGTTTAGTTTCAAATTCTAAAGAAACTGTATAATAGAAGGGAGTATTAAAGAAACAGAAACGATCTTAAATAATGTTTGCAAATTTATAGGAGAATTTATGGATACTTCCGGGGTTAATGTAATGAATGGAAACACCATTAAGCGTTCATATTTGCGTAAGGGTTGTTCTACCAGCAAATTGAGAGCCCTATTAAATTTGATTGTTGGTTCTTCTCCTACTATTTTAGATATTGGCAATTGTGATCAAGAGGGAGAAGTAATTTTTTCAGTATCAATGAAAGAAGCAGGAATTACCTACAATACATTTAAGGAATTTAAATTAGAAATTTTTTCTAATTTTGTTGTGGATTTTATGGGCGAGTTGTTAATTAGAGAGAACATCGACTTGTTCGCTTCAAAACTTACAACGATAGATTCGGAAGTCTACGCCGACATAGTTAACGAATATGAACATAAGCGTTTTGGGATGAAGATTCTCCAAGATAATTTAGTTTTCTCATTTCATGTTAGTTTGCTTCAAGACATTTTAACAGAAGACTTCAAAAGGCAGATTAAAAAGTGACTACCAAACCAAACAAACCTTTAGTTTATATTCCCGCAGGTGTCAAGTTGAATGTGGAAAATAAATCCGCTAATCCACCAAAGGTTGAATACGAAGAAAGAAAGGTTATCTTTAATAGGGAAATTGTAAAAGACAAAATCACTGGTAAACAAAAGGTTTAACTATGATTGAATTACCTGATTTTAAGATTGATAAAAGTTTGATTCCCACAATAAAGCTGAAGTCTATTACCTTTAAAAACTTTAAGGTTTTCGACGACTATTCATTTGATTTTACGGTAGGAGATAAACAACAATCTTTTGTCTGTTTTTTTGGACCTAATGGTTGTGGTAAAACAACTGTTCTTGAAATAATTCAACTTATTTTTTCTCGTTTCGAAGGCTATGGCAAAGACAGGCTAAAGTATTATCTTGGAAAATCCGTAAGACATGTGGATGGCAAAAGGGGCGGCATATACGGAGACGACGATTTTCTAATTACTGCCCAAATAACTTCGTCATTAGGGGATTATGAAATACAGCTCAATAAGAATGGTTTTATTAAAGACCATCCTGCAGAAATTAAGTCGATAGTTTATCGTCTTTGTTTTTTTGCACGTTTTGATCAAGAATTACATCAGTTCAATTTGCCCAGAGACAAGTGGGATGTTTTTAAGGATCTTTTTGAATCAGTAACGGGGTTTGAGATAGAAGAGAAGATAAGTATTTTTGATGAGAGCGTAGATCCAGTTCAAGCCGATATATTGAATCAATATGTTCTTGGATTTCTTGTTAAAAAACCATATGAAATTATTAATCATACCGAATGTAGTGCTGGAGAAAGAAAGATCATCAAATCCTTTTCTACTCTTTTAAGTAAGGAATATAATCCTCAAATTATACTTATTGATAATATGGCTATGCATGTTGAATCGGGCCGACATATCGATTTAGTTAAGGCTACCAAACGTTGTTTTCCGACGAGTCAAATTTTCTCGACTACGCATAGTTATCAGATTTCTCGCAACTTTGGAGACAGGTCACAACTATATGATCTTCGCCTTGTACGGGTTACAGATATTCTCAAAAATGAGCCTTGGCGTTTATATTTGATAGACGAAGTTAGAGATTGTTTGTCGAAATTAAGGGCTACGACATTTAATAAAGAAGAAGTAGGAAAAGAGATTTTGTTTGGAGAAAACCTATTACGACAACTTTCGGAGAAAGGAGACGATAAACATTTATTGCAAGCCGACGCAGAGCAATTTTTTCAAAGAACAGCCCACTTTTTTACTATAGATGTTATTAAATATTATTTTGGGAAAAGGGAGAGTAACGCCTAATGAAAGAGAAGCTATTAACCTACAGTAGAGAACAGTTAATAAAAGAATCTACGAAGTATTTTAATGGTGATGATTTGGCTGCCGAAGTTTTTCCAAAGTATGCGCTTAGGGATAAAAAGTTAAAGTATCTAGAGAAGACTCCTTTAGATATGCACCACAGATTAGCCGCAGAGTTTGCTAGAATGGAAAGTAAATATCCCAATCCACTTTCCGAAGAAGAAATTTTTCAACTTATAGATCGATTCAAATATATTATTCCCGGGGGCAGTCCTATGTTTGGAATCGGCAATACTTATCAGAAAGTTAGTCTTAGTAATTGTTTTGTAATTGAGGTTGTTGATAGTTACGGGGGAATTTGTCGAGCAGATGAGAGGATTGCACAAATATCTAAACGTCGTGGTGGTGTTGGATTAGATATTTCTGCCATTCGTCCTCGGGGGGGTGCTACAAGGAATAGCGCATTTACAACGGACGGCATAGGTGTATTTATGGAGAGGTTTTCTAATACGTCGAGGGAAGTAGCACAGAGTGGTCGTCGGGGGGCATTGATGATTACCATTTCCGTTCATCATCCTGAGATTTTGACCTTTATCAATATTAAGAGGAATCTAGAAAAGGTAACGGGAGCCAATACTTCCATTAGAGTTAGTGATGAATTTATGGAGGCGGTCAAGAAGAATAAAACTTACGAACAAAAATGGCCCATCGACTCAGAAAATCCTAAGATTAAAAAAAGGGTAAAGGCAAAAGATGTTTGGAATGAAATCATTAGATCTGTTCATCATAATGGAGAACCCGGCATTTTGTTTTGGGACAATATTATTAAAAATAGTCCGGCAGATAGCTATAAAGACCTAGGATTTGAAACCAAAAGCACAAATCCTTGCGGAGAGCTTCCCTTATGTCCATACGATTCTTGTCGATTGATGGCTATTAATCTGTCTTCTTATGTAGATAATCCATTTACAGAAAAAGCTTCGTTCAATAAGAGTTTGTATAAACAACACATTTGGAGTGCTCAGAGGTTAATGGATGATTTAGTTGATTTAGAACTTGAGGCAATAGATAAAATCCTTAGAAAGATTAAAAGTGATCCCGAAGATGCGGCTATTAAAGCAAATGAATTAGATCTATGGAAATCTATTAAGAAAAAATGCATGGAAGGACGGAGAACGGGGTTGGGACTTACGGGACTTGCTGATTGTTTAGCTATGCAAAATGTTAAGTATGGTAGCGAAGAGTCTTTAACGATGGTAGGAGATATTTATTCTATGCTTAGAGACGAAGCTTATCGTTGTTCTATTACATTGGCGCAGGAGCGAGGAGCATTTCCTATTTACAATCATAAACTGGAATGGGGTAATAATTATCTCAATCGACTTCCCGAGAGTATAAAGAGAGAAATGAGAAAGTATGGGAGGAGGAATATTGGGTGTTTAACTACGGCCCCTGCTGGTTCTATTAGCGTCGAGGCTCAAGTATCTAATGGCTTAGAGCCTCTATTTAAGGTTCAGTATAAAAGAAAAAGGAAATTGAACGATAATGATCATGAAACGCCCGATTTTGTGGACAATATGGGAGACAAGTGGAAAGAGTATGTAGTTAGTCATCATGGGTTGAAGAAGTTTCAAGAAATTACCGGCAAGTCGGTAGAGGAGAGTCCTTATTTTGGTGCTCAGGCAGAAGAGATTGGCTATCTTATGCGAGTCAAAATTCAGGCAGTAGCGACTCAATATGTTGACCACGCTATCTCTTCGACTATTAATCTTCCTATAGATATACCCCTAGAAATAGTTAGTAATATTTATATGACGGCTTGGGAAAGTGGTTGCAAGGGTTTAACAATCTATAGGGCTGGCAGTAGGGATGGTGTGTTAGTTGCAATGGATTCGACTAGGGAATGCGAGGATTGCGACGAAGCGGCCCAAGCCTTTTCTACTTTAGTTAAAGGAGGTAAGCGTCCTACGAATATTATTATGGCCAGTGCTCCCAAAAGACCCAATATAATGGAATGTGATATCCATAGAAGTAAGGTTGGTGGAGGCGATTGGCTTTTCTTTGTGGGTAAATTAAACGGAAGACCCTATGAAGTATTTGGAGGGGATGGCGAACAATTTACGGTTCCCAACAAGTATAAAACGGGATGGATATTAAAGAATGGAAAAATTGATGGAGTTTCTCAATACAATATTATTTTAGGGTCTCTCGAAGACAAAAACGAGAAACTTGAATTTAAGGGTATTACAAAGCACTTTAATAATTTTGAATATGGGGCGTTTACCCGAGTTATAAGTTTGACTATGAGGCATGGTGTTCCTATCAATTATATATGTGAACAAATAACTAAGAAAGAAGTCGAAGGGGATTTGTTTAGTTTTCAGAGAGCTATGTCCAGGGTATTAAAGAAATATATTTCAGAAGGAGAACGAAGCGAATCAGAATGTCCCGAGTGTCATTCTAAAGAGATGATTTATAAAAACGGTTGTCCCGCTTGTCAAGTTTGCGGACATTCTAATTGTGCATAGTCAAAAGGTTTTGTCCCCGTTTTTCTCGAAATAGAAATGCAGTATGAATATTAGATTATATTTAAAGAACGGCGCATATACTTTTTCCATTAATAGGTCGGGAAAAGTATTAGCCTCTCCATATCTTTCTCGGTTAGTTCCTTCTATTAAAAAAGCCTATCAAAATTCATGGACGGCTTATCGGGATGCATCTAGGCTTGGAACCGATTTAAGTTTTCACATTGATGCCATAGAAAAAAGTTCCCAAGTTGAAAATACTATTTCCGAAGTTTCTGCAGAAGATGCCTTAGTAAGTCATTATTCTAAAGTATTAACATTCACAAGATCAGAGGCTAAGAGTTCTCAGGGAGACAAAGACGAAGAAGATAAGGTATTTAGTAAGATAAAAATTGTTATTGCAGAGATAGAGGGACTAATTCGAAAATTACAGGGGCAGCAGGATAAGGACGAAGAAGAAGTTGATCTAGAAATAGGTCTTAGAAAACTTTTAGGTTTATTTAGGCAAACCAAAGAGAAGTATTTTTTTGATCGCAAAGAAGAGGCGAAAGAAAGGATTGCAAAGAAAGAATCAATTATGAAATTTGTTTTTGCTAAAATGACCGATGCGCTTGAAGATTCCGTACTTAAAAAGGAAGTATTGGAAGACTACGGAGATAGAATATGCAAGGTTGTTTCGGCTTATTATGATCATGTTATTTTTAAGATCGATATTGACGCAGCAGAAATCGATATATACGAAGTTAATGGAGAGAGCAACCTGATTCTAAGTGTCAAGATGAATGAAAATTACCATATTGATAGCATTATTCCCCTTGAAGATCTTTACAAAATATATCCGATCCATAGTGTTGAATTCTATCAAAAGTATTGGAAGCCCATTGTTGAGGAATTAGGTCATTTCTATGTGACAGATGCTTCGACATTAGTAGTATCTGGCAAAATTAGCTTACCAGATATTCCAAAGGATTATCCACGAAGCATAAACATAGAAGGGTGGAATATAAAAGACAAAAAAAACCAAACAGTAGCGTTGTCATTTAAGGATGGGGCTCATGGTCCCTTGTGGATATTTGAGGCGGTTAAAGTTGAAAAGTTAGCTTCTCAAACTCCTCAAGTCACTTCTAAATACACTGAACAAGAATATTTCAATGGAATTTTTAAATGTATCAATCCTCAGTTAAAGTCTATTTACGGACAAACGGGGGCTGTTATTCAGGTTATTCCTCATACTGATTTTGTAGAGGTTGATATAGATTTCGGCAGAGGCATCGGAGTTGTGCGCTTAACCGAAGATAAAATCGAAAAAGTCCTTTAATCCTTCTCTCCACTATTTCCCCTCTTTTTTGATTTCCCCCCTTTTTTTTTGCAGGAAATGTATATACATGTATAGAAATATATAATGTGAAAAAAAACCAACAGAAAAGTCGGGGAATATTTGTCAGGGTCGATGATCAAGAAAATAGAATGATCAAAGAATTGCGCAAGAATCATTCTACCAATGTTTCTCAGCTTGTAAGGAATTCTATTCGAGAGTTCTATAACAAGCGAACGGGGAAATAAGGAGAAGCAATTTGAAGTGTTCCCTGTTTAAAAAACCCTTTGGCACTAGTAAAACAGAGATTCTTTGTAATTTTGAAGTAAACTCTGTTGTGCAGGATTTTTGCGCCTGTGGGGATTTTGGGTTTTTGTTTTTATCGGATGGTTATATTGGAAAAATTAATACCAAGAACGAAGTTATTTTTCCTTGGATTAGAGATATTAATGAGGCGTCTTCTCTTTGTTATGTAGAAAATAGAAAAAGTTGTTATGTTGTGGGGGGCGCGGGCAGATGTATTGGGGAAGTAAGATTATCTGATGGGAATTTTTCGTTGGTTTTGTGCGGTTCAGTATTAGAGAGTAAGATTGGCCATCATTTTTCAAAAACCCCCAAGATAGACAATAATATTACGGCCATAACATTTACAGAAGGTGGGATTTTTTATTGGGTAAGCGCACAGTTGAATAAGTGTTTCTGTTATAAAAACAATGATCTTTCTGTTTTTATGGGGAATGGCAGGGCTGGTTATTCTCTTTCAAATAATCCCCAAAGTTGTATGTTAGATTCTCCTAGTGGACTTACTTCATACAAGGACAGAATTTATATTTGCGACAATAACCATTGCATAAGAGCTGTAGATTCGGATGGAATTAAAATAGTGGCCGGACATCCATACGAAAGAGGGGATCGGGGCGGAATTGTTGGAGATAGCTTATTAGACTCTCCAAGTAAGATTAAAAAAGGAAAACACTCGGCTTATTTTATCGACTGCGGCAAAATCAAAAGCTTGCTTTTTGCGAACAATATGGTTAAGGAAGTTTTGAGTGTCGAAGGGGTAATGGGACTAGATGTTGGCAAGAACCAAGACATATATATTATAGGAGAGACAAAATTATGAGAAGAAAGGCTCAAGAAGACAAGGTAGTAAATGCCCTTTTAGACGCCATAACGGAAATTCGAGGTTATAATCGGGAAGGGGTAGATATAGAGGTTTCCAAAAAAGAAGAGGACGAAATTGTAGACATAATAACCTTTTGTAACAATCCGAAATATTTAGATTTACCAAGCAATAACTTTCACTTGAGAATGTCGCAGAAAGTAATGTTGAAATGTTTTTACATAGGGACAAGGGGTAATGAAAAGTTAAAATTAGACAAAGAAGAATGGGAGTGGTTATATTCCCAAAAAGGAGACGAGATAATTGGGGAGTATGTGTACAAAAAAAATATTGATGCCGTTATAGAAAAGATGCACAAGAAGGAAAAAGAGAATTTTAATTTTAGAGAGTTACATTTAGTTTTGGGTAGAAGAGGGGGTAAAACAATTCTTGCGTCGGTAATTTCTGCGTATGAAGTATATAAGCTTCTTGCGATAGGAGGGGGAAATCCTCATAGATTTTACAATTTGCCATCGGATGACGAAATAGCAGTCATTAATGTGGCATTGTCTGAAAAGCAGGCGGGTCGTTTATTTGCTCACATACAATCTCGTTTAAGGAACGGTCCATTTTTTAAGGGGCGCATAGCAAAAGAAACGACCACAGAGATTCGTTTATTTACTGATTCTGATTTGAAGAAAAAAGCGGCAAATCCAGTTTTGTCTGTGCCGGGTTCAATCCTTATTCTTTGTGGACATAGTAATCCGGATAGTTTGGCGGGATACAATGCTATATTACTTCTTTTTGATGAGTTGGCATTTTATGACGATACTGGAAAAGTAACAGGCCAGTATTTCTATGATCGTCTTAAGCCCTCTTTATCTCATTTTTACGAATATGGAGAGGGACGATTAGTAGAAATTTCTTCGCCCAGTGCTCCCGCTGGAGTGTTCTATCAAATACATAGGGATTCAGAGGAATATGATGACATACTTTCATTCCAACTGCCTACGTGGTGTTCTAATCCTACGTTTCATTTTGATCATCCAGAGCTCAGAAGGGATAGGCAGAGAAATCCAGAGGCGTTTGCAACAGAATATGGTGCTCAATGGGCGAAAACTGGAGTTTATGGCAATTATTTTCCAGAGGGTTTAGTAGAGAGATGTATTCGGCCAGAATTAGTCCCCCATGACAGGCCGATGCCGGGATTTAATTACTATCTGCATGTAGATCCTGCAAATGGAGGGGATAGATATGTAGCGGTACTGGTTGGTGCCAAAAGATATGTAGATACTATGGGAAAGAAAAGATGGAAAGTTCATTTGGCACATACATGGGTGTGGGAGCCTGAGGTAGGAGTGGGATTGCTATATAATCTTATAGACAAAGATGTAATTGGCATATGTGAATTATTTCGACCTTTATGGGTTACATATGATCAATGGAATTCAATTCAGAGCCTTCAGTTACTTAGGAGTAGGGGAATAAGATGCATGCAAACGGCATACAATAGAGCCTACAAGTCTAAGATCTATCAGAATTTAACAGACATGATGTCTTATAACCCCGAGCCCGAATTACTTCTTTACGAAGATGTTAATTTGGTGTTGGAAATGAAAACCCTAAAGAAGAGAAGAACTTTGAGGGGATTTAGCATTATAACCGACAAACACGGGGACATTAAAACAGATGACATAATTGACTGTTTGGCAGGGGCAACATCAATGGCTTCGGGGAACGTTAGGGAGCCGTTGCCGCTATCTGTGACTGCCTATACAGGAATGAGGTAAAATAAGAGGAATTTAGACAGGACAATTAGAAGGAATAAGAGAATAAATATAACAGATACTAACCTTAGTGTTATGGTGGGAGATTAAAATGGCAAAATTTAATTTGAAAACTTATCAAAAAATTAGTGGCGACGAACATATTGAACGCCGCTTAAAAGAACAGCATGGCAAAGAGCCGAACGAAATTAATGAAGCCCAATTAGAAAATAGTAGGGTAGATGCAACTCCCCAATTAATTGAAAAAAGGCTTGAAAAAATTCGTTCCGGCGAAGCAGATCAAGTGACGGAAAAAAGACTGAACGATGTAAAGGCTGCCTTTAACATTAAAAATAGAAATCCCTCGGCTTATGAGGGGGCAATGAATAAGTTAGAAGAAAAAAGACTTTTAGCCGATCCGGTAGAGGATGAAAAATACGAAGATGCCTCAGTAACTCCTAAGCAATTTAGATGGTGGGAAACCAAAACTGACGATGGATTTAAATTAGCGCAAAAAAAAAATGTAACCAAAATCGCTCAGGTTGCAAGCTATGATGACGGCAATTTGGATCGTCCAGAAGAGTTAAGTTTTGAAGATAGCAAGCGATGGAGTCGGCTGCCAAGTTCAGAAGAAGGTATTGATCAAGAATTCAAGATTAAAGACGAATTTCCCATCGCTCCGTTATCTTTGGAGGTTCCCATTGATTTTGTTCCGATGGATATTGTAAAACAGAAAGATCTTACGGGACCCATAAGCGGTATTTATATGGTACTGGAGTTTAATGCCGATAGTTATCGTGGAAATGTTGCAAGAATTGAAGAGGACGCCTTGAAAACAATTATCGAGGCAAGGCCGGCACTTTCAGGATTAATTACAGTAGATGACCTCTATGGTCTAAGTATAAAAGAGGATTCAGGAATAATTTCTTTAAGGGCTACGGGTGACGAGTTGGCTGCTGTAATAGGAGGAGGCCAAACCCCATCAGAAGAAATTACTGCCGCCGTTTTTGACGAGATGTCCTATAAGGAAGAAAATCAGGGCGGCACAATGATAGCAACCGGCAAAATTAGAGTTAATGCCGAGCCGACCCCAGATAATCAAAGCGATATTGTTAGTGCGGTTTTGGATTTTATAAAAGGCGAACATCCTGCCTTAGTTATTAAAGAAGAATCTCTTGATGTTTCCGACCTTAATAACGGAGAAGTTTCATATGTTGTCGGAGTTCCAAACGCCATGACCGAAGCGGAGTTTAAAATTACAGATATTACCACAAGCTCCGAAGATGTAAAAAAAAAGTAGACAGCAGTAAAATAGAAAAGGCATTGAATTCTTTTGTGGGCTCTTTTGACGAAGAAGATCTCCCTGCAGCTAATCGAGAAATAGAAGAGCTTATCGTGGTAGCTAATTTTTCCCCGTCTGAAAAATATAAGTTTATCTCCGGTGTTCAGAAACATCTCGCCGCACAGAATATCTCCTTAGACTTCATAGAGTCATTGGGTGTTGATTTTTGTTAAATTTTCCCTCTTTTTTTGTATAATAGAACATAATCATTTTTAATAAGAGGAGAAAATATGAAAAAATTTATCAAAGGTTTGACAGAATCGACACTTACCCTTAATACTCTTAACATTATTCTGCATGGAACCGAGCGGGCCGGAATAGAGGTAAATACTGACAATCAGGAAAGGGAGCTTCACGAACTTCTTAGTTCTAAACTTATTGCGTTTGTAGATTCTATGGAAGCTCCTGTCGAGTCGAATAACTTGCCAGATGCACTTGTTGCCAAAAGAAAAAGGGGTCGTCCTAAGGGTTCTAAGGGTAAGGCTTCGAATGGGGATGATAACTCCAAGTCCACCCCCGAAGCCCAAGACATACCAAACAAAAGAGGTTCGAAGGTTATTGTCGCTACGCCAGAGGGTCCAAGGGCAAGAAAGATGGTAGATAGTATTGTACCAAATATTCTCGAATCCGATGCGACAGCGGCTTCTCTTGAGGCGATGGATAGGATTGAAAGAGAGGAAGCCGGAGAAGAAGTCGAAGACTATCCTGTAATTGACGAAAGTAAATTAGACCCTTCGGAAAGAATGGGAAATAAAGCTATAATATCGGCAGGTAGTAAATCCATTCAGGTGGATTTAACTAATAGTATTCTTCCCGATAGAGATGCCTTTAAAAATAGAGATGCCTTTATAGATCGAACTGACACAGACGGCACTACGCCCGAAGCCAAGCCGAGCAAGACGAGCAAGAGGGTTAAGAGGGCGGTTGTAGATAGTGGCGATCCGGACATTCTAGAGATATGAAGTTTGTGAAGGATTTTCGGTTTGTATTCAAGAAGAATTAAGGGAAACTTTAATTACGGAATACAATAATAATGAAAATTCATGCCTATAGGTCTACAATGCCATTTGACAATAGGTCCTCTCTTTATGGTCCTTCTGGCGGTCCTTTTATTTCTCCTCCGACTAGCAAATCCGTTATACCAACAAATAATGTTCCTACTATTTTAGATATATTGGGCGGAGAGGTTTCTATACAAGATGTTTATCCTCACACTAGAGGGAATTGGGCTCCCGGAGAAGACGTAGATAAGTCTTATAAGGAACAGGGAGATGATTACAAAAGGGTTCAGCGCGACCTAGATATTCTTAATCAGATGACCAATGGGACTTCTCAAGAAGAGAAATGGAAGGTTAAGGTTCCCGGGGGATCTAAAATTTTTCCTTCATTTGAATTGGCACAAAAATACAAAGAGAAATTAAGGGGAAAGGGAATTCCATATTCATATCTAACTCGGATAGCTCAAAATTCAGAAGAAAAGGACAGGGTAGAATTAATAGCTGATTCTCTTAATAAAACGTTCATGGTAGAGTCGATTAATGCCTCAGCCGGAGTTAAAGAAAATGGAGCGGCATTTTGTGTTTATCCTAATTATTTCATTACTTGCGCTCATGTTGTTAAAAAATATGACAAGTATAATCTTCAAAATGTAGATTTTAAATCCGGGGTTATAATTAGCCTAATTCATGGAGTGGAAAAGCATTCAGTAACGGTAGTCAATGTAGATCCAGTGTTAGATCTAGCGTTACTAAGAAGCGACATAAGTGTTGAGTCCTTACAGCTAGATGAGTCTGCGTCTATAGGGGAAGACGTTATTGCCATAGGAAGTCCTCATGGTTACGAAAATAATGTTTCCGTAGGAACCGTTGGGTCTCTTCGTCGGAAGGTTTATTTTTACGAAGGAGCCCCTACTTATACATTTGTTGATTTGGCAATTTATCCCGGTAATAGTGGAGGTCCGGTTATTAAGGAATCAAATGGTAAAGTAATAGGAATGGTTACCTTGATTGTTTCAACGGAAGGAGAGTATGGGTTAAATGCGTGTCTTTCTTCTAATTATATAGCAGGATTTTGCGAATCTAATATAGAAGGGTTTAAGAATAAATAAGGAGATTAAGATGAGTCATTGGCAAAAGGTAAAATTAAATCTGACTTGTAGTTTAGATGTTTTGAAAAGAGCACTAGGGAATATTATGCCACAATGGGCGGAACATATTAAGGTAGACCCTAGCGGCAAATTACCGATACATAATAGTTATACCAATAAAACGCAAATGGGATTTGATTTGGTCGTTCCTGGTGGAAGTAATCCCATGGGTGGACTAATTCCGGGGGTAAAGTCAGCTCCGGGAGTAAACTTTGCCGACATAGGAATGAAGCGACAAGGGGATGGAATGTGGGCTATTGAAGCAGATGTTTCTTACTTAAGGGGAATAACAAATTTGGAAGGGCAAATAACATCAGAAGTTGCCCATATGAGACAAAAGGCTTTGGCTAAACTTAAAGGCTTAGAAATTGTTAACGAAGACAGAGGAAAAGACACTAGTAGCATAACGATAAGAACGCCCGTAACTGATCAACATAGGGTCTTACAGGCTTAAGGAGAAGATTTATGAAAATATATAGGGTAGCTCAAGCTGGTGGAACTCCTCCCGGTTATGTAGACATTAAGTTTACATATAATCCAGACGGGACTAGCGATGCCAGAATAGCCTCAAGGGGAGAGGGTACGAGTTGTTTAACGGAAGACGATGCGGCAATTTTACAAGATCTGATGTCCGGCGACATTCCTGGCTTTGGAGGGGTTGGTGCCGTTACAGACATGGGACATACGAGTGAATATTTTGAAGCGAAAAAGAAGAAGCAAAAACCCCAAGCCGTTCCGCAACAACCCGCCGTGCCATTTGGAGGGGACATTATTATCGAAACCCCCAAGGCCAAAGAACGTCAAAGTTTGGGTATGGATTTCTAACTCAAAGTATTGCTAAATGGGTGATATGTCAAAATATCACCCATTTTTTATAGGAAGTAGAGAAAAAAACGTAGAATAATAATACATATTCTTATATGTGGGGCGTATTATGCGTATTGTTAAAATGGCACAGGAAAATCCCGATTCGATAGGAGGGGTTATTCCTCAAGTGAACATAAAGGATCAGGTCAAATTTTCATGGTTTCAAGCCGTTGTTAAAGGGCAAAAAATCCAATGGAAATCCAAAGTGTCTTTTCATCTCGGGTCTGAAGCGGCTGTGATAAACTGTTTTGGTTTTATATCCGACCCATCTGTTTCTAGGGGAATATATACATACAATCTTAAGTTTTCTTTTGGAACGCAATTAAGAAATTCTGTTCTTGTTTATGGCGATTTAAGCATCGCTCTTTTTATTAACATAAACCGCAAGACTACTGGTCAGGGACAAGAGGTCGTGGCTAATTGGATTTGGCCTTATCGAAATGCAAACGATTCATATTTTAAGGACGATTTTTTTAAGAGGTTTTTAGCGTCGGAATTTGGACTTTCTAATATTAGTTTGCCCCATGAGGTAATGGCCAAACAACAAGCAGAAGCAAAGGCAAAGAAAATAATGAACGGCAGGGAGGTGGCAGACGGGATTCGTTTGACCCGTATGCGAAGATCTAATTTTCCAGCTCAGTCGTTGGAGATATATGTGTTTAAGTCTCCTTCTGATAAACATTATACTCTGGCATATGGCACAATGAATTTAGAAAGCGGCCAGAAGATAATTCAAGAGAAATCTATTCCGATAATAACTCGTTCTCTCTCCCCCATTGAGGAAATGGTTCAAGAAATGAGAAAGCAAGCAGAGGCCGCTATGCAAAATAAAGGGTACGTAGATCAAACTTCTTCGCTTTATATTCCCGAGGGAGCGAATGCCGACAACTGGGATTTTAGGTATAATACCTACAAGTCTAATTTGGTTCCCGAAAACGTTTCTTCCGAGGCAGCCGAAGGGTCGGAAAATTTAACCGATTTGTTATCTCAAGAAAAAACGAAGATCCGAAAACTAGGACAAGAGTTTGAGGGATATTTTGCTGGAGAAGTTCCAGACTATGCTGCGAATATGTTGGGAACTAGTTCTGTAGAAGCGTCTCAAATCCAATCAATGTTTGGAAGGTCTTCTGAAGCGATAGATATGGTTAATCAATTTGATTCTTCATTGCTTTCTAATATTTCGTTTGTTTTTAATTTTGCAAAGAGTGGTGCATATGGAGTTTATTTATCAGAATTAGATCGGGCAATTAAAACCAAGGCACTTCAGCAAAGGCTAGAACAAATGGGCTATCTTGTTGAGCCAGACGAGAGGGGGCTTCTTAAGGCATACGCCGATAAGGAATCTAACGATAAAACGATTGAACAAATTCAGTCAGATATAGATTCTATTTATCAAGGCTTAGAGTCTAAGGGTGGTTCTGCAATAGGAATCAACATGAGAAGTATTTTAGATGCGTCAAAGCAAGATGCGGCGTCAACAGAGTCTCAAGATCCAAACATATGGGAGTTAATGGCAGTTCTTCATTTGGGCGGGACGTTAGTTCACGAAGCGATACATGCGAGGGGCGCGACAGACGAGGGACCGGCAGAGGCACAAGAGACCGCTTTTTTAAGTTGGGCTCTTCCGAAGATAAACGAGAAATATTTGGCAGAATTAAGGGGCCAAGGTAAAGAGGAAATGTTTACGCCATTAACTATAGGGAGCGCAAAAAGACATGCAAATAGGAGTGGGTGGTATAAGATGGCGCAGATGAACTATCATCCTCAGTCTTTATATGGCAAACCGACTGGATCAGACATTAGGGGTAGGTTCCCAAATGGTTATTCCCCAGAAACGGGATTGGCGGGATGGGACTTAGAAATGCAATCAAGACAAAATATCCCAATAGAAAAGAGGTTAAGTAGAGAATTTATGTCTCCCCTTCCTCCCGACTTAGACCAAGAGCACGACTCCTTAGAAGAACAACTTAGAAAATATACTAGAGACGACAAGAAATTAGATCCGAATGCAATTATGGAGGAATTACTATCCGAGGGGCATGTCGAGCCTCAGGGATATACGCCTCTAGAAAAA
>Ga0209986_10001670_pt1 | contig 21073 bp, 22 predicted proteins | sample BlataG_FD_183168 | JGI IMG/M metagenome (GOLD analysis project Ga0209986, IMG submission 183168) | Deep subsurface microbial communities from Black Sea to uncover new lineages of life (NeLLi) - Black_00105 metaG (SPAdes) (version 2) | ecosystem: Environmental > Aquatic > Marine > Oceanic >... | reverse complement strand
TATCAAAAAGTGAAATTAGGAACATTGCTGCTGGAAGAGACGGAGCACCCCACCGCGTGTGCGATGCATTAGTGGGTGACGATACAGGATGCGTTTACCTAACTCTATGGGACGACAACATTGAAAAAGTCAAGGAAGAAGATACAGTTAACGTCAAAAACGGCTACGTCAACCTGTTCAGGGGTAACATGCGCTTAAACGTCGGCAGATATGGTACGCTGGAGATTGCAGAGAAAGCATTAGAAGGCGAAGCAAACACTGAAAACAACATGTCCAGTAAGGTGTACGAGCAACCTAGAAGACCATCCAGAGGAAGAGGCGGATACGGAAGAAGATACTAACCGCTACAAGTAGCTTTCACTCAAGATAATACTTATCTCCAGAACATTCCAACGGAAAACATTTCCGTCTGATCTGAGACTGGATAATATCCTTTTTTCTTATTGTTTTATCCCTTTAAAATATGAAATAACCAAAAACACCATAAAAACAATGAATCTCAAATTTTAGGAGCCATAACAGTTCACACATGAACCTAGAACAGGGCATTATTGAAACTGCAAACATTCCATTCTTAAAAATTGAACGCTATCTTTTGCTGATTCCGGAAAAAGTCTGCAGCTTAGCGCACGCAATCATTAAAAGGGGATGAATGGAGAAGTCTCTTGCTTTGAAGTCTCACGAGCCCATGTGAATGGTCTTTTTTTAAAGCATAAGCCTTAAAACTTATACGCTTAAACAATAACAGTTTATGCTTGCCAAAAGGGGAATGAAAAACATGACAGGCTTACAAGAAAGAAAACCCACAACAGAAGAATTACTGAACAAGGCTAAAAAACCAGCACAACTTGCACCACCACTTCACAGGTTTTATCAGGGAAAAGTTCAAACAATGCCTAGATGCGCTATTAGAAGCGCAGATGATTTCGCTATATGGTATACGCCAGGCGTAGCGGCTCCATGCAGAGAAATCCAAGCAGACCCAGATAAATCCTTCGACCTTACAAATCGCTGGAATTACGTGGCAGTTGTGTCGGACGGCACCCGTGTTTTAGGTTTAGGAGACATAGGCCCAGAAGCAGCCATGCCAGTGATGGAAGGAAAAGCTTTACTATTCAAGTATTTAGGCGGGGTCGACGCGTTTCCAATATGTCTAAGAACAAAAGACCCAGAGGAGATAATCAGAACGTGTGAGCTAATTGAACCATCATTCGGAGGCATAAATCTAGAGGACATAGCTAAGCCAAAGTGCTTTCATATACTAGAAAAAACCAGAGAAAAACTGGGAATTCCAGTTTGGCATGACGACCAACAGGGAACAGCCACGGTAATATTGGCTGGTTTAATGAACGCTTTCAAGCTAGTCGGTAAGAACCCGAAGCAGAGTCTGATAACGCTGGTGGGTGTCGGCTCAGCTAACGTTCGAACAGCCAACGTCCTTATGAGGTGGGGGATAAGACTTGGCAATATTATAATGGTGGATTCAAAAGGCATACTACACTCAGGCAGAACAGACATAAAAAGGGAAGAAAATCAGTGGAAGTATGACTTAGCCCAAAAAACAAACGGTGAAGGAAGAACAGGCACAATAGAAGAAGCCTTCAAGGGTGCGGACGCGGTAGTAGCAGCATCCAAACCAGAACCAGGCACAATAAGGAAAGAATGGATAGCTACAATGGCAGATAACTCGATAGTCTTTGCCTGTGCAAACCCATTACCAGAAATATGGCCATGGGAAGCAAAAGAAGGTGGAGCCCGCATTGTAGCAACTGGAAGAAGCGACTTTCCAAATCAAGTTAATAACAGTCTAGGTTTTCCAGCGATTTTCCGCGGTGTTCTGGATGTTAGAGCAAAAACCGTGACAGATGACATGTGCATAGCAGCAGCCCAAGAACTGGCAAAATTCGCAGAAGAACGTGGAATAAGCGAAAATGACATTCTGCCAAGAATGGAGGAATGGGAGGTTTATCCACGTGAAGCAGTAGCATGCGCAGTTAAATCCATTGAGCAAGGCGTGGCAAGAATAAAACCAAGCAAACAGGAGCTGTATGAAAGAGCTACGGCAATTATAAAAAATGCGAGAGATTCCATAAAACTGTTAATGAAGGAAGGGCTAGTGAAGCAGCCGCCGTCAGAGGAAGAACTGCTGAAGAAATAGTTGAACCGATGAGGAAAAACCGAAAAAACACTGAATTTCCGCGTTTTTATCAGAAAAAGTTCAGAAAATTATTTAAACCCTTCCATAGAACAATAGATTGAGTTAAGGAGAAGAAATGGGATGCGTTCAGATTATGTCCTCTATACGATAGCGATAATATTCTTTGTATTAACAGCGATAATCGTTTCGCCCTTTGTGTCGCAAGCAGAACTTGAAAGAAACTTATCCGTTGTAGCAACAGCTGTTCTAGGAATCCTCTTCATCGGACTAGGCTATCTCCAAAGACCAAAAAACCCTGAAATCGAGGTACTGGAACCAGCTCCAACCCTAGTAGCAATTACGGAAGAAACCGAAGTCGCTGCCGAAACTGCACCTACAGTTACAGCACTTACAGAAGTCAAAGGTATAGGAGAAAAGAGAGCTGAACAGCTTAAAGGCTTAGACATCAACAGTACAGAGAAATTAGCTGAGGCATCAGCCAAGAATTTAGCTCGCAAATTAAAAATTTCCCTGAAGATCACTGCAAAATGGATTGAAAACGCAAAGAAACTTACTGAGAAACCATAGAAAGCCTCACAAATAGTTTCAGATTCGCACGCTTAAGATTCTTACTATCTTCCTTCTTTCCAATCTTCTTAAGGCGTCCAAAAACTCATTCTTCTTTTTGCCAGTTAACTCCAACTTGTGGATCATATCACTTACAGCCATTTGAGGTTTCCCCAATCCCTTAGTTCTCCTGTTAAGATACCTCACAATTGACCGTTCCAGCTTTCCACATTTCCATGTGGTATCACGGATAAGAACTACAATCGCCCTAACAAGCCTCTGCGTTTCACCAGTCTTTCTACCAACCAACGTTTCCACAAGTTAACAGTTTACCATCCAGTATTTTAGAGTTTACGTCCCCAACTGGTTAAAACCGCCAAAACTTAAATGAACAAACGCATAAGAGAGTGACTGGAGACCTAAAATGCTGAGAGGACAAATAGGAAACATCTTTTTTTCTCGAGTATTCAAGGGCGAAGATCTCTTCGAAGCTATTAAGCAGAGGGTTCAGGAAAGCGGAATAAAAGCAGGAATTTTCATTCTAATTGGAAGCTTAGACAAGTCAGTTATAGGATACTACAAAGAAGGACGATATAGGTCTATAGAGTTGGATGGCCCATTAGAAATTGCGTCGTGCATGGGTAATATAGCAGTTAATGAGAAGAGCGAAAGAATAATTCATTGTCACATCGTTGTCTCAAACGAGAAAGGTGAAGCTTTTGGAGGGCACTTAATGAAAGGCTCCATTGTCGGCGCAACAGCAGAACTGGTGATAATTGAAGGAGCTGGAGTGAACTTGCAAAGAGCACTTGATGAAACAACAAAGTTGAGCTTGTGGAAGATAGGTTAGTGTGAGGTAAGCATACACACACGCTGGCGCACGCGTAAGGCCTAAGAGTGCGTTAAGGTTGATTCTTGCATAGTTGTAAGGCGTTTAAGATCCCGATTACTTTGTTTTCTATTTCAGTGAGGTCATGTTCATTTGGTCTTCCTTTGATGTTTCCAAGCCTTCCTGTAGTTGAGTTTTCCTCGTTGTTTTTGAATTCCCCGACGATGTGCCATTCTTCGGGAACCGTAAATCCCACGTGCTTCAGAAATGCTTTCATCCATTTAGTTGCTGGGATAGCCTCACTTAAGCCTGTGTGGGGACCAGAGTAGGTGCAGAAACAAATTGCGTACTTGCCTGGTCTTATTGGTACGGATGGAACGATAATGCTGGAGCTGAAGTAATGCTTTAGCATACGTTTAACGTAATTCATCATAGTCTTGGTTGGAAGCCATTGATGTACAGCTGAGCCGAGAAAGACAAGATCATACGCAAGCAAGTCAACGTTTGTTTTCTCATCGACTTTAATGAAGGCTACATCGTACTGCTTCTGTTTCAGCACCTCCGCTATTCGCTTTGCCACTTTTTCAGTATTTCCTGTAATAGAAGAATACAAAACCAAACTTTTTACCATATCACTTCCCCATAGTTCATCCTGTAAACTGTTTGATAAGCTTCATCAACATCTAAAAGTTTTTAGATTATTCAGCATAAGCTATTTCGCATACACTTCATAACGTTTTTGATGCCGCGAAGGTTTTTTCCAGAAAGTGAAAAGGTTTGCCTTATCGTTGGAAATGCAGAGTAAAGCTGAAAGAAGAAGACAAATAATAACTTCTTTCACAACAGTTTCTCCACCTTTACGCAGTTTGTTTAAAAAAGCCATATATTTTCGGGCGTGCGAAAGTTAGGTTAGGGCTTTTCTTAGACGTATTCCATGAGCATCACCGTAATACTTTTCCAGCGTCTCAATTCTTTTGTACCCAAATTTTTGGTAGAGACTTAACGCTGCAGTATTATTCTCACGCGCCTCCAAAAAACATGTTGCGACACCTCTTTCCTTGAATGTCTTTTCGACCCCTTGAAGAAGCCCTTGTCCAATTCCACCTCGACGATGCTCCGATAAAACATCGATTGTAAATATGTGTCCAACCGCAATTTTTCTATCCATGTATATTTTGCCAATGATAAAACCCACAATTTCGCCTTTCAATTTCGAAACCAAACATACAGAATCCGAATCAGCCAACAGATGTCCTATCTGCTGTCTTGTGAAGGCTTCTCTTCCAAAACACTTTACCTCAATTTCACACAGCCAATTTAGATGTTCAATTGAAGCTGTTTCTATAGTCACAAGCATTCTAGTAGCAGCTCTATTGAATCTATGGAGAAGTAGGATTTAGGGTTTCTTTGTTTCAGACGTGAATTGTTCAACGTTTACACCGGGGGTGGTCATACCCTTTATTCCAAGCCACTGTTGGATCACGAACCCTATGAAAAACCTAAACCACACAGTTAAAATTCTTACTAGAATAGTTGCAGTCCCACATACTGCTACAGGAATATCCGTCAAAAACACCATAAACAAGGCTGACATTGTTATTTCTGGCAGTCCAGCTTCGAAGGGCACACCCAATGGGATGGATTTTACGGCAACCACAATTGAGCATGTTACAACTATAATACTCCAGTGAATTGGATAGCCTAAGGATAAGAACACTAGATATGTCACTGTCAAACTGAGAATCCATGAAAGAATATAAAAGCACAGCGACGTTAGAAGGGTTTTTGGAGCATGCCCATATTCTTTCATCGAACTGTGAAATATGCTTGCAGCTTTAATTGCTTCTACTCTAACTTTGGAGAGTCGCCATTTTCCTCTGCTTATACGCTCCACAAACCCTATCACGCTTCTGATGATTTTCAGTGTCCACTTCTCTTTGACAGATAAAAGAATCAGCAATACTAGAAAAGCTGTTGTGACAACGACTAAGAATAATGCTAGGTTAAGAACAATTCCGCTTAACTGTTTTCCCATAAGCAAGACAATCATTCCCACAAGCAGGCTTGCAATGTTTATGCCCATACCCATAAGTCTATGAGCAACTAGGGAGGCAACGATTTTTCCACTTGCCTCACTCTGTTCCCTCGTAACCAAGTATATCCTTGAAATTTCTCCGCTTATCGATTCAGCTGGAATAATTATGTCCATGTAAATGCCATACCAAACATACAGAAAGGATTGCATAACAGAAAGTTTTACAGATAGAAAAGTAACCAGGGAACGCCACGAAATAGCGAACAAAAAAGTTTCAAATATAACAGCAACAACTGCCAAAAAATAGATGGAAAGGTCAATGCTTTTAGCAGTCGCAAATATTGTGGCAATGTCCACACCAAATATGTAAAGATAAATAAAAAAAGCCGCTAATCCCAATGCCGGCAACAGAATAGTTTTCCAAGTGATTCTGAATTTCCTTGAATCCATACTTGGCTACACCTAACAATGAAAGCAAAAGGTTTTGGAATTAGCTAATATACTTTACCCATTTCCACCGTAACACGCAATTCCAAAAATATGTATGAAGAAAGTTATAAGGAACATGTTGCAGATCAAGAAGATGGGTGTCGCCATGCTGAAGAGGGAAGAAGCCCTAGATTTGATTAAGGAAAACGTTGCGAAAAGGAATATTGTTTATCACATGATTGCCGTGGAGGCTGTTATGAGGAGTCTAGCGAGGTTTTTAGGTGAGGATGAAGACTTGTGGGGGCTAACTGGTTTGGTTCATGATATTGATTATGAGAAGATAGGAGATGCTTGGGAGAAGCATGGTGTTTTGGCTGAGGAGATTTTGAACGGTATGGTGTCGGAGGAGGTTATCAGAGCTATTAAAGCTCATAATTTTGAGCGCACTGATGTTGCTCCGGAGAGCAGGATGGAAAAGGGTTTAATTGCTTGCGATGCCATCTCAGGTTTGTTAGTTGCTTGTGCTTTGGTTATGCCTTCAAAGAAGATGGCAGAGGTAAAGACTAACACAATCAAGAAAAAATTCAAGGACAAAGACTTTGCCAGAGGAGTTGATAGAGAAAGAATTCTTTTCTGCGAGAAAATTGGAGTTCCCAAAGAAAAATTCTTTCAACTAGCCTTGGACGGACTCAAAAAATACGCAGCAAAAATAGGACTATAAAACCCATCAATATATTTTCCGCGGCAGACTGCCGAAAATAACCTGATTTACCGTTTTAGAAGTCATTGAAAGCGAGATATGATGCTTCCGCTATCGAATCAGCAACTCGAGAAACCTTAGAGTTCCAAACTTTTCTCGTGGGAAAATGTCAAGCACCAATCACTTTTACTTTTTCCACGCGAAGCGATGGAACCACCGCGTTCACAAACTTTCTGGTTTCTTTACTTATGCCAGAGATTCGTTTGAACCAGTTGAAAGCAATGCCTGAAACCATGCCGCCTTTTATCGGATGTTGTATCTCCCCGTTTTCAATAAAGAACGCACGGGAAAGTTGGGCGCTAATCATTCCAGAACCTGGTTGAGCGAATCCAGCCATAGATTCAACCAAGACACCTTTCACGGTTTCAGACACTAACTCCTCTTTCGTCTTGCTTCCCGGCTGGATTATTAAATTTGATGGGTGAACCTGCGGTTTAGTTCGGTAACCATTACCAATTATTGCACTAACCATATTAAATCCACCGATAAACCGTGACGCGTTCCCCGTGTTCCTTGTTCTCAAAGCATTTGCAGAAGTAGCATTGTGAAGAAAACCTTCAACTTTGCCCTTTTTTATCAGAATCGTGTTTTGAGAACAGCAGCCTTCATCGTCGAAACTTCTCGAAGAAAACCCTTTTTCAAGAACGGCATTGTCATCTACCGTAAAATTCTCAGAAGCCTCAATTTCCCCAAGTTTTTCAGCCCAAGCAGAACTCCCAGCAACTATGTTTTCCCCTTTCAAAGCATCAATCAGCACATTAAACAATTGGTATGAAACAGCTTCAGGCCCAAAAATCACCGTACCTTGAAAACTTCTTACGGGTTGCGGTTTGAAAAGCTCGACAACCATTTTTCCAACGTTTTTCCCGACACTTTCCGGTTCCAGATCCGCTGCACGGCTTAACATAGCATCGTAACAGCTTCCTGTCACCTCACCATTTTGTACGCCGCTTGCTCCAAGATAGATCATAGCTTTGGTTTCTTGTTCTTCAACATCCACGCCTAGCGTATTTACGATTCCTCGCATGCCAGACTCAAAAATGACACGCCCGTCTTTCGCTATAACCCGCTTGTCATAATCTTCCGCAGCATGTATCATTCTTCTTGCAGCATCGACCCCTTCTTCAACGCCTATTTCAGCAACCTGGGGATCAAACAAACCTTCTACTTTAGGCGGCTGACCTGTTTCTGGAAGAGCAAAGTTTGGCACTTCAGAACTTACTTGTGCAATGGCAAATGCCTTTTCTGCAGCCTCCAAGATAGCTTTCTCACTCAAAGCATTGGTGCAAGCAAACCCGACCTTATCCCTTGGGACAACAACTCGAAAGCCAACGCCAGAATCATCAACCCTGTTTTGAGTTATAATTTCAGAATTCCTAATTACAACCTCAGTTGTCCGGGTGTTTGTAAAAAATGCCTCAGCAGTCGTTATATTCTTTTTTTCAAGTGCCATAATGGCTTTATGAGTTGAATCAGTCAAACGATTCCAGTTTGTTTCTAAGCTCATATACTATCCTCCTATTCCTCCAACTATCATTTTGCAACGAATCGCTGGAACCACACGGCCTTGGATGGCAAACTGATATTTTCCACAGGCGCCTGGGCGAAGAACAGCTTCTCTGCCAACAGCGTTTATTGTTTTGAAAACTTCAATAGCGTTGCCAGCTACATTTGCACCACGCAGCTCTTCAGCTAATCTTCCATTTTTAATCCATCTAGCGGATTGAAAACCGAAAGTGAAATCAGCATTGGCATCTGATTGTCCGCCACAAGTTCCTTCAAGAAACAAACCTTCCTTAACATCCTCAATCATTTCTTCCAATGAGTAGTCGCCAGCTTCAATACCGATGTTGGTTTGTCTAATTAATGGCTCCACACTGTAGTCCCAAGCGTGAGCATTACCCGTTGGAGAGACGCCGGTACCCGCAGCGCTTGTTCTGTCATGCATGAACGACTTTAAAACTCCATTTTTGATGAGGTCTGTACGTTTGCATTCAACTCCTTCATCATCATATGCGAAATAGCCCAAACCATCTTGCACGTGACCATCATCGTAGACTGTGACGAGTTCGGAAGACACAAGCTCACCGACATGGTTGCCGAAGCCTCCGCCAGCCATAGCCAAATCCGCTTCTAACGGATGTCCAATTGCTTCATGAAGTAGAGTTGCACATAAAGTTGGATGTACGACCACAGGAAATCTTCCTGAAGGCGGTGCCTTCACATTTAGAAGCTTGACTGCTCTGTCTGCAACTGTTTTTCCTAAGGAGTATGGTGAAGTCTTGTCGAAAAGCTCCAGTCCACCAGTGTGCCCAAGGTTTTCTGAGGTATAACAGAATAAACTGTTGTTTTTGGCTATGACATCAACAAATAACAACACTCGCGTGATGCCTTGATGAATACGGGATCCCTCCGAACTCAAGAAGTACTTATTGTCTTCTATGCTGATGTAAGTCGCTTTAGCCTCCGCAACTTGCGACCCCGCCTCCTCTGCACCCTTACAAGTATCCAGAGGGATATCCGCGATGTCTTCAACGGAAAAAGTCCGAAGAGGTTTCTTAACCGGCACTGATACATCTACAATTACTTCTCCAGCAGGTTCAAACATCGTTTTTTGCCGTTTTAGCTCTGAAGAAGCTTTAGCTAATTTTAAAGCATTCTCCAACGCTTGTTCTATACTTTCAAAGTCAAGCATGTTAGTTGAGCTGAAACCCCAAGATTTGCCATCAATAAAAACTCTAGCGCCGACACCACTCAAGTAAATATTGGAGAAATCTTCAACGATACCGTTCTTTACAGTACAAGTCGTCATCACCCGTTCCTGACCACGCAACTGCACCAAATCAGCCTTGCTCACATTCTTCGTTTGTAGACATTTCTCTAAACTCTCAAACATCACCATCAACCACTTGGTCACAGTGTTAATAGATCATAAATTAAACGTAGAGATAAGTAAGTCTTACTCTTACGTTCTATCTTCAAACCTAAAGAAAATGGCGGACCCGAGGGGATTTGAACCCCCGCTCTCCGGCTCCGAAGGCCAGCGCCTTAATCCAGACTCGGCTACGGGCCCAAGAAAAGACTGGTATGAAAGTAAATAAAAAGTATTCTGAAAATCCTTAAAAATGCCTGAGGAATTTATAGTAATTAACGATGAGGGGCCGGTAGCTCAGCTTGGCTGGAGCGTTCGGCTGATAACCGAAAGGTCGAGAGTTCAAATCTCTCCCGGCCCACTAGTTCTGCAGTGTCACAAATTTGTAATGATAGAGCAAATATTCTGTGGAAGTTCCTTTCTACGCTGCAATATCTACTTTTCCTTCGTCTTAGGCTCTTTAACTGTGAAGAGTATTAACAGACTTACAGTGATCCCTAGGATCATGGCTAGGACGAATGGGTATGCAGGGGCTACTCCATAGAGGAAACCGCCCAGAGCCGATGCAGGAACTGTTGCCAGAATATTCAAAGTTACAATCGTTCCCATAACTCTACCTCTCTTCTCTTTAGGAATCAGATCAGCCAACAATGCGTTGTAAGCTGGCATTATTAAGCATCCGCCCATGGCGAACAGTAGATAAACAATTAACAGCAGAGAAAAACTCCTTGCAGACATGAAGAGCATAGTTGATGGTATGAAGAGAATGTAGGCAAAGAGTATGGACTTCTTCCGTCCAATCTTATCAACAATCTTGCCAAGCGGGAACCCTAAAACGAGTGTTACTGCAACTGAAGCAGTGTTTACGAGGCCCCATTCCATCCCGCCTATTCCGATCACATCAAACACGTAAAGAGCTGTAAATATTCGAAACATAGGTTCCTCAAAAGCGCTTACCAAGAACGCCACCGTCAGAAACCTAAGGGTCCTCGGCATCTCCCTCCAAGCTTCTGCTATTGCACCCAAAGAATTCTTGAAAGCATCAAACATCTCTCCAAGCCTGATCTCTTGAGGGTGCTCAAGGGTTTCTCGAAGAAAAAACAGCCTAACACACGCTGCAGCCAACATACAGAAGAACACCACTGCATAGACTATTCGCATACCTGGGACAATACCGTAAGTTTCCACCAAGAAACCCGCTATCGCAGGTGCAATTATTGTTGGTATATTGGGGATCACGTTAACCGCCGCGTATCCCATTCCACGCTTTTCTGAAGGAACAGAGTCCGCTAATATAGCATCTAAGGCAGGTTGGTATATCAAGCTAAGGTTGGAGATGACCATTCCGATAAGGACAAACCTCCAGTCCGGTGCGAATATGTAGAAGAGAAAGGAAAAAGCGATGCAAAAAGTCATTGTTACAATTATCTGTCTTCTGCCGAACTTGTCTGCAATGTAAGCTCCTGGAATCCTAATCAGCCCCAACACCATAGCTCCAACAGAGCCCATCAAACCAATAACCACCGGCGGTGCGCCTAACTCTCTAAAAAATGGGGACTCGAAAGGGAAAGTCATTGAGAACGTGAAAAAAACAAAGAGCCAACTAATAATAAGAGTAAGCAAATTTCCTTGCATGAAAGAGAACTCAGCCTTAATTCTGCCCCTAAGACTACTCAACAGTCTCAACCCACGCTCTCGCAATCCCCTACGGCTACTCAACACCAATATAAATTCGCTTCGCCCATGCGATAAACAGAGGCTGACGATCCCCTGTTTTTCTATTGAAAAAGGCGCGTACTGACCGTAAGTTTAATGTTGCTCTGCTACAACCTCAATATGGGTGAACGGATTGGGTATGGGAAAAAGCTCTAAGAAAAAGCCAATGACTAAGAAGGAAAGAAAAGAGAAAAAGAAAAAGCGCAAAGAGAAACGTTGAGACTACTCATATTTATCCCTGCGCGTGCAGGGAAAAATTATGTGAATATACGCATGAAAGCCGAGGATTGGAATTGAACCCCATAGAGCAAAGATATCTCCCGCACAACCCACTCTTTTTCTATCTTTTGTAGCTGTCTCAGAAAACCTCGACAAAAACCCGAGTCGTGTACGATTCTGTTATGAATGCCTTGGTCTAGTCATACTTTATTGTCCTTCTAGTTGTCAACCACTTTTGGATAAACATGAAGATCGCCATTTTTTCCAAGCCTTAACTGTCTCTCGCCTCTGAATGCCGATATTCTTGCATTCTCAACTTGAATAGTATCTCCTACAGATATAGAGTTTATTTGCTCGTTCCATAAGCACAACTTGATTTTTCCAGTTTCGTCCGAAATTAATGCGTTAGCCACGCTAGCACAGTTTCCAAACCTTGTAACAACAAATGTAGGTTTCGCAATTTCAACAACTTCAGCTTTCAAAGTAACATGTTTCATTCCAATTTGTAACTCTCTGATCTGTAGCAAGTGCGGACCTCTATCCTTTTTTATGAGACGCCTACGAAACATAACAGCTTTTCTCGCATCTTTGATTGGATTATCTCGCATCAACAGAAATTCTGTTGATATCGGGAATTGTGCCACAACTTTTGACCCTTCTGTTATCATGAAGATAGAACTTTCTTTTTGTTTGCATCGGCATTCGATTGATAGAACCCCGCATGCAGATCTGCGGTTTTTGCCAGCTGAAACCAACGCTTGGAAGAACGTGTCAGAGTCAACTTCATATTTTAAAGAAAGAAACGCGAGGTATTCATAAGGTGACACTTTATTTCGCATTATTATCCTACCTTTTTGTTAATACTACTTCCATCACAGAAACTACTTTTGACATGTTTTCTTTTATCTCCAGCAGTATTCCGCCCTTTCTGCGGACACCTAGCTTTTCTGCAGGTCAGTCTACTTCACAAACTTCACGGGGCGTCTTTTGAATCTCTTCTTGCAGGTTACGCTGCAAAAATAATAGGTCTCGCCATCGTAGGTGATCTTGAACTTAGCTGTCTTCTCATCCAGAACGGCGCCACAAACAGGATCTCTAGGCATTATTTTTAATCTCATGGAACAATGTGCATTCTACTTATTATTACTATTGATAAAAAAAAGAGAAAAAGATGTGTAAGATCAAAGATTTTAGCTAATAAGCTTAATATCTTCTCGGGGGTCTTCGTTTAGCATAACACTCTCGGCAGTATACAGGTCTGCTTCCGTCTGGTTTGAATGGAACTTCACATTCTTTACCGCAATCAGCGCATACAGTCTTATGCATTTCTCGGTTTTCTCTATATGACAATCGAATTACACCTCCATACAGTTAGTTAACGAAAAACTAGTATTCTCCTGGAATTCTAATTCTCCTGTGTCAAACCGTTGACATATTAATCTATTTAAACTTATCTATGTACATGAGCTCCTCTTCTACATCACTGTTCCATTCAGTCTCTACACAAGCGTTTAACCAAAACCTGCTTTCGCTCGCGCTTTAACCCAACGTGTCCATCTTCAAACACTAGCCATGAGCGCGCGCTGCAGTCGCGGTAATCGGAGTTGCTATTTTGTTTCTTATCTGATATCTGTACGCGCTAGAGAAAACCTCATTGAGCTGCAAGCGGCCTTACATAAATGGGGTGACAGATTTTCTAAGAATCTTGGCCATGTTCTTGGTTCTAATGCATGAAGATAAATAATGCAGGATAGCGTGCGGTATGACCTTGAAAAGCACGAAGGGTTCGTTAAAAAGTGCGGGGGGTTAGGTTCACATATACGTTTATAATCCACGTTTTTTGGCGCCGGGGACTATATCTAAAACTCGGTTTAAATCCTCGGTCTAGTCTTCGAAGGTCGTCATTCAGAACATTTTTGAGAAATCATCGTAGACTTTTTTTCTGTGTCCGATGAAAAATATGACCACCTGTTTTTTGTCTCTGTTAATTTCGTAAATGACGCGGTAATCGCCCACTCTTAGACTCCAGAAGTCAGAGTACCTCAAGGGCTTTCCAATTCTTTCCGGGCGATCTCCTAGTTCCCTCAGTCTCCTTATTATCCTTGACCTTATCGGTTTTTCAATTTTCTGTAGGGCCCTAGCGGCTTTTGGATGTAGAAGTATGGTAAAAGCCACTACAATTCCTCTAGAGGAATAAGAGCCTCAGGATGTTTCTTTGCTTCTTCGCTTCGGGTCATCAGCATCTTGAAGAATTCACGCGTTTTTTCCCGTTCCTCATAGAAGCTTATTATAGTCTTTATGGCGTCGCTTCGGTTCTTAAACCGTCCCTCCGCTACCCATCTGTCTATTTCCTCAAGCGTTTTTTGAGATAACCTGAGCTGAACCTGAGTCATCAAATCACCGTAAACAATACTGTTTACAAAACACTTAAACCTTTCCCCAATAGCAAACAGAGGGAAGACAATTAACGCCGGAACGGGTTAAAACTCCGTTTGAATCCTCGGCTTTTGCGTGGACCTCAGAAATCCAATTGTAAATTCATTTTGGAGTGCGGGGGGTGGGATTTGAACCCACGAACCCCTACGGGACAGGCTCCTGAAGCCTGCGCCTTTGACCATGCTCGGCGACCCCCGCCCAGTTACAGATTATGTGAAGAAAAGGTTTAAGAGTTACTGCATTCTTCAATAGAATGGGTGTATTTTAATGCCGACTCACGGTTCACTTTCAAAAGCTGGAAAAGTTAGGTCACAAACTCCCAAAATACAGCCAGTACAGAAGAAAAGACCATCACCTAGGTCCAGAAACAAACGAAACTATGAGAAAAGAATGATCTTGCAGAGAAAGCCTGGGCAAAACCCGCTTAGAGGAAGAAGACGCTAAAATTTTTATTCCATGATCATACATTAGCAAACATGTCAGAGACTACACTTGTTATTCTAAATGCTAATGTAGTAACCTTGAATCCGAAGCAGCCTAGAGCTGAAGCAATAGCCATCAGAAATGGAAAAATAATTGCTGTAGGTTCCAACAGAGAGATTAGAAAACATGTAGCCCAAAAAACAATGACGATAGACGCAAAAAACAAGACGGTTGTTCCTGGTTTTGTTGATTGTCACGTGCATATGACAGGTTTTGGACAATTTATGCAGGTCTTAAACTTGAGAGATGTGAAGTCTATAAAAAGAATGCAGCTGAAACTGCGGGAATACTCTGAGGGAAAACCTGAAAAAAGCTGGGTTCTAGGAGGAAGATGGGATCAAGACAAATTCTCTGAAAAACGTTACCCAACCTGCCGGGACTTGGATACTGCAGTTGCGGACAAACCGGTCTTCCTTGTTCGTGTCTGCGGACATTTAGCCGTCGCCAACACTAAGGCTTTGCAGCTGGCTGGTATAACAAAGGAAACATCGGTAGACGGTGGAAAAATAGATTTAGATGAAACTACAGGCAAGCCTAATGGAATATTGCGAGAAAATGCCTTGGAGCTAGTTTGGAAAGTCATTCCAAAACCTGACTCGAAGGAACTTGAAGAAGCTTGCATGTTAGCATGTAAAAAAGCCGTTGAAGTTGGACTTACAGGCGTACATTGGGTCATCGGCTCTGCCAAGGAAATACGCATCATACAGAAGCTCTACATGGAGAGAAAACTTCCATTAAGAGTTTATTTAGGCATCTCTGCAGATCTTCTAGATGAGTTAATCAATTTAGGGCTGCTTACAGGCTTTGGAAATAACATGATCAAGATAGGATTTGTTAAGGTTTTTGCTGATGGATCCCTAGGTGCACGCACAGCAGCCTTAAAAAAGCCTTACTCTGACAAGTCTGAAACAAGCGGCATAATGCTTTACAGCCAACGAAAACTGAATAAGCTTGTCTCAAAAGCTCACAGGGCTGGTTTGCAGTTGGCAGTACATGCAATAGGTGACCGCGCGATAGAGGCTGTTTTGAAAGCCTTTGAAAAAGTTCTGAAAACACATCCACAAGAGAATCATAGACATAGAATTGAACATTGCTCAGTCCTTAACCAAAGGCTAATTAAACGAATGAAGCGTTTGGGCTTAATAGCTTCTGTTCAACCCCATTTTGTTGCCTCTGATTTTTGGGTTGCCGACCGTGTTGGTGAAGACAGAGCACGCTGGGTTTACCCATTCAAGACTCTCATGGATGAGGGGCTGGTTGTTATTTCTGGTTCAGATTGCCCAGTAGAGCCCATCAATCCACTCTTTGGTGTTTGGGCTGCCGTGGCTAGAAGAAGCTTTGCAGAAGAAAGTCTCACGGTGGAGGAAGCCCTTAGAACCTACACTGTGAATGCAGCTTACGCTTCTTTTGACGAAAAAAATAAGGGAACAATAGAATCTGGAAAGTTTGCGGATTTAACGGTTTTGTCGGATGATCCGTTTAGCGTTCCACCTGACGAAATTAAAAGAGTCACGGTAGACATGACGATTGTTGATGGAAAAATCGTGTATAAACGTAGATTCTAGTTCAGCAACTCTGACTTGTTTTTAAGAGAAGGCTCAGCTTTTTCAGAAAAGTGCGCGTGCGAAAGCTATGCGTGCGATTCACACATTCTCTTGGAATTGAAGTGTGTGCCCTACTCTTAAATAACACAAAAGACATTAAGTTTAACATAGACAAAATAGAGGTAAGAAAATGAAAGCAAACAAATTTTTTGTTCTCGTTCTGTTAGCTTTAACATTATTGACTTTGCAAACTACACCTAAAGCTTCCTCAATTTCAAAACTTGAAGAAGTTAAACCATCAACAGCACTTTATGCAATAGACTTTGTAAATGAAACACTAGGATTTACATGTGGTTCCATAGGCATAATGCTGAAAACAGTTGACGGAGGAGAAAACTGGAACATTCTTGAATGGGCTGAAAGTGGAAACATGAGTGTTGAGTTATTCGACATATCTTTCGTTGATGAAAACAACGGTTGGATTGCAGGAGCATACATGCATCCTGGAAGAGGATTTGGTTTTATAATGCACACAAACGATAGCGGATTAACATGGGCATACCAGTACACAAGAGACTTATGGACAATAGAAAGCATTGACATGTACAACAGCACTTTTGGACAAGCAGCAGGAGGACAAAATATGGCAGGTTCTTATCCACAAGAAGCATTTTATAAAACTGTTGACGGTGAAAACTGGATTTTAGACTATGAATATGTATATCCAGGATGGAGAGTAAATGATATTCAAATATTTAATCCAGATGTTGATAATTGGTATTTGTGGGCATGTGCATTAGAAGGAAAAATATGGCATAAAATTTTTTGGACTGGTTATGAAAATATTTATGTCGGTCAATACATCCATTTTGAAGCTATTCATATGCTAAACATGACAGATGGATATGTAGTCGGAGCAAACGGAGGAGTTTACAGCATAGAGGGTAGACATGGAGGATTGCGTTTTGTAGAACTACATATGTTTACTGGTAAAACATTAAGCGATGTAAAATTTTACAACAAAACATTAGGATGGATTACAACATACACTGGTGAAATATACATAACAACCGATGCAGGCTTAACTTGGAACCTAGATTATCTTCTACCTGGAACTGAACCATGTCTCAGAGCATTAGATGTAACACATAACACACCTAAAGTTTGGGTTGTAGGAGGACAAACAGCAAAAGCTTTCGGAGGACGTGCAGAACTTGCAACAATAGTAAGTAAAAGTTCACCATGGGAAATACAACTATGTCCTAGCATGATTTTTGAAATACCTCTCAACGAAACAATATACAATGTTTACATGGAAGCAGATTCAACACTAACAAACTTTGTTTACAACATGACAGGAGACACATTCTATTTCAAAGTGTTCGGACCAGACACATGTACAGGACATTGTAACATAACTGTTCCAAAAGAATTAGTTGAAGGAAACATTCAAGTAGTAATTGATGGTTTAACCATTTTAGATGCAACCATTACAGATAATGCAACACATTATTTTGTCAGCATAACATATCATCACAGCATACATGACATCAACTTCGACATGAATTACTGGATGAAACCAGACTTAAACCATAATAACATAATAGACATTTATGATGTTGTTATGGTAACTGGAATATATGGTTCAAGGGAAGGAGACCCAAACTTCAATGCAACACGAGATTTGTATCCTGACGGAATCATAAACATTTACGATGTTGTAAAAGTAACAGGACGCTACGGAGAAACATTATGATGAACAAAATGCTTTCTCACTTCTTCTAGTTGTTTTGCTACCTACAATCGCAAGTTTTATCTCTGAACGTGAAAAAGTTTTATGTTCACGCTTTATCCGAATCCATAGTCTATACAGATTAACATGGGTTTTCTCTTCTGCATGCCTAGCTGTTGTTGCTAAAGGGATTACTGGATTAATATCTAGTGGAGGCAGCATGAGACTCATATCTGGAGGACGATATCAAGAAAATGAAGAGGTAATTATAAAGGCATACCGTCTAGGTGTGGAGAGAGTTTTAGCGGAATAGCAGACTTCAGCTGAGCGCGTGCTCACTTCCAATTAGAGTGTATACAACTACGAAGCCTCTAATGCTCTACTTTGCCACAGTGGCAATCTTTGCAACTATATTCACATTGATTAAACGTAAAACACGCAGAAGTTCAAAACAACTAGAACAAACACTTCAGCCTCTTCTATTACATTTCACAAAACGAAACTAGATATTGAAGCTACAAACATTCTATAGGCTTCATAGAAAGACGCATTCACAAGAAAAGAGAAAAAAAAGAGGGTTATGATTCTGGTATTTTCCAGATCATAACACGAACATATTGCCACACATCAGAATTATAGTTTCGAGTTACGTACAGACTTGTCGTGGTTAAATCATGCCAGTAAGCACCGTAGTGTAAAAGTCCTGAACCTGTTGTTTCTCCGCCATAGTTTATCTGATGTATGTAGGGTGATGCAGATGGATTATAGCCTACAATGTAAACGAGTACATTTGTGGTGCCTTGATTGTGTGGAAACTCTTCGCTGGTTCCTCTGCTGATAAACTCCCATCCACTGTCATAGTCTGGTTCTCCTAGTTTGTTTTCTTCAAGATCATCGCAGAGGCCCTGTAATAAACCAAGTTCAATGTATATTTGTGTCTGATTTGCTTCTAATCCATCATAGAGGGTTTGCAGCAAGTCAAGTTCGTTGAATATCTGTGTCTGATTTGCTTGTAAATCACCATAGAGGTTATGCAACTGCCAGTATAGACTGAATAATAATGTACGGTCGGATTCTAAGATGTCAATTCTGTCTAGAAGTTGTGTGAATGTGTTGTTCACGTTGTAAAGTAATGCTGTTTTGTTTAACGGTACTCCTGTAGAACCATATCTGCCTGTAACCATTACCACATCGTAAATGTTTATTATTCCGTCATCATTAAGGTCACACCATGGATTGTAAAGGCTTATCTCCACAGTACAATCATAGCGAGCGTGTGGAATAGGTGTACCCTGTTTGTTTGATAAATCCGTACTAGTGAGGTCTAGAGTTGTGTTGAAAACTTCCATTCGTGTATTCTCTGATACTCTAAAGGTTATTGCGAAGATATTGCCACTTCCGTTGAATTGTGGTGCTGGGTCCATGCATGCATATGCAACTGAGTATGTTCCTGCCACAGGATCAACAACGTTCGTGACGAACATGCCTGGTGTATATAGTATTCCGTCTGGATAGGTGTCTTTTGTAATGTATACTTGATGATTCAGATAAAGCAGGTATTCAGTGTCCCATGCAAGCTGGACATCGATCCCATAAAGGTTTGAAACGTTTTCTACCCGTGCTGTCACTGTGAATTCTAGACCAACATTAACGGTGAGGAATTCAGGTTCAAATCTTACAACAGGTGTTTCTGATGTAGTCTGTTCTCTCGTGCTTGATGTTGTATCCATAAAAATGAATGATGTAGCAAGAACTGCCACTAAAGCCATGTTTAACAAGATTGAATTCTTCATAACATTATCACCTCCCTTCTCCCTTTTTTCTAAACGACTAAACAATACATTGAACCATCAAATAAAACTTAGGAAGAAATGTTCTATAAGCAAATACACTGTGTTTTGTAGGGCTTTTTGTTGGTTGGGTAGGCATATTGGCTTCTAAAAGAAGCATCAAGCTTTTCCACTTATTCTGATTAGTTCTTTTGGTTGTGCTTTAAGTTTTTCTCCTTAGAGTTCCCTTTCTATTCTTGCCCTTAGATTCTTGAGTTTAATCATACGCTCTGGAGTCTGAAGAGGCGAATAAATAGGTGAAGTCTCAATTTCAGACATTATTTGAAACAGGTAATCTTTTGTCACTCTGCTAAACTTCATAACAAACCTAAGGTGTCCAATTACCCAATTTTCATGAATACGTTTTACACCTCTAACATATTGCTCAATGTCTCCTCTTGCTGTCCTCTTACCCCATTCTTTTCCGAAAACTGACACAAGTTTCACCACTTCCACTTTCAATTAAACAACATAAAAGTTTGCTCTATTTAAGTTTCTAATCCTTTCCCTTTTATCATATCTTCAATTGAAGGCAAAGATTCTCCCTTATTCACCATTTCAATTAGCTCGTTAACCCTATTCAAACGTCTCTGATACCTACTATAAGTAGTCCACAAAAACAAGGCAAGAACTGGGAAAGCCATAAACATACTCACAAAATATGTTGTTAAATCCATAGTTTTCTGAAGATTAAGTACAAGTAATGAAGTACAATATGCCACTATCAAACCGAAGACAAAAGCGACACGACCTCTAAACGTTGAGTGACAATAACTAGCGTAAACTTGAATCTTTAAAAGCTCAGTATCCCTATTCATTGTCTTCCCTTCACTATTCTAATTAGTTCTTTTTGGTTCAGCTATAACTTTTCCACATTTCTTACGTTTAGAAAATCTCAGAACACGAAGCATATTTAACTCAACACTAACACTATTTTCGTGACAATGGATTTGAATGAAAATGAAGGATTCAGTTTACGCTGATATGGAAGACTTAGAGAAACAGGTTGCCGCTTACTTGAGGGAATTAGATCTCTGGTGGATTTATGAGTTCCCTGTTTTTGTGTATGATGAAAAGTAATGTTTGCAAGAAATCAAACAGAATTAGATAAGGTATCTTTAGTTTTTCTGAAGAACATGAAGAATAGTGAACTAGCTATGAAGTAGGTAGCTGTTGTAAAGAGGAAAGGTGTGTAGAAATCGCTTCCCGTCATCATTCTACCTGAAATTGAAGCAGTTGCTGCGCGTGGAATGTTATCTGCCATAATCATTAGACCATTTGTGGTGGCGCGTTCCTTTTCTGTTACCAGTTCCATCTGCAATGTAGAATTTATTGGTCCCGCCATATTCATTAAGGCGCCGCGGGTCATGTAAGCTGTTGAAGCTAAAGTTAAGTTGGGTGCAAGAGTCATAAGCATAATGAAGGGCATAGAGAAATACTGGCATGCTACTATGCTCCTAACTTTACCTAATTTGCTTGACAGCA
>Ga0209986_10001669_pt1 | contig 21092 bp, 29 predicted proteins | sample BlataG_FD_183168 | JGI IMG/M metagenome (GOLD analysis project Ga0209986, IMG submission 183168) | Deep subsurface microbial communities from Black Sea to uncover new lineages of life (NeLLi) - Black_00105 metaG (SPAdes) (version 2) | ecosystem: Environmental > Aquatic > Marine > Oceanic >... | reverse complement strand
GCCGTACTTGCCGCCCAGGGTCTGGTGCTCGTAGTCCAGCACCAGGTCCACACCGTGGGTGGTGAAGTGTTCCACGATCAGCCGGCCCGACTCCGCGTCCACCACGAAGTCCCCGCTGCTGCTGGTTACCGGCCCGTCGGGCACCAGCGTCACCCAGTCGGCCTCGACCGGCCCCACCTCGTGCGTCGAGGCCACCAGCTCGAGTTGCCCCGCCTTCCGTCGCTTTCCAAACAGCATCGCCTAGCTCCCAATCTCACCACTGAGGCACGGAAACACGGAGTTCATTGCCATAGCCGCCTCTGTGCCTCAGCGCCTCCGTGGTTCAAGCCCCCTCCAAAGCCGCTTCGACGGCCTTTCGAAGGTCCGCATCCAGCCCGCTCAGATCGGGCGTCGTACTGCCCAGGCGCACTTCCTTGGCCCCGGCCTCGACCCCCTCCCGCTCCACGAATGCCCCGCCGTTTTCGACCTTGACCCTGTTTCGTTTGACCCACGCCTCCGACCGGGGCACCCGGTAGCACTTGCAGCCCCAGTCCCAGGGCGGCGTGTACTTGTCCCAGAAGGGGTCGTCCGCTCGGAAGACCTTGTCGGCGAAGGCCTCGTGCGACTCCCGGTGCCCCGGCGACTGCACCACTTTGTACTGGAAGTAGGGAAAGGCCCGCCGCATGTGCGGCTGAGCCAGAAACTCGTCCTGGGCCTCGGCCATGGTTCGCATGGCGTGGTGTTGGAACAGGAAGCGCAGCCGGTGGAAGGGCACCGTATCGATCCCGGCCGAGCGCAAGACGCGCAACATCTGCAAGCGCACGTCCCGGTAGGCCGTGCCGTTCTTGAGGGCCGTGGCGATGACGTTGCGGAGCCGCTGGATCACCCCCGCCTTGTGTACTTCGCCGAAGGTGAACGCCGCCCGCCGCTGGGCGGTGGTCAGGGCGGCGAACTCTTCCGGGGTCACCGCCGCCTTGCGGCCCAGCCGTTTGGCCACCTCGTCCAGCCCACGCGGCTGGAAGTCCTCTTTGATCAGCAGCTCGAGGGGCATACATTCTCAATTCTGAGTTCAGAGTTCAGAGTTATGAGTTTTTGACTCTGCACTCTTCATTCTGAACTCTCAACTCCCTGCTTTGGTGTCGCCGCCCTGCCCACCAGGGCCGCCTGCGTTCCCGCCGCCGCCAGCGACTCGACCAGCCCCCCGCCGGTCATGTCCTTTAACAGCCCGGCGTCGAGCTTCGTGAGCATCCGGTTCAGCAGCGCTTCGTCCTCGCCGTCCCCGGCCTCCTCGGGCAGGTCCTCGACCTTCTCGGCGATGGGGCCCAGCACTTCGTCGGCGTAGCTCGCCGCCGCCTTTTTGGCGTGCTCGGTCGCCATGATCCCGACTCGAACTCCCACTTCCCGAGGGCTCATTTCAGTTCCATCCACAGATTTCGCAGATTCGCGCAGAGCCGCGTTTTGCATCTGTGATAATCTGCGTCATCTGCGGACCCTCTGTGCCTCTGTGCCTCTGTGGTTCACGGCCCGAATCCTCCAAACCCCGGCATGGCCGGCGCCGGCTGTTCGATTCGTTCGATCACCTCGTCCCCTTCTTCCGGCGGGGTAAAGCCCAGCCGCTCGTAGACCTCCGCCCTCTTGACCGGAAGTCCGATCTGCTGGGTGGCAATCTGCAGCACTTGGCCCTCCAGCACCCGGTCCAGCGGCTCGTCGATGACTCGCTCGAAGTACGGCACCGGGGCCTGCGACCCGAACCGCCAGCGCACCATCGGGGCCAGCAGTTGCTGGCGCAGCGTGGCCGCCTCGGCCTTGCGGTCCGCCAGCATCAGGTCGCTGCGCACGTTGTCCTGCACCGCCGCCGCCGCGTAGGTGCCCGTCCCCCCGGTGGTGTCCGTGGTCAGGTGCTGCCCCAGAATCAGGATGGACAGCTTGCGATCGCACCAGTCGATCAGCTTCTCGTACGGTGCTACCCCACGCCCCGACGACTCGACCAGCTCCAGTTTCATGGCCTCGCTGAAGATCCCCACCGCGTCGGTGCCCAGCAGCCGCAGCATCTCCAGGGCCTCGGTCTTCTCCTCGGCCGTGGCGTTGGCCCCGTACGTGGCCACTCGCACCGGCATCCCGAAGACCTCGCAGAAGATGGCCCAGGCCTTCAGGTCGTAGCTCTTGATCAGGTAGAGCAGTGTAGCCGGCCGGATCAGCGGCCCCCGCGAGGGGTAGCCGCTCTTCGCTCGCGGCATGTGTACGATGAACTTGCCCCGCTCGGCCGCGAGCCCGTTGGTCGGTTCCTCCTGGGTCAGGATGCGGACGCCCTTGCCCTTGCGGTAGTCGGCCAGCAGGCGGGTCTCTTCGACCTCGGCCACGTCGATCAGCCGGCCGGTTCCGCCCCAGACCAGCTCGGCCACCGCCAGGCCGGAAATGGTCGCCTCGGCCAGGTGCTTCAGGGTGTCGTCGAAGTCTTCAATCTCACTCAGCACCTTGGCACAGTAGTCCGCCGCCCGGTCGGCCAGGAATCGCAGGGCCGTGTTGTCCGGGTCCACCCCGCTCTCCTCTTTTTCCGCCGCAGAGGTGATCTTCCAATCGAGCAGGGTCAGGGCCGCCTTACGGGTGGCGGCCACGCTGTGCAGGTGGGCGTCGCGGTCCTGTAGTTCGGCGCTCAGTTCGAGCAGGGCGGCCAGGTCGCCGCCGTCGGCCGACTTGAGCAGCAGGGCCGCCCTCGAGGGGGTCAGCCCGTCGGCGACGTACGACCGGTACGGGTCCTTATTGGGGTCGAACCGCACCACCCGCCCGATCGGCGGACGCGGCACCGGGCCGAGGGCTGAAGGCTGAAGGCTGAAGGCTGAGTGCTGCCTCGCTGCCTTCCTGGCTCGTAGTCTTACTGGCTTCTTCAGCGTTCTCAATTCTGAATTCTCAGTTCTCAATTCACCACAGTCCTCTCCCCGCAAAGGCAAGTCGTCCCGTGCTGGCCGCCTCGACCGGCCCGGGGGGGTCGCTTCCCGCCTCCAGGGCCAACGCCAGCGCCCAGAACTCGTCGGCGTGGCCGGCGTCGTCTCGCGGTGCGTCGAAGCGGATCAAGCCCGTGCCGGTCGTGGTCTTGCGCACCTTGTGCAACCCCTCGCGGACCTGCCGGCAGTCCGCCGGGATGCGCACTCGCCGGTCCTCGAACGACTCTTTAATGCCCACCGCCAAGGCCTGTTTGCTCTTGTTGGTGAAGGTGACGCCCTCGATGCGTGAGGCTCCGAACTCGCGCTGGGCGTACTCGAACAGCCCCAGTCCGATCCCGGTCTGGTCTACACAGCAGCGTCCCAGCTTCACCGACCGCAGCACCTCGGCCAGGATCTTCTGTTGGTCAGGCAGTGGCGTGTTCTCGACGGCGTGTACTTGCCGCGTCCACAGCACGTCGCCCACTGGCTCGAGCACCCAGATCATGGTCAGGTCGTGCTTGCGCCCCACATCCACGCCGACGAACGCCGGCCCGCCGGTATAGCCGGCGAGCGGCTCGCCCGGCTGTGGGCAGGCCTCGTCTTCACAGCGCTCGATGGTCGCGTACGCCAGCCAGACCTTGTCGCCCTGGGCGGGTGTGCACATGTACTCTTCGAGGTAGGCGTCGTCGTCGATCGAGGAGTCGCGGCAATCCTGCACGAAGGCCTCGCGGGTGAACGCGGTCCCCTTGACTCGGTTGATCAGTTCGACCAAGCCCTGGTTCACTGCGTCCTCGATAGTCATGCGGTGGAAGCTGAAGATCGGCGTCAGTCGCTGCTCCCGGGCAAAGCCCACCAGCTCTTCCCCTGGTACTTGTCCCCACGGCCTGCTGCCCGTTTCGCTGGGCGCCGTCGGATCGTAGCCCAGCGCCTGCAGCACGCGGTGGCACCGCTTGACCATCCGGCTGTACTCGCTGTCCTCGCCGTTATGGGTTGACAGAACGCGCAGCCAGCCGCCCCACCGGGTGCACGGCTCGGCGGCGGTGTACATCGCTCGCGGTTCGTCGTGGAAGCTATACTCGTCCAGGCACACGTCGCCGCCCTTGGAGCGGAACCGACGCGGGTTGCTGGTCATCGCGGTGATGCGTTTACCGTTGGGGCAGCGGATACAGTGTGCCGTGCCCACTCGCTTGGTGTCCGAGTCCTCGTACTGCTCTAGGAACAGGTCAACTATCTTGCCGAACAGGTCCCTGGCGAAGAATGCGCAGTACTCGATGAACTCGGCGGCGCTGGACTCGTCGGCGCTACTGAACCAGTAATCCTGTTCGCGTGGCTGCGTACCGAATCGGCGGCGCGTCGCGTCATACGCCTCGGCGTAGGTAGCCCCGATCCGCCGGGACTTCTCGAAGAGCTTGGCCGGCGACTCGTCCTTGAGCCACGTGACGATCCCGGGCAGGAACTTGGCCCGCTCGGTCCGGCCCGTCTTGGGCTGCGTCAGGATGGCGGGGACGCCGCTCATAGCTCTCCCATCATGGCCTTATCCACCATGGCGATAATGTCCTCGGGCTTCATCTCTCTGCCGGCCTGTGTTTGACGCTCGACTTCCTCTGCCACGACCTTGCGGGTCCGCTGCCACTCCTCATGCCGCTCCTCCCTCCGCCTGTTCTCATCTTCTCTGGTGGTGTAATCGAGGACCTCGCGAGCGCTTTTGACTCGTATGGCGTCCTGAGCACACGTGCTGGCCACCTGAATGAGCGTGCGCAACCCCAACCGTTTGCGAGCGTCTTTCTCCGCGTCCAAATCGATCTCGGCGATTTCACATGCCCGTCGCCCGAGTCGCGCAAACAAGTCCTGCAAGTTGTGATGCGGCCGATCCCGATAGCCCTGAGCGTATTCCTGGAACGTCCGCTTCCCGGCACCGAATCGTTCCTTAATGCGGTGCTCGCGCCACGTGGCACTATCATTCCCCTCCTTGACGATCTTGGCATGGATGACGCAGAGCTCATCCGACCCCAAGCGCTCGTCTTCCCACCACCGATATGTCCGCGTCGCCTCCACCATCAGGTCATCCACAGATTCCGCCGATTGGCGCAGAGCCAAGCCCAATCTGTGACATCTGCGTCATCTGCGGACCATTCATGTCTCAGATCCCCAGGGCCGGGTCGCGTTCCATCCGGTTGGCCACTTCGTTGCCCTTGCCGGTCAGGCTGTAGAGCCGCTGGCCCCAGGGCACGCCCCGCGTCGGACCGTGCACTTCCACGTAGCCCTTGTCCGGCGCCGCCAGGTAGGTCAGGTCCTTTTTGAGGTCCTCCTCGGTCGTGTCGGGGTACTGCTCGAGCAGCAGCTCGTAGATCGAGTCGCCCGTCAGGGGGCAGTGGCCGTAGGCTTCCAGTAGGATGCTCAGCACGCAGCGGCGCATCTGTTGGATCTGCTTGGCCCGCACTTCGTGTCCGTTCACCGCTTCGCTCCTTCGCGGATGGCCTCGACCACCTTATTGCCCAGCTCGTTCACCTGCCGTCCCACGCCGACCTCGCCGTCCAGCCGCCCGCGCATCTCGTGCACCAGGTCCTTGACCTCGCCCATGCGGTTCCATAACTGCTCGATCTTCCCGTTGGTCCGGGCGGCCTTGAGCACGAAGTCTCGCCGATCGACTTTGCGGGTCTCGACCGTTACCAGCCGCTCGTCGATCTTATCGATCCGCTGGTGGACGCCCGCTATGGACCGCCTCAAGTCCTCGTGCAGCGACCGCAGGTAGAAGACCATCAGGGTCAGCGGCACCGCCACGCTCGGGAACAGCACGGTGCCGACCTCCGCCACCCGAGTCCACTCAAATTGGGCTAGAATCATAAGCCGCCCTCTTTTTAACACTGAGGCACGGAGTCACGGAGTTATTCTCTGTGCCTCTGTGTCTCCGTGGTTACTCTCCGCCGCCTCTCGCAGTTCCGCCGCCCGTTCTGGCTGCAGCCCTTCGCAGGCGTCGGCCAGGTATTGCAGTCGCCGCCGCCAGCCGTCCGCCGTCCAACCGTCAGGCACTTCGCACAATGCCAGTCTCGCTGCCTCGCTGCCTGCTGCCTTCTCCATTCTTAATTCTCAATTCTCAACTCACGCCCACAGCAGCTTCTGCCCCGTCTCCCGTTCGCTGGCCGCCCGGCCCATCTCTCGCGCGGCCACGAACTCGAACTTCGCGTTCAGGCGCCGAGCATTCAGGTACTCGCCGTACTCGCCTTTCCAGCGGGCCAACCAGTAGCCGGGGTTACTCGTGCATATCGCACACACTTCTTTCCCCGCCTTGCGGAGCTTCGTGATTACGCGGCGCGCCTTGCGGCGTCGCGTTCGGACGTTGCCCTTTGGGGCAAGCCCCACCGCCTCGGCGATCTCCCGGGCGGTGATCGGCCGATCGTCGAAGTAGCGCTCCAGCAGGGCCAGCGTGTCCCGCCCTTCAACGCTGAGTTGTCCCGCTTCGCGGTTCATGCACTCACTTCCATCCGCAGATTTCGCCGATTCACGCCGATTCAATCTGTGCTAATCTGTGGCATCTGCGGACTCTCGCCTCTCTGCGGATCACTGTTTCACCACTGAGGCACGGAGTCACAGAATTGTTCTCTGTGCCTCTGTGTCTCCGTGGTTCATTCGCCGTCGCCCCCTGGCAGTCGCTCGTGCACGCTGAGCAGCACCCGGTCCGCCCTCGACTTGGCTCCGCTGTCTTCGTGGGCGATCCCCAGGATCAGGGCCACACCCACCCCCAGGATGGTCAGGATCACTTCGGCGCTGAGCCCCAGGCCGTACTCGGCCGCGTAGGCCGCCAGCACCGTGGCCAGGGCCACGCGCACCTTCCGGCTGGCCAGCGGTTTGAACGGTCGCTTCCAATTCATCCCACTACTCCTGTCCGCAGAGGCACCAGTGCCACGTGTGGTCGCAGAGCCAAGCCTAATCTGTGTGAATCTGCGTCATCTGCGGATCACTTCTTCTTTTTTGGTCTCCGCGCCCTCTGCGGTTTCAGCGCCTTCGCTAGCCGCTCGCTCGTCTTGTCTGCGATCAGGTCCATCAGCTTCGGCGTCAGGTTCACCACTTCGATGTCGCCGAGGTCCAGGTTGCCGCGACGCTTGAACACCCCTTCCAGGCCGAGTTGCCTGATCGTGGCTTGGTTGGCCCGCCGCGTGCCGATGATGGTGATGTCGCCGGTGCTCTTAGCCACGTCAGCCTCCGCCTTGAGGTGTACTCGGCTGGCTGGTCGGCACCGGCAGATACGTCTCGTCCTTCGACCAGGCTTCCAGCCATTCCCAGAACTCCGGCACCTGGGCCAACTCCGCGAGTTGCCCGAGCAACTGCATGTATTTCGCGGTGGCGTTGGCCTCGGTGCTCTGTGTGGCGTCGCCCTGGGCCGCGTTGGCGGCGCCCTGGGCGATCCCGCCCCACAGTCCGATCGGCACGTCGATGGCGATGGCCGGCTCGATGTGCTGTGTCGGGTAGGCCGTCACCGTCGGCGTCTGGGCCACACTCACCCCGGGCTGCACGGTTCCGGTCGGGGTCGCCGCCTGCTCGGCACCGGCGGCGATGCTCTGGGTCACCGTGATGGTGACCGCCCCGGTAGTCATGGAGTGTGTCGCGTTCGCCCCTTCCACCTGTCCCGGCTCTAGTGGGCCCATTGAGCCGTCTGGTGCGCACGTCAACAGCAGGTCTTCGGGCACTGGTGCGTCGTTGCTGATCGGAGCGTGCAGGTGCAGATGTTCGACCACCCCGAAGACCAGTTGTCGCGGCACCGGTTCCCGCACCGAGTTGCCGAACTGGTCCGTCACCTGTTGCAGGTCGGCCGGTGTCGTCGTCTGGGCATAGGTGTCAACCGGTGTGTCCGTGCTCTGGGCGCAGCCGGCGAGCATCACGCCGAGTGTCGCCAGCAGGGCTGCGATCCAGGTCAGGATCGCGTTCCAGATACTGGTTCCGTCCATCGTCTGACCTCCTTGTCAGGTGTGCCACCGGCCTCGTGCCGATGGTTCTCAGTTCTAACTTCTCAGTTCACAAAGCACTCATCCTTCATCCTTCATCCTTCTGCCTTCATCCTTCCCCCTTCCCGCAATCGCCGGCCGAAGCGGTGGGCGGGCCTCCCTGCCCCGGCAGCCCCACGCCGTCCCTGTCCGGCCCCACCGCCCCGGCCGAACCGCCTCTGTTTCATCCTTCATCCTTCATCCTTCATCCTTCCCCCCTCATCCTTGCGGCATAGAGGCGGGGCGCCCGGCCCTCGGTCCGGCGCGCGCCGGGCGCCCCTTCGGAGTGAGGAGAATGAAGCCTGTGGTCGCTGCTCTGGCCATCCTTGGCATCGTCTGCCGTCCTTGTCGGGCGTGGCGCCGGCCTCGTGGCGGCGCTTCTCAGTTCTCAATTCTCAATTCCCTTGGCTGCGCGCATTAAAAACGCACCGAATTCGGGAACCCGCAGCTCGGGCATCCGAATCCGGTGCGTGCTTGACTCAGCGTTTGGGCCCCGGCCTCTGGCTTTCAGCCTTCAGCCTTCACCCTTCAGCCTTGCCGGCACCCCCGGTGCCGAATTGGTTGTTTCCGACAGGGCGGTCTCGCTCGCCCTTCGGCCTTTTCTGGCCTCGATCCGCACCCCTACCGCGCCTCGCGCCCCCCTGTCAAGGATAAAGTGGAGGTTTTTCGGAGCCGCCCACCACGGAGCCACGGAGCCACGGAGCCGTCCTCAGTGCCTCGGTGCCTCCGTGGTTCAGCCTTTCTCCCGGTATTCGAGCTCGGCTAGGTACAACCGCCTGGCCATCACCCAAAGTGCTGGCCCCACGAAGCACCCCTTTCCTAGGCAGTAGAACCCAATCCCGTGCGCGATCGACTCCAGGATCGACTGCTTGCTCGCCGCCTCAATGCTCAGGAGGTATCCACCGGCAATCCAGCACAGTACCGTCCCCCCGATCGCCATCAGCACTATCGACCCCGGCGACAGAAAACGCTCGCCCACATCTTCCTGCAAGCCCTCCGTCTCGGCCACTTTGCGCCGCGCCGCTTCGATCACCTTCTTGTTCGCCAACTCCCTTGCTTCCCGCTCCGTCACCACTGCCGCCGCCGTCTCGATCATGCCCTTGCACTCCGGGCAGCCCACCTGCTCGCCGACCTGCGACATCGTGATCCAGGCCGTCCGCCCACACTTCGGGCACCGGATCGTCACCCGCTCGACCGCCTTTTGGGCCTCCTCGGCCTTCTGGACCTTGGCCGCCTGGCCGCCCTTTACCGCCTGTTGCAGCCGCTCCAGCTCGCTTTCTTGACCCACAGCGTCAACTCCTGACCCCCAGCCTCGTTGCCTCGGTGCCTTGATGCCTTGTTGCCTGGAATCCCCCCCCCATTACGGTGTTTTCCCTATTGAGTCCGCCCGCCGCCGGTGCATATTATCGTCGTCGGCCGGCGGTCGCCAGCGGTCGCCAGCGGCTTCAACTCTGAACTCGCTACTCTGAACTCGCCACTGCCGTCCGCCGGCCCTGACCATGGGGGAAGCGGCCATGATCCAGTTCCCGCTGCCGCTGTACGCCGAAGCCCACGTGGCCCGCGAGGTTGCCCATCGTACTATCGACCAGATGCCCGACGCCGCTCTGGTTGAATGGTATCGAGGGCTTCAAGAAAGCCCCTCAGAACCTTCAACAGGGCAGTCTCGTAACCTGTTGGCTTCCCCCGAGCCCGCCCCGACCGGGCCTTCTCCAGGTGTTCGACTTCGGCTCGCGCGACCGACGTAAGAGCCTCCTCCAGATTTCGTACGCGAGCCGCTAAGTCGCCGCCCTGCACTGGTGGCCCGTCTTGCGGGCTATACGCACCTCGGGCGACCCCCTCAGCCCATGCGCAGTAAGCCCGCCGCGTTTCTTCATCCGCCTGCAGGAACAGCAGCAGCGCGGCGGTCCCGATCACTCTCAACTGCCCCTTCCCGCCGTATTGCCCCGCCAACTCGTCAATGGCCGCGCTTACCTCCACGGGCAACCAGAACTGCTTGGGCTCAGATTCCATAACCCTAGTCTACCCCGCGCTTTGCGGGCCGGCACGGCCGTGGTCGCATGAAATATCCATGGATTACGCTTGACACATGGAATATCCATGCTAGACTTGCCTCCAATGAGCCAGACTACCCAGGTACTGATCCGGACCTCCTTGCTGAGGCAGCTTGAGCGCGCCCTGCCACATTCCCTCCGAGGCGGCCGCAAACACCGCACGCGCGTCGAACACGTGCTCGAGCACTACCTCCGCGACGAACAGGACCGGCGCACCCGAAAGGCAGGCTGATCATGGGCGGCCTCAACGTGAACGGCATCAAGGTGACCGCCTACGACCCCGAGGCCCACGAGGCCCGGTCGTTCACTGTTTACCCGGGCCCGGGTTTTCGTTTGGCCGACACCATCGCCTTGAAGCTCCATCGTTTCTTGTCGGCCCGCTACCGGACCACCCGGCTCAGTACCCGCCGGCACCGCCGGCGGCTTCGATAGCGTCTCGCGCCGGCCGGACGGTCCGGCCGGCAGGTTGTTTTCGAGGAGGCCCGCAGCGCCGGGCGAGGTCGTGCGAAACCGGGAGTGTCAGACCGTGGGATTAGTCGCGATCACTCTTGCGTCCGCGAACCGCACGTCCTCGCCCGGCCAGGGCACCGGAAAAGGTGTCAGGAACCGTTTGTGCGAAGCACCCTTCGGGCCTTTCAGGCAAAGGGTTCCTGACACCTTTTCTGCCCTCCCAAAGTATGCCGGCTTTGGAAGGCGAAACCAGTTATCCGCCGGCTGATCTTTAACCCCGTCGCACGGAGGCGACCCATGGAGCCGCTGATGGGCTCGGATCAGGAGGTCTTACGCAACCTGCTGCACGGTCTGAACGCCCCGCTGGAGAGGTGTGCCAAGATGGTGGCCCACGAGGCCGGGCTCTCCAGCAGCAACAGCCTGCACAACCTGGTCAACCAGGACGGCCGGGTCGTTCCCGCCCGCGTCTTGCGGGCCTGTATGCGGGTCGCCGCTCAGGTCCACTCCGGCAATCTGGGCGTGCTCGCCCAGGTCGCCTCCCAGATCGCCGCCCTGGTCGGGTTCGAGGGCGTGTTCCAGCTCGTGCTGCACAACCCCGAGCCCAACATCACCGCCGCCGGCCTCTGCCAGCATACCGCCGAAATGCTCGATAAGGTGGCCGAGCTGACCAAGGCCCTCGCCAAGATCCTGGCCGACGGCCAGATCAACTCCGACGACGGCGCCTACGTTGAGGAGTTCGGCGTCAACGTCGCCGTCCTGGTCAGCCTGCTCTTCAGCCTCAAGGTGGTTCTCAGGCAAGAGACCGCCCCCACCCTCGCCGGAGGCCAGCGATGAAGCCTGTTGCCTCGTTGCCTCGTTGCCTTGTTGCCTTGTCGCGGTTCGCCGGCGACGTCTTCTTCTTCGTCCCCTGGCTGGCCCTCCAGGCCTACCTGGCGGTCCGGCTCAGGCGAGCCCGTCCACGCGGTCCCAGAAAGGCAAGCGTCTGATGTCCCAGGTTCCCTTGTCGCAGTGGCTCGCCGCCCACCAGCAGTGCCCCAAGTGCCACCGCGCCTGCAACGTCGAGCACGTGGGGTTCGACGAGCTCGGCAATGTCGGCCCTCATGCGATCGCCTTGCTGTACTGCGAGGCTTGCGATCGTGGCTTCGAGGTTCTCTACCAGCGGGGCGACGGCCACTGGCGCCGCCAGTTCCACCTCGAGCACGGCCCTCATAACCCGAAGGAGTTCGAGAAATTCAAGGCCCGCCTGGCGGACGTCACCGTCATCGCGGCCTGAGAGGTTGTTTACCACGGAGACACGGAGGCGCAGAGGACTATGAAATCATCGCGTCGTTCACTCCGTGCCTCTGAGCCTCCGTGGTTCGCCTTGGCGTTCTCTGCGGTTCGAGTTCTTTTGTGATGTTAGCCGTCCGATCCCTGACCCCCGACCCCCGCACCCCGCCCGGTCGCTGGTGCACCATCGCCGAGTGCGCCCAGCGCACCGCCATGACCTCGCGGGCTTGGCGGGCCCGGGCCCGGGCCCTGGCCGACCAGGGCCTGGCCCGACTGGCCCCGGCCCCCTCGGGTAAGGGCAAGCGCGTCTGGCTGGTGCACCAGAGTGTAGACGCCCGGCTGACCAGTTGCCCCGACCTGGCCGCCCGCGACGGCCTGGCCGATTTGAGCGAGTTCCCCGCCGAGCACGTCGAGCGGGCTCAGCAGCGGGTGGCCCTGGTTCGCCGCTTTGAGGAGTTGCGCTTCTCGGCCGAGATGGCCGGCCGGACCGAGGTCGAGATATGCAGGCGCGTGGTGGCCGAGGCGGCTGAGGCCGGCTCCCCTCCCAGGGTCTCAGTCCGATCGCTGCAGCGCTGGCGGGCGTCGTACCGCAGCGCTGACCGCGAGGGCCAGGCCTCCGGCCTCCGCGCCCTGGTGCCGAAGTACACCGGCAACGCCGCCGCCCGGGTCGGCACCGCCGACGGCGGCCCGAGTCGCAGCCCCGAGGCGATCGAGTTCTTCTACTCGCTGTATCACACCGAGCGGCGTCTCGGCGTCGCCTTGTGTCACGAATGGACCATGACCCAGGCCGGGATCAAGGGCTGGAATTGGCCGCCCTCGGTGAACGCCACCCGTCAGTGGCTCAAGCGCTACGACGATCGGGCCCACACCCTGCTCTGCCGCTACGGCTACGAAAAGTGGGCCCACGAGTTCATGCCCTCGATCGAGCAGGACAACGACTCGGTCGCCCCGGGCCAGCTCTACGTGGGAGACAGTCACGACTGCAAGTTCTTCATCCAACATCGCGGCAAGGCCGTGCGCCCCTGTCTGATCGCCGTCCAGGACGTCGGCTCCCGTATGATCGTGGGCTGGACTCTGTGTCTGGAGAGCAACCAGGACCAGATCCTGCTGGCCCTGCGTCGGGCCTTCCTCGATTTTGGCGTCTGTGCCAGCCTCAAGATCGACAACGGCAAGGACTACTCCGCCCAGCTCTTCCACGGCCTGACCAAGGCGGCCGGCCGTCGGGTCTGCCGCCAGTTGCGCAAGCGGTTCGGCCGCAACTGGCGCAGCGTCGTCGGGCACGCCCGCGACCGGGTCTTTTGCGACCGCCCCGAGTGGAAGGGCCTGTTGCCCGAGCTCGGCGTCCGGGTCATCTTCGCCAACCCCTACGAGCCCCAGTCCAAGATGGTGGAGCGTTGGTTCCGTACGCTCACCGAGCGCTGCTGGCGGCTGTTGCCCGGTTTCTGCGACACCTCGCCCGAGTTGCGCACCGACGGGCTGGCTGAGCGGATCGGCGACGTCGCCAGTCTGTTGACTCTGGACCAGGCTCGCCAGCGTCTGGGGCTGTACCTCGCCGAGTACCACCAGCGGGCCCACGGCAGCCTGGCCGGTCTCAGCCCCCAGGCCAGGTGGGCCAGCACGCCCAAGATCGTGCGCGTGGCCACCGAGTCCGCCCTCGACCTGCTGCTGCAAGTCCGTGGTCTGCGTAAGGTTCGGGCCAACGGCGTCGAGGTCAAGTTCGGCGGGGCGGCGGTTCGTTTCGGTCAATACAACCCGGCCCTGGCTAAGTGGAAGGGCCGCGACGTCCTGGTGGCCTGCGATCCCCGGCAGCCCGACTCGGTGATCTGCCTGGACCCCGCCAGCCGCCGGCTGATCTGCCGGGCCCTGGCCAACCGCCGCATCGCCCCCGACGCCACCGGCGAGGATCTCCGCGAGGCCTCCCGCGACAAGCAGCGGGCCAAGAGGGTCGCCCGCCAGGCCCGGGCCAGTGCCGGCCAGGCCCTGCGTACCGTCGAGCAGATCGCCAGCGAGCGGGCCCGCCGCCAGGCCCTGGCCGCCACCGGCACTTATGACCGCCGCCCGGCCGACGACACCACTGTGTTGAGCCCGGTCCGAACCGGCTTCGAGGAGGCCTCGAAGCACGCTTCACGGATCGCCGTCGCCCAAGCCGCCAGCCCCTCTGGTCCGGATCTCGGCCTGACCGACTGGCTCGAGCCCGACGACGAGGACCGGATAGGCGCCACCGTGTCGCCGTCAACCGAGGACGACGGCGACTGGGACAGCAACTTCGACGAGTTCGAGACGGAGCTCGAGCCCGTGGACGACCAGGGAACCGGCCTGGAGGACTGGGACGATGACGACTGATCCCGCCCCCGACCGGCCTGTGTCACCCGCCGGCGAGCTTCTCTCCGAGCAGCAGGAGCGACAGCTCGTGGCAGCGGCACTGATACCGGCCAATGGGACCTTGACCGAGGAGCACCGTCAGAAGGTCCGCGACGCGGCTGACGCCCACCGCAAGGCTCACCACCTCAAGAACGCGGACATCGCCCGGGGCATCGGCGACGGCTCACCCGGCTTATGGGCCGGGGTGATCACCGGCAGCTACCACAGGGTCAGCGGCCCCAAACTCGACGATTTGTTACGCAAGCTGAACGACTGGATCGAGGAGGACGCCCGCCGGCGCCGCACCCGTCCAGGCCGGCCCTTTGTTTACACCTCGGTGGCCAACGCCATGGTGGACGCCGCCAAGCTCGCTGCCCAGCGCCGCTGGATGGTGATCGTTTACGGGCCCACCGGGTTCGGCAAGACTATGTGCGCCCACGTCATCACCGAGAAGCACATCGGGGCCATCTACCTGCGTCTGGGCAAGGGCTGCTGCACCTACGCCAAGATTCGCGACCGGCTGGCCGGTCTGTTGAAGCTCAACCGGCGCCACACCAAGGGGCGTCGGATTTCGGTGGACGAGGCCATCTTCGAGAAGTTGCGCGACAGCGGCCGACTGCTGGTCTTCGACGAGGCCCACCGTATTCGCGACGACGGCTTGGAATTCTTGCGTGACGTTCACGACGAGACCGGCTGTCCCATGCTGCTGGTGGCCACCAAGGACCTCTGGGAGCGCATCCAGCGAGACGACGAGGACCACGGCCAGATGCGGCGGCGCATCGGCCTGGCCATCGATCTGGTGCCCCTGGCCGACCGTTCCGGCAAGAGCGGCCGGAAACGGACCGATCCGCCCCGAATCTTTACTGCTGAGGAGATCCGCCGGATCTACGAGTCGCCCAAGGTGCGCCTGTCGGCTGACGCCGTCGAGTATCTGGTGGCGGTGGCCAACCTGGTCGGCTACGGCTCCCTGGGCCGTTGCGACCAGCTCGTCGATTGTGCGGTGGCCAAGGCCCGCAAGGTGACCAAGGTCGGGCCCGACGGCCGGGTGACTCTGACTGCCCGACCGCTGGCCGAGTGGGACGCCAAGACCATGCGCGACGGCATTATGTCGCAGGTGGTGGTCGAGCGGATGACTCACTGCTGCGTCGCCGCCGGCTAGGAGTGTTGGACCACGGAGACACGGAGTCGCAGAGAATGAAGCCCGTGTCGTGTTGTTTCCCTCCGTGCCTCAGCGCCTCCGTGGTTGGAGTTGCCGTTGTTTTTGTGGTTGTGGCTGACAGCCGATGGCTCGTGTGATCAAGATTGAGCAGTTCGCCAACGGCCGCATCCACGTGACCTACTACGGCGCGACCGCCGGCAACGGCCGGCCGCCGGTAGCCAGGTGCAGGTCGGCCCGTTCCGCCCGGGCGGCCGTAACGCGGTTCAAGCGGCAGTACGGCGAGCCGGCCCACGTCATCGGCGCCGACCGCCTCGATCCGAGCCGCGACCGTGAGGGAGCGGTCCACAGATGACGCAGATTACGCAGAAAAGTCCTCTACGGTTAAATCTGTGCGATCTGCGAAATCTGCGGACGCAGTTGTTGCTGGAGGCTGACTGCTGATGCCTAATCACTCGAAACCGAAACGACCCTGGACGGCGGCGGAAGTCGATCTGCTCCGCAGCCACTATCCCGCCGGCGGCGCTCGGGCCGTACGTCTGGCCTTCGACTTGGCGGGCCTGAAGCCGCGTCCCGCCCCCCAGGTCTACCACCAGGCTCACCGGCTCGGCCTGCGCCGCAACGGCGATGCCGCGGCGGGCCGCCAGCACCAGGTCTACCAGCAGTTGGCCGCCAGTGGCGGCAACGGCTCGGGCTCTGATTCTCGTTTGGCCGGCTGTGACCAGCGATCGCTGCTGCGGATTCTTCGCGGGTTGCAGATCGCCATGGCTGAGACCGTGGGCGACCTGGCCGGCCAGGTCAAGCGCTACGGCGACACCCTGGCCGAGCTCGAGCAGCGGCTAAACGTGAACCACGGAGACACAGGGGCCCCTCCGTGCCTCCGCGCCTCCGTGGTTAGGTGACCGCATGACTCGTACATCTGCGACCACAAATGGCACTGGTGCCTCTGCGGACAGCAACTCGTCGCTGCTCGACTCTTCGCCCCGCACCAGCACCAGCGCCCAGCGCCAGCGAATCATGGTTCTGGCCAGCCGTAAGGGGCTGGACCTGGCCGCCGCCCGCACCCTGGCCGGCGTCGATCGGCTGCACGATCTCTCCGCCCGGGGTGCCAGCGAGTTGATCGAGCGCTTGGGCGGCGGGGATCTCCCCAGCCCGCCCAACACCGCCCCCCGCCGCCGTCCGCCGCCGGCCGAGGGCGTGGTCCGCATGATCACCGGCGTACAGATCCAGACCATCAACCGCCTGGGCCTGGTCTACTTCGGCAACAAGACCCGGTTCCACGACTGGCTGATGAAGAACTACGGGGTGGACCGCCCCCGCGATCTCGAGTGTGCCGACTGGGCCGGCAAGATCATCGGGGTGCTGAAGACGATGATCCGAAGGAAGCAGGCAGCAAGGCAACAAGGCGCCGAGGCAGATGAGGCACCGGCTTCGAGCCGGTGAGCGTGTGATGGATCGATGTAAGTCGTGTGGCCGCGCACCGGTGCCCGGGTTTCCCCGATGCCACCGGTGCGCCCAGGACCTCGCAGAACTGCTCGGCGAAAAGGAACCCGAGCTCGCCCGCCTCCGCGAGCGATGTCGGGACCTTCAGGTGTTGCTGAACGACGTGTGCGCCGGCCGGGCATCGTACGAACCGCCCGGCCCGTGCTCCTGCAATGTCTGCCGTTATCACGCAGAAAAGGTCGCCGCCCTCGAGCTGGAGGCTGAACCGAGCCGCGACCGTGAGGGAGCGGGCAGCTAAGAACCATGCTCCACGCCACCCCGATTAGACGCTTCTGCGACCGCTGCGACCGGGTGGCCGCTCACGTGACGGTCCGTGGCCGTCTCGATCGTGGGCTGGTCAGGCTGGACCCCGCCGTCCCGGAGATCCTGGTCTGCACCGACTGTGCCGGCGGCAACGGCCGCCGGCGCCCAACTCCGAACTCTGAACTCGAAACTGTGAACTCGCAGCGCCGCCGCCGTCCCGGCGCCGACGGCTACTGTCCCAGTTGCGGCCACGCCTTGGCCCGCGACGGCTGGGCCACCGGCACCGGCGGGCGCACCGCCTGCTGCAAGCGACCGAAGGAGCTGACCGCCGCCGCTGCAACTTAGCCGGCACTATAGGAGAACGAGCGATGGCAGTTCAGACGTACACCGGAGAGCTGGTAGTCGAAGAGTGCTACAAGTGCGGCATGGCCTTCGGTATGCCCCCGTACTTTCATCGTCAACGCCGAGAGAAGGGCGGCGACTTTTGCTGCCCGCAAGGGCACGGCCAGCATTACATCACCACCGAGGTTCAGCGTCTCAAGAACGAGCTCGCCCGCGAGCAGCACCGCCGCGAGCAGGCCGAGACGGACGCCAGCCGCCAGCGCGGCTACGCCCAGGCCACGGAACGGCGGCTCCGCGCCACCCGGGGCGTTGTCACCCGCACTAAGAACAGGATTGCCCGGGGCGTCTGCCCCTGCTGTAACCGGTACTTCGCGGATCTCCATCGCCACATGGAGACCCAGCACCCGGACTACGCTGACTCGGGCGACCACGAGGCCTGACCGCCAAGACGCCAAGACGCCAAGACGCCAAGAACCGCAGAGGACGCAGATGACGCAGAGAAAGGCCCGAACTGAGAACTAAGAATTGAGCGGGCGACGCCCGCGTGGGACGCCGCCCGCTCAAAGAACCTCGTTGAATGGAGCCACGATTATGGCCAAGAAATCCAAAAAGGGCAAGCCCCCTAGTTGGAGCGGGCAACGGCAGGGTCCTCGCCGCCGCCTGGTCGGTGCCGAGCGCACCGAGGTCCGCCGCAAAGTCGCCGACGCACTGGGCCGGGGAGCCACCATCCAGTCCATCATGCTCAAACACGGCTTGGGTTTTTCTCTTTTCCAGGCCCTGTGCCAGGAGGCGGGCGTCTCCCCCCGACAAGTGCCGCCGGGCGGCGTGCGAAGCAAGAAACGCGCTGACCAGGCCAAACTCATCAAGGACGTCAAGGCCGGCGTGTCCCTTCCCACACTCTGCGAACGCTACCACCTGTCGGTCGGGAGCATAGTCGACCTCTGCAAAGCACACGGCGCACCGACGCCTGCCGAGATCGCCCGAACCGCGAAGGTGAAGGCAGACGCCAAAGTGGATCAACAGGTATCTGAGGCCCTACAGGCCGGCGAAGAACTCATCGACATCTGCCGCAAGTATAAGGTCACTGACGAGCGCGTCACCAGGGCCTGCCTGGACGCCGGCTTGCCCACTCCATGCGAGATAGCCAAGCGGCGGAAACTGGAGCACCGCTTCGAAATGATCGAGATGGTTCGTCGAGGAGCTAGCCTCGGGGACGTGGCGAACGCTTACGGCGTACAACCCTCCACCGTCTACCAGCGCTGCCGCCAGTATGGGATTCAGATTGCGCACGGGGTAGGACACTCGACCAACGACGGTCTCTGCCGCCACATGCGCATCCTGTTCCAATTACTCAACACAGACAAATCCGCGTCCAAGATCGGTGAGGAGGAGGACCTCAGCCGTGAGCGTGTACGTCAGATCGCCGACGCTGCTCGTGGCGCGGGTTTCGAACTTCCTCTCCGCACGGCAGCCCGCAAGGTTGAGTCAGCGCCTACCGCCAGGAAGCTCGCAACCGCAGCGACTGATCGCTGATCGTTTGCCCCCTTGGCGGTAGGCTTTGACGTTTTTCGGCACGGAGGCCGATCTGTGACGCAGGCAACCCGACAGCGCAAGCCTGACGCCTCTACCCCTTCTGCGAAATCTGCGCAATCTGCGGACCCGGCCTTGTTCGCCGTTACCGCCCACCTGGTCCCCCAGCACGCCAGCATCCAGGTGGTGCAGCTCGGCCGGCGGGTCAAGGGGCGGATCGAGATGGGCAAGCCGGTGCCGGTGCCCGTGCGACGTCGTCGAGCCCGCGTGGACTTCACCGCCGGCACCCACTGGCCCGAGGGTGTGGCTATGGCCTGCGTCCGCCTGGCCGCTCGCTGGCTCAGGGATATCGGCGGCCTGCGCCTGGTCAACCACCGCACGGTCTGCCACATCCCGCCGCTGCTCAAGGAGGGCTCCTACACGGAGGAGGAGTTACACTGGGCCGTCCACGCCTACGCCCGCCGGCCCTGGAACCTCAAGCACCACAGATGGAAGTCGCTGGCCCGCTTCTTCATGGACTGCGATTTGGTCGAGGCCTGCCTGCTCGAGTCCCTCCAGCACCGGCGCCTCGCCGAGGCCGATGCCCGCAAGCTCACCGCCCAGCGCGAAGCCGAGCTCGAGCAACTTGAGGCTCGGTTCATAGAGACCTCGCGCAGGGTCGCCGCCGAGCGCCACGTCCAACGCCAGGCCGAGCTTGAACGGGAGGCCAAACAGCGGGCCGACGAATGGGCCGACCGTGTGCACGCCGAGCGTCAGGCCTTCGAGCGGTTGCCTGAAGCGGTCCGCCGAGCCGCCTTCGAACGGGCTTCGGAGCTCTATCGAAGGCAGTATGGAGGCGACCTCGACACCGATGACAATCGCTTCTGTGCCCTGCTCTACACCTACGGCCAGGTCCTCTCCCGTCGCCGACGGCTCGTGGACCTTGTAGGAGCTCGACCATGAAAGCCATCAGCCTCTGCCAGCCTTGGGCCTGGGCCATCACTCACGGCCCCAAGCGTGTCGAGAACCGCACCCGGCCAACGCGCTATCGCGGCCCGCTGTTGATTCACGCCAGCAAGTCGCGGCGTTACTTCACCGACGACACGCTCCGCCTGCTCGAGGGCCTGGGCTTGCGCCTGCCCGACGTGGACGACTTCGTCTACGGTGCCATCGTCGCCTACACGCAGTTGCACATGTGCTGGCCGGCCGGAGAGGTGCGTCGGTACTTATCTCGCGGCGTCCGTCATTGGCGAATGCAGGAGCCGTTCATCGAGGGGCCGTATTGTCTGGTCTGCGGCGACGTGCGCATTCTCGCCAAGCCCGTTCCCTACCGGGGCCAGCGTGGCTTGTTCGACGTCCCCGACGAACTGATTACCCTGACCAACCGAGCCTGCCGAGTCTGCGGCTGCACCGACGAACGCGCCTGCCCGGACGGCTGCCACTGGGTCGAGCCGAACCTTTGCAGCGCCTGCGTAGCTGAAGGCACACCTTGGCCGATGCACCCCGGCCGCCTCCCGATCCTGGACCACGCGGTGCCGGCGGCGGGAGTACTACCGTGACCCCGACCCGCACCACTCTGCATCAGCCCGCACCACTCTGCATCAGCCCGCACCACTCTGCATCAGCCCGCACCACCTTGCACCACCCGCCTGGGGCCGTATCATTCTGATGAGGAGCTTATCATGAAGATGAAGCAGTCCGACCGAGGGTTCCGTTACGTCGAGCACCCGGCTTACACCGAAAACGCAGCGCCGGCGCGGCTGGTCGGCGAGTCGTCAGCCGTCGGTGATTACGATGATTCGCTGTCCCGCCCCGGCTCCTCGTTCCTGTTTTTCGGCCTTGACGCCGCCCGCCATCATCTGAACCGCGAGGAAGTCGCCGAACTGGTCCAGCTCCTCCAGCACTGGCTCGACCACGGCCAACTGCTGGAACCATGACCACCGCCGGAATCATCCGCCCGCCGTTATTCACAGCCCCGCTCGGGCGACGCCGACCCCCGAGCCACCCCGCCGCCGCCGCTCCCGCCACCAGCCCGGAACGGCCCGCGACCCCCGGCGCCGTTTCCTTTTCCCTTTCCTTTTTCCTTTTCCGGTGGTTTGGCGGACCCGGCCCAACTGCCGGCGGCGCAGCCACTTACGCGAAAAGGAAATTCCGCCAAACCGGTGCGCTTGGGCCCGATCGGCCCCTCCTATGCCAAACCTCCAATCCGCGCGGTTTTGCCCGTTTTTTTCTCTAAGCTCTTAATCTAGCCCCGGTTACCGCAATCCCCAATCCGCGCATCCTCTCCGCCAAACCCCGGCGCGCTTTAGAGAGGATCCGGGTAACGGCG
>Ga0209986_10001668_pt1 | contig 21101 bp, 16 predicted proteins | sample BlataG_FD_183168 | JGI IMG/M metagenome (GOLD analysis project Ga0209986, IMG submission 183168) | Deep subsurface microbial communities from Black Sea to uncover new lineages of life (NeLLi) - Black_00105 metaG (SPAdes) (version 2) | ecosystem: Environmental > Aquatic > Marine > Oceanic >... | reverse complement strand
ACCCCACCCACCCTCTCTCCCACCACATCTCATATGACTTATCTCAAAATCCTGCTCCAACCCCACTCCCACCACCCCCACTTCCATCTCCTTCACTCACACTCGACACAGGCGTCAACAACCCCCCATACCTCCCATCAACATCCCCCTCCACATCTCTCAAGAAACACCCATACGCAACCGCCTCCAGCACCAACCTCCTCTGTGTCCCCACACTAATAGTCACACTGCTCACACTACCATCACCCACTGCCTGCTGAACTCTCTGCATCAACTCGTCCATACTTGTAGCATCTTGACCCACTGCTTTTTGCATCTCTTGTTGGAGTTGTTTTACGTTGCCAAACAGGGCCTTGGTCTGGCGTTCTATCAGGGCACTGCCTTCTACTGTGACTAGTCTGGCCATTTCTTGTAGGACTGTTTGATCGAAGGTCTCTACATATTGTCTTAGAGCACTCTTGGGCTTTTGGGTCAATGAAGAAGAAGAAGATGAGGAGGGGGGGGAGGAGGAGGAGGAGGAGGAAGCAGTACCATTATTATCACCTTCCTTTGAATTGGAAGCAGTATCAGGATCACCACTGCGCTCCATATCATCAGCCATAGAAAACAGCTTCTCTAATCTATGTACTGCATCCTCTGGACTCTCTGGTAGCACCCCCAATGACTTGGCCAACTGAAACCTAGAGTCGACTTTTCTCAAAAAATAACCAAACATTGTACTGGCAGCATATACTTGAGCAGCTTGTAATTTACTCATCTTGATCAAAGTGTCGGGTAATGCCATAGCTGCAGGTCCCAAGACAGATAGGATGTGCTCCTTGACGAGTTGGATAGCTTCCATGGAATGGACGCCTTCGGTGAGGGCTTTGAGAGTGGTGGCGCTTTCTTGGATAGGCTCCACTCGGGGGAGGAGGTCTACACCGATGCGTTGGAATCTTTCTAAGATGCAAATGTATAAAAGATCTTCTACAGCTATCATTTGTTCTACACGGCGGACTTCTGCCATGCGTTTGTTGAGGGTGAGGTCCATGGAAGAGAGAGCGGCAACGGCACCGCCGCCATTTTGTTGTTCTTGTTGTTGTTGTTGGGCCTCCTTAGCTTCTTGGAGTATTTTGAATTGGGAGTCGACAGCATCTTCAAATAGATGGGGTTGCATTTGGAGGTAGTATGCCGCGAGTTCACCAACTGGGGAGCGTGGAGCGCTGGGGGCGAGGGCAAAGATAGGCTTGTCATCGTCGGGAGTGGAAGAAGCGGCTCGAATGCTCATTGTATGTCGTTGAAACCCTCTTCTTGACCCAATAAGTCTAGCATTGTATACTATAGTATGCACAGAAGGTTTAAACGTCAGAGACAGCTTTGTGCTGCTCATATAACGGGGTTGTGACATCCCTGTGAATCCCAAAGACATGCTGATGTATCCTTCAAAATGAGCACTCTGCAATCTTAGTAGACTTCAAACAGTATTTATAAGTCCCACACAAGTGTTTCACTATCTTAAACACCACAAAAACCAGTAGGTAATGTAAACGAGCCTTTCTCTTCTTCTAGAGGATACAAAGAGAAGGGAACCAACATTCACAGCGACCACCCGTCCCATCACTTTCTCCAGTTATATCATACATATGCAAGGGAATGACCTGACACGCTATTTACATCTCTATAATACATACCGTCTCTTTTATTTTCCAACCCATTCAGCTACATTATCTGCCACCATCGTATCCCAAACCGCCACATCACCCTGACTGCCTCCAGCTGCCACTGTAAATGGAGCATCCCCACAAAATGCTGCTGTAAATATAGACCCCACCTTTAAATCCTGAGAAGCCAACAATTTGGGCTTACACACACCACCTCCATCTCCTCCTTTCTTTCCTCCTCCTCCTCCTTCCAATCCCCATATTTTCACCATTTTATCGGTAGAGGCAGTAAGCATGAGATTAGGAGCACCAGGACAGAAAGCCAGAGCAGTAGCTGCCTTCTCATGAGCCCCTAATCTAAACAATGCATCCCCAGTAGGACCAGATCGTGCATCAAAACATAATACTTCTCCATTATCACAAGATACAGCAAATCTAGTGGGATTATGTGTATCCCAAGAGACACATTCCACATCAGAGGGAAGCTTCCATTTAGCTGGTTTGGCTGCGGCTCCTACTCTCATATCTACTAGGCAAGCCAAGCCATCAAAGCCTCCAGATAGTAGTACAGAAGCTTCAGAAGGGCACCAGGCTACTGCTTGGACCTTGTCCTTGTGGTGGGTCAGGGTGGAGGAACATGTGGCGGTGGAGATGTCCCAAATTTTGACTGTTTTATCTGCTGAGGCTGATGCTAGTACATTTCTAAATTCTTTATTCCAAGCTAAGCCAAGAACAGCGTCGCAATGGCTTCCTGGCTTTACTGGAACTTCAGGTACTGCTGCTACAGCTCCCTTTTTGCTCCCTTTTTTACCTCCTCCTCCCTTCTTCTTCTTGCCGACAGTACTAGTCTTTCTAGATGCTGCGATTTCCCTAGCAGCATCATAATCAGCTCCTCCTAGTGTGAGTACAGGTTCTACTGTATCCAGAACATCCAAATCCCATATTTCAATACCTGGCTCAAAGCTAGCTACTGCGGCAAAGTTGCCTTGGGCCCCGTCCTTGCCACAATTGAGCCATGTGGTGGACAGGGGGAAGGCGGGCAACATGATAGCGTGATGGACAAACACGTTGCCTGGGCCTCTATCATCTGGTTGTTCATAGACCCATACTTCTAGGTGAGATACATCGTCTTCGTTTCTGGCTGTGAGAATGAGGAGATCTGTGTCTTTAAGATGCAATTCGTCGTCTTCACTATCGCCATCGCTTTCGTCGTCTGAAGAGTCGTCCTTTTTCCCTTTCTTGGTCTTGTTCTTGGTGAGGTATGGATCTGCAGATGGGTCTTTATAATAGGCTAGACCTGGATTTCCCGCACCGAGGATGCGTTGGACAGTGTCGGAATCTTGTTCGTCTTCGCTGTCGTCGTCATACTTGTCCATCTCAAGCTCGGCCATGGCATCGACGATGCCATTGTCAGTGGTACGTTCAGTGACCTTTCCTTTGGCGCCTTTCAAGGCTTTTGCTACTTTTTCAGCATGTTGAATGTCTTCTTCCATGTCAGAGACGTCACTGTTTTCTTCAGAAGAGCTTGGTTCGCTGTCTGAATCATCGGATGCAATAGCGTTTTCAGCTTCATCTTTGAACGCTTTCAACTCTTCTTCGTCTATTTCAGCTTGTTCTGGTATGTGTTTTGCCACTCCTTTGGGTATCCATGATAGAGAGGACAACATTTTGCAGTTTCAAATCAATATATTTGCATGCAGAAGACGTATTTGATTACCAAATTGGCTTAATTGGGACTTGATTGGTAGATCATATCGTTTGAGAATCACATATATATCCATGCATTGCATAACTATCGGCGTTTTTGAAATAATGACAGACGCTGCCTCTTTCAGCCGGCCTCGTTGTCTCAGCTTCCATCCAAAGCTAAGCTTTATCAAGCCATCTACCAAGCCTCTATACCACCACTATCAATATACTCTTCGATGTTTTCAAGGGTAATTAACTCACTTATAAGAAGTTCAAAGGCAAATATGGAAGACATTATTGGAAAGGTGCAAAAACAGTCTAATGTGGTCATGACACTCACCATTGGCAGCAAACATCCTAGTCCTGGTGGTAAACCCATTACAGAAGGCATGCATATTGCCCCATCCAAGGTAAGTTGGCCCGTATTTATAAGGGTTTAACGCTATATCTACCCAATATTCACCCGGAATCCCTTATCCTCTCACACCACATCTTCTTTCCCAGACTGCCCTTCCACCCAACGTCACCATCTCCGGAGCTCAACCGGACTCTACCTACACTCTCATATGCAGCGATCCAGATGCTCCAGACCCAAACAATCCCACTGCCAGGGAATACCTCCATTGGATTGTCACCGACATCAAGGGTGGCAGCATGCACACCAGCAGAGAAGCAGTCCCATGGGTACCTGCCTCCCCCCCCATTGGCTTCCACAAATATATCTTCGCACTGTACCAAAACCAGCAGCCTGAGCGTGCATTTCATGTCAGCCCTGGTTTGTCCAAGAATAGAAAGAACTTTTCTCAGAAAAAATTTGCAGATGATAATCAGTTGGGTGCACCTATTGCTGCAACATACTTTTTAAGTAGCAAGGAAGAGGAGTGAAAAATTGATCAAGCAGGTAGGTAGAGGGTTTTTTAATCATCTTCAACACACATTGCTTACAGATTTTGTAAAGAAGAGGTAGCGTATCACATAAAAGTACATACTAGTATAATTAAATACAAGGATAAAGTCGCCCCCAACATTCTTTCTTTCATCTTGGTTTATCCCTATCAATCTCACTCATTATATTAGTCCACACCCTTTCAGCTGCCTTTTTAGCAGTTCCTGTCATAAACACGAAATTACTCTGCATATGTGTGAGTATCTTTCTAGACATTCTGTCAAATCTCTCTGCAAATTGCTCCCAGTTCAGTCCATTCATTGGGAGTTCAGGACCGGTGACGTAGGTCTTGCCTCTTCGTGGTGACTGTGATGGTGGAATGGTGGGGGGGGCTTCTGGAGCGGGTGACGGAGGGGTGTTTTGGGGAGGAGGAGGAATGCCACCAGTGGTCATGAGACCTGGGGTTCTTTGTGTGGCAGCTGCTGAGATGACTTCTAAGCCTTCGCAGTAGGGGAGTTGGACGGGGTCTCCGGGGGAGCGAGGGCGGCCAGAGGCGTGTCGAAGGAGGCGGGCTTCGTCATAGGCAGAATAACCTACACACATGTATTTGAAATTGCCTCCGGGAATGCTGTCGTTAGAAGGTAGATTTGCACCTTCGTCTGAGGGTTTTAGGCCCGTTTTAAAGCCTGCACAGTATGGACCTTTCATTTGCTCATTTCGCATCGCAAAATAGAGAGTTCCTATGCACGCTTTCGGCCGTTTTGCATCCTTTGTATACGTATGACTTGTAGAAGGATCCATTTCAATTTTGTTTAAAACAAATCATTGGATAAATTGGCCTCTCTTCTTCGTTTTATGGGAAATTTGGATGTTCCCGTTTTCATTTTTTCCGACAGATGAAGGATGAAAAGATAGAAAATCTGGAGATCAGCGTATCAGTAGCAGTAATGACATTAATAATCGATACACGCACATTAATTCAGCATAATATATATCATTGATACAAGCAAAGTAGTGTGCATTCGGAATGAATTCGTCAATCTTAGTCCTCAATGCTGGCTCTTCCTCTTTAAAATTCAAGCTCTTTCAGCGCCTCACAGATGACCTCTCTCTTAGGGTTTTAGCAACAGGTCTCTGTGAACGCATCGGAGATCCTTCTGCCTCAGAAATCACCCTCACAAATGATACTGATCGCCAGCATCTCTCCACTCCCCTCAACGATCACTTTGATGCCATGTTCTCCGCCCTAGACCTCCTCCACTCCAAATTCGGCCAATCCCTCACTTCCGACATCAAACTCATAGGTCACAGAGTTGCGCACGGTCTCCACATCAGCCAACCTTCCATCATCAACGACCAAATCCTATCCATCATCAAAGAAGGCTCTACCCTGGCGCCTCTCCACAACCCCGCCAATTTAAACGGCATCTTAGCAGCTCAGAAAGCCTTCCCCAATGCTCTCCATCATGTAGCAGTCTTTGACACTGCCTTCCATCAAACAATGCCACCTAGAGCCTACACTTATGCTATCCCCAAGGAACTAAGAATAGAGCGAATGGCGGTAAGACGATATGGCTTCCACGGCACCTCTCATCACTACCTTGCTCAACGAGCATCTTCTGTACTTGGTATACCAGTAGATCAAATAAACCTCATAAGTTGCCATCTAGGAGCTGGTGCTAGCGTCTGCTCTATTAAAAATGGCAAATCCGTGTTCACCTCTATGGGTCTGACACCTCTGGAAGGTCTGGTAATGAGCACCAGACCGGGGGACATTGACGCTGGCATTCTTCTGGCCTTGTTGAAACAGGGGATGTCTGTTGAAGAGTTGGAGACGATATTGAATAAGAAGAGTGGTCTGGCTGGAATGGCTGGTGTTCCTGGTGGAGATTTCAGAGCTGTCCTGGATAAAATTCAAAATAGGGGAAGAGACGGTTGTGGGGATGATGCCAAACTGGCTCTAGATGTGTTTGTATACAGACTGCAACGCTACATTGCTGCTTCATTATTAGATCTAGATGGTAAAGTGGATGCTATTGTATTCAGTGCTGGTATTGGGGAACATAGTCCTTTATTGAGGAAGCTGACATGTGATGGATTTAGGTGGGCAGGTGTGAAGGTTGATGATGAGAGGAACGAAGAATCATCATCAGGGAGTGGTGGGATGGTGGTGTCAGAGGATGGGTCTAGGGTGAAAGTGCTTGCAATTCCAGCCGATGAAGAGCTTGCTATTGCACAGCAGACATTACAAGTAGCTAGTCGGAGATTGTAAGGAGAAGAGGAGAGAGAGAGAGAGAGAGAGAGAGAGAGAGAGAGGGTTATGTCACGACTTCCTACAAGGGAGACTAACGTCGATGGGGTAGTCAGAAGATGCCCTTGAGTTGGAGGAATCTTGAAAATGGATCAAAATTACGATGATTAAATCACTTCTTTATAATCATTAGATGTGTTCAAGCGGCTTTTTGTCATTAGATGCTGCAATAATGACAATTGATCAAACCTTTTTTTATGGATTTTCCCATTTCCTCAAAAGTCCATCAATTGGCATTCTACAACGTTTAAATCAATCCGTTGTGCCTATTAGACACCCCTAGTACTCATCATAGCGACGACAATGGATGCACAAGAGGGCACAGAAGACCCTCCTCCGCCGCCATCCTCCTCCATACACCCCTCGCCGCTCACCTTTGCCGCTCAACACCAACACCCTGATATGGCTGACCTTGGTCACATGCCATTAGAATTCTGGCCAGCAGATCTCAATGATGTCTTAAATCTAGATTGGCTCAATCATTTAGATCCCACCTCTCCTTTAAAGGCACACCCTTCCCATCATCACCACAACCACCAAGGTCAACAACAACAACAACATGCAGCTCTGCCTCCACTCCAATTACACGGAGGACAAGTCCCTACAGATGCCTTGGCCAACTTCCAAATGCCATTAATACACCCGTCAGAAGTATTTGAATCAATTGGTGCCCTTGTCCCCACAATTGCGTCACAAGGAGATGATGGCGACAATGATGACAATGTGGCTCCACGAAGAGAAGGGAGCAATAAACCAAGAAGACGACGACGACGAGGAGACGACGAAGATGACAGTGAATTTATTTTCGAAGGAGGCGATGACGACGAAGATAACATAGATGGTGATTACTACGATAATAAATCGGATTTCCCCAAGGCTAGGTTACGCTGGACACCAGAACTCCACGATAGATTTGTTGCAGCAGTGCACCAGCTTGGAGGAGCAGATAGAGCCACCCCTAAAGGTATTCTGAACATGATGAAGGCAGAGGGTCTCACGATATTCCACGTGAAGAGTCATCTTCAAAAGTATAGAATTAACATCAAAGGAGATCAGGGTGCAGGAGGAGGAGGGAAGAAGGAGAAGGGGAAGCGGGGGAGGAAACCTGGGAGTGGTGGCAGATCCACTGGAGGAGGAGGTGGTGGTGGAGGTACACCTGGTAGTGGTGGTGATGCTACAAGTGGCATGCTTGGTGGAGCAGCTTCTGTAGTAGCAGGTGGGGGTAACATAAATGGCAAGGAAGATGTGCTGGGACCATCTGGTAGTAGTCAAGCTCTTAGTGTGACTGATATACCTGAAGAAGAGAGGAGGAAGAGGCTGGAGGATGCTCTGAAGATACAAATGGAGATGCAGAAGAAACTACATGATCAGTTGGAGACACAGAGGAGGCTTCAGCTGAGTCTGGAGGCTCATAATAAGTATATAACATCATTACTGCAGGCTGATAGTAGTGGATTGGGGAAGAAGAGGTCGTTTAGTTTAGAAGGTGATGGTGGTGGTGGTGATGATGGGGAGAAGGAAGGGAAGGGAGAAGGAAGGGAAGGAGGAGGAGAGCAGCAGCAGCAGGAATGACAAAAATGCCAGTTTTTATCAGGACTGTATGTATCAAAAGTATAGAACACAATCATCTATTATTCTCTAGCATGTTTTTCAACATTATTTATGCACCATACAACTCTTTAAAGAACTTCCAACTTGATTAGATTAGAACTGGACTGATTGCCGGGTCAATCAATTAGCGGGCATCACCTCTGGCATCGGGAGGTAGAAAAGCAGGGAAGTGTGCAGCATAAACCCGAGATATATACGACCATGTTGAGTGTATCGCACAGTTTCTTCAACCTTTCATTCTGTCTCCCCCACCTTTCGCCATAGATCACTCATCTGCTGTGGCAACAAATCGGAAAATGACGAATTGCTGCCAATAAATGAGAAGATGTTATCAAACCTGATAAGAAAAGTAGCCTTGAACGTTTCTAGTAACTCTTTGGTTGTGAAGAGAATGTTTTCAAGCACAGTCGACAAATTTCCCCAGAATCTTTACGTCGTCAATGAGGGTGCCCACTCCTCTGCGCCAATCCTCATTGGCCTCATGGATTACATGCTCAGGCATGTCCCTTCTGTTGGCTTTTTCCAGCCTATTGGCTGTAACATCACATACCAATCTAATTCAAATGGCTATCCAATTGTTCCCAAAAACGTCGCTATTATGGACCGCCACTTCAACCTCTGTAAACACAACCTTGCTGCTGCTGCTGCTGCTACCGCTGCTAATACTTTCAACCAACCACCACCGACGAAAGTTTTTCACACCACCACTTCCTCTTTTCCCCCCTCCCTTGGAAGAAGCTCAAGATCTTCAGCACCACCATCATCGTCATTATCAAATGAATTACCCACTCCTTGTTATGGCATATCAGAATCAGAAGCGCTTCGCTTGTTGTCAGTTGGGCGGGGAGAAGAGATGATTGAAACGATATTTTCTGCCTATACAGAATATAAAAAAAGCAAAGAGTTTGTGTTATTAGATGGATCCGGGTTGGCTTCAGTGGATGGTATGTTGGAAATACATGGGAAGTTAGCTGCTGAGTTGGATGCTCGTGTGTTGATCATAGCGGATTTCCCTCCGCCGCCTACATATGGCTTACATCGTACGTATAGCGGTACCAATGGTGGCGGTGGAAGAGGATTTCTACACGGAGATAGTTCTAGTAGCTTGACTGAAGGTGCATTAGAACAAGCAGCCAGTAGACCAGATGAAGAAGAAGATGAAATAGCAGAAAAACTATACCAAGCAGATGATTTAATCACAAAATGCCTCATTGCTAAGCAGGAACTGACTGCTGTTGGTGCTGAGGTGGCAGGTGTCATTTTCAACAGAATTCCCACTGCTCACCACGCTTCACTGACCGGCGAGATTACACAAAAATTGAGAGCTGCAGAGCTGCCTTTTGCCGGAGGATTTCCATATGACCGGAAGCTAGCATCTGTTAGATTGAATGAAATCAGCTCTGCTCTGGGCGCTGTAATGCTATATGGCGATGCTGAAGGCCTGGACAGCACTGTTGAAGGTGTATTAGTTTGTTCTCAGGACGTAGGGAGGTTTTTTGACAAGCTACAGTACTTGAACGACAAGAGACACAATGCCAGGTTGCCTCCGTTGCATCCATTGATTGTTACTAGCAGCGATAGACTTGATGTAGTGCTATCGCTGGCTGGGGCGCATGCCTGTGGAGCAGGTCCTCATATTGCTGGTCTGTTGTTGACCGATGCTCACAGTGCTGGTAGCGGTAGTCTCGCCACCACTGCTGCCACTACTACTACTACCACCACTACTGGCAGCCCATCTTCTCGCCTGGGGTCAGTTGCAACGGGGAAAGTTCTTCAAAAGCTATCTCATCAGCTATTCCCAGTTATGCAAGTCCCTTTTGGTCTTTTTGAAACCACACGTAGAGTAGCATCAGAACTGCATTCCCAAATACTGCCTGATTCTACCAGCAAGATGCAAAGAGCCGAGTTTCTATTTTCTCAATACATTGACTTGAGCCCTATACTTGCCATGCCAGCCAATGGTACTGGTAATGGTGAGCCCCGCCTGACTCCCCGGAAATTCACTCATCAAATCTATGAAATGTGCAGAGCCAACCCTCAACGTATAGTTCTACCTGAATCTCACGACAAAAGAATACTCACTGCTGCTGCTGAAGTTACCACCAGAGGGTTGGCTTCTGTCACTCTGCTGGGAGATCCAGCAACAGTGAAGGAGACAGCTTCCAAATGGCACATTGATATCAGTGGAATCGCTATAATTGACCCTCACACTGACCCTAGAGCTCATCAATATGCAGAAATATTTACAGAGGCTAGAAAAGGCAAAGGAATGACTGTTGAGAGGGCATTAGAGGAGTTGCAGACTGACCCCAATACATTTGGTACTTTGATGGTGAAAGCGGGGCATGCTGATGGTATGGTGAGTGGTGCATCGGGAACGACAGCGGCCACCATCAGGCCAGCATTACAAGTATTGAGATCTTCCCCCGATGCTCTTGCTTCCTCTGTCTTCTTCATGGCCCTGCCAGACAAGGTGTTGGCATACGCTGACTGTGCTGTGATGATCGACCCTACTGCTGAACAGCTGGCAACTATTGCTGCTGATACTGCAGACACAGCGGCTGCTTTTGGTATAGAACCCCGTGTGGCAATGCTGAGCTATAGTACGCTGGGCTCTGGGTCAGGGCCTGCTGTGGATAAGGTTATTAAAGCTACTGAAATTGTCAAAGCAGAAAGGCCAGATTTAGCCGTTGAAGGGCCCATCCAGTACGATGCAGCAGTCAATCCAGTGATAGGGGCTCAGAAAGTCAAAGGGAGGGTCAGTGCAGTGGCGGGCAAGGCCACTGTATGCATATTTCCCGACCTGAATACAGGGAATAATACATATAAAGCTGTGCAGCAAAGTACAGGGGCTGTTGCTATTGGTCCACTGTTGCAGGGACTGATGAAGCCAGTGAATGATTTGAGTAGGGGGTGTACTGTTGTAGATATTGTGAATACTGTGGCATGCACGAGTCTGCAAGCTGTTGGTGTGAAGAAGAAGATGAGGATGATTATTGAGGAGCAAGGAGCAGGGGGAAAAGAGAAAGTATAGAAAATGTATAGAGAATGAATTTAAGTAATTGAGGATGGTTAGTGTAATGTCACTGGCTTTATATAGATATATATTACAAGTACACTTACTCAGCTGGGGTATAGAGACCAGCTGAAATCAATACGTTTCTTCTTGCAGTTGCAAGACGGGCCTTCCTCCTAGCGGCGGTGTTCTTGTGCATTATGCCCTTGCTGACGGCCTTGTCAATGACTTGGTAAGCCTCGCTCAGGAGCTTTTGTACTGGGGAAAGATCGGACTCGGAGGCTGGCGGTGCGCTCTTAAAGCCCTCTAATGCCACCAATACCTTTTTCATTCTGGTGCGAATCTCCGACCTTCTGCCCTTGTTAGCCACACGAGCCTTCTCTGCGGTTCTCTGCCTCTTAAGGGAATTCTGCTTTGCCTGGATCGTCAATGTAGCTGCTGGGATGATTGCTACTCTTTGTGGAGCTGTAAATGTGAGAAAATGCGGGAATGTGGTGAGATAACGAAGTGATGGAGAGGATGGCAGGTATTGCATGGTGAAATTTATATGTCACATACCAACAATTGGTGTTCCCGCTATATTAGACCTAAAGCTAAGCCTTTGTTGAGGTCTAGTGGCCACATGCAACCTGGAAAATGAGTTGCATAAAGATGCTGCCATTGCTATTTTTTAATCCCAAATCGGTTTCAAGTTTGTAAATTCGCTTGTAAAATCGTAGTCGTCTAATGCAATGAGCATGATGCAAGACAGCAAGGCCATTTTCTATCCTTCCATCCCTCCGACGGCCGACTCTCACATCTCTCTCGTCCAGAGACGTGAGCGAAGAGAGCACCTCCCAATTGTCATCTTCTATCATCTACCTACCTACCTACCTACCTACCTACCTACCTACCTACCTACCTACCTACCTACCTACCTACCTACCTACCTACCTACCTACCTACCTACCTACCTACCTACCTACCTACCTATTCATACTTCCAAGTCTAAGCTTCATATTCAATGCTCTACATGGTATCAAAACGTAAAATAATTACAAAAACAATGAAAAATAATCAAATATGCTAGAAAAAGCAATAATAATAACAATAATAAACAATCCAGTTGACATCTTCCCCATTGCTGCTCTATTACTACTTGTAGTTGCTAAGTAAGGGTCACCTCCCCCTTCTCCTTCCCTACCACCACCATCAACGGTACCAGTTCTTAAAATACCAAAATCAGACAAGGCACAGACCACTCTTTCAAGATCATTATCTGCCCCAGGCAAATCTCCAAACCACTTGGCTTCAAATTTTAGCATCTCACTGTCATCTCCATCATCCATCATATCAACCAACCCAGCTGATAGAGCTGCGTAAAGATTGGGATCGCCGTCTTTTGACATAATTATACCAAGAGGAGAAACAAACTGAGATTCCATACCTGGTATGGGAATCAGACCGTCTATAAAACTGCTGGAATCATAGATCAATCCAATACATTCTCCACTTTCTACCTTCTCCCTAGCTTCTGATAGAGATTTTACATATACTAGCTTGGGGCTGGCAGCTCCTTGTACCTCCTCAGCTGCATAATACACCTCCTCTACACAAACTGGTCTGCCGCTAATACATTCCCAAGGTAGATTGCCTCCATTGGTAAACTCCTGAGCATTTGCTTCTGTTGTATAGATGACGGGGCCGGCTGAGTAGTAGTATGGACGGATGAAGGATGCAAGTTGGGATCTTTTTTTGCTAGCTGACACAGCAGCGACTACAAAGACATTGTCTTGCTTGCTTTGCTTGTCAAGAACATCAAAGCGAGTATCGTCATCTTCAAGGTCTTCCAGAAGAATGGGAGGGGCACAGTCAAGAGTGGTTGTGCATAGTTGGTTAATGATTGCAATCTCAAAGCCCTCCCAGTCAAGAGGCCAGGTGAAGTTAGAAGAAGAGACAACTTCTTTTGCATTAGTGGGCACTAGCCCCAAGGGCAGAACTGAAGGGACATAAATAGCAGGCGTAGCTTTTACCTTGCTGGGCAACAGCGCGGTAGGGGTGGCATTTAATGGCTTGACGATGCCCACTTCATTGTGAAAGGTAGAGATGCACCCCACTGTTTCAATCAAGTTCATGTTGGGTGGTAAATTGGAGGCATACTCTTTCTCCAGTTGTATTATCGTGGATTCAGGCCCATTCTGCATCACTCTGATCATGGCAGCTGATAGAGATTTCAGCAACTCAGGACTGGACGTCTTGCTCACTGCAATTCCAAGTGGACTGACGGCCTGGGGAACAAGGCCAGGTATAGGATTTAGTCCAATATCTGTATCACTAAAGCCAGTGTCATACAGCAACGCTACACAGTCTCCACTCTCTACTTTGGCGACGCCTTCATTGATGGTTTCAACAGTCACTGGAATGGCTGAATGCTCTGCTTGAATATTGTAATAAAAATTGGATAAGACACAGATTGGTGTACCGGCAAGTTTGTCCCAGCCACCGCTAGCCATGATCTCTTCTGCTGCAGTTGGAGTTGAGTAGAGAGTGGCGCCTGTGCTGTAGTAGTAAGGTTTGACAAAATCTACAATTTTCTCTCTCTCTGGAGTGACTGAGATGATTCCAATTGACGTGTTGGCTGGGCCGCCTGGTGTTACGACTTTGAATCTGTCATCTAATGTTTCTACAGTAATGAATGTACAACCTCCAAGCATGGGGCAAATGGTGTTCATCAGGCCAACCTCGATGCCTTGCCAGTTAGCCTGGTTCCGGTCGGTGACATTGGCGAGCGGGAGAGCAACTCCTGCCCAAAAGGCTACAGTGACGTTTGTTGCTTGAATTCGGATACTATGCGACAGAGTCAATAGTACAAATATATGGAAAAGGAGCTTCAAAGTAGACATTTCAAATATTTCTCCATGAAGTTTAATTATTTATCGAGAACTCTTATTCAGAGGTAAGAAAGAAAGGTCCAATCTTTCGATTGTTGTGACACTTAAGCATATGCCAACTAGTTAAATTTGTCGATTCTACTTCGTTATGGCCATCTTTATACAGCTTCTCGTCAGCTCCAAGTTGACAGCTTGCCACAAACCCTTGCCATATCACCGAGTCGAGGCTGCTCGTACTATGATACCTCTGTATACTCCCAATGCAATTCTAACACGAACAGTAGCAATTAAATAAAAGAACACCTTGCCTAGACATACAAAAAGAAAATACTTATCATGGAACATAGTAATAAAACTATACAACCTGCTGAGCCCTTCCCTCCACCACTTACCAACACGTCTCCTCCTTCTCCACTAGTGCTAGCGACAGTACTGCCATCAACACTGCTACCGCCAATACTAAAATTAGACAGCGCGTTCACCATCCTCCGCAGTTTTTCACTCCTCGGAAAATCCCCAAACCACGCCTCTTCATATTTTAGCATCTCACTGTCATCACCGTCATCCATCATGTCCACCAACCCAGCTGATAGAGCTGCATACAAGTTGGGATCCCCGCCTTTGGTCATAATTATACCAAAAGGAGAAATGTATTCCGGCTTCAATCCAGGTACTGGAACTAAATTGCCTAAAAAACTATTGGAATCATACAAAAAGCCTATACATTGCATGCCAGCTGCTGCATGGTTAATCCCTTCAAACACTGTCCTTACGTAGATCAACTGAGGGCTGTATCTGTTCTCAATCAACTGTCCTGCAAAGAAGTACAGTGTGGCACAGATGGGCTGGTCTCTAATTCCTTCCCATCCACCAGCATCAGCAATGGCCTGTGCATTGTCTGGTGTTGCATAGATAACTGCACCGCTTTCATAGTAGTAAGGTTTCACAAATTGAGCTTGTTCTGCTCTCAGGGGGTTCACAGCCACTGATGATATTGTAAATGGATTGCCACTGCCCCCGCCCTCTACAGCTGTAAACCTACTGTCGTCAGGTGCATCCAAGTCAGATAATATAATAGGAGGAGTACAGTCAAGAGTAGTAGTACATAATCTATTCACAACTGCTACTTCAAAGCCATCCCAGCTGACTGGCCATGTGAAATTCGTGGATTCAGCCAGCTCTTTTGCATTCGGGGGTATGGATGCCAAAGGAAGGATGCCCAGGCCAGATAGAGCTGGAGTAGCTTTTACTCTAGGGGGAACCAGTGCAGCAAGAGTGGTGTTGAGAGGACTAACGACCAACACGCCAGTGTCAAAGGTAGAAATGGCATCCACAGTGTTGGCCAAATCAACATTGACAGGCAAGACAGTGGCATATTGATGTTCCAATTGTATCATTGTTGATTCAGGGCCATTCTGCATCAATCTGATCATGGCAGCCGCTAATGATGCTCGTAACTCAGGACTGGCTGCCTTGCTTACTGCAATTCCAAGTGGACTGACGGCCTGAGATGGAAGGGTGGGAACAGGCAACAACCCCCCACCTAGAGCATATCCACTACCATGAATGAAGGCCAAACATTCACCTCTAATAACAGTATCTGTGCCCTCTACTGATGTTTCAACTATGACTGGTAATGCTGAGAATTGACTGACAAGAGTGCTTTGAAAGTAATAACCTTGCAGAATGCAAATTGGTTTTAGGTGAAGTCCGTCCCAGCCACCATTTGCGATGATCTCTCCTGATGCTTCTGGGGTTGAATAAAGGGTGGCTCCTGTACTATAGTAGTAAGGTTTGATGAAATCGACGATATCCTGCCTTTCTGGAGTGACAGATATTCCTATGGAGAAATTGGCTGGGCCACCTGGTTCTAAAACAGAGAGCCGCTCGTCGAGGGTGTCGACGGGGAGGAATGTGCAGCCACCGAGCATTGGGCAAATGTTGTTCAGTAGGTCGACGTGTATACCTCTCCATTTGGAAGGATCTTCATTGTTGATGTCTGCATATGGCAGCACGCTGCCTTTCCACAATGCTACAGTCAGTTCCTCGGCATTAATCACAAGTAATTGGGAGGCAAGGAGTGGAAACAGCGTGATAAACCAGGGAAACATTTGAAAAGGTGAATTATGAGCTGTATTCACTAAATTATCATTTGGGTTCTCCTCTAACATGCACCATTTATGCGTAAATTGCCATTTTGACTCTCTTCACTTGCCGCCAGGACAACTCCCTCATTTCATGAATAGGGTCATATTGTCCACCTTCACCCTCTCTTCACCAGGATGGGTTGGGGCACAGGGGTCATCCAATCCAATGCCTGGTTTGTGGTCAGGGGATGGATACCCTGTTCTTTTTCCTGTGCTCTTTCTGTTGCCAAAGTAAGTAACAGCTGACATGAGCTAACGATGGTTGCCATGAGAGGCGTCGCTCCACTCGTCAATTGGCTTGAAAGGTGCATGGATAAAGTGGAGGGCTGAAACCACAATGTGGCAAAGTTAAGAACGGTGTTCTCACATTAGATTTGTTCAATTTCAGTGCCTGAAGCAGCACACTTAGAACACCCACCTGCTCAATTTATGGAAAAATCTCCAACACATCTTTAGTTCCAAAGCTCATCTTCCATTTCCTCTACATCTACAAACTTCAAAATGATCTTCAATACTAGCATTTCACGAACACAGCGCACATTGTGCCTTCAAAGACTCTCGAAACCAACCCCCAAACCCATCTCCCACCGCTCATCTCGACACTCGTCCCTCGTCGTTCGAGCCCAAGACACTCAATGGGACCCAGAGGGCCTCTTCAAAACCAGTGCCCCCAAAACTGGCATCATTGACAGACGCATGATGCAGAAACGCATTGAAACAGACCAGGAATTCAAAAAACAAATGGAAGAATTCGCCACCAAGAAAAGAGAAGAGCTGGTTGCGAAGAGAGAGGCCCGACTCATCCCTACCGACAACAATGCCTTGATAGAATATTTCTTGGACACAGAAGCACCTGAAATGGAGTTTGAGGTAGCCAGATGCCGCACTCAGCTTGACACCGCCTTCTTCTCAAATCTCGACACCTCCATTGGCAGTCTTCGCTTTGCCGCCGTACCCAACGAAGACCGTCTGGCCGAGCTTGAAACACTGAGAGACTACCTTAAAGAAGCAGTAGAAGCAGTGGACAAGGCTGCACAGAGCGTATCTGCACCTGCTGATAGACTTAAGAAACTTTTGGAAAGTAAGGATAAGAAGGCAATGCTGTTGGAAATGGCGGGGGAGAATGAAATTGACCAAGGGTTGATTGGATTGTTGGAGCAGAATATTTCAGGTGCAGAGGCAGCTGGGCAGAAAGAAGCAGCTGAATTTATGGGAAAGATCCTCCTTGCATGCAGACGTTATGTTATTAGTTAGTTAGGTAATTAGTTGAGTGTATAATCTATAGATATGTATACATACAACATGTTGTTGTCGCTGATGATTTGTTTAACAAAAAAGAAGAAAAGGGTGTGTATGTAGGTATAGTTTTCCAACCTGCGTTGATGCCCTCATCCTATCTTCCTCTTCATCTTCTTCATCTTCTATCTATCTATATTTATTATCTTTAAAAAAGCTGCACCCTATTGATTCAAATCTGTATTCTCAGAACTACAAATCCCCACCATCATCCAACTGATCTTCATCCACTTGAGTCCCAGAAGCAGCAGCTTCCTTCATCTTCACCTCCAAATTGACCCCCGCCAGCCTGGCATACTTGTCACTCTCTGCCATCGCCTTGGCCACCTGCAGCTCTGTCATTTTCCCGATGCCCACCGCTGCCATCATATCATCAATCAGTGGTCCAAACTCCTTCATATCTACATATGTGTTTTGGTAAATCCAAGGATTTCCAGGCCAAGAGTTGCTAGGCAATGGCCAGGTAGGATCTCCGTGTAGTTTATACTCTAAATGCCATCTCTTGCTGAAGTCTATGCGTCTAAAGAACGCATGGTGCCTGTTAGGATTTACCCATTCAAAATACTTGGTCTCACTAGCCAGCACAATTTCTCTATAATTATATCCTCTCACAGTAGACCCATCTGCCAGTCTCCATCCATATGGGAACATCTGCAAGGAAGCAGCTCCTCTCTTTAAAAAGAGCCCGTTTGTCCAGCCAGCACCATGCATGCCCAGTAATACATCTGACGTGGACAGTGTCTCCATGACTGTCAAAAGTGGCTCTTCGAATGTGGTGACGCGAAGAGTCACATTGTACCTGGATAAAATGTACTTTAAGATTTCATGTTCGTTCAATACTGCTCTGCTGAATGTGTTTCTACACATGTAGGTGACCACGGGGCGGGGGGATTCTAGTCGGAATGCATTGGTGTTGGTAAGGGAGGTGGATTCAGCAAGACTTCTGATTAATTGGTTTTGTTGTTCTAATGCCTCATCTTCATCATCATCATCATCATCATCAACATCAACAACACTGCCACTGTTATTATTCAGCAGACGTCTATTGCTCTTGACAATGGCATGGTGCTGCAATGAAGAAGAGCCTCCATCTCTACTCTCACCACTACTATCATCGTCATCATCATCATCTACATTATTATTATTCATGATCATCTGCTCATCTTCATCTTTATCAAGATTAAGCTCTCCATGGTTGGCCTTGGCAGTTTTAGCATCATCACTATCAGCATCCCCAGTGAATGGCCTATTTTTTAAATCTTCATCTGGACCACCCATCAATAATATGCCACCACTATCCCCATCCTGGTTTCTCATTCCCTTGCCTGCCATTCCACCATCAGTACTCTCTTCTACCTGCTGTTCAGTCAGCAATGCAGCAATCGCCAGCAATGCAGTCTGATTCCTGGCCCCTGCCACATTCAACGAAGCATCCAATGCCTCAACTGAAGCTTCCATACGAGCTTCCTCCACCTGTCCCTCTCTCTTTATCTCTGCCTTGTTCCACAGTTGCTTCAACTCATCCAACTCAGAGTCCGCCAGTCCTCCCAAGTTACGAGGCATAATCTCTTCTGCTCTAAATGCCCTTTCAGGACCAATACCTCGACGAAGGCGCTCCATTCTAGGGATCCTGTACCCCTGCCACTCTGCCTTCCCTGGGCTTTTAATACGGTCTTGTTGGACATAGTTGCGCTGGGCGGTCATTACGAATTCTTTAAACACAGCCATGGCGTCCACGCGGGCTTGCATTGCATCTGCTGCAATAGGGTTGGCAGTCACATTCTGGGCTTGGTAGAAATTGAGGGTGTTGGTCTTGCCAAAGATGAGCTCTTTGTAGCAAGCTCCATCCAGCAGGCTGAAGTCTCTGACGTCCTTGGTCATTGCATCGTACATGTGCGCCCAGACATTCACGACTGAAGCAGCGGTATAAGGCAGAATAATTGGATCCGCATCTCTCTGATAGCTCACCACACCCGGTCTGCACCAGGCCTGATTCTTTATGTCGCATTTTCTTTCCAGCAGCACCCCTGTCTTGGCAGGACAATGGGAGGGGATGGTGACCGCCTTGGTGACTGGATCCACAATAGGGAGGCACCTTTCCCCACCCATTCCTTCCAGAACCTCTCTCATGTTGCCCTCGTCGTCAATCTGCACCAGAGGGAGGTAACCAAGCTCACGGAAAGTCTGGAAAGCACCCATTAGTCCCTCATTCCAAGTGTGCCAGATATTGTAAGAGTAACGGACTTGCAAGAAGTAGGTGGGTTTATCGACAAAGCCTCTGCATGGGGCTGGTTGGGAGGAGGAGACGTATTTAACTGGCATGTAGTACCACTTTTGATGGTGAACGTCTCCTTTAATGACCAGCATGGTGGGGGGGAGGGGGGAGGTGGTGTTGGCGCTGATAAAATCGACCCAGTGGTCAGGAGGGGGGTCGATGCCCGGTGGGAGGTGGACGTACAGAGCGTCTCTGGTCATTCTAACGTTTTGAAATCTATAGAAATGTTTGCTAAGGCTTCCTAGACCACCTGGAGTGGCATGCACTATGATGTTTGACTCTAAATTAGTCATTTGAGGTTGAGCAGCTGCCGTTGATAGTTTTACTTTAGCGAGCTCCAAGCTCTGCTGCACTAGTTTTTGGCTCTTGCCTTCAAACATGGCAGGAGTGAGCCATTCGTTTGTTTGAGATACCTCCTGAACATCAGAAGATCCCGGGACTTTGATTGTCGATGTGGAGGTAGCGGTGGTTTTAGAAGAGGCTATGAATGTGCTGGTGACGGTGGTCTGAGCAGTGAGTGAATGGTGGACGACAGCGTCGGCGTGCAAGGTGGGAGTCGGGAAAGTTGCGTAGGCTAATAGGAGTAAGGTTGGCCAGAAGAGATAGAAGGCCGTCCAAAGCATTCTACCAGAGTTATTTCGTGAGGAATGCTGTAGTTAAAAGAGGAGAAGCGAATTAGTTGGTGATCAAATTATCATAGTCAATGCCCTGGTGGGGCATTTCCACTTCCAAATCAACGTTATAAGTGTATTCTTACTTTGGGACCAAACATTGGACCTCTAGAACTTTTAGGAGCTTTGAAAGTTTCCATTTTTGTCGCTCCTAAATTTGAAACTCGCACCAAGTTATCGTCTGAATCAACATAAACCTGTACCCTCTTGTCTACAACAGAAATGTGTGGATATCTACCAACACGATCGATCGCTGAATGGGATAAATTATCGACACCACGTTAAAATTAAAAAGTGTGTTTTTCAAATGATGATTATAAAGTCCTAGTGCTTCAAATACAGCTCTGCATCTTTGATAAGTCCATCTATGGAAGATTAAAAGTTCTATCGAATAATAATCTACCGCGACCTAAATTTTTTTTGGAGCGGTTATAACAAGGACGAGGGAATCGATGATCACCGTGCTGCCAACTGTCAACAGCCCTCCACATCACTGCATTTCAAGCTGGCACCTTTTCTGCGGCTTTTCTGTGTTCTTCCAAAAACCTCTCTGCTACAGACATGTCATCTGGTGTAGTAACCTGCATGATAGAATGAGATGTAAGCAATATGTTTCATACTGTTTGATCTGATATAATAAGATGGATGGAATGAGGAGAGGCAAAGAGGAGAGCAATGTGCTGCCCCCC
>Ga0209986_10001667_pt1 | contig 21107 bp, 20 predicted proteins | sample BlataG_FD_183168 | JGI IMG/M metagenome (GOLD analysis project Ga0209986, IMG submission 183168) | Deep subsurface microbial communities from Black Sea to uncover new lineages of life (NeLLi) - Black_00105 metaG (SPAdes) (version 2) | ecosystem: Environmental > Aquatic > Marine > Oceanic >... | reverse complement strand
GGTGAAGGTTGTCTTCTTGGCGGTGAAGGTTGTCTTCTTGGCGGTGAAGGTTGTCTTCTTGGGGAAGGAGTTGATGTGATAGGTGGAACATAGGAACTTACAGATCCTTGAACATTACTAAGCGCTGGCGTTTCTGAAGGAATAAAAGTCGTGGGAGAAGCTGGAGAAATATAAGTTGGACGAGGGGATCGATCGCTTAATCTTGAAGGTGTTCTTTGAGTTCTTGGTGAACGATCTCCTGGAACAGCTTCTCTTGGAGAAGCTGGTCTCATCATAGGTGATGGTATAATAATAGGCGTAATACTCTTACGATCCACCTGAGAACCATTTACAATCACTGGTGTTCCATCTCGAGGACTTAAAGGTCTTGGTCTTCTAGACCTAGGACTCGTCGCCATCCCGTTACTTCTTGCTGAAACATTTCTTCCTGGTCTTTTACTCTTTCGTAACGTGGAATATCTTGTGTCAGCAGGTATAGTATCAAGAACTGGTGGAACAAGCCTATCTTGATCTTCATTCGTTGATGACTCCATAGATTTAATTACGTTTTTAGAAGTTTTAAGTTGAGGAAAATTCTCTCAAAGTCTTTTTGCAGAGAATTTTATTTAAGACAATTGAGAAATGCATTTCTAAGATAAAATTACAAAAAAAATAAGATTACAGAAAATTTTTTTTTTCTTTTATGAAAAATGGCTGATCGATCGGTTTATACAATTTCTTCTGGAATGAAAAATAGAATAGAAAATTCAAAGAATTTTTATCCTGGTAATAAAATGGACAAGCAAGGTTGCGAAGTTAGTCGCGTTCGAGTGTGCAAGCCGCTTACAGAATGTCATGAAGTTGTTACTACAAAACATGTAGAGAAGGTTCCTTGTGAACCTTGTGATCCTTGCGAAATGCATCACGATCATCACGATCATCACCACCACGGTTATTCTTCCATCGGGTGGGCCGTGCTGTGGTTTATTATCATTGCAGTGATCGTGTGGCTTATTATCTTCTCTCTCAAGCCTGCCTGGGCTCTGAATGAGGATGGAGATGTTGATACCGGAAAGGTTCTATTGGCTTCTATTGTGATTGCTCTGATCATCGTCATTATCATCTGGATCATCTATGCTGCCTGCCGTGGTGGATTCCGCTAAACAATTCTCATCTTAAAAGTTTGAGATTTCTGATTATCTATAAGTTAACTTATAGATATTATTTAGGATTCATCCTTACGTTTCTGCTGAATATATTCCTTCCATTTATCCTTCGTTTCTTTGATAATCTCACACTCCTTCAACATTTGTTGCCGGATGTCTTCGCGTTTTAAAGTATCGCGAACCTCTTGAGATAGATCTGTATGTTTGAAGATATTAAGAGACAAAATGATGGGGAAGGCGTAAATTTTAAAATGGTTATAATCAAACGGCTTTTCTTTCTTATCCAAATTATTAACACGATATTCTAAAGCTTCAAACGTTGTCAAATTATCTTTATTTCGAACGGTTTTGAGTTTTCCTTCATCGTCTAAAGCATTAATATAACATGTTGGATAGTCTTTATTACCAAAACTATCGCTCATAGCCTTATTAGGACGCAACATTGTTTTATCTGCTTCATCCTGAAGATCATTCACATAAATTGAGATATACCATAGTAATTGGAAGCTGTTACGAAGACCATACCCACGTTGAATGCATGGCAGTTGTTCCAATAATTTGGGGGAGGATGTATCTTTTGGTACAAGGTTACCTAAGTCTATATCGATCAAGAATTTACGAATAGCATCCGCAACAACAACTGGTGTATAAGCACCCGAAAAATCTGAAGGTTTCGTTTTACGTTTTCTTTTGCCTGCTTGTTTAAATTTCTTCGGTAAAGTCTTACGTATTTCAGTTATTAGCTCAGCACGTTTTTGTTTCAGCTGTTTCTTAGATATATCTACGCGATCACCATCTTCTAATTCTAACTGAAGTACAGATCCCGGAGGCATATTTTTAGGTAAAATTTCATATAAATTTAACAATCCATCTACACGGTCTGCGAGAGTTTGTGAATAATCCTCATATTCTTGGTACTTGGACATTTTTCTTTTTCTTGCAGCTATTTAGATTATTTTCTATCAAATTCAAATGTCTCTCTGATCAAATATCTTAAATACATTTCGTGGATTTTAAAACAATGACATCTGTAGCAAAGTTGGAACTTAACTCGATTACGGATTTTCAGAAAGAAATCCATGAGTCCAAGATGATTAAAAATAGTGAGGGTGAAGACGTACTAGAGGAAATATCTTCCATTTTTTACCGCGAATTTCAGAAATCTACTTGGTATACACGTATTCATACTAAAATGCCGTGTACAGTAATGGACGACGATACATATGTTTTTAGAGCAAATACAACCTTTCATTACTTAATGTATTCCTACATCGCACAACAATATCCATATGTGAGTGTGAAACCAGAATTTAGAGGTCAATATAAGATTTGTTGGCCTCACAATCTTGCGATTAATACTATTAATTATGGCAGATTCGAGGTAGATGACACGCCTTACAATTCCTTGGACAACGTGTGGTTGGATAAGTATTTTGAACATTTCATGAAACCAGGATTTAGAGAGCATCATAACATGTGTGTAGGAAACGTTCCTCTTTTGGAAGAATGGAGTGATGTACTTCGTCCTTATAAAACATCGCTTCACCAACCGTGGTTCTATTCCCAAGATCCTGGATTGGCTTTTCCTCTGTATTTCTGCAGCAAAGATACTAGCGTATCCCATGTATATGAGATGAAAACCTTTGTCTCTGATTTACTTCGGATGGTACGTTGTGTGGAAAAGAATGGTGAAAAGGTATGGGTAGAAATGAAGGACGTAGATTTCTCTGTTTTAGATGGAGTTACTGAGAGAACAGCTCTTAAAAAGCCAGAAATGTGGGCAGCTTACGCTTATGTTACCAAGAATGAGATTGAGTGGAATACCAAATGTAATGACTCACAGCAAAAAGTGTTTTATATCAACGACGTTGTTGCCTGCGATCAAACCAATACGGAAACATATGGTAAATCTGTAGAGGTAGACTTGTTTTGTGAAACACCATGCAAGTCTATATTTTGGGCAGCTGAAAATATGGATGCAAGGAAAAAGCGAAATTTTTCGAATTACACCACAGATTCCACAGATATTTATCGGGGTTGGAACCCAATTGAGCATGTCAGTCTCAAATATGGTAAGAATCCCCGAATCAAACAAATGGAAACCTATCACTTTTCTCGGATGCAACCATGGTATCACTTTCCTTCGCCTCCAAACGTTGCTGGACATAATGTGTACACTTTAGCAGAAGATCCCATGTCCATGGATGCAGAGGTAGGTCTTGTACTATCCAAACTTAAAGCTAAAATGTTCTTTAAACTTAAAAATCCGGAACACTTTCAAGAAAGTAAGTCACTCTGTGATCCAGAAAGTGAAACTACAGCAGATGAGGATGAATATATTGACAGCCATGTGAGTTACATAGACGATATTTTCGAGCCAAAATATATTAGTCCCAATTTTAGAATGCGAGTGAGGTTACTAATTACAAAGAAAATGGTTATAGAGAAAAAGGGAGATAAATATGAGTTCTCTATCTAAATAATTTTTTACAATAGTAATTGTAAAAAATTGTAATGATTAGAACTGTAGAATAAATTGATAAGCTTATTTGTATCATTAATAATCTACAACATGGGTTTCATAACCTTGTTACAGTCTGGATCAGGATGTAGGCGGGAGATAATGAATAATGCAAAAGATGTGTTTAAAACCTTTCTTGAATGTCTTTACTGAATAATATGTATTGTATATCATCACCTATGATGATATATATATATATTTGTTTACAAGAGTTCCAACATAGCCGCATATCTTGGAGTACCCCTAGTATTGTATTGGAGTATTCTGAGATATTTTGATGGTTCTTTCCTTCGAAAAGAACCGGAAATGATAGGTATATCTCTGTATTGAACTACCGTTCTGTTGTCTTCCATTATAATAAGTCCCGTCATGATGTTCCCATAAATAATATGGGGATAATTGACTTCCGTTGGTGATGTGCGCCACCCACTATTTCTTTTTTCGGTTTGCCACAATCTTCCTACATTTAATGCTCTTTCTTTGGACCCACCAATTACATTTTGGATGTAATAAATTTTCTTATCAACAATATCCTGAAATATAAAGGGTTCGGTACTCAGAGACAATGCAGGTGTAATTTCTCTATGTATCTTATGCATTTGAGTACTTGTAGTGATAGAATCCAACCATTTCTTTACCTCACTTCGACCTATAAACACAGATACAAAGTCTTGTGGTATAAAATCTTTGGAAGAAGTGTAGTAATTTTCGATGGTTTTTGGACGTCGTAAAAGATTGGGTTGCACATCTTCTAAACCATAAAGCAATTTTACTTTTCTTTGTAACCATTCTACCATCTTTTCACCAAATCCTGCGGTTCTTTTCCCTGTTAGTTCATCTACATAAGTTCTGTTATAAAATAAGATATGTCCATCTCGAAATAGAGTTCCTCCAGGCAAATTATCTTCTTCGAGGTCTTCAAGATAGTATTGTTCTTGTTCTGCTAAATCTTTTATACCTTCTTCTACAGTAACAACCTCTTTTTCATCTGGGAAAGTACGATTGATACCATTTAGATTATAATAAAATGCACTATCCCCTTCGTAGTAATTATCATAGTCGACGTAGGTCTCGATAAAGTTTATAAAAGTACTTGAAGGTTCTGCATTTTCTTCGACCATCTTCTTAATTGAGGGTCGATGCGGTTCAACATCAAAATTAACATGTCTTTGCAAAAAGTTGATCAACGTGTCTTCAATCTCGGCAGTTTCCTCAAATTCTATATACATGTCTTCAATCTCGGCAGTTTCCTCAAATTCTTTATACAAGTCCCATAGAAATTCCAACTTTTCCCTTTCAGAACGGTAAACAATATATAACCACCAGAATATTTGCTGAATATAATTCAGGTCTTTCTTCATCTTATCTAATCTAAATACCGATTCATCCTTTGTAGTTTCAAATGGATTACTATCTCCTACCGGAAGGGCAAGAAGGCGTTTGTCTTGTGTTAAATCAGTTGGAATATATACTTTCGTTCCGGTGCCAAACCACAATCCAGTCAAATAATCATCAGGATTTTTTGTCATAGATACCGGTTTGTCAAAGATCCTTATAGCTGTTTCTGGTTTACATCTTGGAAAAACTTCAACATCATCTTCATAAAATTGTGTAGGATCATCACAAGAAGCTAAACGTTCCTTGGTGGTTAAAGGCAGATTTACAGGTTGTGACGGATCAAAAAGCATCGTTACACCTTGCCCATCAACACTTGAAAACACCAAACCTCTCAACTTGCCATAATCATCCAAAATTTGATAACGGCCCTGGTGATCAATCAATGCTGAATAATCTGGTTCGGAGTATTTTTGGGTAGCCTTGAGATAAGTATTTTGATGTACTTCCAAAGTGTTAGCTTTGGAAATTTTCCAGGTGAATATTCTTGCAGTTTGTTGTAAAACGTCGTAATTAATTCTTCCCATCTCTTCTTTAAATACCATTACTGGTTTCGCACCCTTGATGTCTTCAATAATCAACTCGGATTGAGGATACTCAAGTACATCCGTTTCGCTGCCACTATTTTTCAAAATAAGAATTGTGGGGCGATCGCGATAAGGTTGTGTGTGAAAAATTTTGTGTCGTGGAAGAACCATTTTACCTTGCTTGGCTTTCTTACCATCTTTTCCTGTGGTATATCCGTAAACATAGATATTTATATTAAAAACGACTTCTAATGCGCGATAGAAAATAGAAGGATCTAAGAAGCTGGTAACATCACATAACATAGCCCAAATCTCACTCAACGTCCGATCATACAGTTCTTGCTTAAGTAACCCTGGATAGATCTTTGTAGCGATGTATTTTCGAACACGGCGAACGTAGGCTTCCTTTTGTTCAGTACCTACTTTCTTGTAATATTCCGGGTCCCCAAGAGCTAACAATACACTATGTAGTAAAGAATTAGGACTAATAGGCACTCCATATCTTAAAAATACACTTTTGGATATTTTACTGGGATATTGGTTGAGAATTGCGTTGATCTCACCCTTTTCATCTAATTGTCCTTTATGTCCTGGCTTAAGGATTTTGTTAGTCACAAGAATGTTTTCTACTTTCTGACGTGTTCTTTCCTCTTTGAATCCCAAGTAATATTTTTGGTATCTAGTGACCTTACCGCTAATTGCTTGGCTAGTTTTCAGCGTATCAAAGCATTTAGGAACGTATGGATATTGGTCTCTTGTTTCGTTAGGATTATCTTTCAAACCAATGAATGGAGATTTATCTAGGGGACACGCAACCCAAGCTTCTGGGTCATTAACTTTACCTTCAATCTCTTCAAGTAATTTCCATTCTAAAATTCCTGAAGGCCTTTGCACTAAATACATTACCTGATCATTGTGAAAGGCAACCAACACTACAGTACCGTAAGCGGTAGGTTCTGGTTTTGGGAAAGGTAGAACTTCTTTGTGATAAGTAAGACTTCGATTGATAAACGTTCGACGAACCCATTCATCTATATCCTGTTTGAGTATAGCTTTGGGTTGACTTGTTCGTTGAACTCCACGCTTAAAACCGTATTTAGTCAACTCTGGTAAAATTTTGTTGAGATCAATCAACATTTCTCGTTCTTCGGGCTCGTCCAAGGTAGGTGGTTGGGGGAACAAAATATGTTGTTCTTTTACAGTCATATACTGACTATAATACTCTATTATCTCCGGTTTATTATTCATATAAATGGGCAGGAGATGAGTAAATGTATTCAAGAATTCTTCTATAGCTTTAGTATCAGCAGTTCTGCTAATATTCAGTACTATATACGGTGTTTCTGCTGGCATAGGTTGACGTTTTGTGACATTCTCAATATAATTATAAACATCATATACTTCGCCTAAACCCGAGTATTCTTGAGTTATAGCAGCGCTTAAACCTCGTTTTGTGACATAAGGAGATTGTTTCACAATATCTGGAACGTTAGGGTTATCTATAGGATATGGAGCGTAACGTACACGCAGCTGATTTTGCAAAGCTTGAGGATGTGTAAACTCCTCAATATATAAATACCATCTTAATAGATTGTTAAAGGCAATTTCGTAAGTAAAAGTAGTGTTATCAATGTCTGGTCCATAAATAAAGATTTCTGCCTTAACGCTCTCTTCTACACGATCATCAAATAGAAGTGATGGACCTTCTACATCGTTTGGTGAAAGTGCATTGTATACAGCCTTTAAAATAACCCATTCACTTACTGTTGTAGCGCCGTAAGTATTAATATCTTCAGCCGCGTCCCCTAGAGATTCAAGATACCGCGCCATCGAATCCTCCAGATCTTTTACATGCGGAACATCGAAACTTAGGTTTGGCTCCTCACCATCTTTACGTCTCAAGGACAGAACAACAGTGATAAAAGCAGAAGCCGGAGCCATATGCATAGGTATAACTTTTGTCTCATTGGGATGATGGAACCACACCTTCATATTGATAGTGTCAACTTCAGTGGTTTCTTCAGGAGGGATCATGATATTCTTGTAATTAGGTTCCTTATCCACAGTTTCTCCACGGAAAATCTTGTAATAACTCTTTTCAGCACCCTTTTCAAGAGTATTGTACTGAATAAACGGTACATCCTCTGAAAGACGGGATTCATTAAAGAATGAAAATCCGTCTTCCCTTGTTAGAGGTCTAGCATAAGTTACTGATTCTTCCTCCTCTTCAATAACGTAAGCTTTGTAGATAATATGCTCAGACTTCTTGTAAATGGGAGAACGAGGATAGGGCTCTTCAACCGAGGCTAAAATTTGGCTCTGAATCTCGTTGATATTCTCTGCAATCTCTGTCATAGTCATCATCTCGTTAGATGATGGTACACGCAGCTCTCTCAGCCCTTGAAATTGTTTTAAAATCGCCTTTACTGCGAAAGTAGTTGGAGGATCTATAAATATTTTCTTCCCATTGTTTTCTTTATAGAGATCTTGCGCCGGAGAACCAGGAATAACCATGTCTAAATCTACATAAAATTTAATAACCTCGAGAACCGTGTCTATAAATGCTCTATCCTTCTCGTATTTTTTACTTATTTTCTGTTTGTACCTATCCGTTTGAGGGGCCTTTAGCTGCAAATAGATCCAGGCTAGATAACGAGGAAATTGATTAGACATTGGAAAATCTTCCAATTTTTGATACAATTCTTTCAACGTTAAATCCTCGTTTCGCTCTATAAATTGATAGATTGATTCTATGACTGTATAGTCTGTACCACCAATATCATCATCTTCTACCGTCCTGGGACGTAGAATATACAATTCAATGGGTAGTCCAGATTCGTAGGCGGTTTTATAAAGAAATGTCAGTTCTGTATCGAAAATTGGATATTCCATTTAAAGTTCTTTAGAATATTTTGTGACTGAGGTTCATCACATTAAATCATTTTTTGGAATCAGTTTTATAAAATCTCGACGGATCCATGTTTATAAAACCCAATGTACTTTTTCTCAACCACACAAAAATGACAAAGAGTAAACGACCTAGCATGGACCCTTCCTATTTCAGGAAGATACGTGTAGGAGAGACGCACAATTTTTTCTACGACTCAGAGAAAGAGGAAGAAGTTTTTTATGAAAAAGGCAAAAAGAAAGATTCTAAGGTCCATTTTCAAGGTAAGGATACCTTAGTAATTGTGGGAAAGGAAGGAGAGACCGATATGCACATTGATATGGGCAGTGCAAGGAGAATTGTGAAGAATCTTCATAATCATTATGCCACAGATTACATCAAAGATTTAAAGGATGATGTAAAGAAACAGTTTGTTACATTACACGAATTAATCGAAGCAGTTTCTGGAACACCAGCTTATGAGTATTTGCATGAAATGATTACATCCGAGTTTAGATGCGCGGATGAACATCGATTTAGAATTGGTACTGTGGGAGCATATTTTTGTGAATGTCAATCTTCGGATGATTTTCCAGGCAATCAATCATGTTCCTTAGGTTGTTTGTTGGGTGTTCATCCAGAGGGAGGTTGTAAAGGTTATTATCCTTGTGAATATACTTGCGTAGTATACAATGGAGACGAAACTCTTAATGCCTTACATCGAGTTACTGACGTAGACCAGGCCTATCTATTTGTCAATGATAAGTTTGCATTTCATGGATTAACGTCTTCCGAAGTACACCAACTTCAAGCTCTTGGAGTAAATCGTGTTAAAGTTGTGAAACACTCCGATGGTCTATCGTATCAAGAAGTGTCTGCAGATTTTATTGCTGTTGAACGCCTGCGATTGGCACATCTTTATGAACCTTCTACTTCTATGTCTCATAAGAAAGGTTCTAACTCAGGTGTTGCAGTTGCAGTGGTTGTTATTGTGATTTTGCTATTATTGATTTTTGGCGGGTGGTATTATTATCATAATAACGGTTCGTTTGACTTTGGCGATTGGTAAATATCACAGTAAATTATATTATCATAATACTTATGATAATACAATATGATAATACTTATGATAATACAATATGATAATACTTATGATAATACAATATGATAATACTTATGATAATACAATATGATAATACTTATGATAATACAATATGATAATACTTAGACAATACTTATACAATCATTCATTATAGACTCGTCTCTCATTCCATAATGTATAATAATGTCCTGTCCCGTCCCAAATATTTCTTTCTTGTGAAGAACTCAGATATTTTGTGCGGATAACTTTTTTGTTATTACATCTCACATATCCTATACCACTTTTAATCATTTTGGTAATTGACATGTACCGTGAATGATATCTAAAATGTACAAAAAGCCGAAGTTTATATTGGTTTTTGCATGATGAAGATCATGATAACGACTGTTAAAATACTTATTTCGTAATCCAGAATGAGCTTTGAGAGTATTTAAAGCAATTAAACACGACCATATCACAATCTCTCCTATACTCATCCCTGTGATCAGCGGACCTACCGTTATAGCAAGTTGATTGCAAAATACAGCTTCGATAGGATGACAATATAAAGCACTAAAAGCGCATGGTTCAATAAAAAGATGATGGGGTTTATGATATTTATAGAGCCATGGGTGATGTAGGAGTTTATGTGTATAGAAAAATATAAATTCTGTTATAATTGCTGACACAATAAATCGATAAATTATGTATTGTGGATTTAATATTCCGTAAGGAATAAGCATATAAAATACAGGTTGGAATAATAATGTATAAATCATATTGTTGAATACAATTTTAAAGATATTTTGTTGGGTAATAAATTTTGTCGTTTTGTAACAAAAATCAAAGGCTAAGGAGATCGAATAATATGCTGTCCAAAATGCGCCCCAACCAATAAGTGCATCGCAAAGATCCATGTTTCTTTAGAATATATTGTTGTTTTAACAATATATAGTTTCGAGGAAAGAGAGAAATATTTCTCTCTATTATCTCAAATAGAGAATGTCTCATAAATCTCAGGGTCGTTCTGCAAATTATAATCTCGATAATCACTCTGAATATCTACTAACTACTTCAGAAGATAGTGGATCTTCTTATGCTTCTGATTATACATATGAAATCAAAGATAGTTCACATCAAAAGTCTAAAGATAAAAAGTGTAAGCAAGATACGTATTACATAGAAGGACCACCTGGACCAAAAGGCAGACAAGGTCCACCCGGTCCTAGAGGTTGTGAGGGACCGCAAGGAAATCCTGGACCTTGTGGACCGAAAGGAAATCCTGGACCTTGTGGACCGAAAGGAGAACGTGGCGAGAAAGGAAATCCTGGACCCTGTGGACCTTGTGGACCTTGCGGAGAGAAAGGACCTTGTGGAGATAGTGGACCTTGTGGACCTCCAGGACCCCAAGGAGTTCCCGGTCCGTGTGGTAAAAGAGGACCTAAAGGAGAGCGAGGAAAGTGTGGACCACCGGGTCTTATGGGAGAATGCGGTGGAGCTGGACCTCAAGGACCAGTAGGACCACCTGGTCCGCAAGGTAAGTGCGGACCTCCAGGATCCGCTGGTCCTCAAGGTAAGTGCGGACCCCGAGGACCAGCTGGTCCTCAAGGCGTGGAAGGTGTGAAGGGAGATATTGGACCTCCGGGAATCAGAGGTATACAAGGACCACCTGGACCTATGGGAAAATGTAAATGTACTTGCGGTGTGGGTAGTGGAAGAAATGTGCGTTTAGTAGTGAAGGATTGTAAACTTTCTCTTGATGATCATTATGTGATTATTGGAGCGCCTTATTCAGTGAAGCTTGAATTGCCTACACTGACAAGTGTTATTCCAGAAAAAGATCATGGATCAATCCAAAAAGGCGCTACATTAGTTATTAGTGCTCCAAGACACGAGGGTACACATCATATTATGGCAGCATCCGGAAATCATATTAACATATCTCATACATCCTATAAATTACACAATCAATCCACGACATTTGTAAGCTATGGAAAGACATGGTTTTCTGCGTAATCCTACAAATTATGTTATATTGCATAATATAACATCTAAATATATTTAGGGAAGAACAGGAATTTCGTCAGCACCAAAAGTATAAACGACTCCATTATTATCTTCTAGTATAATTTCTTTGCCTCCCAAAGCACTTGCTGTGACCATATGACAACAGCCTGGTTGTTGCGTGATATCAGTAGTTGTACCGTTATCATGTACCAAAGTGCACTTAGTATTTAACATTTTACGGCGTAGAGTTCTCGAAAATGGCACATAAATTCTGTATTTAATTCCGTGGTAACTATAAGGAATACATACATAACGTTTGCCGACTTCTATAGACTCCTGGGATGCGTAAAAATGTTTACTCGCTTTCAAGATAGCCTTCACACATAAATCTAAAACCATAGACCGAATATAATTTCTAAACAAATATACTATTAGCATTATTGTGGGAATCAACCCAAGTATAACATAAAATCCATACATTATCTATTTTCCCAACATAACTAAGGTTTTAAGAGAGTTGAACTTGGATATATTCTTCTTTTGCGGGGAGGAAAATAATATTAGATGTACGTTCATATTTATACGAACCTTTATCAAATTCTTCTTCGCTTAACGGACCACCGTTTGTTTCTAATAATGTCCAATCTGGAGCTTCTACAATTCTTTTTCCGGGATGCATCAATCTATACATAGTTTTTAAATATCGATATGCACATTTATAGCGGTGACTCACGTAGGATTCTCGATTCGCCCATGCAAATGCGCAAGGAAAACTGCAACAACTGACATTCGTTGTCCAAAAGAAATAATATATCTTGTTTTCATGTTCTTTTATTTCTATATTGATTACAACTGGAGTTGGTTCATGATAAAAATTCCGCAGACAATATGGACATATTCTATCCCTTTCCTCAAAATGTTTAGCACGTTTATATAAATCGTAGTTTTTAGAGTTAGAAGTGACCATAATAACAGAAGCATTATTTTTATCTTTGAACTGATACCGAGGTTCCTCAGGGGATGAACCATAACTGGGGGTTGTTACATGGAATACATCAGAAACTTTGATTCTATAAGGTGGAATCTTTACCTTGTTATATTTACCTTTAAAATATCTCTCGGTAATATCCTTTGGGTCAATACCTTTGAGGACAAATATTGGTACAAAGCGAACTGCAGAACTACTCATGTTTTCCCCGAATTCATCATCTTAAAAAAATCAAATCAAAATTGATCTTTGATAATCGTAGAAACCGTATCAAAATTGATCTTTGATAATCGTAGTCGGCTATAGAAACCGTATGTATACTAAAAAGTGTGGACATTTGTCTATTTTGTGTGGACCCATGTGGTCTTCTAAGAGTACAGAATTAGCTGCAAAAATATCTAAATATGCAGATTTAGGTATGAAATGTCTGTTTATCAACCATGCTTTTGACGACCGAACAGACAGCAAGGATACCACCGATGATGGTAAATTTTCACGTCATGGAACCAGTAGCTTTCAGCTATCGTCCAAGATTTATAAAATCAAAACCTCGGATTTATCACGAATCACCATTTCTGAATACGATGCTATTGCTATTGATGAATGTCAATTTTTTGGTATGGATTTACTCGAGGAAGTACCAAAATGGGTAAATATCTATCATAAAGTAGTCTTATGCGCGGGCTTAGATGGAGATGCGGAATGTAAAAAGTTTGGATATTTGTTAGATCTCATTCCGTACGCAGATAAAGTTCAAAAACTACGTGCAAAATGTACAGTTTGTTTAGAAGAATTGAGAAAAACGGACTTTAGAGGTGTTGGTGCTATCAAAGCTAAAGCACCATTTAGTGCACGTATTGTTGAGACAACCTTAACGGGTCAGGTTCAGGTAGGTGGCTCTGAAACCTACACATCTATGTGTCGCTATCATCATCAGCAACATATTCAATCAAGTTAAATCAATCAAACCACTAAAAACATAATGATATGTTTTTATATAAATGGATGCGTTAGATCTAAAGTTATTATGCTTTCAAATTGTCTTTGATGGGCTTCAGTGTGCAATAGCTAAGTGTGAAAATAGTCCCATGGCTTTTCTAATTGTTAAAGATGAAAAATGTTTGTTATGCCAAAAACATTTTGAAATTGCTATGTATTTACACGATGGGTTAGAGTGTTATTATACTCACAATAATGGAGGACGTCCTTTCAAAGTATATGTAGGTGAAGCAACCGCATACATATATCGAAATACTATCGAAGCTCAGTTGATAAAAAGATACATAGATATAGAACAAGTATTTTTAGGTACAAATGTGGGAATGAATATCGGAAACACAATTTTGTTAAAGTTAGGATCTAATAAGTACGTTTATGTTGGGGAACAGGTAGTTGAGTTTGAAATTGAGGATGAAATTACCGAGTTTCATTCGTATATAGGCGCTAACGATGTTCCTTACCCAGTAGCTGTAGGGACAACAAACATATATTTTGGACCGACGTATTGTTATTATCCTAGATCTGCTTTTCCGAAGAGAACAACATGGGAAAAATGTTGGCCTACTTCTTATAAAGAATTTTTATCCTCAGAATTACGTGAAGAGCTGGGCACAAAAATCGTCATTCAAGATAGATTACGATAACATAAATTCTAAATTGTAATTTCGTATATACATATATTTTAACATTTAAATATATATATAGCATTTAATACGCTTTACAGCGCTCCAAAGTCGAGAGGAAGTTGAAAGACAGGTGTTTCTTGGTTCTCTCGTCTCTTTACTCTTTCTTGGTTGTCATGTTGATTGTCCTCATAAGCAATAAGTACAGCAGCTATAATAAGCAAAACCACAACCACAATGGCTAATCCATAATTCCAACTATCGTGCATTTTTAAGGTCGCTATAAAAAAGCGTGCGTGAAAAAAATAATAAATATGGGAATTTTAAAATTTACTTATATAATTTTTATTATATAATGTTACTATCAATGTCTTGTTTATATTCTATTCTTTTCTAGCAAGTTTCTCCTTTGTCAATTCGGAATCCTCATTTTGTGTATAATCTTGCATATTGTCCTCGTCCACAATTTTGGCTCGTTTCATTTCTCGAATGAGTTTGAACAATGAAGGTCCGCTCTCTCTGAGAATAAGGTTGTAGATATTAGCCTTGATCAATTGTCTTCGTCCCATCCTCTTGCCTAATCGATTCTTGTTTCGCTTGGTCCGGATCCTATTGTCAGCGTGATCTTCGGTCAATTTTAAGATAGTCTGAATTCTTGGAGATAATTCTTCAATCTCCGAGGGCATGGCTTTCTCAGAGAGTTCTTGGAGCCACGCAGTAACATCACTTCGATCTCGTTTAAAGTCATCCCACAATTTCAAACCTTCTTCTTTATGTGCATCTGGAAGAGAGGCATAGAAATGCACATACACCAAAAATATCCGGTCGTCAGTTTTTCTCAGATCAAGAGCAATATGTTGTCCAAGGTGTTCCACATATATATTCGAAAAGCAGCCGTCACTACCCTGGTGGTAAAATATTGGATAAGCACGCATGAGTTCATGAACGTGATCCCACTTCATCGCAGCATTCAGTAATTGATAAAACCGATGACGGATGTTCGGATTATCTCCACGTAATCGTGAGCGCTGATGATAGGCTGTTGATTGTACTCGCACGGAATCGCACACTTTTCCATTTTTATCGTATTGGTAGAGAATTACGGATTCACCGTAGGACGTATCGTGATCCTCCGAATAACCAAAACGTAGGAATTCATTTGCTTGCTCCAAGGAAAGAGTTGGTGGACGAACAAAGAAGGGAATATCTCTGCCTTGGAAGCGAAGAGTTGCTTCTAAGGCATCGATTGTTGTAGGCGACTCATGCTGCTTTACATCATCATATGGACAATTCTCATATTCCCACATTCTTTTGGCACCCAAATCCACGACAAATCCAACGCCGATATCTTGCTTGGTTGCAATAAGCAAAGCGGCATCTACCAACAGGAAATTGTAACACCAGGGGGATGTGACAACATCCTCAGGAAAGAGCGTCTCACCGGACAACCCACCCAACCTTTTGTACATATCCAAAAACCGGTCTGATCTTCCCCACTTGCTGCGAGAACAATCAAGCTTCTTATGTGTAGAGAAATAAACAACGTTGTTATGTTTAAAAACTCGAATAATAACGCCTTCGTAGGCTGGAGTGATAGAGAAGTTTCCATGTGAAAATATATGACGATTTATATATTCATCCACAATGGAAATGTCATGACTCCCGGGAAGAGTCATTAGTCCATCCAAGGGTGCTGTAGGTGTAAAGCCAAACGAGTCACAAACTACAGTTTTAGCTTCCAAATCTACAACAATACCCCTAGGAAGACCCTTTACTTTAGGTTCAATAGTTGAATGAATTAAATACAATCCCTCTTCTTCGTACTGGTCAAAAATCGACCAATTCTCTGTGGAATCGAGATTGGCGATCTTGGCTAGTTCTTCTTTGAGTTCTACTTCACTCCTTTCAATCCTTTCGGTCAAAATTGACGTATGTTTTGTCTCCATTTTTTCGACTACTGTTTGTGTATAAACTTATCTTGTTAAAAAATCACTTTTTCTAATATTTCTATTGGATAGAAATATTTCTATTTAACGACTAAATCTTAGTAATAAAAGAGCATAACTGACTAGAACCAAAAATCTAGACGAGCATCCACGAGGATTTCATGCACACAAAAAGACACAGCAAGTGTTGATACCATTATGCGGATCTTTAAAAGTTGAGTTGACTGATGGGCACATTACTGAAACCTATCATTTAAAGGAAGATAATGCGGGACTGTTTATCCCTGTAAATATTTGGCTAAAGATGTTCGAGTATAGCAAGGATTGTATTATTTGCGTAATTTGTTCATATGAATATGACGAAACGGAGTATATACGAAACTATGGAGACTTTTTAGAGTATGTTCAAACCCTAGATAAAGATAAGATACAATGTTTTGATCTTGGTAAACAGACTACTGCATTGTCGGCTTCCATTTTATAAGAGGACTATTGAAATAATGTAAAAAATTATTTATTATAATGCATGTTTACACATGGTCTCAATGTCGTATTTGGCTTTCCATCTAAGTTCTTTGTGCGCTTTGGTAGCCGATGCATAACAAACAGGGACATCTCCCGGTCTTTTTTCTGCAAGATTCAATGGTATTTTCTTTCCTCCAACCTTCTCTACAGCTTGTACCACTTCTAATACAGAATAACCTTTGCCAGTACCTAAATTGTAAACATGATAATTGTAGACATGATAATTATCGTCTTTAGTTTCATCAAAAACGTGAAGGGCAGAAAGATGACCCAAAGCCAAATCAGTGATATGAATGTAATCTCGAACGCCTGTGCCATCTTTAGTGTCGTAATCATCTCCAAAAACGTTAAGATGGGAAAACTTTCCCCGATAAACACCCACAATATATGGCATGAGATTTTCTGGTATACCTTTGGGGTTTTCTTGTAATATATCGCTTGGATCTGTACCAATAGGATTGAAATAGCGAAGAATTACACATGTAAATTTGGGTTCGCTAACACATACATCCTTAAGTATTTCCTCAATGAAGTATTTGCTTTTTCCGTAAGGACTTTCTGGTTTACAAGCATGTGTTTCCAAAATTGGTAGACTTTCTGGAGTACCGTAAACTGAAGCCGACGAGGAAAAGATGATGTTGTGGACTTTGTGTTCCTTCATACACTCCAATAAAGTCAATGTGCTGACGATGTTATTGCGGTAATATTTCAAAGGCTGTCGCACAGATTCGCCAACAGATTTGTATCCAGCAAAATGAATTACACAGGAGACTTCGTAGTCTTCAAATACAATATCCATAAACTTATCATCGCATATATCTCCACGTCTCAATTGCACATTGGGATAATACACATCAGATACACGTTCATAATTACTTTCATCTGTTGTAGAAAAATTGTCTACTACAACAACTTTATACTTATGCCGCAAAAGTTCCAACGTTACGTGCATACCAATATATCCAGCACCACCCGTAACCATAATCCATGTATCCATTTTGAAAAAAAAATATAGCGCTTTATGTTATAAAATGAGTTTTGAGGAAATACGACAAATATTCATAGATCAAGATCCGTGGGAACTTATCTGTCAAGGCGAATATGATGATATTTATGACAAAGTAGCACAATCTACTTATAAATTTTTAAGTATTTGCAATCTAAATCGCTTGACTACTCATGTTCTTGCAGAACATATTCATTATTTATTACTTGCTGGCACGGTTTACAATATAACACATTTTAAGGAATGTGATATCTTAGCCACTACTATCCTATATAAAATTAATACGGATGGCAATTAGCCTGCTGTAGTCAAAAAGAGGATATATATCTAAAAACTTTCACGTGTTGCCAGACATTTTTCAATTCGCACAATGACAGTTTCATATGTAGAGACGAAAAAGGAAATTTATAAGATGAAAATTGAACTTGATAAGTAGAAGACCTTGCGGATAATAAAATGGAACCTGGCATTAAATATACTGAGCGTCCGTCTAGAAGTAAAATCAATTCTCTCAAAACTTTATGTGAGATAGCACCACCTAGAGGACAAGAGGGATATTGGGTTGTATATAGCTATGTGCTGAACGATGATATATGTAAAAAATATGGGGAACCAGATAATTTGTATGGATTGTTGATCTTCATGGGCTGCTATGCAAACAGAGAATTAGCCACTAAAAAGGCTGAGTATCTTACTCAAACAACTGGCAATAAGATGGGAATTGTTCGTTTGTGTTGTTGGTCAGAACTAAAACGCGTTCCAGATGCAGATCATACCGTGATGATTCATACTGATACAAAAGGAAAACTTATAAAATTCGAAGACCAAGAATTCAGACGTCAACAAGAACACTATCAAAAGCAATATGAAAAAGAGCAATCTCTCTTAGAAGAACAGAATGCGGAAACCGATTCCACATCTATTGCTTATTATAAGCAGCAGTGGTTGTTGACTATCCGTAATTATGCTCGGATTCAGAAGTTAAAACGTGATCTGTCTCAAGCTGAAGAAGCATATAGCAAACGAGTGGAACTTATACGCAATCATCATAGCGCTTTTCCTGATCACGACCGAGATTGGCTACATCACCTTCAGAGTACAGGTTATACGGATGCACAAATCGAAGTGGTAGAAAATGCCTATAAAACTCTAAAATCAGAAATTTTAAACTACAGATCCGATCATGAAGTTCCAGAACCTACTAAATTCTCATCTAATAGGATAAGTTATTGTGTAAAGAAAGATGAGAAAACTAAGGAAAAGTGTGCTGGTGAATGGCATAAAGTATGCGGGACCAAAAGGCGGCGCCAAAAACATCACGGCAAATAAAATCATACATTCCTAAAAATAGGAATGTATCAGGTTAAACTAGGTGTTGAATTGGGAAATTATCGAGTGTTGGACGGAGAATATCTCCCGACAAAAGATTTGTCTGATAATTATCAGATATCTTGGGATTCTTTTGGGATGCAAGCCTATACAGTGATTATGCTGGATATAGATGCACCATATCCTAATGATCCTACGAACGCGCCATATATTCATTTAATGCAAGTAAATGTAAGAAATGGCAAAGGAGATACAGTAGTTGATTACACACCACCGGCACCACCTCCGGATTCAGATCCTCATCGTTATGAAATTTATCTTTTCAAACAGAGTTGTCGGTTTAATTCCGAGATTGTAAGTCGAAGTAATTTCAATTTACTAGAGTTATTAGCCAATGAAGATTCTATAGGTTGTCCTATGCAACTTGTTGGCAAACTTACTTTCTACGGTGATCCTAATTTAGGACAAGATAAAGTGAGTGAATCTCCAACTACGAAAGATTTATTTTCGGAACGTTACGATGCAAACAAATTAACAGAAGAAGATTATAGGATTCTTGGTGATGTATATGGGATCGAAGATGCGTATAGTCTATCTCCACAGACCCTTAAGGTAAAAATCAATAAAATTTTATCTCATGAACCTGTATGAAAATAAACTTCTTTAACACTTTCCCGCTATTGTAAAACAATGTTTGAAACGTTAAGTGTTTTCATCCTATTTTTTATTATTTGGTTTGGATTAAAAATGTTTCGTGGATGTTTTAGTTGTTCGGATATTGTAGAAAGTTGGAACTACGATATATGTAATGGAAAAGAGCCATTTTATGTGATAATAGTTGCTTCATCCGATTATGAGAAAGAGCTAATTAAGGAGATCAAGTGTTTAAGAACCAAAAACAGGTTCACATTCATCATTGTTAATGACGCGGAAGTTCGTTCAGAATATACAAGACGTGCTATTGATCTGGCAAGATCAATGTTAATGAACAACAAAAAGGAAAGATATCATCCTATATTAGCTTTCAAAACAACTGTAGAATATCAAGAATATTTCTCTAAATTCTTTGGTGACGTATGCATTCTTGAAGACTTTTCTTCTGATCAAGTGCTTGTATATCGGTGTCCAGGAATATAAACTAAGCTATTATAACTTGAAACATTGAGATTAATTGAAAAACTATAAAAAAATGGAAATTGATGTAAAATATAATCAATCATACTATACAAAGCTCTCGTAGCTCAGATAGGTAGAGCGCTTGGCTTTTAACTACGGCGGAAAGACACCAAGTGGTCGCGGGTTCAAGTCCCGTCGGGAGCTTATCTAATATAGATTAATAAATCTATATTCTAACTGGATAAAATTTGAATCTTGTCATAACGATATTTATCAGAAATGCTTACATACATAAATTATTAATAGAATCTATAAAGAATCTCAGAACCCATATCTAAATCGAGATTTTAGCAGAAAGAATCCTATAGAAATAATAATATTTACACCCGTCAAACTCTATGCTCCCTCACCCACTGCAGCACCTCCAAGATGTCCTCCTCTAGCAGCCTCACTACATGTCTATCCATCCCAAGGGCAGCCATGCTCCCTCGCCCACTGCAGCACCTCCAGGTGTCCTTCGAAAGCAGCCATACTACATGTCGATCCATCCCAAGGGCAGCCATGCTCCCTCGCCCACTGCAACACCTCTAGATGTCCTCCGTAAGCAGCCGCCTCACACGTCCGCATATTCCAAGGGCAGCCATTCTCCCTCGCCCACTCCACTGCAGCACCTCCAGGTGTCCTCCTCTAGCAGCCATACTACATGTCCCCGCATTCCAAGGGCAGCCATGCTCCCTCGCCCACTTCAGAAGCGTAAGATGTCCTCCGTAAGCAGCCGCCTCACACGTCCGCATATTCCAAGGGCAGCCATTCTCCCTCGCCCACTGCAGCACCTCCAGGTGTCCTCCTCTAGTAGCCATACTACATGTCCCCGCATTCCAAGGGCAGCCATGCTCCCTCGCCCACTTCAGAAGCGTAAGATGTCCTCCTCCAGCAGCCGCACTACATGTCCCCGCATTCCAAGGGCAGCCATGCTCCCTTGACCACTGCAGCACCTCCAGATGTCCTCCTC
>Ga0209986_10001666_pt1 | contig 21114 bp, 21 predicted proteins | sample BlataG_FD_183168 | JGI IMG/M metagenome (GOLD analysis project Ga0209986, IMG submission 183168) | Deep subsurface microbial communities from Black Sea to uncover new lineages of life (NeLLi) - Black_00105 metaG (SPAdes) (version 2) | ecosystem: Environmental > Aquatic > Marine > Oceanic >... | reverse complement strand
TGCGGTCTCGTCCGTTGTGTGGGCTATGGACCATGGCCTTGAGTCCCGCCAGACCCCCTCTACGGCCCGCACAGCCCCATTTGCTGACTACCTACCCAATTGCGCTTTCGCTATATAGAATATCCAGGTCATTATAGTCTAATTGACTAAATATGGAGGTCGTCTTATGAGTAAAAATGTATCCCTTGCTGACGCCAAAGCCACCCTTTCTGAATGCATCCGGGAGGTGGAGGGAGGCAGATCGGTACTCATCACCCGCCACGGAAAACCAGTGGCCGCCTTGGTTCTTCCTGAAGATCTCGAACATGTCGAGAGGCTCAGAAAAGCCGGCCCAGAGGGCGGTCTAGTCAGCCTCGCTGGCGGGTGGAATGGTTCCGATGAATTGGTTCGTCTTTTGGACGAATCGGCTCGCATTGGGCAGAGACACGTTGTACCCCTGGATTAGCAACTATGGCTTATCTGTTCGATACCGACGCCATCTCTGAGCTATTACGCCCACGCCCCCTTCCAGTGTACGTTGACTGGCTGAGGACAATACCTCGGGAAGAGCAATTCACCAGCGCGGTAGTAATTGGCGAACTGTATAAGGGCGCCTATCGCTGTCAAGGCCCGGCATCGTCATCTCACCAACATCCAACAGCGCATTCTGCCGGCCGTAACGGTTCTGCCCTACGATGTGGCAACCGCACAGGTGTTCGGACAAATCCGTGCACACCTTGAGGAAACTGGCGCCGTCCTGGCGGATGCCGACCTGCAAATTGCCGCAACTGCGATCTATCACGGTCTCGAATTGGTCAGTGGCAATCTTCGACATTTCTCCCGGATTGCTGCACTCAAACTGAACCACATACTCGAGAATGCTCGGTCAAATCAATAATCTTTGGTAAAGGCAGAATGGATATAACCGCTGTGATCAGACCCAGGATGGGCACATGAACCATACCCATCGCTGACCCATGGGCCGCCGTGGTAATAAAGCAACCACCACCGTCGTCACCACCGGAAGCCCCAGGAGTTGTGGCATGTGCTTCGTTGGAGTAGTCGGAGTTGTCACTGCTGTTGTATGCTCTCACGCGGTAGTAGTACGCGGTAGATGCACTTAAACCCGTGTTGCTGTAAGTCGCAACATCTGCATCAACAACAGCTATTTCTGCGTAAGTTCCGCCTGATCCCGTCTTTTGTTCGATCCTGTAGCCTGATTCCGCAACGGAATTATCCGTCCAGGAGAGATCAACCCGGCTGCTGGAGGCTGCTGTAGCTGACAGACCGCTTGGTGCGGCAAGAAGGGTCGTGGCTTCATCCTCATTAGAATCAGTGGAATTGCCGGCTGCGTTGAAGGCACAGACGCGATAGTAATAAGTCGTTCCGTCATTCAGTCCAGTATCTGTAAAAGACTCACCGTCGGCTGCAACCGTGGCGATGTGACTGTGCGGCCCTCCTGACGCTGTGGCTCTCTTGATCTTGAAGCCGGATTCGTCATCCGCATTATCTGTCCAGTTGACACTAGTCTGGCCGGTGGACACAGCCCAGACCCCAAGGCCACTCGGCGCATCAGGCTCATTGGCCGGAGGATTCATGCTATTATTGGCATTGATCCTGCCCGCCATTAGCACCTTTCCGCTCAGGGCTGTTTTGACATCTACACCGTTTAGAATACGGTCCTTGACCTGACTGTATGTGTATGTAAAATCCCCGTTTTGCTCCAGGTCTTCTGCCCAGATCAGCGCAGCAAGGCCTGACACGTGGGGCGTGGCGATGGAGGTTCCGCTCAAGTATTGATAGTCGTCTCCATCGTCTCCAGCTTTTGTGCTGTATATCCTTACACCAGGTCCGGCCACATCAACGGATGTGGCCCCATAATTCGAAAAGGAGGCCAGGGCGTCATTCTGATCCGTTGCTGCCACAGCGATTATGTTGTCAAGGTCATAGCTGGCAGGATAGGCCGGGAGATCATCATTGTCCGCAGCGTCATTTCCTGCTGCTGCAACAAAGAGTATCCCGGCTCCGCCAGCGTCTCTGGCTCTTCTTATGGCATCGTATTCCGCATGCGAATAATCATCAGCACTAAAACTCGCGCTAATGATCTTTGCCCCTTTGGCGATGACATAGTCTATGGCTTCAATCTCGTTTGCAACTGAGCCGGTCCCGTTAACACCCAAGATTTTAAGCGGCATGATAGACACCGACCAGTTCACACCGGTGATACCTTTCTCGTTGTTACCTTTGGCCCCAATTGTCCCGGAAACGTGTGTGCCGTGATAGCTTGAATGGTTATCATCATCAGGGTCATTATCATTATTCACAAAGTCCCAGCCATAATAATCGTCGACTTGACCATTGTCGTCGTCATCCCCATCATTATAACCAGGATTTCCAGCAACCCAATCTTCGTCCGCGTTCTTCCAGATATTGTCAGACAAATCTTCATGATCCAAATCGGCCCCTGTATCAAGAACAGCCACGACCACACCACTGTTTCCTGTTTGCGTATCCCACGCCTCCGGGGCGTCAATGTCGGCATCTTCTAATCCACCTGTCTGCCCGGTATTGTGCAGTCCCCACAATTCGTCAAAAAAGGTGTCATCCGGCGTGGCCGTGGCGTGGCGATAGTAATTGGGTTCCGCATACTCCACATCAGGATCATCCTGGTATATTTCCAGGGCCTCCTCTACGGTCATTCCTTTGGGAAGCTTTACGTGCTCCGCGCCGATGGCCTGATAAGCTTTCAGCGTGGAAACACCCCATCGGCCTCGAAAATATTCTGAGGCGGCAGCGCGAACGCGAGGTTTGTACTTTACCAGGAGTTCGCCGGCAACATATCTGCGTGTTTGCCCTGTTTGTGTCCTACTGCCTGGAACAGCCCATTCAGGGGACACAAAAAAGCAGATGAAGGCGATCATCAAGATCACCGGTTTTGCCATGGACCGTACCTTACCTATTGAATTCTTCTCACATAGTTGGGTTCTGCGTATTCAACCGCTCTGAAATCCTGCAGGCGTTTTGTGATCTCTTCAAGTGAGGAACTGTCTTCAACCTCCATGAGATACAAATTCGGCCGTGAGACTACCCGAATGGTCTTAAGGTGCAATTTCCTTTGAATGGCCTCGATAGCCTGCTGCCCCGTACCTTCCTTAAATTTCACAATAACTTGCCCGGGAACACACACTCTGGTCTCCATCCTGGAAGAGCCCGGTTCCCGATCTTGAGCACCGCGAACGTCAGTTGCTTTAACAGATCCTGCGGCATGCTGTTCCGGTTGTGTGGTGTACCCCGAACAGCAGACCGTAAGAAAAAGGACAATGTTCCAGCAAGTGATGCCTACATACTTCATGCTTCCTCTGTAAAGATCCTCACTCCTTTTCCTGCGTAGTGGCCGTTGATGGTTGTACCGTCGGACAAGGATTCATTGCCCGAAACAGTTTACGGCAATCATATGCAAACATCATGCAAAAGCAAGCCGGAGAAGAGTTTGTATATAATTTTCAAAAACTTAGGCCCAAATGGGCGCAAGAGCAGACCTAGAACATTGGGCACTTCCGGTTAATCATTGGGAAAAGAAATACCACTTTGGAGGAATACTGTTGACTTTCTACGAGTTCATCACTGCGGGAACCTTTTTTCGAGCGGCGGACTCATTTCCTAAAAAACAGATACACAGCCAGGCCCAAGAGGATGAAAGAAAAGATTTTTTTGAAATTGGCTGTTGAAATACCCTCCACCAGGCGCGCGCCGATTTGAGCGCCTATGATGCCACCGATGCCCAGCAAGAGACCGGCCTTATAGTCAACGTTTGCCAGTTTGTTGTGGGCCACAAGGGCAGAGATGGAAATCACGAGAATGGCGAGAAAAGATGTCCCCACTGCCTTCTGCGCCGTATACCCCAGGAAAAGCAGAATGGGCACCATCAAAAAGCCGCCGCCCAGTCCGGAAAAAGCAGCGCCAATTCCCACTCCTACACCACACACAGCAAACAGCCACATATGTCCACCCATGGCCACCTCCGTTTTCAGGGTTAATGCCTTTCGTCCTTTCGTGTGTTGCGGCATGCGACTCTGGAAGATGTCTTTCTTTATCAGATCCTGAACCCGCTCTTCCACCAGGTTGGCCCGGCACTTCCTTAAACTTTCTAGCCATGTGAGGCTCCTTTTCCGGCAATCTGTTGGTATAGGAAGACGTATTTTCGGGCTGATTCTTCCCAGGAAAAGTCCGCATTCATGCCATTTCTGACCACCCTCTTCCAGGTTCTCCTGTCATGATAGGCATTCAGGGCCGCCTTAATCTGATCCAAAAAGGCCATTGCGTCGTATTCGGTAAACTTAAACCCGGTTCCCTCTCCTGACTTGGGATCAAACTGGCAGATCGTATCATCAAGGCCTCCTGTGGCCCGGACAATGGGCACTGTTCCGTACTTCAAAGCGTAGATCTGCGTTAGCCCGCACGGCTCATAGCGAGACGGCACCAGGAGCATGTCAGAGCCCGCCATGATGCGGTGGGCAAGTGGATCATCAAACCCTATCCTGACCGCCATCCTTCCATGATGCTCTTGCGCCAGTGCGTCCAGTGCCTGCTGATACTTTTTCTCGCCTGCAGCAAGTATCACCAGTCCTGTATCCATCCTGATCACATCTTCTGCGACCTCCAGCAGCAGATCATAGCCTTTCTGCACGGTCAGGCGGGAGATCACCGCAAGCAACGGCCGATCAAGGATGCGCTCATCAAGGCTCATCTCATGAACAATGGCAGCCTTGCAGGCCCCTTTGCCTTTCATGTTCCCGGCGCTGTAATGAACGCTGATATGCGTATCCGTGGCAGGGTCCCATGCGCTGTAGTCTACTCCATTCAAGATACCATAGAGGTCAACGGATCTGTTCCCAAGTATCCCGTCCATGCCCATACCGAATTCAGACGTCTGGATTTCCCGACTGTATCTGGGGCTGACAGCAGTTATTGCATTTGCATATGCAATACCTGCCTTCAAGAGGCTTATCTTTCCCCAGTATTCAACCCCTTCCGGATGGAACTCACTGGGGGGAAGGCCGCAGGCGGAAAGACTGTCAGCAGGAAAGAGCCCCTGATAACCCACGTTGTGAATCGTAAAGACTGAAGCGGCTTGAGAGAAAAAAGGATCTGTCCGACAGATGGTCTTCAGATATGCTGGGACCAGTCCGGTTTGCCAATCGTGACAATGAACCACATCGAAACAAAACCCGGACTCTTTTGCAAAAACCAGGGCAGCGCGGCTGAAATAGGCAAACCGTTCCAGGTTGTCAGGATAATCGCCATCCTGATTTCCGTACAGGTTGGCCCTGTCAAAAAGATCTTCCCTATCGAAGAAATAGACAAGGATCCCATCACTTGTCCTTGTCTCCAGCACATCGCATGGAAGCGTCTTGTCCCCTAATGGGACTTCAAGCCCCTGAAGGACCTTTTTTATGGAAAAGTTCCCTTCCTTTACCGTCCGATAAAACGGAAGCCCGACCCTCACATCAATGCCCAGCCTTCTGACGGCGCTTGGCAACGAGCCTGCCACATCGGCCAGGCCACCGGTTTTGGCAAATGGAGCAACTTCGGGCGCAAGAAACCAGACTTTCAGAGACTCATCCATGTGATGATCCAGGCATTATGGATTGTCCCTTTCCACAGCCACCAGCAGATCTTCATAGATATCTGGCACAGAATAGGTGACCCGGTTCCACGACGGAATCTGCGTGCCATCCCTGTCTTGCATTGCCTGGTCCCAGGCAGTGGAGAGAAAATCTCTGAAGTATCGGACGGTGAGTTCTTCCTGGTGCCTGTCATATACCAGGTCGTTCGACTCGGCATCGTCGCTGTAGCTTTTTACAAAGCTTAAGGCCGTGCTGTAATAGGTATGCTGTAGCATGTCGATAAAGGCGTCACTAATAGGCATTCCGTGTGACCGGATGTAGTTCAAATAGAATTTTGCGATGTCCACGACCATACGATGGAGGCCATGGCTGGCATCCTCTTCGGAAAGCGCCTGGTGTTTATGCTCGTAATTTTTGCAAAGGTCGATCTGGGCAATCTTCTTTGGCGTCAGACGATTATAGACCTCAGATAGAGTACTCACCTCAAGGCCCCAGTCATAGGCCAGGTTTATGGCCCGGGCAAGGCGGGTCAGAAAGCTGAACTCTCCAGCCAGCGGATAACGAAAGGTACGATGATAACGAAAAAACTGTTCCAGCACGGTGTGACGGCGATCGTGCATAATGTTGACAAGGGTCTCGACAAAAGGGGCCACGAAAAGCCGCATGGTTCTTCCCTTCATCTCGATCTCGGTGGGTGAAATGCGGGCATAATAGCCTTTACAAAACTCAAAGTCGTTGTTGGGGTTGGCCGTGGGTTCAATCAGACGGCCGAGAAGCAGACGATCGTAGGTGAAGATGTCGCAGTCGTGCAAGGCAATCACGTCACAGACTTCGCTGGCAAATAGATATCCCAGGGTAACCCACACGGACTGACCCTTCCCTCGCACGCCAATGGGGATCTTTTGTTCCTGCAGTTTCTTAAAGATCTTGCCGATTCTGGGCCCGTCCACCCAGACTGCCTTTACTTCACGGTCGTCCTTTTTGAGCCTGCAAAAATACTCTTTGGCTTCTCTGAACTCGCCTTCTTCCTTGGCCCCCCCCAGCGCCACCACCACGGAACACAAGTAATTCACCTGGTTGATCTGATCGATGATGTTATCCAGGACCTTGGGCACATGTATTTCATCGTAAAGGGAGGGCAGAAGAAGGCTGATGCACATGTGTCTGGAAAATCTCTCTAATTTCCTTTCCAGTCGGGCCAGTTGCTGTTCAGGGTCAAAAAGATCGTAAAACCCGTGAATGGTGGTAATAGAACCTTCCTGATGAAATTCACTCATGGCAATACTCCCGCAAAAACCAGGCCCGGATAAACCGGAATTGAAGGGCTAAAGATCACTCCGGAAGCACGAAGTAAAAGTCGTTCCCGTACTGTATCGCCTCGTAGCCTGCGACCCCACCGTGTATCTCGACTGCATTTTTTATGAACGTGAGGCCGTGTCCGGTTCCGGGTTTCTTTGAACTGCCAACCCCCCGATACCCCTCATCGAAAATCTTCTCGCGTTCCTCCAAAAGGATATGTGGACCCGCGCTGAACACGTTATACCTGACCCCGTCCTTACCTGGACCGAAATAGTCCCCAAGCGACTTTCTTCCGTAAGCTATGTATTTTTTTGCCTCGCCCTTGTCAGTAATCACCTCTTGCGTATATTTAAGGGCATTGGAGAAGAGGTTCCCATAGACTTGGGCCATCAGCCCAACATCAACAACTGATAGAGCCTCCTCATCAGGTGCCCCGCTGTATTCATCGTATATTGCGATTCCCTTTTCGGCAAACCGGCTGACAAATCGCTCCAACTGCGGCGCTATGACCGCCTTTTTCATGTTGCAGGCCTTGGTGTGCAGCGTGAGGCGGCCTTCGTCAAAATGACTCTTGCGCAACAGGGTTTCGAGAAAGAGGCTTGTACTTTCGTAGTGCTTTTCAATATTGCTGAGCTCTTCCGTGAGGCCGTTGTTTACTTCTGTTAACTCCATCAAAAACGGTTCTACCTCTGCTCGCTTGACCTGTGATTCAGGGACAGACATGAGCTTTTTGAGAAGCTCTTCAATTTCTCTATTTTTCAAGATCTTGCCCCTTAAACGCCTCAGGAAAAGCTTGTAGACCATATTGGGGACGATCACGTTGTGTTCAATATCAGCAACAAGGCCTTTAATGAACCTCACGTGTTCAACATTCTTGCGGAGAAGAAAACGCATATGCATACTGAAACCAATACGATTGGCGTATTTTTCAAAAAAGAATTCCTGGTGCCGATCCAGACCCTCGCAAGGATACACCTCCAATATCCCAATGACATTATTGTCCGTCTTGAAGGGGAGTTGTCCCATCAACTGTTCATTTCCACGAATAGGTAGCACCATGGAGCGATTCATGCAGTAAGGGCGCTCAGCGGCCTTGATCTCACGTGGGGGAGGAATCCCCAGACCATCTTGGCTCCCTTCAGTGCTTGCAACAAGGGCCAGGCGATTTTCGTTTGGATCAATGACATAGAGCCGGGCATGCAACTTAAAGAAAGACCTGGGTATGGCCACTGACACCTGGTATACATCCTCAATGCTCTCAAACTCCTGGGCCAGATCAAAAAATGTCTTCAGGGCATTACTCTCAACGCGAGTAAAGCCGTACTTCGTGTAGTCAGTCTTCTTTTCATCGACCCTTTTTTGAATATGCTCTGAAATCGCCATCGGTTGCAATGCCTAACCCGGATGAACCGGAATTGAAGAATTGCGAATTGAGGAATTCAGGAACCTGCCTCGCCGACAGGCGGGTTGGTGGGATTTCATCCAATCCCTCAATTTGTCCATATAGCTCGCAAAGCCCCAAAATGTCAAATGAAACCCACAGGTTCTCCGTAACGAGTCTAAGGGCTCAATAGCCTGAAGCTGAAAAGACCCCGCCATTTTTATCCTTTACATCGTCGCAACATTTCGCTATTGCGCATTCGAGTCTTCGATAATCTGGAGGGCGAAGGTTTTCTCTGCGAGGCGATGTTCTTGTTGTTTAGGAGTATTGGAATAGCGGCACAAAAAATACATTTTTTGACTTTTTACGAGTTCATCAATTGTGAAATTCGTGCTTTTTCTGGCAGAAACTTATTTGCCATGGTACACGAAAGCTGAAAGCTCAAAGCTCAAAGGAAGAAGAGCTAAGAGTATGGAATCTAATTGTGTTGCTTTGAGCTTGCCGACTTCGCCAGAGTGGCTACGACGGCTGAATGAGCCTTGACCTGGTCCGGTCTATCCGGACTCGGAGGGAAGAAGTGAAATCTACTAAAGAGACAACTACCAATGTTGAGCCATTAAGGCAAGGAGACAAACTCGACCAGCTTTGTGTAAACACAATTCGGATGCTGGCAGTGGATGCTGTCGAAAAAGCTTGTTCGGGCCATCCCGGCATGCCCATGGAGGCAGCAGACATAGGATACGTGCTCTGGACCCGGTTCTTGAAGCACAATCCAGTCAACCCCCGTTGGCCCAACCGGGACCGGTTTGTCCTGTCGGCCGGCCATGGCTCAATGTTGCTATATAGTCTACTTCATCTCACGGGTTACGATGTTTCCCTTGAGGATATTAAACAGTTCCGCCAGTGGCACAGCAAGACTCCCGGACATCCCGAGTACGGTATCACCCCGGGTGTGGAGACAACCACAGGCCCTTTGGGCCAGGGATTTTCAAACGCAGCAGGCATGGCCATGGCCCATGAATACCTTGCCGGCTACTTCAACCGTCCTGGATATCCTATCGTCGATTACTTTGTCTACACCCTGGTGAGTGACGGAGACATGATGGAGGGGATTTCCTCGGAAACAGCATCCCTAGCCGGTCATCTCGGACTGGGCCGCTTGATTTATGTCTATCTGGACAACAGTATTACCATCGAAGGTCACACAAATCTGACTTTTACTGAGGACGTTGCCAAGCGCTTCGAGTCCTACGGTTGGCATGTAACAAAGGTTGACGGCCATGACATCCCTGAAATCGCCTCAGCCTTGGATAGGGCAAAGAAAGAAACTCAGAGGCCCTCGCTGATTATTGCCCGCACACACATAGGCTACGGAAGCCCTAACAAACAAGACAAGGCATCAGCCCACGGTGAACCTTTAGGAGCCGAAGAAGCGCAATTGGTCCGTGGAAAACTCAACTGGCCTGATGAGTTGTTCCACGTCCCAGAGGACGCACTCGTCCACTTTCGCGCAGCCCTCGCCAGTGGCAAACAGTGGGAAGCAGAATGGTTGCGCCTCTTTGAATCCTATGCAAAGGAATACCCCGATCTGGCCCGCGAGTGGAAAGAGTTTCACGACGGGAATCGGCCCAGCGGCTGGCAAGAGGCCCTGCCGAGGTTTGAGTCCGGCCACGACCCCATCGCCACGCGCAGCGCTTCGGGCAAGGTCCTTGAGGCTGTGGCCCCAAAGATGCCCGCCCTGTTGGGCGGCTCTGCAGATCTTGCCCCATCGACAAAGACTTATGTCAAGGGTCTGGGGGTTATCAAGGCAGATCTTTGCGGAAGAAATATCCACTTTGGCATCAGAGAACACGCCATGGGCGGAATACTCAATGGCATGGCCCTGAGCCGGGCCTTGGTTCCTTACGGAGCCACCTTCCTGGTCTTTTCCGATTACATGCGCCCCTCAATACGCCTGGCAGCCATGATGAAACTGCAGGTAATCTACGTATTCACACACGATTCCGTGGCCGTGGGAGAGGACGGCCCCACTCACCAGCCGATAGAACATGTGGCAGCCCTGCGAACAATACCGAACCTGGTAGTCCTGCGTCCGGCTGATGCCAACGAGACGGTCTTTGCGTGGAAGCTGGCCCTTAATCGTCAGGAAGGTCCTACTGCTTTGATCCTTACCCGACAGAAACTCCCGGTTATTGATCGAACCCGCTTTGCCTCACCTGAAGGCCTCCTGCAGGGAGCCTATATCCTGGCTGAAGCGCCGCAGGGCTCACCAGAAGTCCTTATAATTGCCACCGGGTCAGAGATTCATGTGGCAATGGCTGCGTATGAGGAGCTTGTTTCTGAAGGGATTCCGGTCCGCGTTGTGAGCATGCCGAGCTGGGAGGTCTTTGAGGCGCAGGATGCCGGCTATCGCCATGAGGTATTGCCCGCCACGATCACGGCCCGTGTGGCCATCGAGGCTGGTGTTTCCACGGGATGGGAACGTTATGTGGGACCCCAGGGCAAGATAGTCGCTATTGACCACTTCGGAGCCTCTGCGCCCGGAGGTCTCTTGTTGGAAAAATTCGGCTTTACGACTGAGGCTGTTGTCTCTGCGGTTAAAGAAGCGCTGGGAAAACCCTGACTCCTACTTTCCACAACACTTCTTATACTTTTTCCCACTGCCGCACGGGCATGGTTGATTGCGGCCCACCTTCTTGTGGGCTCGGCGAACCGGCGTTTTGGCGCCTTCTTCCCCATGGGAATAGGAAATTTTTTCCTGTCTGGCTTTCTCCTTTGCAGCAATATCATCTGGCCGGGCAATCTGCACACGAAACAGGAATCTCACGGTATCTTCCTTGATCCGTTCGATCATTTGCGAAAACATGTCAAAGCCTTCCCGCTTGTAAACCACCAGAGGATCCTGTTGTCCATACCCCCGAAGTCCAATACCTTCCTTCAGATGGTCCATGGAAAGGAGGTGTTCCTTCCAGAGATTGTCTACAACCTGCAATACAACCATTCGTTCAAGACCTCTGAACTCCTCGGCCCCAAGATTCGTCTCCTTCTCTTCATAGGCCTTCATGGCTGATTCAAAGATCAACTCAGCAAGCCCCTCCCGGGTAAGTCCATCCGCAGTGCTGCGGTCCATCCTGATCCTGAGACTAAACTGTCCATAGACAGCCTCCCTGAGACCCTTCATGTCCCATTCTTCCGGCAACATCTCCTCGTCGCCAAATGTATCAGCGATGTTTGCAGACAGCTCCCGTATCATCTCTTCGATGGTCGGCCGGAGGCTTTCCCCGCTCAAGGCCTCACGGCGTTGCTTGTAGATCACCTCCCGTTGCTTGTTCATGACATCGTCATATTCGAGGAGGTGCTTGCGTATATCAAAGTTGTGGGCCTCGACCTTGCGCTGGGCATTTTCTATGGCCTTGCTGATCATCCTGTGTTCAATAGGCTCCCCTTCTTCCATGCCAAGACGCTCCATGATTGAAGACATACGTTCCCCGCCGAATATGCGAAGCAAATCATCTTCCAAGGAGAGATAAAATCGTGAGGAACCCTCGTCCCCCTGACGTCCGGACCGACCACGCAATTGGTTGTCAACGCGGCGGCTTTCGTGACGCTCCGTGCCGATAATATGAAGGCCGCCGAGGTCCTTGACGCCTTCTCCCAGGACAATGTCAGTGCCCCGGCCGGCCATGTTGGTGGATATGGTGACGAGCCCTTTCTGTCCGGCGTTGGCCACGATTTCTGCCTCCCTTTCGTGATTCTTGGCGTTCAGGACTTCATGCTTGACTTTCTCCTTGGCAAGCATTCTGTTCAATTTTTCCGACTTATCAATCGAGATCGTGCCAACAAGCGTGGGTTGTCCTTTTCTGTGAAGCTCCTTGATTTCTTCCACAACGGCACGGAATTTTTCGGCTTCGGTCTTGTAGATGACATCTGGATAATTCGTCCTGATCATCGGCTCATTGGTCGGGATGACAATGACGTCCAGGTCATAGATCTTCTTGAATTCAGGAGCCTCCGTATCAGCCGTGCCGGTCATGCCGGCCAGCTTTTCATACATCCTGAAGTAATTCTGAAACGTGACTGTGGCCAGGGTCTGATTTTCTTCTGCTACCTTCACACCCTCCTTGGCCTCAACGGCCTGGTGCAATCCGTCACTCCAGCGCCGGCCCGGCATCATGCGGCCCGTAAACTCATCCACGATAATTACTTGGCCCTCTTTGACCACATATTGCACGTCTTTATTAAACAGCCAGTAAGCCTTAATCAGTTGCCGCGTCACATGGAATCGCTCTGATGCCTCCTTGTAAAAGCTCTCGGCCTTTTGCCGTTGCATCCTTTTTTCCATGCTGGTGAGTTCATCGTTCTCGTCTATCTTCGCCAACTCTGCGTCCAGATCGGGCACGATATAGTCATCAGCTTGCCCTCCGTAGATGAGATTCAGTCCCTTCTCGGTGAGTTCAACAATATTATTATTCTCCTCTATGACGCAAAAAAGAGACTGATCGATCTCAGGGAGTAGCTTTTGAGTTGAAAGCTGGCCTTCGAGTCTTTCGAGTTTTTTCTTCAACCCGGGTCGGCCGGCAATCAGTTCCAGAAATTGGGAGTTCTTGGGATCTCCTCGTTTAACTTTCAACAAGAGATCCAGGGCGCTGTCGTCTTCGTCATCCTGTTCAAGCCTTCCAGTGGCTTCCTCCAGGACCGTACACATTAGGCCATCCTGGTGTCTTTTCAGCTTGATAACCTTGGGCTTCATCTCATCGTAAAGCTGATCTCCGGTCTGTTCAACCGGGCCGGAAATAATGAGAGGCGTTCTTGCCTCATCAATGAGGATGCTATCCACCTCATCCACAATGGCATAATGAGGCTCCCTTTGAACCATGGACTCCAGAGAAAACTTCATGTTGTCGCGCAGGTAGTCAAAACCGAACTCGTTGTTTGTGCCATACGTAATATCCGCACTATATGCATCTTGACGTTCGGCATCGTCCAGCCCGTGGAGAATCGTTCCCACCGTCAGGCCTAAAAAGCGGTAGATGCCCCCCATCCATTCGGTATCCCGGCGGGCCAGATAATCATTGACCGTAACTACGTGGACTCCTCGACCAGTCAAAGCATTCAGATAAGCAGGAAGTGTCGCGGCCAGGGTTTTTCCTTCACCGGTTTTCATCTCGGCGATCTTACCCTGGTGAAGCACTACGCCTCCAATCAATTGGACATCAAAATGTCGCATAGAAAGAGTCCGGACAGAGGCTTCGCGCACCACGGCAAAGGCCTCTGGAAGGAGTTCGTCCAAGGTGGCCCCCTGTTCGATCCGCTGCCGGAACGTCTGGGTCTTGCCGCGCAGTTGATCGTCGCTCAGGGCCTTTATTTCCGGTTCCAGGGCATTGATCTGCTCAACGATTGGTCGCAGCTTTTTGAGCTCTCGTTCGTTTCTGCTCCCGAATATGTTGTGTAACATGTCTCCGATCATCTCTAGAAATGCTTCCTCCTGGTTGGTCTATTACTCCGCTGCTTGTCAAATTGGTGTTTTTCTGCCAGAGAACTGTATGTTTTCGGTTAACCGAAAATATACCCTCAACTCACAATTCTTGTAAAGATAATAGCAGACAACACTGCGGGTAACAATGGAATTTCGAAAAGGACTATTTATGGATGAAAACTAGTTGAGGATGTACTTCGCAGGGTTCACAGGAATGCCGTTCACGTGCACCTCATAGTGGAGGTGAGGCGCTGTGCTTCGGCCGGTATTTCCCACCAGGCCGATCTTATCTCCGCGCTTGACATGGGTTCCTGCTCGGGCCAGCCATTTTTGCATGTGACCATACCGTGTGACCTTGCCATGCCCGTGGTCTATCACAAGCATATTGCCCAGACCGCCTTTCTTGCCCGCAAAGGTGACCACACCGTCGGCCGGCGCAACAATCGGCGTACCCCGACGCGTGGCAATATCAAGTCCCCTGTGGAATTCTTTCAGGCCGGTAAAAGGCGATATACGATATCCAAATCCGGAAGAGAACCATCCTGTTGTTGGCCGGATGGCAGGGGTTGAGGCAAGCAACGATTTTTGATCCTGCAAGTAGTCATGAAGCCCCTCAAAGGCCTGTTTCTGGACAACTGAGGCCTCATCGAGTTGTTCCAACTGGGCATGCATTGCCCGAACAACGCTGCTATGATTTTCAGTAAGGGGCGGCAGGTTTTCCAAATCTGCCCCCATGGTCCCGCCTATGCCAAATACGGCATCCTGGCCGGCAGGAGCTTCCACGTTGGCAATGACCCTTAATTTCTTTTCAAAATCATGCAATGCCTTCATTTCTGAATTCAGCGCACGGATCTTATTGGCATACGCATGAATCTGAGCTCGCTGACTCGTCACCTCTCGCCTGAGAGAACGCACGGAGGGTATTGTACTCTTTAAGGCAAGATAGTCATGGAGTGTGAAAGAAATGCCCGTCAGGCCAAGGAGGATAAAGCAAGCCATCACCCCGAGGAATACCCTTGAGAACTTGACCTGCTTGACGTTGGAGTTATCTTCCGGAACTATGAGAAAGGTGATCTTCCTGTTTGGCAAAGCTACGACCTCTCAATTTGCAAGAAGCATCAAAAGCATCCAACGAATTTTGGCGTTATTACCAGAAGTTAATGAGACCTGTCAAGGCTTTTCTCATTCAAATTTCTTGTTTGTCAAATTGGTTGTGAAACAAGCAAGCATCATGCCAACCAGAATCTGCCCAAAAAGATCGCCATTTTCATACATATCGGCAAAATAGCTGTAGATCATTAGCGCCATCCGTCACACGTCTTGAAGGAAACAGATCGACGTTTTTCGGCTCTCCGCTCCGCAGCAAACTCACGAGCCGCCACCGGCGATGTTAAGGTCGGAAACCCTGAGGGTCGGAGATCCGGAGGGGCCATAGAATTTGAGGTCACTGCCCACACCGTCCACGGCCGCAAAAAGCGTCACGAGATTGCCGGAAACGGCAACACCCTTTACCGGAAACGCAGTTTCGCCCTTTTCAATCCACAGACCAGCGGCTCCCACAGAAAAGTCTCCGGAGATAGGATCTGCCGTGTGCAGCCCCATGATATCAGTAACCATAAGGCCTGCATCCACAGACGACAGAAGCTCATCTGGATGAGACGAACCGCTTTTGATATAGAAATTCGTGCTTTGCACTGTTGGAGGCGCCGTTATTCCCCTGCGCCCTGCGTTACCCGTAGAATGCCGGTTTTCCTTGTTGGCCGTATATTGGTCATACAACAGACCCTGCACAATGCCCTCAGAAACCAACACGCTCCGCTCGTGGAGGGATCCCTCGTCATCAAAGGGACTCGAGGCCATGCCACCTGAATAGAGCCCATCGTCCACAATAGTCACATGGGGTGAAAAGATCGATTCACCCAAACGGCCGACCAATATCGATTTTCCCTTCTGCACGTTGTCGGCCATAAAGGATGCCGACAGCACCTGCAAGACATCACAGGCTACCCATGGAGGAAGTATGGCAGGCACATGCATGCTCGTCAGGGGCCTGGCGCCGAGCATGCTGATCGCCCTTCTGGCTGCAGTGGCGCCGATGGCCTCCATGTCGAGTTGATCAAAAAAAGGCGAAAAACCATAATCCCATCCCATTTCGGCATCTTCTCCATCTTCAGCTACCACAAGAACGCTGCCAGAAACAAAGGTCTTCTCATAGGAAAGCTTAAGACCGGTGTGGTTACAGATCGTTACAGTGCCGGCGGTCTCATTGTAACCCGCCTTTCGAACCTTCTTGATGCGCTGATCGGATGACCGCGCCGCAGCTTCAAGACTTCTTGCCCTGTCAATCTTCTTCTCAACAGGAATCGTGGCAAGATCACAGTCGAACTGTTCAAGCAGAGGCTGGGCTTTCTCAGATGGTGAGGGGAATCCAACAAAGGGGTCCGGGTCTGTCGAGGAAGTCCCTTGAACCACCCGATCCACCAGATCAGACACGGCGCCTGGTGAAAAGTCTGTGCAATAGGCAAATCCCAACCGTTGGCCCTTTAGCGCTCTTATGCTTAGGCCGACATTCTCAGCCGCCACAAAAACGTCCAGGACGCCATCCTTGATCTCAAGGGCGAGTCCCTTGGAGGAAGCATAGAAGACCTCATAGGCGTCCAGGGCATTTTGGGCCAGTCTCGCCATGATGGAATCTACAATCGGACCTGAATCGATCATTTTGGCTCCTCATCTCCAAGAAACTTCAGCATGGCGATCTCATCGCAGTCCGGGAACTTCACACACTTGAGACAGTCCGCCCATATTTTTTGCGGCAACAACGCCTTGTCTATTGTTTGAAATCCATGCTTGGCAAAAAAAGCAGGACGATATGTTAGCGCAAAAACCCGTTTGATTCCCAGGTCGTGGCCCTCGGCTAGAGCTGCGGTCACAAGAGCCGAGCCTATCCCTAGCCTCTGATATCGCTCGCTAACTGCCAGCGAGCGGATCTCTGCCAGGTCCTCCCAACAGACATGAAAGGCACAAACGCCGATAATGGGTCCCCGGGCTTTCTCCTGAAAGATGCTAAAATCCCTCAAGGCGTCATAGAGGTCGCTTAGCGCCCGAGGCAGCAATTCTCCCCGTGCAGCATGTCTATTCAAAAGCCGGTGAATCGCCTTCACGTCATGAACAGTCGCTTTGCGAATCATTGGTTTGTGTTTGCCCTCTGTCCGTTCAATCGCAGGTCAATATCAACCTGTCGGATCTTGTTCTTCTGATGAGGCGGTTTTTTTGATCTTTCTTCGGGAAAACAAAAGATAATACAGGATAAGTATCGGATATGGAAGAAACGCTTGCTCAAAATCACCCTGGAAAAGCGCATAGGTCGAATATGCCACACAGCACAAGATAAGAATAATCTGTAGCCAGACGACAGCGCGTATCATGGTGTCACATCCTCAAATCGTTCTATTTTCGCGCCTTCTCCATTCAGAACTTACGAAGCAACGGTTCAGATTTTCGGTGAACCCTGAACCTCTGAACCGGTGAACGGTTACATCAGATATTGCAAATAGTTAAAAAAGGCCAGCGGTTTTGAACCCGCCCGAAAGGCCATTAGGCGAAAGGGAGGACGCGCAATGACCCTTTCGGATCTCCCAAAGCAACATCCGTATTTTCAGTAACGGATTCGTATTTGATGTGACATCAATCTATTGCCATGGCCTTCACTTCCCGGATATCGACACCTTCGCGCGCCAACAGCGCGGCTGCCACCCCTATCGGATGCCCGTCGCCTGACCGGCAGCCCGGGGCTCACGAAGGGCTTTTGTCTTTCATGAAGCATACCTGAACATCCTCTTCCCTGATTTTTCTCAGGGCCGCAAAGGCGCCTTTCAAAAAGGCATCCGTTACGTCAAGACCGTTGTCGTTAAGAACCCTGGCCCGGCCGTCCAAGACATCGAATCCATCGCCTCCGTGAAGATATGAAGGGACTCTGGGGGTAGGAAGGCCTCCCAATTGTTCGGGACAGACAGGAAGCACGGCTTCATTGGCAACCCGCTTCACCAGTGTTGGACTGGGGCTAGTCCTGCCGTCATACCGGCAGTGGCAACCAAGAAGACAGGCGCTTGCAGCGAAAGCGTATTGTTTTGTGGTAGACATATGGCTGGGACCTTAGAGGCTAAATCCAGAGGCCGCTCACACACGCCATGGGAAGCCACGGCAGAGGCCAATTTTTGGATTCCAATGAATCCGAACCAGAGACTAAAGACTATGAGACCAAAAGCACAGACTGCTACAACCCCTTTGTACGTCTTGTCCTTCATGAACCCTCGGCCCCTTGAGACGGCAAGGGACACAGCAGAGTACCAGGCAAAGTCTGCCAGGATGTGTCCCGAGAAAAAAGTGATTACGCCCACAGCGCCGAATTTCATGGCATACACAATATAGCCCAAACCGATGGTTGCCCACCAGATGAGCCAGTAAGGGTTGGCAAGGCTCATGAGTATCCCGGACAACACGGGATGGGCGCCTGCCTGGGCCTTCTGATCAAGCTTAAGGGTCAAGGACGGAATGGACCGGAACATCCCCAGGGCCATCCATATCAAGATCAAGGCCCCGGACAGCCCGATAATGCCAAAAACAACATCTTTCCTGAGGTACGGCCCGAGTCCGAGGAGCAACAGAATAACCAGGCAAAGCTCAAGTATGCCGTGACCTACTATAATCAGAGGGCCGGCCCAAAACCCGCGCCTGGAACTCTCCGTTATGGTGACCGTTAGAACAGGGCCGGGCATGAGGGCGCCGGATAGGGCAAGCACAAAGGATGTTCCGAAGATGCCAACAAGTACAATGATGGGATGCGTGCCGGTCACTTTTCTCTCTTCAACGGTTACATTTTTCGTAGCTTTTTGTTGATACCAACCTTTTTCGCATGAATCAACAAACAAAGGAAAATAATCCTTGATTTCTGAAGCAAAGTCTCATATAGGCGGTTTTCTGTAGACATAAACCGCATATGCAACTCCGTCAACTGCAAGGCTCGCTATGGGGAAGGCATGAACAGATTGCGTGTTAAGTGTGTCAAATGCGGCAAGGAGTGGGAAAAACCTTCCGCTATTCCCTGGGGGCCTGACGATATCAGCTCGTCCCTTTGCAACTCGTGCTTCAGGGAAGTCATCTCTCCCATCATTCACAAGAAACAACTCAAAGAAGGCAACTTTGACTGCTTCGGCAGATCGGCAGCCCATTGCGATCAATTGGAATGCAAGTATAGACGATGGTGCCTGCGCATGGAAGAGTCGGAAGAAGCCCCAACAAAGGACGATGAAGACCGTCTGGCCGTGGCAACAGCATGCCGCTGATGCCGCCACCCCCGGCCTTGTTGATCCGGCCCACTGCACGTCAGGAGTTGTTCCTCTCATCAAAGACCCGCTTGCTCTTTCTTTCGGTACGTGGCAGGGTCCCGTAACCGATCAGCTCCACCTTTCCGCGAACAAGGAGATGTCGCCTGATGCTATCTTCGAGCCTGGCGGTAATTGTTTCATCTTCGGAAAGATCTGTTGATTCACCTCGCTCCGCCCGGATAGTCATGTAGTCCCGCCCTGATGCCCGCCTCAGGATGACCTGGTATTCACTCCCCACGTCATTCTCCCGGGAAAGGAGATCATCAATCTGACCGGGGTAGATATTTACTCCCCGGATGATAAACATGTCGTCCGTGCGGCCCAGCAGAGGCCCGTGCATGGGAAGAACGCTTCCACAAGAGCATGGTTCGGGTATGAGATGTGTCAAATCCCGAGTCCGGTACCGGATGAGGGGCGTTGCCTCCTTGCGTAGCGTGGTTACGACCATCTCGCCCGTTTCACCAGGAGACACGGGCTCTAGAGTTTCCGGATCGATGATCTCCAGTATGTAGTAATCCGCCCAGTAGTGCACGCCTTCATGCTTCTGGCATTCAAGGCCCGCGCCTGGGCCGTAGAGTTCGGTCAGGCCGGGGATGTCAAAGGTCTCCTCAATTCCGAAATACTCCTCGATCTTTTTTCGCATAGCCGCACTGTGCCGTTCAGCTCCAAAAATCACTTTTTTCACGGCAATCTTATCAGCAAGGTTTCGATGTTGAATCTCCTCAGCCATAAGAAGTCCCATGGAAGCCGTGCAGCAAAACACCGTGCTTTGAAGATCCACCATGACCTCACAGTGCATGTCGCGATTCCCCGGCCCAACCGGCACAACCATGGCGCCAAAGCGTTCGCAGCCCAGTTGAAAACCAACGCCCGCAGTCCATAGCCCATAGCCCACGGCAATCTGGACGCGGTCGTCTCGCCTCAGGCCTGCCATTTCGTAGCACCTGGCAAACATATTGGCCCAGTCATCGATGTCTTTGCGGGTGTAACAAAGGACCTTGCGCTTTCCCGTAGTCCCGGACGAGGCATGGACGCGCACAACCTTGTCAAGAGGTACGGAAAGCAGAGGAAAGGGATATCCTTCTTTCAGATCCTGCGCGGTCGTGAATGGGAGTCTGTCAAGGTCATCCAGTGACCGGATGTCTTCCGGTCGCACACCTGCCTCATCCATTCTTTTCCTGTAAAAGGAAGACCCTTGATAGGCGTGGTTTACGGTCCACTTCAATCCTCTGATCTGAAAATCCCTCAATTGCTCTTGTGTTGTCACTGTTGGCATAAAGCCCTTCGCCATGATTTCCCCTCATGCTTATTTCATGATCTCGTCAACACCCCACTTCCCTTCACATTTTCGTGGTTATCTCCAAAATCTACCCCAGGAAAAGAACGAACCTAATGTACCATTGCCGGGAGAACCAGAACAATCTGAGGAAAGATTATCAAAATAACTATGCAGACAATGCAAGCCAGCAAGAAAAAGCTTGCGCTCTTGAAAATCGTCCCAAGGCCTATTTCCGGGGCCAAGGCCTTTACCACGAATATATTGACACCAACTGGCGGGGTGATTGCTCCCATTGTAGTTACCATCGTCAGGATTATGGCGTACCACACCGGATCAAAACCAAGAGCCGTCCCCAGGGGAAAGAAGATCGGGATGGTCAGGACAAGAAACCCCAGGGAATCTACAAAGCATCCCCCTATCAGATAGATCAACAGCACGATTGCCAGAACAAGGACGGGTGAAACCGGCAGTCCCGAGACAAAATCGGCTACTATGTGTTATTTACCCCGATATATTGCCGTTAAGGTGAGGGGAATTTGCAAGGTATTTAGACCAATGATATAAGGGTAGACGAATTAACGAGGTAAGAAATTGACCCTTGAAAAATAACCAAGCTCTCCAAGGAGGCAGGCATGAAGGTTTGAGCATCCCGAAAGCCTGCCCCCTTGTGAGCAAGGCAGCCGAACAAT
>Ga0209986_10001665_pt1 | contig 21115 bp, 18 predicted proteins | sample BlataG_FD_183168 | JGI IMG/M metagenome (GOLD analysis project Ga0209986, IMG submission 183168) | Deep subsurface microbial communities from Black Sea to uncover new lineages of life (NeLLi) - Black_00105 metaG (SPAdes) (version 2) | ecosystem: Environmental > Aquatic > Marine > Oceanic >... | reverse complement strand
CTTTTAAGTTTCTGACTCATCACACCCTCCTTTCATCTGCAGCATTTCACTGAGGAGGAGGAGGAAGACGAAGAAGATGAGCTTCTCCTCGGCCGCCAAGCACGTCGCCAACCTGCTGGTGCTGCCAACCAAAACAGACTCCCTCTCCACCACTTTCTGAGAATCATCGCAGGAGCAGGACGCATTCCTGCTGGTGCTGACCTCAATGATGATGCAGCAGCAGCCACTACCAATGATGATCTTGTTGACAGTCTCAAACGTGCTGGAGTGATCTACACAGACAGATGCATACAAGCAATGAGAGCTGTGCCCAGAGATCTCTTTCTGGAACGCATTGCTGATGGAGCTTACAGAGAGGAGGCCTTGCTCGACACTCCTCTCCGCATTGAAGAGCTTGATTTTAATGTTTCAGCTCCCCATATGCATGGGACCTGTCTGGAATCATTATCTCTCTCCCCTGGACAGACAGTGCTGGATGTTGGAGCAGGGTGCGGTTTACTGACTGCAGCTATGGCTCATATTGTGGGTCCTCGTGGCTTTGTGGGTGGCATTGAGATCAGAAAGCAGTGCCTGGCATTGTGCAAGGACAACATGCGTCGACTGCACGTTTGCAATCCTTCATTTAAAGCACAGTCTGCTCCAATTAAGTTTGAGTTGACTAATGTCTTCATTCTGCCACCTCATCATGTTGGCAAATATGATAGGGTGCATGTTGGTGCTTGCTGCCCTCCAGATAAGGTAGCCCCACTCCTCCGTCTCCTCCGTCCTGAAGGTGGTCTTATTGTTGTGCCTGTCAGTCCCAGTGACCTTAGAGTCATCAAGATGAAGTCAGATGGTAAAATCTCCCAGCAAGTCGTCACACAAGTCAGATTCTCCGATCTCGTGGTGCCCACTGATGCTGAGATCTTGCTGGCCACATTGAGAGCTGAGAGAAAGGCAAGGACAGCCCCTGTGGCCATTCCTTCTACGTATGTTGAAGATATCCAAGATTTGAATATTACTGTTCCAGTATTAAGGATCAGCTCAATAGCAGCAGATGGAAATGATGGTAGAAGAACTACTCCAGAATCCTTTCCATTATCCTCCCCTCCACCTCCACCTACATCTCTCCTAACAAAGAGGAAGGGAGCACTGCATGCCTCATCATCATCATCACCATCACCATCACCAAGATCTCCATCTGGTGTGATAGGAGGCTTTCCTTGCTCACTGGGATCTCATCATAATTCAGGGCGCAGCAGTCTTGATTCCTGGCCAGCTCGATTAGGGAAACTTTTGACTTCTTGCAGCCCCACCAAGGGTAAAGGAAATGATGAATCAGACCCCAGTAGCAGCAGCAGCAAAGAAGGCAGTCCTTCACTGGCAAGAGGTGAATCATCATCCAGATCTGCCATTGCAAAAAATAAAGTGGACCCTTCTCTTCTTGGCAAAGCAGACATGATGTTGGTCGGTGCAGGTTGGCACATTCCCACCCACATGTCTCTTCTGAGGCGTCGTTGTGAACACCTGAAAGCCAGACACAACAGTGGTATGAGAGATGCGTTATCATCAATTGTAGCAGTTCCGGATCACTTTTCTCAACTGACCATGCATGCATTTGTCCACTATATCTACTATGATGAGGTTCCTGCTGCCATATTGCAAGATCCAGAGAGTGTGGTCGCTTTATTGCATGCAGCTCAGTATTATGGGACTCCTCGGTTGACTCAAATATGTGAATTGAGTTTGTCTCAAATCATCACTGCCAAAAAGCCAAGAAGCAGCACCTCGTCAGATTCTGCTGATAAGAGTAAGGATATGAAGGAGAAGGAGAAGACGAAGAAGAAGATGAGGAAGAATAAAGAGGCTCAACATAGTGATGATGAAGATACTAGCAATGGTGATGCTTCCCTGATGATGATGATGATGGATGTTGACCCATCTCCTGCTGCTGGTAGTGATGGTGGTATGAATCTTCATCATGATGATGCATATTGTAAGAATGAGGCCGCAGCATCCTTATTGGGCCTAGCGGATGAGCAGGGGTTGCCACATCTCAGATCTGTGTCACTGGACTATGTGGTGCATAACTATGATGAAGTATCAAAGACTGATGCATTCAAGGCATTGAGCAAGGAGCAGTTGGAGATGGTGGCTGGTGAGGCATGTAAATTGTTGAGTGAGATGACTGCTGCAATGAAGAGGATGATTGAAGCTGCTGGGGAAGAGCTGCCACAACCTACTTATTAAAAGAACAAGGTTGGGTGGGGGCAGTTGATTAATTGTGGGGGTGGGTGGTGGTGGGGGGGGGGCTGCTCTTCTTCCTATTTACAAGGTTTGTACTAAATTCAAGTGATTTTTTGTTTTGTATAATAATACTACAGATGGTGTTTCTGTTATTTTATGATTGCATGTGCTTTGTTAGAAGGAGGTGTTTTTTACCACCCAAGATACCAATAGAGGTTGTGTTTGTGTATTTTCCATTTTCTCTCCCCCGTATAGTGTTTGTGCACTAGTTGCTGTCATGCTTTTATTGTTTCTGATAGGGGCCTTTGAATTCCTAGCGTGTCCAATCATGTAAAGAACACCTCCTTCTACACATGGATGGTAAGGTCAGAGGTGGAATGTGAGTAATGTAGGCTTCCTTCCCTTCAGACTCGCTCCCCTGAGGCTCGCCGAGCTGGTGGATACAGTCCGTCTCCTTATTCTTCTTATGTCCAAGCTCTCGCCCTTTCAGCCCATATCCAACTATTTCATTCACTGAACGAACCTCTAATAAGCTATTTCATAGCTATAACATGATGTATTCTGTGCACCAACGACCAACAATTACTGGTCATTTGAATAATAAACGCCAATTAAGGCAACTGCAGCTGTCTTTGAAAGGAGCACGTCATCCACGAACACTCAATACATGCGCCATGAGTGACAATAATCTGCGGGAATGGTGGACAGAGTTTGATCGCAAGGCCAACGTCTCTTCCAAACTCACCACCGCCTCTGCCAAGCTCAAAGACTGGACATCCGACATTGACTCAAAGTTTGGCATCACCAGAAGGTTTAAGATATTCTTACAAGATGCCCCTATTATATGGAGAAGAACAAGGTCATTCCTGGATACTCCAGTTGGAGGAGCAGTGGGCATAGCCCTTTTGATTTTCTCTGTGTATTCAGGCCTGGTAGGTTTTCTATTTAGAATCTTCAACATCCTCTTCCTGCTAGCTCTAGTACTGCCTATATTATTCGCTCCTTATATTAGTAAGAAGATGGAAGAGTTACAAGTGGAGTATGCAAAACAACAGAGGGAACAGCAACTTAGGCAGCAATTTGGTCCATTTTACAACATGTTTAAAGGAGGAGGAGCGGCAGGGGGGGGCCGTCAGCAGCAGAATTCAGGAGGGGGAGGAGGAGGTAGGAAGAAGGATGGCGATGATGTTATTGATGTTAGTTATGAGACTTTAGATGATTAGTCATATGTGTTAGAATTGGGAAAGGGTGGAAAACATACATACATACATACATACATACATACATACATACATACATACATACATACATATGATCTTTCTGGCAACAGTTTGATGATGATAATATGGCAACTCTAAATTCTCATTTCCTCGAGGCATTCAACATGTCAAGGCTTGAGAAGCTGACCTTGAGAGCCAACTGAGGTTAGTCTACCGAAGAAGTCAAGGCATTTACTGATAATGTGAAGTCAGAGCCCACGGAATGGAGCTATTTGAAGGAGCTTGCATTTGTCTTCTGCAGTGTGGGTCTTGGTTATTCTGCATATAGGCACGAATGGAGTCGCGAGGGGCTACCATTTCTAGAAGGGAAAGCTGCAAAAGCATTCGTATCCTTGCTGGAACAACTGCCAATGGTACCAGCTCTTTACATTGAGAAATCCCATATGTTTCATTGTTGAAGGAGAAATGACGTGTCTACTGCTTTGGAGAAAGTAGAGTTTCTTTGCAACAAAATACTGACAGCCCTTGGATCCGGTCAGAAAGTGTTTGTTGTGGAAGAGCACACTGTTATTGCAGATGAGTCTGATAATATTGACCGATACTGATCTAAAAGTGTCTCTTCTCATTTCTTTTTCTTCTCAACTATATGGCATTATGCCCTCTTGTCGTGCAATGCAGTATTTGTACTTCTCCTCGTTGCTCAAAGTTACAAGGTTTATGCAATCAAATCAGAGAACCTAAACTATTTCTCTTACAAGCAACTCTTCATATTCCGTATCTCATCCTCCTCCCTGTCTTGGTCGTTTTCTCTTTTGTTCCTCCTCCTCCTCCTCCTCTTCCTTCTCCTCATCGCCACCACCAACCCCTTGTCCTGCCCTTTCCTCCTCAATCTGCTCCACCATCACACTATTCATCTCCTCCTTGGATGTAAACACCTCTGGTCTCTTATTTGCCAGCATTGTCAAGTGTCTCCAAACATATTCATCGGATGCCTTGGTCGTCTCCTTGATCTTAGACAGGGCTGCATCTCTCTGTTCTCCCCATCTAGGATCCAGCAGGGATATTCTCATATGCTCTGCCATTTCATTTATAGGTATAAGCTCACCAGTAATAGGCGATACAACATGTTCGCTAGTTAGGGCTGCTTGTTGTGCTTTGGCTGATCGTCTCGTATAGTTCTTAACGATGGGAGCTTTGATGGCGTCTTCATCTTCGTCACCACTGACTTCTGCTGCTGCTGCTGCTGGCGGAGGTGGAGCTGGAGGAAGAGGTGGTGGTGGCATTCTTCCAGCTGCTTGTCCCTCAGCAATCATAGCTGCTTCAATCGCATCTATTTGTACCTTATCTTTTTCCCCTTCATTCTCTTCCCCCTCAGCGCCCCCCAACACAGCCGCCCTCAACGCCAATAAAAAGTCCTGTTTTGTAGAGGGTAATGGCAACCCTGCTTCCTCATCTCTAAAGAAATCTATCACCTCTACTACAGCAAACTCATGCCAATCTATAGTCATCATAGCCTCTCTTTCCTGCTCTGCCTCATCAGCCTTCTCCTTAGCGTCCTTCTCTTCTAACCTCTCCCACTCCATTCTATGTAATGCCCTCTCCAGTGGCCCGCTGCTATCCTTGGCATCTGCCTTTAATCTTTCAAGAGTAGACTTCTTGGGAACTAGAATCGCTGTATAGCTATCACACAGTCTTGTAAAGTATGCGTATAGTGAGTGAGTTGGTTTTATGAATTGAAACCTGGGATTGTTGTGTTCTCTGGCAGCAAGTCCAGTGAGAAATATCTGACCATTTCGTGCTGCATATTGGGCTGTCATTTGTATGATATCTACATCTTCTAGTGCTAGTTCCTCTGGAATCTTGGCTGTAAAGAGCTCTGGATCTGGTTTTTGAATCTTGTCAATCACGGTTGTTGTAACAGCAGGGGGTGCTGCTTTTCGTTGTGATGCTGGTGGTACTGATATTGATGTTGGGGCCTCCTCTCCCTTTTCTTCAGCTTCAACTGGAGGTGCTTTGAAATGTTCAACCCTCTTCTTATAGTAGAGATTGTATGGATCGTTGGGTCTGAGAAAGTTGAATTTCTGATTCTCGGCTTCGTTGGCCAATATCCGTTGCTCGAAAGCGACGCCTGCAAGTGTTTGGGCGGTGGGGAAAGAATGGGTGTTGGGAATGGCATGGCATGGTGAAAATGGCTCTTCTAATTGAGCTGTAATGGTAATGTATGTCCTTTCCTACCGTTCTTAGCGACAAACTGAGCAGTCTTGTCTAAAATAGCTCGGATGTCGGGAGGAGGGACGATTACACCAATTTCATGGGTCTGTGTGGCAACTGGAACGGATGGAATTCCTGGTAAAACAGACTTAGCATCTCCAACAGCAACCACAGCCCTCCCTTTATCATCTTGTGTCATACTGCCAGGAAATTCTTTGAAAACTCAGGGGATTCCCACACAGCAGATTTAAATCTATACAGCCCAGGTTATTAGACAAGTGATGAGGAACCCAATCTTAGAGTTGCAACATGGAGGTGATATAAATTCAATTCTAATGCCTCAGAGCCTAGCTGCAGTTAGGCCCTATCACTGCTCAACTCATCACCGCCTCCTTCTCATAGTTCTGCTCGTCGAGCCTCATGCTCGCAGAGACTCTTGTCCATTATTGTTCTCTCTCCAACCTCTACTCAGATATGTATAATTCTTTTGCTATATCTCAATGACCTAGGTTATGGGGCACGAGGGGTAAAATTAGATAAAAATCACTTGCAACTCACTTAGGTGCCCGAGTCAGGCTGCAGCTGCAAAGTTTGAGAGGTCAGTGGTCAAGTCCTAAAGGGCATCCGCCCAACACAAATCCTCTTTCTATAAACCAAACCATCATATTCGTCAACATATTATACGTGTCAAAAGTGATTAGCCCTACTAAACGCCACAAAATGCCTTCAAGAAGTATATTAATGAATCAAATTGGAAGGCTATCACGGTGGTTTCTCAAGCGAGAAAAGGTGGGCATTGATGAAATTGGCAACATATACTACAAGAAGCTTGACAAAGACATGGAGGGCGAGCAGATTGAGCGTCGTATTGTAACCTATGTCGGCGGAATCGTCGGCGACCCTGCCACACTTCCTCCAGAGTGGCTGCAGTGGCTCCAAAGAACAAGACACGAGCCCCCAACACTAGCAGAAATAGAGGCAGCCGCTAAGCATAGAGAACTCTTACGTCTCAGAGCAGCAGATCAGGAACAAGAAGACATGAAACAAAAGTTCTTCAAGAGAGCAGTTGCATCTTCCAATTCTGATATGAATCACTATGTGAAGCAGCTTACAGGCCAACATACTGACCAGACCAGTAATGATGGATGATTCATCTAAGATAAATAAAAATGCATACATCTTGGAAAAGTTTATTATTAGTCTGTCAATGGCATATTTCCTCCTTCAATGACTGACCAATAAAGCACCACACCCAACACTTGCATCAGCATGCATGTAGCTACTGCCCACGTGCGTGGCGATGATGATCTGGTGTGCAGCTTCCCATCATCTATTCCACTACTATATGACAGTGGAGTGATGGAGGCCTTGTGATCAGGGTTGGGCCTGCTCCCTGCTACGACTGGTGTGACTGGAGACGAGGAAGACGCCAAATCACATGATGACGACGACGATGATGATGATGATGGCAGTCTCCTGACTGTCTTCTTCCTTCCTCCCACTGATGCTGGTGCGTGCAAAGATTGAAAAGGAGGAAGAAGTGGAGGAGGTGGAGGAGGAGGAGGTCTGATAACGTTCACCACACCCTTTGCTCTCACACCAAATCTAAGAGTACTAATACTTTCCTGAGCATCTTGATCATCTGGCGAGCAACATAGAATCAGGGCAGTGAGAGCATTACCACCAATACTGTCTTGTAGAAGTCTCGTCAATTTGCTGTCTCTATAATTCACATGTTTACTACTACTATTATTATTACTATTATTATGTTGATCAGAGAGAGTATTGATGATATTGGTGAGAGCTGAGAGACTACGATTGATATGCTGTCCTTCCACCAGTGCAGCGCCTTGTGACTGAGTTCTGTGTTGCCTTTCTGATCCTGCCAGGTCCACCAAACTCAGCTTGCTCTTCCTATAAACTGCTGGAGTGGTAGTAGTGATGACGAGGGTAATGATGACATGTGATCTACTGGAAGAGGCATTCATTGCAGTAGCAGCTGTGGCTCTGTTACCAAGAGCATTGAATATGGCAGCCATGCATTGCTGTTGATTGAACATGAGGAGGGTGGTGGCCTCCGGAAGGTGGACTACTTTGTTGTGATCTAGCATGATGGAGAGGTTGTCCTTGGATGGGTTGAGGAGATCTTTGACTCTTTCGTTGTAGATTTCTAATGCTTGAAGGGAAATAGAGGTCGAGGTGTGGTTGGTGTGGGAAAAGAGGTGAGAAACAGAGAGCTGGACGAGGCCCAAGGAAGAGGAGAAGGTGCTGGCTGCCCCTGTACCCATGGTGAAAGACTTGCCACTCCCAGTCTGGCCATATGCTGCTATAGTGACATTGGTTCCAGTTGTAACCCTCTCTATCAAACTTTGAAGACTTGAACCACCTGAGGAGGCCGAAGAGGGTGGAGCGGTTGAGGAGGAGCGTTGGATGTTTGCCTGAAAGATGGCTTCAGTTTTGACGTGCTGAGCAAACACCGCATCGAATTGGAACTCTAATGGAGACTGCTGTTGAACTGTAAGAGTATTGTCCGATACTAGCTTGAAGCAAGAGTGATCTGTTGTAGCAGGTCTAATTCTGACCAAGACATTAAGAGGAGCAGGCTCCATTGCTGTGTATGACGATCAAAACTCACTGCAGTGTGACTACCTTAACCATATCTATGCAGTTTTAATTTACTCATAAAAGGTTCTTCTTCATCAAGGCACGTCCTCTCCATTTGTATTGACCGCTATCACTGAGAGCAGCATAGACCAGTCCTCCCACCACCACCACTATAAACACTGCATCCAACCACCCAGACCGGGCAGTTCTACCTCGACTATTACCACCACCACTCTTCACAGCTTCTTTCAAGCTATACGTCTCCAGCATAAAACTATACACCGCCTCTTCATCCCAATCACCACCAACAACACAATGTGGACACACCTCCACAGTCGGCCACTGCACTTTCAGATGCCTTGCATCCTCCCTCTTCTTATTCTCTCCTTCCTCCTCCCCAGCCAACCTTTTATTAACTATGTTATGAGTCTTCCACACCCACATCACTGCATCCTTCTTACTAGTTACCTCAATAGCCTCTTCACTGGTAGCATAGTCCACAAAATGCTGAGCACATTCACTACACACAAAATAATGCTGAATGAACCCCCTTACTGCAGCCAGCCACACAGCTCCTATATTACCCTCTGATTCAGGTAGGTTCACTGATAAAGAGTGCAATAGTTGCCATAATCCACAAGTATATCCTCTCATCTCTGGAGTACTGCCTTTACAGGCCCCCCAATCACCGTCTCTGAATGTCAATCCCGGACAGATGTCCACCTCGTTCAAATCTCCAGTTGGCCCATCTGCCTCTGGAGGCCATAGCTCATTCAGCTCATCTCTCACATTGGATGCACCTTGTTTACATTGAGGTGTAGGGTGGGCTATGGACAGTAGGCCTACCCAGTCTAACAGAGCTTGGCGTGCTTCCAGTCCTTGGAGCAATACATGAGATGAAGACAAGTACTGCCAAGACATAATAGTAGATCCTTGAACATCTGATAAGTCTACCTCTGTTGCACTAGATGATTTGACAATTGGTTCAGTGGCACGTGGTTTGAGAATGTGTCTATGTACTGGCTTGGTACTGCCTTCTTTCTCTGCCAGATGTTGCTGCATTTCAGTATTGCTTTGACCAGATGGTGATGGTTGGTCTTCTGCATTGGCAACAGTGTCAACAAGATCAGTATCAAATTGAACTCTGAGCTGATCTTCTAAAGCTGCAATGACTCCTTTAAATGTATGCTTAGCCTCTAGTTTTATCAGGCTATCGTGTCGTTGGGAAGCAAAGTCGGCAGCAAGACCTATCTTCAATGTGGGGTATGATTTTATAGTAAATTCTTCACATATCTTCTGATTGTCTGGGCAATCTATGCGAGCAATGGTAATATCAGGTTGTTGTTTATTTAGACTAAAGAATTGTGCTACCTTCTCATAATGAGGAGCAAAGGCTTGACAGTGGGGGCACCTGTGATGGAAATGAGAGGAGAGAGAGGTATGAGCGGTGTGTCGAGGTAGGGAGCGTCGGGGAAAAATCAATTGAAGAGAGCTACTCACCAGTGTGCATAAAATTCCACCAGAACCCATTTCTGTCCATCAATAGAAGCTAGTTTATCGACGAAATTATCCATTTTTAGTTCCAGAGGAGAGGTTTGTGCAGTCCTGGCAATGAAAACAGTGATCAAGATCACTATAAGGCGACTTGAGCACCCCATGATCGCAATCAACACCCTACGAACTATACTGAAAGTAAAAAAAGACATAATTTCGCCTGAACATGAGTTGAAGACCCAACAGAGGTCCCTGCCTCTCACTCAAAATATCCCAACTTTTATAAATCGCCCTGCATACTGAATCCTACATAGTCGAACCGAATAATGTTCTCTATTTCTCCTCAAGGTCTACCACACGTGGAATTCCTCCATAAAAGGCATTAGTTTCCATCCCTTTTCTAAGGTGGATTGCATCTCTTTTGGCTTTTAGCTGCAATATGCAGCATAAGACTTCAAAGAGTCTTCTTAGCCGTGATCAACCATTTCTACACCTTTTATTTCATGGCAATGCAACCCAAGTTACTTTAACTGAGCGTCATTTGAAAACGATGAGTAGAAGCCTGGCATTGCGCCTGCTGCCTAGCCTTTTACGCAATGCGGAAAATAGGTATGTGACAAGCAATACCACCGCTACATAAAACTTTTGGTTGTACCACTCCTAGTCGTCTCGACTCACCCCGTCCTTCCCCATCGTCTACAGGTTTCCCATCGTCGCTGCCTCTAGCTCTTCTTCAAGCAGTCCGACACCTGGAGAACCCATTAGACTAGGCAGATCCATCAAAACCAAAGCTGCAGGATTCCCCCAATCCCCATCCTCCTATAGCAGCAGCAATAACAAGAATGACACAAGTTTACAAGGTGCCATGAGCGGCCCAAGTATGGAGCAAGTAAAGAAATTCCGTGAGAAGAATGAAGCAGCCAAACGTAAATCTAGACAACTACCCCCTTCCTCAGTTTCCACTAATGGCACTGCCAAGTCAACATTTCAACGCAATACCCATTATGTACAAAACATACAGGAAGCCAGTGCTGCCATATCGGAAGTAATAGAAGATGACACACTGTCTGTAGATCAGGTTGCTCATCATTCAAATGGTTATCACTATTCCAATGGCAATGCCATCAATGCAACCTCTAGCAGCCTTTCCAGTAGAATAGAATTCAGTTCTGAAGCAGATCCCTACCAAGAAAGACAACAGCAGCAAGAACAGCAAATGAAGGTGGTAGGTATTAATGTTGGAAATTCATTAGATGAGGAAGAAGATAATTTACTCAATGAAGTCTATTCCAACAAACCTGCAGAAGATGTATTTGTTGTAGACACACTAGAAACAGCTCAAATGGTAGCCAATAGGCTGATGTCTGAAGAGATGAATGGCAGAATGTTTGCCTGTGATTCAGAAGTGATGGACATTGACGTCACTCGTCAGTCCCCCTGCTGTCATGGTAGGGTGATATGTTTCAGCGTGTATGCTGGGCCTGATGTGCACTTTGGAGGTGACCATGCAACATCTGGGGTAAACAGAAGTGTTTTGTATGTGGATACATATTTAGATGGCAATCCTGAAAGGGAAGAGGAGGCAAAGGAGATAATGGCTGTCTTTAAAGAATTCTTTGCATCTCCTGACAGAAACAAAGTTTGGCATAATTATTCATTTGATAGGCATGTGATGTCCAGAAATGGGGTTCATAATAGTGGGTTTGCAGCTGACACTATGCACATGGCTAGATTGTGGGACTCTTCAAGAATGCTCAAGGGAGGGTACTCTTTAGAAGCTCTTTCCTCTGATCCTACACTGATGAACAACAACAACAACAATAGGAGTAGTACTAGTGTTACATCGGATGCAAGTTTGTCGGCAAAGGAGGCTCTTATACGAGGTAAAGTATCGATGAAGGAGCTATTTGCCAAAGCTAATATAAAAAAGGATGGCACAGAAGGCAAACTCAAGGTGTTGGCTCCAGTGAATGAATTGCAATCTAGTGAAGAGACTAAATATAGGTGGATTAAATATGCTGCATACGATGCCAAGTCAACCTGGGAGCTGTACAGTGCACTAGAAAGAGAGTTGAAAAATATGAGGGCTGAGCTGGATAGAGCTGTCAAAGAAGAATTTGAATCCCAAGGCATTCACCTAAACACAATGTTTGATGTGTACACTCATTTCTGGAGATCATTCGGGGAGCTTCTCACTGATATGGAAGCTGAAGGCATGACTGTCGATAGAGAACACCTTGCTGCAGCTCAGAAACAAGCTGATGCTGACCAGACACTTGCCAAACAAAGATTTAGATCCTGGGCTACATCTAAAGTACCAGATGCTGAATATATGAACATAGGGAGTGTTCCTCAAGTACTGCAACTGCTGTTTGGAGGAGCTAGCAATAAAAACTCAAATAAAGACCCTGTTCCATTGTTGAGAACATTCAAAGTGCCAAATCAAAAGCCACCAGCTGAAGATGAGAAAAGAGTAAGGAAATTCATGGACATTGAATTGCACAGTGTTTGGGGCGTCGATAATCCTTCTCCCCTGCAGCCAGACGTCTACACACCTGGAGGCAGTCCAGCTTGTTCTACTCCAGTGCTCAAGGCCTTGGCAGGCAAGGCAGGCAGAGCTAGGAAGGCCCTCGCTGCTGAGCTCAAGTCATTGGGTGACGCTGATCTTGGTCATGATGACAGACTTGAAGATGATCTAAGAGCAGAAGAGGATTGGGACCCAGAGACTGGTGAGCCCATTGCCACGTGGTCTACTGACGATGCAGAGATAACAGCCGCCCAAGTGGAGAAGCAAGAAGCCATTAAAACAGAAGATAGAGACAAGTTAAAGGAAATAGCTGCTCAACAGGGATACGGAAAGTTATTTCCAGAGTTTAACTCAAAATTAGAAGGACTAAAAGCATGTGCCGCAGTCGACTCTCTAGTGGATGCGTCTGCAATAGATACACTGCTATCTAATTTCATCATCCCTCTACAGAGTGCTGACATATCAGAGTTGGATAGTACTGGAGTTTGGAGGGTGCATTGCTCTCTCAACATCAACACCGAAACCGGGAGATTGTCTGCACGTCGTCCTAATCTCCAAAACCAACCTGCTCTAGAAAAGGACAGGTACAAAGTGAGGAGAGCTTTTACTTCAGACATACAAGCTGGTAAAACTCTGATTGTGGCTGATTATGGGCAGTTGGAGTTGCGTATCTTGGCACACATGGCTGATTGCAAATCCATGATTAGAGCGTTTGAACTAGGTGGTGATTTCCACAGTAGAACTGCCCTCGGGATGTATGATCACATCCAGAAAGCAATTGAGAGAGGGGATTGCTTGCTGGAGTGGGATGGAGGGAGCCATGGAGATGATTCTCCTCCTGCTCCTCTACTAAAGGATATGTTTGCGTCCGAACGTAGAAAGGCTAAAGTGCTGAATTTCTCTATTGCGTACGGAAAAACTGCGCATGGACTGAGTAAAGATTGGGGCACTAGTCTGAAGGAGGCAGAAGAAACAGTGGATAGGTGGTACTCTGACCGACCCGAGGTGAGAGATTGGCAAAAGAGGCAACGACAAATGGCAGTAGACCAAGGATATGTGTGTACCCTACTAGGAAGGAGGAGAAACCTTCCTGAAGCCAACTCAAGAGACAAAGCCAGACAGTCACATGCACTGAGAGCTGCAATCAACACGCCCATTCAAGGCTCTGCTGCCGACGTGGCCACTGCTGCCATGATTCGTATCAACAAAAACCAGAGACTGAGAGAGTTAGGGTGGAAGTTGTTGTTGCAGGTGCATGATGAAGTGATTTTAGAAGGACCCAAGGAGAGTGCTGCAGAGGCTCAGGCTCTAGTGATCGAGTGCATGGAGACGCCATTCACTGGAAAGAAGAAGCCGTTAAAAGTGGACCTGGTGGTGGATAGTAAATATGCTGACACTTGGTACGATGCCAAGTAAAAAAACAATTTCATATACATGACATGATAAACTTACATGTCTTTAATAATCTTTAACATCATTTACCTGATACATCGTCAATTATTATCAAGGTGGCAAGACACCTCCAGTGAGATAAATATGATCCAATACTGCCTTTACTTGACACTCACACTTTAGAAATGCATCATATACCATCCTAAATCCATCACCATATATCAAACTAGGATCTGTCTGTATTTGATACATTAGAAACTCAGTCAACCTAGCTTCATATGCACTTAGCACTGCCTCACTGTTTCTACGATGCTCTAGCTCTCTTTGAAGCCAGAGAAACGCCATCAACTGAGCTAGACCCTCCTCCATTTCTACCGGCAACTGATGACTCATATTATTGTTGTTACTGTTATTATTATTAGCAGCAGCAGCACCAAATCCTTGTAAGAAGCCACTCAATCGAAGCCAGGCATGCATACACTCATGAGCAATGATACTGCCAGTCAACAACCGTGGTAGTCCATGAAGTACTAATATAGCGGTCACTCTATGTTGAACTGGTCCCGCCGGTACCATTGGTCCCGATGATGATGATGATGATGGTGGTGATCCACCATCCATACCCATCAATAGACCCAGAAATCCAGTTCTATGTGTTGAATAGAATTGTTGGTACGACTCAGCTAAACATACACCTCTTGTATGGAAGACTGGGCCCTGCCTGGCTCCACCTTGGGCATCATTAAGAGCGGCATTTTCTACCAAAGCAAGAGGTGGCCATTGTTGTTGTTGTTGTTTGTGATGGTGTTTATTAATATTAGATGTGTTATTTAGTGATTGTGCAATATACAGTCCTAGCTGACTGTAAAATGAAATAATTTCAGCATAGAGAGGCTGGGCACTGTGAGTATCAGCCGTTATCCCACAACCAAGACAGGCCTCACACAGTTTTCTACCATCAGTCAAATCAACCCAACTTGCTGCATCTCTTCTTAACTGTAAACGTGTACAGCAATCACACCTAGCAGTGCCATCTGTGTTATGAACTGAGCAGTACTTGATCTTCCAAAAGGGGGCTTCATTGTATACTATTCTATTACCGCCACCTTGCGTAGGAAGAAAGGCCTGACAAATATCACATTTTGGGTGTTGTTTCTGTTTAAGGCAGTGTGGATGGTATGGTCTCGGTTTGCTGTCGTGGGGGTCTACTGCAAATGTGGTGCTATGGAAGGGAAGGTGGCAGAAGGAGCATTTGAAGCAGGCAGGGTGCCATGTTTTGCCCAGTGCTTGGATGGTGGGTTGAGGTGGTGATAGGAATGATAAGATGGGGTTGTGGGAGGAGGGGGTGTTTCTTTGTAGGGGAGCTCCACAACCTGGGCAACACTGGCTATTATAAATGATGGAGGAAGCTGGTGGTGGTGATGGTGGTGGTAGTGGAAGGGCAGAAGGTGCCCGTCTCCTCTCTTCTTCCTCCAAGCGCCGTGCGAGCGCTTCATCGTCTTGCATTTGCTTTTGTAATTCTCTTCTTTCAGCCTGTTGCTCCTCCTCCTCAATCTTACTGACTGCTAGAGCCAGTTTAAATTCCTCATCGTCACTGTCACCGCCCATTCTGATCTAGGGAGGAGATTTAAGCAAACGAAGTAAGCAATCGTTAATAATAATAGCAGTTCATAGGCCAATGTAGGATGCTGGAGAATTGGTATGAATATAATAGATGTGTATAATTGTATGTTGTTGATTCCAATTCTTTAATTACGAAATGAATGGTCTTTCAAGCTAACAACCGCCATTTTCCAAAAGTTCAAACTCGTCTTTCAAAATTAAGGGGGAAAGCTCGAAACTCGTGCAATTGTCACCATAAATAAATTATTTATCGAATGGAAAAGTGCAAGGTGTAAGTCTCACTGCGTATCACCAAATTATTTAACCAGAACACCTTCTCTCTTAAAGCTGCAATCTCTGATCGCTAGATTCCCCACTTTTTCTCACAGGTGTAAAGAGCAGAGGGCAGAATACACATGCCCACGCTGCAACACTCGATATTGCTCTCTAGACTGCTACAAAAACCATTCATATCGTTGCACTGAAGACTTCTACAGAGACCACGCCATCGATCACCTCCGCTCCGTCATTGCCACCGAACAACAGAAACAGCACATGCTAGACATCCTCCAACGTGTCTACGACAGAGAAACTCAATCATCATCTTCTTCAGACAATGATAGTGAATACAAAAGTGTAGGGGAAGGAGGTTTATCAGAAGCTACAATATGTAGATTATTAGAAAGAGGCCATCTGCTTGAAGACGGGGAGCTAATCGATATCAACCCTGAGGACCTGTCTCCAGAAGAACTTGAAATGTTTCATCAGGCTTTATTCTCTGGTGAAATACAAGGAATAGAGGTATGGAAACCTTGGTGGTTATCAGAGGAAGCTTCATCACTTCAATTAGCCAAGGATGGCACATGTCTCATCCAAGTACAAGAAGGACAAGAAGAAGAAGAAGAGGAGGAGGAAGAAGATAAACATACCAGCACCGGTATACCTCCTCCTCCTTTAGAGCCCATCCCATCGCTGGATACACTAACCAAAGTAGAACCATCTCCATTTTTATCAATACATATACTAGACATTATTTATTCGTATTGCTTTATTATGAAGAGGTACAATGGAGACCCAGGGGCAGATTTACTAAAAGTGATGGATGATTTGATGACCTTATCATCTGTACTTCCTCCTCCTCCTATAACAACACCAAGTAGTCAAACAGTGGGAGAGATGGTGTTAAATTGTCTGGAGAAAGCGTGTCGACCAGCCACTAGTAGCAGTGAATCAAGGCAGTGTGTGATAGAGGTACTGAAAGATGTGATAACAGTACTGCGACATGGTAGATCAGTGATTGTGACTTTGTTGAATGATTTAAAGAGAATAGTACATGATGCTGGTATTGAGGTAGATAAAACAGAGAGGAAGAAGGTTGGTGCAGTGGAAAAGAAGGTGGTGTTCTTCATGGCTTGGGCGAATGAATCATCATCATCAGCGTTGATGTCTGCGTCTGCATTGTTGGTACAGGCTGAGTATGAAAAACATATGCAGACAGTAGATGTTGGTGGAGGTCTGGAAAGTTTAGCAACTAGAATTGATGGTAGGAAGGGGGGAGAGGAAGGGGCAAAGGAAGGGCTGATTGAGGAGTTGTGAAACTGCTCGGAAGCTGTCCTTTCCTTTCCCTCCCTGTCTCTCCAAGAAGGCAACCCCCTGCTTCTTCATTCCAACAATAGATATTGCATACATTAGGTAATCATTATCCATTAATGATGGAAACTACCAATCAAGACCTCCAAGAAACACAACCTGAGCAAGAGGGCCCCTCCTTTAAGCAAAAACTCCTCAATGTTCTCTCTCCAAGGGAAGAAGAGGAGGAAGAAGAGAAGGAGCAACTCGCCCCATCAGCAGCTGCAGGGACTCCCATGGCTACAGAAGCTCGTGTACCAGTTACAGTTACCCCAGTGAAAAGGGAAGCCCATGAAGCACCAGCACCAGAGCCACAGCAGCAGCAAGAACAGGAACAGGAAGAAGAAGCCCAGCAGCAGCCTCCACCAGACAAGCGTCAGAAGTTGTTGCCAGAGGAAGAGCCTCCAGCTCCGTCTCCCATTCCTGATCAAACAATTGGCATACTTGAATCCATTAAGACCATCCCTGCAGGACAAACACGTACCTACTCTGAGGTAGCATTCTTAGCAGGCTACCCCAGCAATGCATCTGCAGTGGGTAAGATCATCCGAGGTCTCAACCTACCAAGTGAAACTTCCATCCCTTGGCACCGAGTGGTGGGCCAAGATGGAAGACTGAGACTGAAAGACGAAGGAGAGGTGCAGTTGAGGAGATTGGTTGATGAAGGGGCTAGGCCCAGGGAGGAGGAGAGCATTGGAGCCTGGATGGAAAGGGCAGGAAAGAAGGTGGTTGGGGTGTATGCGATGGGATCCCAGAAGATGGTGTTTACGGATACTGTGGAAGAATTGGGGGAGAAGGTGAATAGGAAAAAAGTGGAGGGTTTTGACGGTGTGGAGCAGGCTGAAGAGAGAGGGTGGGTGAGAATGGCCACTCAGATGATGGAGTGAATAAACGCAGGAAGCAAAGGGAGGGAGAGGCGACGACCTTTTTACATACCCCATGTTTGTTTTGTAAGACATTGCCATCATTTTTAGTTGTATTTTTTCTTTTCAAATATGGTTGACAATCCGAAGCTGAGATTGCTATTTAACACTGGTTGTGGAGATCCTCCTCCTCCTCCTCCTCCTCCTCCTCCACTACCTCCACCATCTCCAGACATGCCTCCACTGATATTACCTCCCAGCCCCGTCTCTCCACCACCACTGCCACCAGCGCCACTAACCTCTCTTGACAAGGCCCTAGTAGCAGCTTCTGTTGCTGCCTCCGTGGCCCAGTGTCTTAGTAATACTTGTACAGCTCTAAATGTAGAAGCAGCAATGATAGATACAACTACCGTATAAGAAATGGATATACTATGAAACAATGGTAATCTGATAGCAATCGCAAGCTGGATGTCACCAGATTGAATGAGTGCATCTAGCTTTTCTACCAAGTAGGTCCGTTTTAATAGACTTAATGTCAATGCTCTGGTATAAGAATCTTCATTGCTGTAAGTATCACGTTGCAACAGGTGCATGGGCTGTGCCAAGAGAGCCATACGAGCCTCCTCCAGTTTCTCTATGACGGCGCCCTCACAAGCATCATTAAGGAGTTTTAATTTCACGCAGAGCCCTCCCACGAATATATTCATGATAAGTAATATATGACATAGCTTGGAAGATCTAGTGAAATATATAGCTGCTGATAATAAGAAGTATGTGAGCAGTAGGATGTCCCTAGGTGGATGGAAGCCTCCCTTCTTAGGGCCCTTTTCCTTTGCCATATTGCGGAATGGTTTGACCTCTATGCCACCGCTGTTGTCGGTTAGAAAGGAGACGAGAGCCATTTTCTTGATGGAGTCTGTGATTGTATTGATATTGTTCTGCCAGTCTATGATCTCTGCATCTATCTTGGCATAATCAAAGTCTCCATTCAAAGAGGTTGGGATGATGGGGATGGTGCTTTCTAGTGAGGTGAGTTGCCTGGTGTAGCGGTGGAGAGCGGACCAGGTTTCAACATACCCTGAGACGCCTAAGTATACTATAGGGGCACATAGTAAAGCTATGATGTAGAATAGGAAGTGTGTTGATTGGCGTGGATTTGAGGATTTGTGATGTAAAGCTTCCAGAATCTGGTGATCAATTTGTTTGGTTGTGATTGATTCATCCTGTGCTTCCTCTTTGGCCAACATATCAAAAGGAGACATCCCCACTGAGCCCATTGTTTGGGTTTACTTTGTGTAATTCTCCTGCAGATGGATGAAGTATGCTTAAAACTTAAGGAAAGAAGTGATCGCGGGCGAACACGAGCGAGCATTCGAAATCTGAAACGAAGAGGAGGAGGAGCTGTGCTTCACATTTTTACCCACTCCTCTCTTCAGAAGAACAAGATCTTGTGCACTTCATTGTACAGATCATACGCCACAAAATTGCAGTATTGTCACATACACACTCAATTCTTCTAGCTTTTAAGGACATATTTTTCCTGGTTTTTGATCCAACAAACTGAAAATAAGAGACCGACTCTCTTCCTTCGCTTTATCTACACATGGATCACATATGAACAATCACCATGCCCCTTCCAATCAGTGAAAACATAATAAATGCATCAAAGGCCTACCCCAAGCCAAACAACTTCAAGCCCGATTATGGAACAGCTGGTTTTAGATCACTAGCAGAGAACCTACCCAGCACCGTCTTCAGATGCGGTATCATCATGGCTGCTAGAGCCTTCAAGACCAACAAAAGCACGGGAATCTGCATCACTGCCTCCCACAACCCAGCACCCGACAATGGCGTCAAACTGGTCGAGCCCTCTGGTGAAATGCTCTGCCAAGAATGGGAGCCTTATGCCAATAAACTTGCCAATGCAGAAACTGATGAAGAACTAGCAAAATGTGTTGCTGAACTCCTCAATTCTGAAAACATCACCATCCCAACCAACCCAGCATCTCTCAAAATGCTCATTGCTCACGACACCCGCTCATCTGGCCCATCCTTGTCAGATGCAGCGGCAGCCGGGGCCAAAGCCTTGGGACTAACAACTGAACTCCATGGTCTCCGTACTACTCCTCAGTTACACTGGTCTGTTATGCAATTGAATAAAAACCTCCCTAGTTCCGAGCAGGATTATTACACTACACTGGCAACTGCATTCAAACAGTTAGTGGGCACTAACAGCGACAACAACAAGGTGACTTTGCACATCGATTGTGCCAATGGAGTTGGTGCTCCTAAGATGGCCCAATTAGCTCCACTATTATCAGAAACTGGTCTTGAATTTGATCTTAGAAATACAGGTAAAGGAGTCTTGAATGGAGGCTGTGGATCTGACTTTATACAGAGAGATAAACAACTTCCTGAAAACTTCACTCGCTTGCCTCCTACAGCTCGCTGTGCTGCTGTTGATGGCGATTCAGACAGGCTTATGTACTTTAGACCATTGCCAATCAGCAGTGATACTGATGGTGATGACAGTGTTATAGTACCGACTACATCAGCTCAATTATTTGACGGTGATAGGATTGCTGCCTTGGTGGCTGCCTACTGCTCAGACCTCCTCACTGCCCTAGGCTGTGGTCCTGGATGTGCAGGGGAAGGCGTTTCCCTGGGTATTATCCAAACTGCCTATGCCAATGGGGCATCTACCAACTATCTACAGAACCAACCAGGGTGCAGTGTCAAGCTGACACCAACAGGCGTCAAGTACCTTCATGAAGCAGCTCACCACTTTGATATTGGCATATATTTTGAAGCTAATGGCCACGGAATGGTATTATTCAAACCTGCCTTTTTAGAGAAGATGAATCTGGTGGCAGTGGACCAAGGTAACAAGGAAGCAGCAGCAGCAGCCAGTGATTTCATAGCCTTGTCTCAGGCTGTTAATCAAAGTGTTGGAGATGCTATTTCTGGTATTTTATTGGTAGAGGCTGCTCTTCGAAAGAAGGGGTGGGGACTGGAGGACTGGGCAGCACTGTACACTGACCTCCCTTCACGTCAACTCAAAGTTAAAGTAGCCGATCGTAAAGTAATTACCACCACTGATGCTGAGACTAAAGTGTCAGAGCCAAAGAGTCTGCAGCCATTGATTGATGTAGCAGTGGCAGAGGTGCCCAATGGGAGGGCATTTGTCAGGCCATCTGGTACTGAGGACGTGGTGAGAGTGTATGCAGAGGCAGTGGATCAGAAGATGGCTGATATCTTGGCCAATACAATTGCTGCTTTGGTTTATAAACATGCTGGGGGAGTGGGGGATCTCTAGGTAGACTATTGGGAGTAAGCGCGTGTGTGTA
>Ga0209986_10001664_pt1 | contig 21116 bp, 19 predicted proteins | sample BlataG_FD_183168 | JGI IMG/M metagenome (GOLD analysis project Ga0209986, IMG submission 183168) | Deep subsurface microbial communities from Black Sea to uncover new lineages of life (NeLLi) - Black_00105 metaG (SPAdes) (version 2) | ecosystem: Environmental > Aquatic > Marine > Oceanic >... | reverse complement strand
TTAGTAAAAGCTAACGGTAAGTTTTGTTCTATCTAGAACTACCCAAGGACCATAAGCACCATGCTGATTTCCGAGATCATCCTTGAGAACTTCATGTCTTACGAATACGCTAGGATACCCTTTAGATCAGGCGTGAATGTGGTTTGTGGTCCTAACGGAGCAGGCAAGTCATCCATACTTCTAGGAATGTCAGTTGCCCTAGGACAATCTTACACTGAGAGATCGAGAAAACTAAGCAATCTGATCAGATGGGGAAAAGATCAAGCTAGGGTCACAATTGTGTTGGATAACTCCTCTCGAAAAGGCAAGCGTCCAGTGAAGAGATTCAACAGGGATCAGATTTTCCTGACTCGCGTCTTGAGGAAGGATGGAAAGTACTGGTTTGAGCTTGATAACCGAGCTGCCACGAAAAGCGAAGTTAGAAGGTTACTTGCGAAATTCAACGTTGACCCTGAAAACCTGCTCATCATCATGCACCAAAACATGACCGAACAATTCACTGTGATTTCAGCTGAAGAGAAACTGAGAACAGTTGAAGCTGCGGTTGGACTGGAATCCTACCGGAGAAACGTCTTGAGGGCAAAGAAGAAGCTGAGCCGTATCTTAAGCCAGGAAGAGTCAGTGGGTAAACTGCTTGAATCTGCAGAGCAAACTCTGAACTACTGGCGAGAACAGTATGATCGATACCAACAGAAGAAGCAGCTGGAGATCAAAAGGCGCTTTCTTGAAAGAGAATTCGTTTGGGCGGAAGCAGCGAAGAAGGAAGCCGTGATGAAAAATGTTGAAACTCAGCTGAGAGATGAAGAGAGGGAACTTCAACAGATACAAAGCGACTCAGAAACTGTGACAGCTGAACTTGGCGAGTTCCAATTGAAGCTTGAACAGTCAAAATCGAGCTGGCAAAAACTCTTTCAAGAGCGCTTGTTGCTGGAGAGAGAGACAGTGAAGAATGAGACTACCCTCTCATTGAGAAGCCAAGCCATTGAAGAGATGCACCAAGTCTTCAACGACTACGGAGAAAAAGTAAGCGAATGTGTTATAATGGTGGAGCAACTGGAAGCTTCCTTTCTTCCAGAAAACGGTTCCATCTACGCAGAGAGGGTCATGGAGATAAAGAAGGCGTACAAGAGCCTAGAAAGCATGTGGGTGAAGCAACTTAAACAGAAGGGTGAGAGTTTAAAAGAGCTCACCCAAACCCATTACGAAGAAGCTGAGAAGACAGGTAAGTACCTTCTAGAAACCCAGCTGAACACAGAACGAATCACAGGAGAGATCGACGCTCTCACTGACCGGGTCATAGACTCGAAGATAAAGTCCGCCCTACTTGCCTACAGGAAACAAAACGTTGAGAAGCATATTCAGAAGCTCCAGAGAGAGTTGAGAGGGAAAACTGCGGAATTCAATCAATTCGCTAAGAAAGCTGAACAGATCGGCTCTCGAATCGCATCGACCCGAATCCCCACCCAGATTCTAGATGAAATCCGGATGACTGACGGTTACCTTGCTTCCCTCGGAGACGTCTCAGAAGACATTGAGCGTATGTATGAATCTTACTCAAAACTCTACCTTGAACTTAAGGAGAAGGCGCGAAGCGTCGCTGAAAACCGGGAAAAGGCTCTGGAGGAAGTGAGTATACGAACGGAAGCATGGCAAAAAATTATGCAGGAACTCCTCGATGACGTCAGTCTTCAATACCAGAGGATTCTTTCCCAAGCGCACGGTGTAGGCAAGGTCGGCCTAGTTAATAAACATGACATAGAGGCAGCGGGCTTAGAAGTACTTGTAGGATTCAAAGGCGCCAAGCCAGTTCCTCTAGACGCGTACACTCAAAGCGGCGGAGAGAGGAGCATGGCCACGATGAGCTTTCTCCTAGCCCTACAACAACATGTGCAATCACCGTTCAGAGCAGTTGACGAGTATGATGTCCACATGGACCCTAGAAACCGTGAAACGATAACCAACCTTCTCATCGAATCAATTGAGGGACTAAACTCTCAATACTTGATAATAACTCCAAGCCAGATAACCTTCGCGGACAAACCCGTTACCATAATCACTGTGCAGAATGTGGAGGGTTCATCAAAAGTTCAAGAGGCTGTTTAGTTGTCCTCGGGAAGTCAGAAGAGGAGATTGGGTAAAGGACATCTGCAACGTATCATCGATATGTGCCAATCAATTGAACAGAGGGGAGTAGACCCGTTCCTGGTTGAAGTAGATTCCATCATTTCAATAATTCGTGAATACTTTCCTGAATGGCACGATGTAGATGAACTCTGCTTGGACGCAGAAGCCCTTCATGAAGTCGCTTCTGCTATTGAACTGCAAAGCATGTGGGTTAAGCAGAGATCAACCTCTCTTTACACAGATCCCTTCATCATCGAAGACAAACTGCGAAGGCTTCCGAAGGAAGAAGTTTGCACCCTCTTTCTCAAATCATGGCACCCAATTGTAGAATTTGAACAGATTTCCCCAAGAAGCCTCCATGAAGCAGCCGAATACTGGCGTGATCTCCTCCCGCTGAACGAAAGATGGGGGAAAGGGACAGGAGTACAGACAGAGACTGGAACGACCACACACGAGGAACTACTGCAACAACAGATCATCTCGGATAAGAAGTTCTCAACGGAACTTGAAACGTTGTGGCAAGAACTTAAGCTGAAGACTGAGGACAGTGAGAAGGTTGATTACTGGGATTTCATAGGCGCAGAAACATACGAGGAGACTGTGAGACGCGCCTATATCACTAGCTTTCTAGTCACGTATGGATATGCGACCTTGGAGATCGACCGACTGGAAGAGATAATTTTCATCAAACCGAAGGAAGCTCCCAATTCCGCAGCTCAAGGTAATCAAGCGTATTCCTTGCCAATCCTGGTGGGCTTCGAAGAATGGGAAAGCTGGCGGAGAGGTGAAAGAGAATGAAGAGAAAAAGCTACTTCGCCACTAAACTCAAGCAAGCTACCCATCTACTCTTCTTCAAGCGCCACAGGAAGCCTGGAGTAAAAGGATGGGAGCTGAAGAAACGGCTAGGTGCAAACTATCCAAGGATCCTGGCAATGCTGAACAACTACTTAAAGGAGCTGGATTTGCAAGTGAAAACTGTCTTTGAAGAAGGATCTCCCCCGGAAAAGCCAACTTTGGCTCAACTGGACAGAGCACGCTTCTACGTAACTCTCCGCGGAGACCTAACACCCACAGAAACTAAGATGATGGGATGGCGCATTGACGACATTGCAGGACTAGCCATAACGATCTCTATGATAATGACAAAGAGAGGGAAGGCGCCGAGAAAAGAAGTGGAGCAACTCCTCAAGAACAAGCTGCCTGGCTGGAGAGTCGACATTAACTTAGACAGGTACATTAGGGCAGGATATCTAGATCAAGACGAACATGGACAGCTTTACATCGACTGGCGAACCAGAGCAGAAGTAGACGAGAAAGCTCTAGTGGACGCACTTATGGCAAAAGAATAGCTTGAGGACGCTTGTCTTTCCAGAGATCTACTGTCGAAAGAGGAAGTTGACCGTTTCGAACTCTCTGATGAATACTAATCCCTTTGGAGTGGTTTTGTAGACTCCGTCGTCGTTCATGATTAAGCCACTTCGATTCAGAAGGCTAAGGTAGTATTTGAGTTGGGAATGGCTTAGTCTAGCCTTATACATTATGCATGTCTTCTTCTGACCATCCCTTGCAGTCTTCAGAATCTCCGCAACTATATCGTGACGATCTCTCCTCTGCAAAGGTGCTGTAATATTTTCCTCTCCAAAAACCTCAGAATTCAGCCTTCCACCTTTGCTCTGGAGATATTCGACGATAAAGAGATCCTCCTTACGGTGACTCCCAGAATAATAGCGTTTGTGTTGTGCGTAATAAAGTTTCGTATCATCTAATAAGACTGCACGTTGAAAGCCTACAGTGCAGAATTTCATTTGGTATTATTAATACTCACCAGCAACTACAAAGAGATGCGAGTATACTTCACGCATTAACGTTACAGGCTTTCTTGAGCGGAGAACCAGAAACCTTCAAACGAGAGACGAAACATTAAGACCCTAAACGCATGCATGCAAAGTGTAAACATACTTGTTCATAGCCTTTTTGAGAATCTAATTTTACTATGGCTATTCTTCATAGTGTCCATTAGAGAAGCAGGAAATTGAGGAGACGGGTTGAGTTGACTTAAGACTCTGAGGACCCTGAAACATAGGCCCAAACTGTCACCATTAGAACTGTCAGGAAAGCCCCAGCGAAGCCAGATAGGAACCATTCGAGGGCCATCTGTGGAAAGACCACTAACGAAAGCCATGGAATGATATATTTCGCTGTGAAGTTGGCGATTATCCCTGCGACGAAGCCAAGTAACCCGAATATGAGGGATATTCGAACTCTATCATTCATGATAATCACTTTGACTTAACATACTACTAGGCAGCCCCTTTTTAGGCTGACTGACACGAAACTGTCTATAATGGCAAACAAGCTCCAGTTCTCTTTTAATGCAGGGTTTAAAGGCTAAAACGCTTCTGAACTCCTCAATACTGCCACATATATACGTAAGTGTTTAGCGCATAATAACAACGTAATAATAGATTTTTAACCTCCTCCGTTTCTAGGAGGTAAACTAAATTATGTCAGAGAGATTTGCTAAGCGATGGGAAGAAGGTCAAAGCAAGCAACCATTTTCAACCAAAATTAAGGAATCCTTGAAACCGCCAGGCCCTTTAAGACCCCGATTGGACATTGCAATAAAACGAATTGAACTGCAAGTTCAAAGACTTGACCAAGCAACTGATCGATTCTCAGACCGCGACAAGAAAATCTTCGCCAGAATCGTAGATGCCTACACAAAACATGATATGGCACGCGCAAACGTCTTTGCAAATGAGCTTGCTGAAATAAGAAAGATGGAAAAGATGATAATGCACGGGAGACTCGCTCTCGAGCAGATCGTGCTTAGGCTGAGAACTGTCTCCGAACTTGGCGACATCGTAACAACTCTAGCTCCAGCAGTCGGCGTACTACGCACAGTGAAGCATGGCATGTCAGCAATTTTCCCAGAAGCAGAGAGAGAACTTGGACAAATAGGAAATCTGCTGAACGGGATAATAATCGACGCAGGTCAAAGCTCAGGCTTGACAATAAACTTCGACACAGCAAATGAAGACGCCCAAAACATTCTTGCTGAAGCATCTTCAGTAGCAGAGACTAAAATCAAAGATAAATTCCCCGAGCTACCAGCAGGCATTCCGGATATTGAACAAGAATCAACTTCCAGCACAACCACCTAGACTTCAAGGTGAACACGGTGACCTACTATGTCTGAATCGACGTCTAATATCGTCACATATCTCGGGAAACCAGTCAAAGATGACCACGGACATGTCATTGGCACTATGGCGTCATTTCTCGCCACTCCTGGAGGAAGAATCGATGGAGTATTCATAGAACACGGTGATGGCAGCATCAAAAGATATTCAAGTGATCAAATAAAGACAGAGAACAACGAAATCGTACTGTACTCAACCCTCAAAATGAAAGCTAACAACTTCTGCAATCAAATACCTCTCTTATGGCGAAAAACCCAAGCGCTAAAAGACTTGAACGAGAAGAGGAAAATCCCGGAAAACATGTACGACGATCTATATGCTAGCTTCGAAGGTGCCCTTAACCAGCTAAAGACAGAGGCAGAAGACGCCATAGGAGACATTGACAGTGAACTCCAAAAATGCACTCAACGAGTCAAAGAACTAAACTCAGCCTTGATTAACCTAGAGCTTGAGAAAGAGATTGGACAAATCGACGAAGAATCTTACCTAACCGCTATCGAGTTGATTAGAGAAGGACTAAAGCGAGTCAACGCAGAAAAGAACGACCTCGACACGCTAAAAAGTAGACTGGACAACATTCTTCTGGGAGAAGCTAAAGTCCCAGAAGAAGAACAACAGATTGAGAATGAAACGGATTCCACTCCAACCCCTGAGCCTTTGAGCACTTCGCTTCCAGAACCCCCCGAGTCTTCGGGGGAATCCCCCGTTGTAGTTTACGTGAAAAACGTAGATAACCCAAACCCTTAAAGGCTGAAACTGTGGGCGGAGGGAGAAAACCATTCGAAATTTCTTCAGTTCAGAACCTCCTCCCCTCGATAGAGTCATATTGAAATCTACACGAAGACTCAAAATCCAACATTCAAAACTGGAACAAGCACGACTCAGACTTCAAGAGAGAGACAGAACGCTTTTCGGAGCATGCACCTTCGCCCTACAGAAGAAAAACAAAGCACGCGCTACAATGTGCGCCAACGAACTAGCAGAAGTAAGAAAACTAGTAAAAACTCTGTCTCAAATCCAGATCGCCATCGAACGAATAATCCTCAGACTAGAAACTGTCAAAGAACTCAGTACTATAATGATCGACCTCAAACCAGCTTTAGGCATCCTGAAAAACATCACAACCAACATCGTCAATATAATGCCAGACGTCGCCTCGGAACTAGACAACGTGAATAATAGCATACAAGAAACTCTCAACATGACGAAACTCTCCTCTGAACCACCAACAATACTGACAAACCCGAAAACTCCAGAAGGTCAGGAAATCCTCCGAGAAGTCAACACATACTTAGAGCAGAAGGTGAATGAGCAGCTCCCAGAACCACCAATACCAGAAACCCCGCAACAGACAGCGCAACCTGAAGAGAAACTCAGAGAGATGGTTGCGTTACTAGTTGGAGGTCCTGAATCTCAGGAGAGTACCCCCGATGAAACTTTTGAATCCATACGCGCCGCCAAAGACTTCAAAGTCCAGAGTGTCCCTTTTAAAGAGACAGACTCAAAACATTTCGAAGACAAGGTGTTTGAATACATCAAAGAACGCAAAGGTCTAATTCACGTAACCGACTGCGCCTTGAAACTAAAGATTCCACCAAAGCAAGTGGAAAAGATATTGGAAGAACTCTACGCAAAGGGCAGAATAGTCCCTGGAACGTGATCTAAATGAGTGCTTCTCAAGAACTTGAACAAGCGGCCACAAAGTATGCAATAGAAGCAGTTAGACTCGACAAGCAAGGCTCAAGAGGAATGGCGATCACGATGTATCAGAGAGCCATAGAGACTCTGCTGCGAATAGCACACTTATACCCCGATTACAGCTTGAACAAAGTCTACATTCAACGGGCGATGGCTTATCAAGAAAGAGTAAAGGTTCTCCAAGGCGGAATTCCTCTAAGACCTGAAGTCTACCAGCCTGACGCAGAGCCCCCCTCACCTCAGAAAGATGAGAAAGCAAGCTACGACGAACTTATAATGAAAGAGAAACCAAACGTGAGATGGTCGGAAGTCATCGGCTTAGAAGCTGGAAAGAAAGCTATCAAAGAAGCAATCGTCTATCCCGTCCAGAGACCAGACTTGTTTCCCATAGGATGGCCTAGAGGCATACTATTGTTTGGTCCTCCAGGATGCGGAAAGACCTTACTCGCCGCCGCAGTGGCAACAGAGATCGATGGCAATTTCATATCAGTAGACGCAGCCTCGATAATGTCCAAGTGGCTTGGCGAAGGTGAGAAGAATGTCGCAAGACTTTTTGAATCCGCGAGGAAATCAGCTAACAACGGAAAACCTGCCATCGTATTCATTGACGAACTAGACTCTCTAATGGGGAGGCATTCAAATGAAGTGGGCGGCGAAGTCCGAGTGAGAAACCAATTCCTGAAAGAGATGGATGGCATAATAGACAAGGGTAAGAAACTTCACGCATACGTTATAGGAGCCACTAACAGACCTTGGGATTTAGATTGGCCATTCATCAGGAGATTTCAGAAGAGAATAATTGTGCCTCTACCGGATCATCACTCACGCTTACAGATGTTTAAGCTCTACACCAACAGCCTAAACCTAGACTCAAACCTGAGCCTTCATGAACTCGCCAGACTCTCAGAAGGATTCTCGGGTAGTGACATAAAAGACTCCTGCCAATCATCGTACCTAAGAGTAATCGGAGAATTCTTCGAATCAGGACGAGCAGAAGACTGCGACGCCAAACCCAGAGCAGTCAACATGAAAGATTTCCACCAGATACTTGAAAACAGGAAACCAAGCGTCTCACTAGACATGGTTGCATCCTACGCAAAATGGTTTGACACATTCAAAGCCCTCTAACTTGAAAAAATGGCTTTACTGAGGACTCGGAGAGATATGAAGTATTTGCAGCTTAATTGTTTAACAATAAGCGGAAACCTCCTTTCTCCCTTCCGCAAATGTCTTCACATCCCGAAAAAACCTCTTAAAGCCCAATTTTTGTTTCTTTTCAGGAGTTTATGATTCATTTTCGCTTTCGGCAAATAGCTACTTTGTGTTCTTTGCTGAATCTCACAAAGTCATAGCCATTCTTAACCAGGTGATCCTCTTCCTCCAGCGTGGTTGCGTGGGCTACGTGCCATTCGTCATCTTCATGGAAGGCAACAAACTGCGTGTAGATCAGGGTACTATCTAGATCTCTATGTCCGAGCATGCATGCATTCTTCATTTCGGGAAAAATGGAACGGTCTTGCGTAACAGCTAAGTGACAAATCCTAGTAGAGACATTATGAGAGGTGATGTTGAGGTGAATGCTAGAGATATTGTAGCGGCTTTGTATATTGTCCTGTTCATTGTTTCAATGTTTAATGTGATGGTTCTTCCTTCCGCGGCATTGGCTGATTTGGCTCCTATGGTTTTTGGCAATTTGATTCTTTCTTTAACTGGTGCTTTAATTGCTTTTTGGGTTTGTCAAGACGGCGAAAGCATCAAAACTCTTAAAGAGAATTTCATGCAGCTTGAGAAAAAGCTTCAATCCTTGAAATAACTAGCCATGCGTGCATGTTAGGAACCAGTCCTCACTCGTGTACTAATGCGAAGCCATGTAACTCTGGCAGAGTATAGTGAAGTCGAAGATGTTTACGGCACTGTCACTGTTAAGGTCTGCTTGAGAGTTCCAGTTGGGATCAGCAGGCGTTGAATTATAAGCATAAGTAAACTGTACAACATCAAGGATATTCACAGTCCCGTCCTGATTTAGATCGCCGAGCAAATGTTCAGAACCAAAAATAACAATGTTAAAGGTGAAATCGTTTATCCCACGTATATTTCTCGCCACCCTCAAGGTCAAAGTCACTGAAATTATCTCACCAACATCAATCCTTCTAGAAGCAGGATCCCACGAAAGGAAGATGTAACTAGATGCTTCAACTGGCAGCCAGTCCTTAGTCCACAAATACAAAAAACATGGAACATCTGCCTCTTCATTCCGTACGAAGACGACCACTTCTTTTGTAGAACCTGGTGTTAACTCGTCCCAATCGATTGATGATACCTCATTCGCGCAGTCAGAATCCCTATATACTCCTACGTAGAAAGATTCGACAGCGGATGCCTTCCTAATGGGTCTTAGCAAAGAGAGTATTTCATAACTTGAGGTCACTATGAATACAAGGGTCATTACAAGGAGGACAGAAAGGAACCTTCTGTTCATGTCGGTTTCGTCCAATCGACCAGTCTAATAGTCACAGTCTTCAATATGCTTTTCGGCCGCACGATTGCATGCATACATGCTAAATTCTAAATTTCGTTTTTATTATTAGGTTGGACTTCAAAAATTGGAAATCTTATCGCTATCTTATGCGCGCGCGGGAGGGTCCCTAGCGCACATTCTATATGTATAAAAACAGTCTAGGGTTCGTGTTTTTCGAATATTAATCGTGTATTCATAATACTTAATCTACCGCAGAAGAACCTGTTACGGAAATCTTCATAGCCTCTTCTGGAGGGGAAGTTAATTGAGAATAGCGGACCTTACTATGGAGTATTCAACTGGTATTGTAAGTGCAATAGTTGAGAGTGAACCCATCAAGGTATTGCATGTGGATGATGATCCTTCCATACTAAAGGTAGCTAAGGCATGTTTGGAAATCGATGACAATTTTCAGGTGGAATCGGTGACTTCTGCTGAGGAGGCTTGGATGAAATTGAAGATGGAAGAGTTCAATGCAGTTGTTTCCGATTATCAGATGCCCGAGAAAGATGGTCTCGAATTTCTGAAAGAGCTGAGGGAGAGTAATAACAACATACCCTTTATCGTGTTTACTGGGAAAGGTCGGGAAGCGGTCGCCATCCAAGCCCTTAACTTGGGGGCGGATCGCTACATAGACAAGACTGGCAATCCCAAAACGGTTTATGGCGAACTCGCTCATGCCATAAAAAAATCTGTAACCTCCAGATTCGCTGAGCAGAGGCTAAAGGCGAGTGAAGAACGGTTCCGGTCTATCGTAGAGAACGCTGGCGACGCCATATACGTTCTTGACAAACAAGGTAACTTTCTGGATCTCAATCACAAAGCTGAGGAGCTAACGGGATTCAATCGAGCAGATTTTATCGGACACCCCTTCAGGATGATCCTTCCAGACGGCGGATCACCTAAAGCAGTTGAGAGATCTAATCAGGTAATAAGTGGAAAGCTTGCTAGAGTAGAGCTTGAGATCAAAACAGCTTCTGACTATAATGTCCCGGTTGAGCTCACTTCTACGCCTCTAGTAATTGGTGGTAAGACTGTTGGAACCCTGGGTATAGTTCGAGACATCACACAACGGAGAGAAATCGAGGAAGGACTCAAGGAGTCGGAACGCAGGTTTAGGCTTCTGTTCAATCGCGTCTTTGATGCTCTCGTTGTAATAAATGCAGAAGGTGAAGTCGTGGATGTTAACGAAGCTGCCTGCAAATTGCTCAACTATACAAAAAGTGAATTACTGAAGCTCCGTATTGAGAATCTGCATCCCAAGGAGGAAATGGAGAAAATACAGGCGGCAGTTGAGAGGGTCATGGAGAAGGGTGTTGATTACATGGGCCCCACTGCGTTCGTGGACAAAAGTGGTAAGGTTGTGAGTGTTGAGGGGGGAGGTGTCACCCTAAAGATCGGGAGTGATGTCTATATTATGGGGAGTTTCAGGGACATCACGGAACGCAAAAAGACTGAACAAATGCGCAGAAGCATGATCGAGCGTTCTCCGGATGGAATTGTCACAGTTGACACTAAAGGAGTGATTACATCATGTAACACTGCCTCAACGAAGATGCTTGGATTCTCTAAGAGTGAACTCATTGACAAGCATTTTGTTAAAACGGGGGTGCTTAAAATGCGTCAACTCCCGAAATTCCTTTCACTATTTCGTCGTGTGTTGAAAGGGAACTTGGTTAAGCCTCTGGAGCTTACGTTTTACCGCAAAGATGGTACATCCCTCCTATGCGAAGTCCGTTTAGGCTTGCTGAAAGAAGGGGGTAAGATTACTGGAATCCAAGCGATCTCAAGAGACATCACAGAACGTAAGAAAGCAGAAAAAGCCCTTCGTGAAAGCCAAGAGAAATTCAAACGATTCTTCATGAGTAATCCTGAAGCAGCTGACTACTTGGATCCCAACTTTCAGGTCTTGGATGTCAATTCCCGTTTTGAAGAGCTCTTCGGTTACTCTCGAGAGGAGGTCTTGAGTAAAGGAATCAATGACTTGCTTGTTCCGGAGGATAAATGGGAGGAAGCTGAGATGTTGGACAAGAACGCTGAAAAGGGATACGTCTACTACGAGAGTGTGAGGCGGAGAAAGGATGGCACCCTAATTCCTGTCTCTATATCTGCTGCACCCATCGTGGTAAATGGTAAACTGATTGGAACTGTTGGTTTGTATAAAGACATTTCGCAATTGAAGAAAACTGAAAGAGCTTTGAAGAACACTTTGGAAAAGCTTGAGATTATGAATGAGAAACTCCGTGTTGTCGGAGGATTTACGCGGCATGATGTGCTGAATAAGTTCTCCGGAATCTTGGGCAACGTCTACTTGGCTAAGAAAAGGCTAGCTGAAGGTCATGAATCCCTGATTTTCCTGAAGGAAATCGAGTCCAGCTGCCAAGAAGCCAAGGCTCTCTTTGACTTTGCAGAAACCTACGAAAAACTAGGACTTGAAGAACTCGTTTACATCAATGTGGATACAGCGATTAAGAGAGCCCTTTCCCTATTTCCTGACTTACACAAATATAGGATACTGGTCGAGTGTCAGGGACTTGAAGTGCTTGCGGATTCGCTGCTTCAACAACTCTTCTACAATCTAATCCACAACACAGTCGAACACGGAGAAAAAGTTCGGCAAATAAGAATTTGGTATGAAGAGGACAAGCATGAGCTTAAGCTAGTTTACCAGGATGATGGTATAGGCATACCTTCCTCGGATAAGTTGCAGATCTTCGAAGCAGACCCTCGAAGAAGTACGGGTTACGGGCTCCACCTGATCAAGAAAATATGCGAAGTTTATGGGTGGAGCATTCGAGAAACTGGAAAACAGGGCAAAGGAGCCCAATTCACAATAACTATACCCAGATCTCATAAGAGTGGAATCGAAGGGTACCAACTAAACTGTACCAAAAAGCCCAACAAGAGATTTAACCGATCACGACCAGCCTGTGCGAAATTGGCATCTGAATGAAATCCAAGCTTTTTTGTAAAGGGATTCGAAATCTAGTTTGAGAAAACGCATGCATGCGTATTCAGATTGCCGTTGATATCAAGAAGGATGTCTAATTTAACTTTCTATTGCAAGAGACTGGGCGCTCATCGTCTAACATAAAACAAAAAGACTATGTTAAGCGGGTTCCCAAAGAGAAAGAATAATTTCAACTAGCTGTTCAGGATTTCTAAGAACGTCCACAACTGGAATTTGGAGTCCTTCAGCAGCTTGTGAAGCACAACCTGCAAACGCTATTATTGGCTGAAAGTTTCGAGATGCCTTCAGCGCTTCTTCGACGCTTTTAACAGCGACTACTTTAGGCACTGCTAATTCGTGAGAGACTCGTTTTCTGAATCCTTCCAAGATGGCGATGTCCACGTCACTTCCACAGTTCTCAACAATCTTCTTCAGACTCAGTTTTACAGTGTCAATCTTTTTTATTATTCCTATTTCATGGTTCGCAACAGTAAGTACTGTTTGAGCCCCTGCTTGCATGTGTCTCCAAGTGTCTTTTCCTTGGGTGTCCAACGTGAAGTCAGGCTCTGAGATGTGCTTAACAGTGGCTACATGACGTCCGCGTTCTGTCAGGCCCTTGACTAAGGCTTCTATCGTCGTTGTTTTCCCTGACTTTTTGCTCCCTACTACCGCAATGACAAGCATATTGTAGCAGCATCCGCATTGATCGTATCATAAGTGAGATCTCTTACATAAAAGCAGTCTTGAGCTTACGTCTCTACAAATTACTTACTCCTGCAAGTCGAAGGGATGGTTCTTCTAAGGACTCTTGCTCACCCTTTAAGAGCTACGAGCTGTCTGCAATGGTCTTTAAGGCCGGTAGCCCTTCAGCAATGCTACTGATAAGACAGCTGCCATTATGTCTGCGGTTGTACCTGGATTGAGCATGTTCATTGGTCCCCTCAACTCTTTATCCAGTCGGGAAAGCTTTTCTCTTCCAAGAGAAGTCAGTAGGCCTCCTAGTTTCATAACCTCTCTAGCTTTTGATGATACAGCTTCTGCCTTCCTTGGACCTGCTTTTCTTATTATGAGAGTGTCGGAAACCTTCGAGAGAACCCTTAGAAACGTGTGCACTATAGCAGTGTTAAGGTTGCCTGTTTCTTTGAGTTGCTGAGTGAAATAGGGTAACCCCATTTCGAAAGTTACTGGGTAGTTCTCCACCCATTCTCTTGAGATCGAATCATAGGGAGCTGATATCTTGAAGACTTCATAGAGAGTTATACTCTCCTCCATCAGCCTGATCTTCGAGTTTGGATCGTTGATGTCAAGAGTAGGCGCCTTGCCAGCCAGACCATTTGGATCCGCCATGTTTATCGCTTCATAAACTGCCACTGCATCTGAAGGAGTGGTTGACTTCACTACTAGTCTGATGTTTTCCCGTAAATTGGGAAGTGAAATCCTCTTATTTTTGGCCAAAGAAATTCCTGCTGCTGCAGCGATTGGAGAAAGTAGGAGTACTGTTCCCAGCAGTGTGTTACCTCCACTCTGCCAAGCATTAATGTTGACAACTGCTTCTTTTATGATTGCTCCGATTCCTATCTGCTCTGGCTGAACCTTTCCCTTGGATACCATGATCCCTCGTTGCGCTGCATGTTCAAAGCTTGGTGTTACTGCTACTGCAGATGCTAGGAAGTGCTCAAACTTTGTGGTCTTAAAATCAACTTTCCTGTTCACATTTCCAGGTTTGGGTGCACTTACTTCAAGGAGTATTCCTAGCTGAAGGCTGCTGGAAACGTATTCTGCAATTTCAAACTTGGTTGAGCTCAAGGAGATCTGTTCTATGAGCAGAGAACGCAAGTTTTATTAACGTTGTGTAAAAAACTACACAGCAATTTACTAAATTACACAGGCATATTATATGAGTATGGAGTTAAACTGATAACGAGTTGGTGCTAATGTCCAAAACGATAATTTCTACAAGGGATTTATCGCTCCTAGCGGTGTTTTCAGCGCTCTCAGTTATAGTGATAAAGATCTTTCCAGGAATACCTATAGTTGGTGTCCCTGGCGGTAGCATTAAATTCGACGCGGCGATAGCCCCCCTATACGGAATGATCATTGGACCATATCTAGGCTTCTTGGCAGCTCTAATAGGTGGACTTGTCACTGCAGGTAGCCCATTTTCGATTTTTACATCTTTTGCTCCTGCTATATCAGCGATGACGGCGGGTTTTCTCACATGTGAAAAGGTTTCTGAGAGAGTTAGAATCCCTGGATGGGTCATAGCAGCAGCTTTGGTGGGTACACTGATTGTCGGGTGGTATCTAACCCCAGTGGGAGTCCAAGCTCCCTTATACCCGCTATTGCATATTTCAGGATTCCTTGCAATAATAATCACTCGGAAGTGGGTTGCGAGATCTTTCAACAAAATTGAACCCAAAAAGAGAGTGTGGCAGCTTAGGTCTGAGATCGTACTTATGGGCATTGTCTTGGCAGCTAGCGCCTTCATCTTCTCTAAATCCTTTATAACTGAGGAAATATGGATACTTCCACACTTCTCCGTTCCATTCTATATACTCGCTGAAATTTTGATTCTCTATGGAATCTTTGGCAGAGGAAAACTCTCCTATATGTCTCTGGGATTGGTTTTGACAATCTGCGCTAACCTACTGTCAAATCCCTTTATAGAGGGAGAAATTTGGATTCTGCCATATGTCTCAATTCTACTATATGTAACCGCACAAATCCTAATTCTCTATGGAGTCTTTGGGGAAAGCAGAGGTTTACTAGCCTCGTCCATATTTATGTCGAGCTATTGTGGCATCATAGCTGACCACATGCTTGGAAATCTAATCTTTATCGGAGCCATCGATATCCTCATTCCATTGCAAGACATACAGGATAACTTCTTGGAACCCCTAGGACTCCCAAACATCGCCTCGCTCTTCATGTATATGCTCCCCGTATCTACAACTGAAAGAATACTCATGACTGTCATCGCAACAGTCTTTGGAGTAAGCTTGCTTATGGCTTTATACAAGGCAGGATTAATACCGCGTGCACATAAAAACAAGTCTAGTAGCGCTCTCAACGAGAGTACACATAAAGAAAAGCTAGAAATATAGCTCTGCTACAACCGTTCAAGGGACGATCATTGATAATAAAGGCTAGAGAAGGTGATCTCCTCGAATCTCAAGCTGATGTGATTTTCGATGTCAAAGGATTGGCTCACCCCCCAGACAAGACAATAGCCTTTCCCCGCTTTATTCCTGACTTTCGTGGAAGCCGGAAGAGGGGGAGGATCTTCTACAGGAAAGTTTACGCGCTTGAAGAACGCTACAACTTCCTCGAAAAACGATTCCCTCATTACTTAGTTAACGATCCTATATTTGGAGAACGCCTCAGCGAAGTCCCTGCAAAGGATGTAAAACGCTTATGGCGTCCCCATACGTATCTTCAGAAGCTTCGAGATTCAGAACTCAAGATTGAGCTAGAGACGAAAGCGCTGTATTTGGTTGATATCTTGCAGGAAAATTCGAGGGTGTCGTGGAACAAATTTGGGATTTCAGGCTCACTCCTAGCTCAACTAACCACGCCAAGATCAGATATTGATCTAATAGTTTATGGCAAGAGAAATTGCATCAAGATTCACGAATCAATGAAACTACTGACAGGGAATCCAAAGGAGCCTCTAAGAACGTATACATCGAAAGAGTTAGAAACTCTCTATGCTTTCCGCTCACAGGACACAAGAGTGGATTTTGGGAAATTCGCTGCGACGGAGAAAAGAAAGGTCTTGCAGGGCAAATTCCAGCAGTGCGATTTTTACATACGATGTATTAAGGATTGGAATGAAGTTAACGAGGTTTATGGCGACGTGAGATACAAGAGCGTAGGCTATGTTAGGTTGAAGGCGACGATCTCAGATGACTCTGAAGCGATTTTCACTCCTTGTCGTTATTCATTGGAGAAAGTTCAGTTGCTTGAAGGAAAAAACTGTGGAAACGTGACAGAGATTGCTTCTTTTCGAGGAAGATTCTGCGAACAAGCAAAGATAGGGGAGGTGGTAGTTGCTCAAGGAAAAGTGGAAAGAGTGGAGACGAAGACCGGCGACACATTCTTTAGGCTGCTTCTGGGAGGTAGACGATCAGATTTTATGGTGCTTGCGGATTGAGTCATTCCGAAGAGCGTGGATTTCGAGATCGCGACTTCCTGAGTACAATAGAAGGCTTTTTCTTCTGTGTTGTTGGCCCGTATCACCCATCTGATCGGGTGATCAGTTATCTAAAATATTTACCAGATCAGAGTGGTGGTTGGAGAAAAGGGAATGATCGGTTCAAGCGTGTAATGCGCGCCTATACAGTTCCAAACCTTCTGGAAACTTTAAACCTCTTGAAGAGCACCCACCCCCAATACTTGTTCTACTCATCAGTCTACAGCATAACGATGAGCGCTGTCCCGCTAAGATATTTGGTCACCCATTTCAAGCCTGAAGAGAAGCTAACAGAGTTGCTTGAAGCTCCGCGCCTTGATTCTTTGCAGGAGAAAGCGGTGCGTCTCGTGTCTTTGCTATCCGAGTTAGCAGACATTCCCATTGGCTGCTTTGGTGTTACTGGCTCAATACTGTTGGGTATTCACGACCTTAATTTCTCGGACATGGACATAGTGGTCTATGGAATGGAGCGCAGCTATGCTCTGAAGAATGTCTTGGCGGATTCTACGGTTGGATCTCTTCGAATGAGACCCTTTAGCGGGGATGGATTGAGACAGTGGTGTCTGCAGAAGGTGAGGAATCACCCTATAAGTGTAGATGATGCTGAACGGATTTATGGGCGGAAATGGAATATAGGCACATTTGATGGCACGTTTTTCTCGCTGCATCCTGTGAAGCTGGGAGGGGAGTTGACGGAGATGTATGGCGACAGGATATACGAGCCTGACCGAATAGTTTCCTTGACAGCTGTGGTTGAAGACTGTAAAGGTTCCATTTTTCTTCCGAGCGTCTACAGGGTCGGGAGCGTAGAAGTTGAGGGTGTTCCTGAAGCCAACGTAAGAGAGGTTGTTTCCTATGAAGGCCTTTATGATAGTCTTGCAGATGAGGGAGAAATGATTGCTGTGAAGGGGAAGCTTGAACATGTCTATGACAAGAGGACATGTGAGAGCTATGATCGAGTCCTTGTAGGATCACCCGAAGGGAAAGGGGGAGAATACATTAAACCGGTGAGTTAAAGCTCTGCAGTTGCATGCATGAGTCCATATGCAAAAAGAAGGAAAGTACGTGACATGTCTCCACTGAATGTGATACAGGTTCCACCTCTGACGTAATATTTGTGCGCGCGGCGGATGCTAGTTTAGCTTAACCTGAGAACATCTCGGAGATAAGCATGGTAAGGACCAAGCTTGCCACCATAATTGCCAGCAGAAATTCTAACGACGCCGGGTTTCTTAACCGCGGCCTTGATGCCTATAGCCATTGCTTCTTTCACAGCGTCCAAATTCAAACCGTTTATGACGATTTCATAGACACAAGCAGCAGTTTCCGGAACCGCTGAATCTGATATCAAGTCTCGCAGCTTCGGGCAGAACGGATGATTAGTGGAAGCTTTAAGCTTATACTTCATGGAACCAGCTTTAGATCCCGATCGACATATCCCTCCAGGAAAGGTCATCGTGACATCGTGAGCTTTGCTGGTGATGGCTTCTACAGCAACCTCTGCTGCCCTCAAACCTGCCACGCCATCTTGAGCCATGATGATTAAGTTACCCCCTGCAACTGCCTTTGCAACTCCGAACCTGTCTTCTACAGCGAATTCACCCTCCATCACCGGAATTCGCCAAACCTTCCTTTTGCCAATCATACCTTTTTTCTGGAACCCATCGCCAAAAAGCCTGAGGCTCCGCCCCACCTTAATCCTTCTCTTAGCCTCCGAAAAGCCATCAAAGGCAGCTGTAGTAGGACAAGTCATCACACATTGTCCAATCCTAAGGACCAACTGATTTTTCAAATCCAATCGTGCTCTATGAAAAATTTGGATTAGCACCCCGGGTCGTCCGTCAGGAGTGTCTCTTGGATCTACAGTTCTTTCAATTCCAGCCTCAGCAGGGGACATAATAATTGAAGACGCAAAACCAGTAGCGGTCCTTGCGGCAATTTCTGCCCATCTCTCAGTTTCCGCAGTAATCAGAGGTCGCGCTACCCACATGCTAAACATTTCAGCAAATGTGTTCTGAATCTCTACGAATGTGTTCTGAAACTCACCCTTAGGCTTGTCCCAGGAGATTTCTCCAGTCTCCTTCTGCATATAGAAGAAGTCAGGTTCGGATTTTTGTGTCATCATTTTTCACCCATTCAACAGTCTTTTGCGGTATAGTTTCACTCCGTCAACCTCATCAAACGGTTCATAACCAAGCTCACCGAGTTTCAGAGCTTCTTCTTTTGTTGAAACCACTTTAATAGTATATTGTTCCTCCTCGTCGTTTGCATCGCTGTTTTCGTAGATTGTTGTGCTTAAGATTGAGCGATGCCCAAGTTTCTTCTGAACATAACGAATGTCGTTTGTTTGCAAGTAGAGTTTTGTAGCAAAGAAATGGCGGAAGCTGTGAAGATGTATTCTGAATAGGTTTTTGTTTGCTGTCTTGTGTGCAATGTGCCTTCGCGCCCAGTTAAAATTTTGTCTCATACGTTTAGTTGCATTTTCTCCAAACACATAGTCACTATTTCTCGGCTGTCGCATTAGCATATCTCTACATTTCTCGCTAATCCTCAGTGTTCGAGGTTTTCCGTGTTTTGCCGGCGAAGATATTGTGACCAGTTTTTTCTCAGCGTCAACATCCTGCCATTTGAGACGAGCTGCTTCGATGGTTCTTGCTCCAACTTCTTTCAGCAACTGCAGAAAAGCCCCTGTTTTCCATCCAGATCCTGCTATGAGCACATCTAACTCCGATGCTTTTGGAACATAGAAGGCTTTTTCACGCCAAGAGTATTTTGCATGCATGCATGACGGTTAAAAACAAAACTACTGTTTTGTTCGCTTGAATGTTTCCTGCTCGGATTGGGCTTCTTCAGGGGATACATAGTATGCAGGGGGGAGGGGTCGAACAAGGGTGTGGAATTTTGTTCGCTTTTTCTATGGTTTCTGAACGAAGCTACCAGCTTTCCCCGTAGTGGTAAGCGATAGTGACTAAATCAAACAAATCAATCTGTTCATACTTGGGGGCTAGATCCGCGAATGGATTCCAATTAGGTTCTCCAGGTGTGGATTGGTAAGCAGCTACTCCCAATATCAAGTCGAAAATGTCTACAATTCCATCAAGATTCACGTCACCTGGGAGCAACACAATAGGCCTTACTAATGGGAAATTGTCATCATTGATTTTATCTATGATGTAGGGTACGTCTCCGATACCGTCACTTCCTATCTCGTTTTGGTATACACCGCTAAAGACATCGGTTCCATTATAGTCACTCCAGTAATTACCGCCAGAAGGGTAACCATCATCCCAAATGTTAGTACAATTGCCGCGGTCATTATTCACGGTCACTTGTTTTACATTGTCTATGAAATTGTTGTGATAAATTGTGTTGTTGGAAGCGCCCCAATCCAAGCTAATGCCTATACTTCCTTTCATTATAAAATTGTTAGTGACAGAAGTGCGTGTTACTCCTCTATTGCTAAGGAAGATGCCCCCGTTTAACATTATGTTACTGTTGATGCTGTTGTCTTCGCACGGAATACTCTTACTTTGCCAAAGAGTACCCCAACCCATAATCAGGACACCCATTGAAATGCCATTGTTAGTTATAGTGTTTTTGGTGATGTTGTTTAATGAAGAAAGATATATGTTGACGCCTGAATTGTTATCAGTTATATTACTGGAAGTTATGGTATTTGCATCAGAACCCATGACATGAATGCCAATTCCGTTATCGACGATAGTTGCATTTTCTATTGTTGAGTTACTCGTGAAAGCCAGTAACAAACCTTGACCGTTATCACTTAAGGCTACGTTTTTTATGCGGATGTTCGTGCAGTTTACAAGCCCAAGATAACCTATGTCGGAAGAATCAATGGTTAACCCTTCCTGATCAACCAAATAGTATATGGGCTTTCCATTCACGGTGTTAGAAGTATCAATATTTTGTATGTATGTTGAAAGGCGCACTTCCTTGTAGCGCGTAAAAATCCCAAAATTATGTCGTTTGTTTCCTGAAATGGTGTTATTTCTTAAGGTGTTATAGCTTGCGGTTTCAAATTGCACTCCTCTGGCCATGTTGTTTGTAATGTTATTGTTGATCAAAGTATTGTAGTAAGCATAGCTTAGACCTATTCCACTTGTGTTTCTTGTGATATTGTTACCTATGATCACATTATAATCAGAGTAACTAGTCAGCTCTATTCCGTAGTCATCACTCCAATAACCGTTATCCTTAACTTCGTTTGAATTTATTGTGTTATTACTGGAGCCCACCAGTTGAATACCGCCGTCATCATTATTTATGACGAAGTTCCCGTCAATAGTGTTGTTGGAAGACTTTATTAGAATAACGCCTTTACTATCCGAAAATCCGTAGGTGTCTGTTATGTAATTTCCAGAAATAGTGTTGTTAGATGACTCGTATAGGTAGAGTCCATGATAATCATTA
>Ga0209986_10001663_pt1 | contig 21133 bp, 17 predicted proteins | sample BlataG_FD_183168 | JGI IMG/M metagenome (GOLD analysis project Ga0209986, IMG submission 183168) | Deep subsurface microbial communities from Black Sea to uncover new lineages of life (NeLLi) - Black_00105 metaG (SPAdes) (version 2) | ecosystem: Environmental > Aquatic > Marine > Oceanic >... | reverse complement strand
CCCCCCCTTTCTTTTCATCTCTTGTGGACGAGATGCATCTCTCTCTCTCTCTGTCTCTCTCAAATCATAAAATCCTTTGATCTGCTAGTCCCTGCTCCACTATTTCTATGCCTTGACGCTATTGCATCCCTGTTATTTGATCCTTTACTAATAACTCTATCCAATGGTCTTCTCAAATCTACCAGCGGTTTGATCTGATCTTTCCATCCCCAGCCCCACCAAGCTGCTCTGTTTAATTCTTCTTCAACCAATTGTAGCCTCTGCCGTAATTGAGCATTATCACTTTCTAAGCTTATCCTCTCCTCCTCTAGCTTCTCCTTGGCAAACTCAAAGTCGTGTTTCTGAGAGAGCCTAGCAATTGAGACGGCGAGCAGAGCTCCAGTGAGAATGACGGTGCTCAAGACCCCAGAGTGACGACGGAAGTGGTGTGCAATTTTGTCTGGAAAAGTAAGTTTGGCTTGCTGGTTTTGGATCGATTCAATGCGTCTGAGAGTTTGATCTGCCTCCTCTATCAGTATATCTATGTTCTTGGCCATTGTTTTTTCAATCTCCAAGATTGATCTGACGGGTTGACAAATACGTTTTAGCTTGATTGTGTGATTGTTACGATCTATATTTAGCAAAATATTGGTCAGATAAAGTTGGAATGACATAATATAGCGAAAAAACGGCTGGGTCCCTAAAAGCATTCAAAACTTCTTGAAATGGGCAGGAGTTTCTATTTCACGGCATATTACATGCATTTATAAATATTTGCTATAAATCATCAAGTGATTGAAAACACATATAACTAGCCATTATGGGCAATTAGCCCTCTGCTTCAAAGTTACGATCGAAGAAACATAAATTATGGTGAATAACGAAGAAGAAAGGCTACAAGGCTTACCAGAACCAGGTCCAGAGGCTCTATTGACGATTCCAGAGCGTCACCAATTCAAGAAACCTGCACCAAAAGCATCCGTCCTTGGCCTCGACCGACTCGCTGCCGCCAAACGTGCAGAGCAACAACTCGCCAACAAGTCAACTCTCCCTTCTCTTATGCACCAAAACACCGATGACGGTGACGACAATGATGCCACACAAGTTGTTCAGCAACCTAATGCTAAATCCAACCACCCAAAATCCAAGCACCGCAGTTACAGAGGCTCAGCACAACACCGTGACAACATTCAAGACGACACCTGCTCCCACTCTCATCACCCTTCTTCATCTCCATACAAAAGAAGAAGAAGCAGTTCTCCCAACTACAGAAGAGATAGTAGACAATCCCATGATGATGTCAGCAACACTAAATACAATAATACTGACAACAATAGAGATAGAGATGGCAGAAGGGGTGATCACAGAGGTGATAAGAGTCACCATCCTCGCCATCGTGGAGAACGACGATACCAGCACAACCTTGGCAACAGAGATGGTAGTCGTGGTGGTGGTGGTGGTGGTGGTAGCTACAGAGACTATAACGATAGAAGGAGTGTCCGCAGAGGAGATGGTGGGTATACAGGAAGAGGAAGAGAGTGGGTTAGAGGTGGTGATGGTGGTAGAGGTGATTCAGGACATAGTACAGGAAGCCTATACCAGCAACAAAGAGAAAGAGAAGGAGGAGGAGGAGGTCATAGAGTATATTTTGACTCCTCTTCCGCTGCTCCTCCTCCAGGTATAGAAGGTCCATCTGAAACCAGTCGTAGAAAGAGAATCACCACTGGAGTGTTCACCCCTAAAGGTGAAGTTACTGATAGATCTCCTGATCTGAGATCAGGAATAGATAGTTATGATGATTTTGGTGGTGGCAGTGGTGATGGTGCTAATGCTGAAATTAATGATAATGATGATGCTGATAAGAAGCAGTGGTTGGAAGAACAGAGGGCTCTAGATAGGGACTGGTATGACAGAGAAGAAGGAGGTGCAGCCGATAACGAGGAAGGTTACGCCCACTTCCTGTCTGCAGACCCAGATGAAGATCCAGCACTGCAGAAGAAACAACAAGCCATGAGGCAACGCCAACAACGAGTGATGAGGCAAGATGGATCCAGAATGAGTCTGCAGGCATCTAAACGAGCTAATGAATTGCAGAAGGATATGAATGCGTGGGAGGAGAACAGATTGATGACGTCTGGTGTGGTTCAACAGAGGGAGCTTGATATGGATTTCAGTGGCGATGGCGATGTGAGAGCAGTGTTGATAGTGCACGATACCAGGCCCCCATTTTTGGATGGTCGGTACTTGTTTACGAAACAAAAGGGTCCAGTGCTGCCTCTGAAAGATCCAACATCAGATATGGCAGTGATTTCGAGGAATGGAAGCAAGTTGGTGAAGGAAATAAGAGAGAAGAAGGATGCGAATAAGAGTAGGTCAAGATTTTGGGAGGTGGCTGGGTCGAAGCTGGGGGCTTTGACAGGGTTGACAGAGGGGGAGAGGGAAGAGGCGGCGAAAGCGGCAGAAGCTTTGAAAGATGAGGTTGGGTCTGATGATGATGTTCCATCCGAGGAGGAAGAAGAAGGTGATGGTAGTGGTGGTGGTGGTGATAATAATAAGGAAACAGACGGTACTGTTGTTGGCGTCAACAAAAAGAAGCCAAGAAGAGGAGCCAAGAAATCCCAATTCAAATCCCATCTTCAAAAGAACGAAGCAGTCAGTGAATTTGCCAAGAATAAAACTATGGCCCAACAACGTCAATTTCTCCCCGTCTACAATGTGCGCGATGAAATGCTGCAAGTCATCCGGGAAAACCAAGTTGTCGTTGTCGTAGGAGAAACAGGCAGTGGTAAAACCACCCAAATGACGCAATACCTCCACGAAGATGGCTACACCAGATTCGGCACAATCGGATGTACCCAGCCGCGTCGTGTCGCTGCAATGAGCGTTGCCAAACGTGTCAGTGAGGAGATGGACGTAGAGCTAGGGAAACAAGTAGGCTACAGTATCAGATTTGAAGATATCACCAGTGAAGAGACAGTTATCAAATATATGACTGATGGTGTGTTGCTCAGAGAGACACTTACGGAACCTGACCTAGACAAATACTCTGCAGTCATCATGGATGAAGCTCACGAGAGAAGCCTCAACACTGATGTGCTATTTGGCATATTAAAGAAAGTGGTCGCCAGAAGGAGAGACTTCAGATTAATAGTAACCAGTGCCACGCTGGATGCAGACAAGTTTTCCAATTTCTTTGGAAGTGTTCCTATTTTCAAGATTCCAGGGAGAACCTTCCCTGTCGATGTATTATTCTCCAAGACTCCTCAGGAAGATTATGTAGATGCTGCTGTGAAGCAAGCTATTGCAGTTCATTTAGGGCATCCTGCTGGGGATATTTTAATCTTCATGACTGGGCAGGAAGAAATTGAAGCTACGTGTTTCTCCTTGGCTGATAGGCTGGAAAGATTGGGAGAAGGGGTCCCTCCTGCCCTGATTCTGCCAATTTATTCCCAGCTTCCTGCAGATTTGCAAGCCAAAATATTCAACAAGGCTCCCGATGGGGTCAGAAAAGTGATTGTTTCTACTAATATTGCTGAAACTTCCCTTACTATAGATGGTATTCTCTATGTCATTGATAGTGGATATGTCAAAATGAAGGTGTACAATCCAAAGATGGGAATGGATGCACTCACCGTCTTCCCCGAATCTCAAGCTGCTGCCAATCAGAGGTCTGGCCGTGCTGGTCGTACCGGTCCAGGTACATGTTGGCGTCTGTTTACAGAAATGGCCTTCCGGGGGGAGATGTTGACCACTACTGTGCCTGAAATTCAAAGAACCAACCTGGCCAATGTAGTCCTGTTGCTGAAAAGTCTTAATGTAGATGATCTGATGTCATTTGACTTCATGGACCCCCCTCCTCAGGAGAACATAGCCAATTCAATGTATCAATTGTGGGTGTTGGGAGCACTTGACAACACTGGCGGGTTGACTGGGCTAGGAAGAAAGATGGTCGAATTCCCTCTAGACCCCCCACTTGCCAAAATGCTGCTGGTTGGGGCAGAGTTGGGCTGCTCTAATGAGATATTAACAATAGTCAGCATGCTCAGCGTACCCAGCGTGTTTTTCAGACCACCAGATCGCGCAGAAGAAAGTGATGCAGCCAGGGAGAAGTTTTTTGTCCCTGAATCTGATCATCTGACTCTACTCCATGTCTACCAGCAATGGAAGTCCAACGGCTACAGAGGAGATTGGTGTGCAGCTCACTTCTTGCAAGCCAAGGGACTAAAAAAAGCCAAAGAAGTGCGATCCCAACTGATGGACATTATGATTCAACAAAAGATACCATTGCTCTCTTGTGGAAATGACTGGGATACAATTAGAAGGGCAGTATGCTCTGCCTATTTTCACAATGCAGCCAAGCAAAAAGGCATTGGGGAATACGTCAATTGTAGAAGTGGCATTCCCTGTCACCTCCACCCTACTTCTGCTCTCTACGGTCTTGGTTACACGCCTGATTACATTGTGTATCATGAACTGGTGCTTACTGCAAAGGAGTATATGCAGTGTGTGACTGCAGTGGAGCCAGAATGGCTGGCGGAAATGGGGCCTATGTTCTTTTCGATTAAGAAGGGGTTTGGGGGGAGATTGGAGGCAAGGGACAAAGAGAGAGATGCTCAGGAAGCAATGGAGGTGGAGATGGCAGAGGTGGAGGAGAGGGGGAGGAAAAAGGCAATGCAAGAGTCAGAGGCGAGGAAGAAGAGGGAGAAGGAGAGGCAAAAGAGCTCTATCGCGGCTCCTGGTGCTGCTACTGCTGCCAGAGGAGCAGGTGGCATAAGGCGTAGATTTGGACTTTAAATTTGGGTTTTTTATAATTTATACAACCTTTGTAATGTCACATACATATATGTATATACAATCAAGAGGCTACCCCCCCCACCCCACCCCACCTCACCCACCCACACACGCACACAGACAGAGAGACGATATCTACCGAAACACATCCTCCTCCTCATCGCTACTGCTCCCTTCAGGTTCGGCAGTACTATTCGTCATCCGCCTCCTTGGTGGAGGTTTCCCAATAAATTGTTGATTTAAATCCATAAACTCCGCCCCTTTATTTGCAAATAGCCTTCTAATATTAACCACACTCAATTCACTCATATTAGCTATGGTCAGATCTGCATTCTGCAGTCGATAGACTGGATGGGCTCCCATCACTGCGACTGCCTTCATAGTGGCATTGTGAGCTGCTACGATGCTTTTATTATCACATGCAAATACTACACATTGATTAGGAGGTCTTTTAAGTTTAATTGCAGCTGAGAGGTACTTTTGAGCTTTAGTTTCCATATCATCGTCAGCAGTCACTGTTGCAAGAAAGTAGTGTTTTAGTTTTAGTTTTTTCAATAGAGCGTTTGTGGCCACCCTGCCAAGATTGCTGACAAGGCTAGTTGGTACTTTATTTCTTCGAATCAGCTCCAACCAGTCTACAACACCCGAATTGGGTTTGTTAATCATCTCATCAGATAGTAGTAGTTCTATATAGGCATTGCCTACCAGCCAAGCCAGTTCTTGAGCTCGTTTAATATTATCAGTCCACTGGAGTATGTCTGTGATGGCTCGTGTAGGGGGGACCTCCAATATTTGAGGACGTTCTATTTCAAACACTTTGAGCCCCTCATCTTGAGCAACTTTATTCCAAGCAGCTTGTTGTACCTTCTTGGTGGGAATGATGGCGTTTTCAAGGTTAAAAATGAGGCCAAAGCCTTCGTCAGGTGCCATGGTGGCGTGGCGTAATCTCTCTGCTCCGTCAACCTTGAGTTTCTCGTTAAGATGATGGACATCCAGGTGAGTCTTTTCCCCTGAGAGTCTGAATTGCATGAAACCTTCTCCATATTCACTGCCTATTTTGTCAAGACTGCTGTCGTAGCTGCCGCTGCCATTGAAAGAGGCATGTGGAGGACGAAGATGGAGAGAAAGAGGTCGGGGATATTGCCGACAACGTCGGAATGAATGTCTATGTGGTGGTGTTTGGGTGAACCCACTGTGATTTTGGTGTTGAATGCATGTGGATGTTGTGATTGCCATTTCGGTGACTCTTTCTATCGAGACTAATTACTTAACGAATGAGTCTCTGGTAGATTATAGCGTTTTTCTTGCTTGACACCTGCTATGATAGCATTGTAAAACGTCAATTACTTTGGTTCTACTACGCCAGTGCTGGTGATAATTTGTTGTACACAACATGCATGTTGATCTAATCCCTTTATATTATCTCACCGTCCCATCCTCAATCCACACCTCTCCACAACTACATTTTCCTTCCTTTCACCTTAATGCACAGGCAATTGCTCAGGCCTAGCTTCCTTTGCCAACCCAGATATCGTCTTAAAAGCAGGATGCGCAGTATCCTTCATCATTTGAAAGAGAACCATTTCAGACGTCGTTAGAAACGCCCCACTTTGTGCCATTCGCCTCAACGCCACCCCTCTGTCCTCCAACCTCTGACTGCTCACCCCATCACACACGACATGCACTTCATAACCCTTTTCAATCAAGTCTAATGTAGTCTGCAATACACATACATGTGTCTCTATGCCCAGCATTAAGACCTTTTTTACTGATGGTTTGGCTTCAAGTAAAGCAATAACCTCGGGGACCATCATGCTAAAATTAGTCTTAGGGATGATGGGAGTTTTTGATGGGAGGTGCTCTGTGAGTTCTACTACAGTATTTCCAAGAGCTTTAGGGTATTGCTCAGTGACTATGATGGGCATAGAGAGGACAGTGGCTGCTTTAATCATGCGTTGAGATGTGTCCATGACTGCGGGGTAGAGTGAGATGACGGGACGGAAGCGTTCTTGGACATCGCAGATAAATACCGCTGTTTCGGAAGATTCTAGCCTGCCTAGAGAGTTATAGTGGGTTGTCATGGCGCGTATAGCGATGTTTCTTGTGTCTGTGATTGGAGAAGAGCATAAATGTTTGGAGATCAGTCTTAATCTAGTGATGCTCATTGAGGTCGAATAGAGGACCGCTTTCAAGTAGAGTCTAGAAGGGTGGTCTTAATGATGCGTAAATAATCAACTTCAACTAGAAGATTTTGAAACCAACCCCAATATCTACTACTACGAAGTGCACACTCCATATGAGATCGAGGCTCCGGAGGAAAAAACCCACCTGAAAAAACAGTTGCCAGGGAGGTGGTGCCAGTTTCGGAGAAGCCTTTTTTTGTGCTAAATTATCGCCAATGCGCCATCGATTCAACATTAAAATACTTTTATCGAACATAGACTCAACAATGGGATCATTAACGCCCGGGTGGGACGCACAATGTCCCCCTATTGGACCCTGCAATGACTATAAAGACCCAAAGATGTTCTTCTCTAAGAAAAACCCAAAGAGCAAAGCAACAGCAGCCAGCGATCTACAATCAACAAGCCCAAGGCGCAGCAAGGATAGCTTATTCTCTAGAGTTGTCAGTTCTGCTGCAAATGCCACCACCGACCCTGACGAAGCGGAAGTCACGGCCAACCCGCTCCTCTCCAGACTAAGTTTCTCTCACAGAGTTGAATCAGCTGGCTTGAATGACCATCCAATAATAGAAGATAGAGAAGTATGGGCTCATGGTAGCTTTAAACCAGATAGTTTTGCTGAGCAATCTCTCCATTGGGAGGCTTTGAAAGACGCAAAGAACAAGAAGGAGGAGAGGGAGACGGAGGAGAGAGCAAGGGCAGAGTGAGGGAGAGAGGGCCAGCTAAACTCAACACAGTATCCATACAGTGATAGATATTCTTCTGAAGCCCAAACATGTACACTCATATATGGTACACTATGTCTTATGTACTAATATATACGTTCTTATAATTTCACATTTGTATTCCAGCGTCAACTTTTTAAAACAATCACCCCCCCCCCCCCCCTTTTTCCCTTCACTACGAGTGTTCGGCAACACCAAAAACGGAAGGAAGAAAAAAACACCCTGCACAACACACTCTCCCCCTCCTTTTAAACACCCATAGAAGCAACCCCATTGGTCGCCTCACTCACCCCCCCATCACCATCCTCCTCCCCATCCACACCTCCAGCACCCATGTTATACTGAGGCCTCATAGCAGGGAACAACATCACCTCCTTGATATTGTACTTATCAGTCAGCATCATCGTAAATCTGTCAATACCAAAACCCCAACCTCCAGTAGGTGGCAATCCATACTCCAAAGCGGTACAGAATGTCTCATCAATGAACATAGCCTCATCATCACCAGCAGCCTTGGCACTGGCCTGCTGTTGAAACAGCTCCCTCTGTCTGAAGGGGTCGTTCAACTCTGTATAGGCATTGGCGATTTCTTTGCAGTTGACAAATAGTTCAAATCTTTCAGTCATGCCGGGGATGGAGCGATGCCATTTAGCCAGGGGCGACATGATTTGTGGATGGTCGCAGATGAAGGTTGGGTTGACACATTGGTTTTCCAAGTAATCACCAACCAGCTTGTCCAGCAACCTAGCAGTGGTCTGTGGAGGGGTGCATTCCACTCCATGCTTCTTGCACAGCTCCATCAATGCCAGTCTAGCGTCTTCACTGTCCAAGTCAGCAGGCAGCTTGGTCTTCAGCACCTCCTCCAGCCCAGACACCATGGAAATCCTACGGAATGGTGGTGTGAAGTCAATCTCCACCGTTCTGCCATCTGGTCCATCAGGGTGATAGGTAATCTTATACCCTCCAGTTATATCCTTGACCATGCCAGATACCAACTCCTCTGTCATTTCCATTAAGTCGTTATAATCAGCATACGCTTGGTAGAACTCACAGGTTGTAAATTCAGGATTATGGGTGAGATCAATGCCTTCATTACGGAACTGCTTACCAATTTCATAGACTCTATCCAAGCCACCAACAACCAGCTGCTTCAAGAAGAGCTCAGGGGCAATACGCATGTAAAGGCGCATGTCAAGGTCGTTGTGGTGGGTGATGAATGGTCTGGCGGTGGCGCCTCCAGGAATCATGTTCATCATAGGGGTTTCAACTTCCAAGAAGTTCCTGGCGTCCAGGTACTTCCTGATACCAGAGATGATGGCTGCTCTGGTTCTGAAAATAGAGGCATTGTCTGGGTTGGCCAGTAGGTCTAAATATCTCTTACGGTACCTGGTCTCCTGATCAGCCAGGCTCTTAAATCCAGATGGGATGATGTGGAGGCATGGGGTGAGAAGTTGGGCGTCAGTGACAAACACGCTGAGCTCTCCACGCTTTGATTTACCTGGGAAACCAGTGAAACCGACAATATCTCCCTTTCTAAGAGAGTTCATCACCTTGAAGTAGTTTTCCAAGTCGATTCCTCCTTTGAAATTACGGGCATCAGCCATGATTTGCACTTTAGCGCCTTCAGACCTCAAGTCGAAAAATGCCAGCTTGGCTCCGCTGGCGGCTTTACGGACAACGCGACCGGCTACTGCCACTGATAGGTCCTTCAGTTGGGTTCCTGGTTCAAGAGACTCATACTTTGAGATGTATTCGGGGAGACGGATGGAGACATTGAATTTGTGGGGGTAGACTTCTTCTCCTCTGTCTCTGGCTGCAGAGATGAGGGCAGTTCTGTATTGGTAATATTTTGCTGGATCTGTTTCCTCTGGTTCATCATCGAGTTGGCCACCTTCACCGGCTACTGTCTTGGCTGGCTTGGGGTTGGCCGCTTCTTTGGCTGCAGCAGCGGCCTGGTTTAGCAGTAAAGGAAGATGGGAAACGGGGTGAGGAGAGGATGGTTTGTCGGTTGCGAAGTTTTGGCTCACTTGTCTTTGTTGGGAAAGGAGAAATGGGAGTTTGGAATGCGTATGGGGCTTACCTTCTTCTCGGCCTTCTTCTTCTCTTGCTCAATAGCCTTGAGACGACGCTTATATTCACTGTAAGAGGGAAGAGGAGATGGGGAAGATTAGAAGAGATTTGATTTGAAAGAGCTTGAAAAAGTACAGCGTTATATGATCTAGTTGGATAGAAATCTACTCACGTTTTGCTCATCTTCTCTCCCTTTTCATCAACACAGTTCTCAGACCACTTTTCGGGAAGGGTGTATTGGGCCGTCATGGTGATGAGATTAGTTTAACTTTCTAGACAGCACAATAAATTCCAGAGCTGATATGTGAGCACTTAAGACTCGATGTATGTTTTGAACTATTGACACCAAGCATTGTTCCTTCCACATGTTTATTGTTTTGGCCAATCTTCTCTGGATTGAGAGGGCCTCTCCTGTCGTTTCTGACACATTTCTGCGATGGCTGACAATTATTAATTGTCAATTAAAACTAGAAAAATGGCAGAGTTGCCTCGTATTTGCATTGCGATGAATTCATACAATATTTTGATTAAGGTTATGGCCAAGAACAAAAAGTGATTGAAAAGTAATAGAGGCTGCTGTGAGTTGTTCGAATAATCTATTTGAGTATTTCCTTAAATCTCGCTATTAGCTTGACACCATGGGCAAGCACTCTTCTACCATCTCAATAGACATGGGATACAGGACTGGAATTCACGAGCATTATTCTTTCGGCCAAAAGTTGGGCAAGGGGGGATTCGGCACCGTCTTTGCTGTCGCTCACAAGTCGTCAGGCGCTTCATATGCCTGCAAAATTCTCCCCAAGATCTGCAAGGACCCTACTGCATCCGACAGAAGACGCGCAGAGCAAATACCCAGCATCAAGAGAGAAGTAGACATTCTCCTAGCTTTAAAAGGTAGTTTAAGCATAGCTACTTTGGAAGATGTTTTCGAAGACAATGACAATGTCTACCTCATCCTGGAGCTCTGCAAAGGTGGGGAGCTCCTTCAAGACACCAGCCCCAACGGCAGCAAAAAGCACAGCACCAACTCTCACCACAGGCTTCTCAGTGAAAGAGCAGTAGCAAGCCTCATCAAGAGCGTCCTCCGGACAGTCGCCCAATGCCATTCCAAGCACATTCTTCACCGAGACATCAAACCAGAAAACTTCATGTTTCTCACCACCTCCCCAACATCACCATTAAAAGCCATAGATTTTGGCCTAGCAACCATGTTACCAGAGTCAAAACTCCCTTTAACAATGCCAATGGCAGAGGGGACGCCATGGTACCTTGCCCCAGAGGCTTGTAGGGGCAAGTGGTACTACACCACTGATGTCTGGGCTTGCGGCATCCTTGCTGCATATATGCTGACTGGAAAGTATCCATTTATAGACAGAGTTACCCCTAATATGCCTGATTTAGCTCGTACCTTGAGGATTATATGCAAAGATGAGCTAGATCAGAGTGGACCAGAATGGGAGGCCCTGAGCGAGGAGGCCAGAGACTTTGTGGAGACGTTGCTGGTGAAAGATCCCATGGAACGTCCCTCTGCGACTGCAGCTCTGTCTCACCCTTGGCTGCAGGATGATGGGCAAAAGAAGAAGAGGGAAGATAGACCCCTGCATAAGAGTGTGGTTCAAAGGTTGCAGAGATTTGGACAGAATTCTCTTTTTAAAAGAACGGTACTGGAACACATTGCTCAAGACTTGATTTCCATGCATTTCAATCAGGAAGGAGACAGGTCACACCATGGTAGTAACGTATTTATTTCTCGTAGTGTACTTACTGGTAAAGCGCTTAATGAGACGTCTCAAAAGGGAGGGAATCATCTTCAAAGAGCGTTGACGTCAATGGCAGATAGAAGTTCTACCCTGAGGAATGAACGTAGTTCCCACGGCTATAACAACAACAATCCTAGTAGTAGAGGATCAGTCAGAGGTAATGATAGAAGCTTTAGTATCAAACGAATGCTTAAATCACCCTCTATGGCTGGATTACCTGATAATCCAAGTACTGCTGGCATAGCAGCAGCAGCAGCAGCAGCAGGAGCAGCAGGAGCAGACAGAAGCGTAGGAAGGAGCATTAGATTCCTCCCCATCGCCACCCCCTTCTCCCGCCGCCTGGCCATCGTATTAGATTCCATCGACATTGACGCAGACGGACGAGTCAACAGAGAAGATATGCGAACAGCTCTCCAGAAACTAGGCTACCAGATGGACATAGATGAAATAGACGAGTTATTTGACACCGTTGACGTTCAACATAAGGGTGAGTTGTCAAAGTCAGATTTGGGGGCAGGTCTGATGGATTGGAAGTTTGTTCAAGATACGTATAAAGACAGATGGGTGGAGAGTGTTCAGAAAGTGTTTGATAGTTTGGATAGAGACCACGATGGATCGCTGGAGGCTGAGGAAATTGCAGGGGCGTTGTCGTCGCAATTGAGCGATTATGAAGTGGATGCTGCGGTGCATGCTGCGTTGCTGGAGGCTCTTGGGGATGATGGTGCTGATGATAGTAATGATGGAGATAGAGATGGAGACGATGAGAAGAAAATACAGAAGAAGAGCATTAATTTTGAGAGCTTTTTAAAGCTGTTGGAGCAATCAGAGGGGGGAGAGGGAGACTTGGGGCTGTTTGATGATAGGTTGAGTCAACATAGCAGCAGGCAAGTGACTACGGAGCTGCCAGTGTATAAAAAGGGTAGAGGAGGCTCTGGAAGAGGGTGTTTTGGTTGCTTTGGATAGTGAGTAGTTAATGTAATAATTGTAGGAGAACTGATGATGACGATGACGATAACAGTGGGCAATTCATTCTCTCTCCTACTGCATGTCCCCTTCATATAAGAAAGATACCTTTATGCTTTGCAGGGTCCCACCCCAGGACCCAAATGCTGCTCTCTCAGGCTCTGCATGCCAAGAAGAAAAAGTTCAGCCTCTAGCACGGTGAGGATTTCAACATCAAGCAAATAAACCATCCGAGAGAGAGAGAGAGAGAGAGAGAGAGAGAGAGAGAGAGAGAGAGAGAGAGAGAGAGAGAGAGAGAGAGAGAGAGATGTGGCCACAATGATGATGGCCCAATTAATCTAGTACCTCCCCTGTTAGTAGGTTTCATCACAAGGAGAATATTGGCTTCCAAACCTAGGAGCTGTTGGGGGAAGAGGAGGAGGTCGACCGGTAGGTTTGCCAGTGTGTTGGAAAAAGTCATTGGAGTGACCAAGCAAGTTTTCAAGCTTGCTAAACGAAGTGTTAAAAACATGTGTTATCATCCATTTTGGGATGATATTCTCCAAAACAAAATTAAAAATAGAGTCTTACCTCTCTCTGCCCATAGACAGGTATGATTCCAACATGGAGAAGAGATTACTTTACTATTCTACTCTTTCTTTTTTACATACTACATATATGTGTTTGCCCTCTTTTTCCTCCCTCCCTTACTTTTGTTTGTAAGGCACTACCCCATGTCCTCTTGGACCAGGCCCCACGCCATTCACTGTCTCGTACGCCATTGCCAACCCAGCCAGATACGTATCATTCCAAGAAGGAGCCAATAACGTAATACCAAAAGGCACTTGGAAACTCTCCTTTCCAGTTGAAGCCAATATTTTTTTTCTTGCTGCCACCTTGACATTCCCCTCGTCATCATCTATAGTATTGCTATAATCAAGAGTTATGAGTCCACTGGGGACAGAGACCCCACACATGTCCATCAGGTTGACAAAATTAGTAAATCTGCCCAAATTGGCATTTCTTGTCAAGAATTCAGTCGATTTTATAATGGTCAGATTTGGCTTTATCTCTTGCTCTTGAATCTCTGCTATAAGATAATTGTAGGCTGCAGTAGGGACCACCAAGACGTCGATCTTCTCCAACTCCATCCTGGCTCTGGCTTTCAAATGTGTCTGTCTAGCCATGTCTTCAAATAAATCCACTGCTGTGAAATTGATGGCCTTGGCGATGACGTATCGAATGACCTTCAGTAGACGATCGTCAGCGAGTACGTCTGCTACTTGCAGCGTACCGTCTTCAGACACTACTTTTTTCCTACCACCTTCTTCTAAAAAGTGACGAATTCCAGAGTACCTTTCAGCGACAAAAGCACCACCATACAGTGAAGCTGCAATATCTTCAAAGGGAGCATAGTCAATATCTACCTGCTCACCTCCTAATTGGGTCATACGCTCAGCTGCCAGCTCCATTTGTGAAAGCATTGCAGTGGCCGCTCTCTCTCCACCCACTTTACCGTCAAATCTCAAGAATTGCCTCGATGGCATCCCAAATCTAAATTTAGGAACAGTTTTCTGTTGACCACCATCCCTTCCATCTTTACCTGCATCACAATTGTCAGGGAAGGTTCTGTTGACAACAGATAAGTTTCTAGGTCTCCAAGTAGCATCAGATTTATCCTTGTTATCCATAATCTCAGCCACAAATGCACCATCTTTAACCTTCAATGCAAATACTGACACACAATCCAACAAGTAACAAGCTGGCACTACTCCAGTAGTAGAGAACTTTCCTAGAGACGGTTTAATACCAACAATACCATTGGTTCCAGCAGGAACACGGCCAGAACCAGCTGTATCAGTACCCAGAGCAAATGAAACAAGGCCAGCAGCAACGGCAGGACCGCTGCCGGAAGAAGACCCTCCTGGACAGAATCTATCGTCAAAGGAATTAGTAGGGACTCCATAAGGTGATCTGGTTCCTACTAGACCAGATGCGAATTGATCCATGTTGGTTTTGCCCATGAAAATGGCGCCTGCATCGTGGAGAGCTTGGACGGCTGGGGCGTGGATGTCGGGGTGGCGGTTGAAAGAGGGGCAGGCACACGTGGTGGGGAAGCCTGCAACATCGATGTTGTCTTTGACTGCAAATGGAATGCCCCAAAGTGGGCCTCTTGAATCAGGAGGTTGGGATTCTAGGAATCTGGAGAGAGATTAGGAGGGAGAGGAGGGAAGGGAAAGTCAGTGGAGAGAGCAGTGGTGGGTGGGGGAGACGGGAGATTTGTACGTGAACAAGCAGCGATTGGTTATCTTATGAGCGCATATGCTTACTTGCAACGTTCAAGAACTTGATCGAGGGTTGGCTTGGAGATGAAGGTGCACCCACTCTCTTCAATTGCTGGGTGAAGGGTTGTGACAAGGGATGATGGAGTAAAAGTCCCTGCCGCATAGGAGCTCTTGAGAGCATCTATTGAGAGGTCAAGTTGTTCACTCATTATGTATTGAAATGATTGCTTGGGTGAATGTGCCACACTCACCTCTTGGTCTCCTTGATACTTGACCTGCCACGTCCATGTCCATGTGGAGCATCCATGTGGTCTGGTCTTCCCCTCCTTTTGCTCTCGCACGCTCTTATAAATCAAACTGCTGTAGAAAGAAGTTCGTTATAAAGCTACACATTGGTATTGTCTAGATCAGCTTGGTTGTATCACAATTAACAACAGAAGTGGTCCAATAATATGTCTCAAAACATGTTGAGATTGGCGGTGTGTGGTCTTCACTTGAAAGGCTTTCCTTTAAATGCGCAATTAACCTCACTCAATGCGGAGTTCATCAAGTCATGTAGGTCAGCATCCGTATATAAAGTCTACGCTTTCAGGGACGAAGCTGGCAAAGTCAAGCCCGGCATGATCAGACAATCGCCAGCCGATGACCCCCAACCAGGAAGCAGCTTCTACTTGGAGCTTTGGGACGTGCCCATAGAAAATTTCGGCAAGTTTATCGTCCAAGTACCACCTCCATTAGCAATAGGAACTGTAGAACTAGATGATGGCAGCCAAGTCAAGGGCTTTGTTTGTGAAGCTTGGGTCGCCGAGGCATCCAAGCAGGGTGCTGACAATGCTACCGACATAACACATCACGGCAGCTGGCCAGCATACATTGAATCTCTAACAAAATAGAGTAAATTATAGAATAGTGATTAGTACTTGTAATTAATTCTCATCGGAACGTTTACAAAAATATCAAATTGATGGCAACTTCAACTTCAAATGAAACAAAAAAAAAACTCCTAGCTCCAAACTCCAAACTGATCTATCAATCAAAAGAAAATGGAAGTACGGAACACAAAGGAAGGTAGAGCAAACAAGGTAGAAGCACTATATGACACTCAAAAAATCCAGATATAGATATATCTGATCAATCAATTTGAGTGTAGTACTCTTCAGGAATAACCGCTCTATCTAAAAACAGTAATCAATATACAAAAACGCATTACTACTACTCTTCACCACCACCACCACCACCACCACCATATATTACCCCTAACCTAATCCTCCATTGTAATCAAACACAATGGAGCCCCCTGCTGCACCATGTCTCCCTGCACCACACAAATATCAGCAACTTTCCCCGCCTTGGCAGCCACCACTGCATACTCCATCTTCATAGCTTCCAAAACCAACAATGTATCGCCAATCTGGACTTGATCCCCAGCAGCAGCCTTGAGCTCCCAAACAGTACCAGTGACAGCTGCTCTCACAGCCTCCCCATCCATACCTACATATGGATCTTCCTGCTGGCCAGCCCCCATACCAGAGGAGGCACTGAGGTCAGAGTCCAGTCGGGTGGAGTCGAGGCGGGCGTTGGATTCAGATTCCAGTCTGTTTTGTTCCACCAATGCAAGCTGTTGTTTAGCCTTGAATTCAGCCACTTCATCTGCAACTGAAGCAACCAATTTATTGTATTCAGCCATGTCAAAGATCTCATGAGTAATCTCAATCTCTAGACGTCCATTCTTGAAATCAGATCTGAATGTCTCCAATTCATCTTCACTCACTTGGTAGAATCGAATTTGATCAAAATTACGGAGCAACCAAGGCTTGTTGGGTTTAAATGGACCAGCTCTAGTGAACGCATTCCATATGGGCAGTGTTCTACCAACCAACTGATACCCACCCGGGGATTCCATTGGGTAGATGCACATGTAGCATCCACCGATACCCACGGCTCCTTCTGGTGTGAAGGTTCTGGCTGGATTGTACTTTGGTACTACCAAACGATGGCGGGGATCTAATGGTACTGCACAAGGCGCCCCCAAGTAGACATCTCCAAGTCCCAGGACCATATAACTAGCAGAGAAAAGAATCTTCCTTACAGCTTCAGCTGGATCTCCCTCCAGACCATTGTTGGCGGCGACAAAGTTCACATTGGAGGGGAGGTAAGGGGCTTCAGGACGAATGGAGCGAGTGTACTTGGCAATAGCTTCGTGGGTCCATTTCTCATCAAATGCCAATGGAAGGTGGAGAATACGACTCTGAATCTTGGCTTCTGCAGCTGGACTCAACTCATTCTCAGCCTTTTCAATCAATGTGACGAGATCAGCAAGAGAAAGAATGCGAGAATCGTACTCAATCATAACACTACGAACTCCAGGGCAGGTTTCAACCAGTCCACTGATGTTCTGCTTTGCCAGCCAGGCTTGAAGCTCAGCTATGCGTACTCTTAGATTCAGATCAAGCTCCATTGGACCATACTCTAAAAATACATAACGGTCACCAGCCAGACGGAGGAGAGCTCCTGGGTGGGTGCCTCCAGCCTTCCATTCCTTCAATACTGCTTGGGTAGGTGGGCAAGCAGGGACTGCTGGCTTCCAACTGGCCAAGCCTGCCTCAGCAGATGATGATGAAGCACCACCACCAACAAAAACAGCTGAGCTTCTCAACAACTCCACCTTCTTATCAACGGTCAATCTAGCACCAAATGCATGTTCTAGGGTTGTCATCTGGAACATAATACTGTCTCCAGGACGAGCTTGGCCCACCTTCCACATTTCAGTCGACAAGATTGTTGCAGGGCATACAAACCCACCTAAAGAAGGTCCGTCAGCACAAAGAATAATTGGCATATCTCCGGTATAGTTGACAGTGCCAATAGCATACACATGATCGTGGACGTTAGAGGGGTGAGAGCCTCCTTCTCCACCATCAGTACGAGCAAATTCAGGTCGGGGGCCTTCCAACCTCATCCCCAATCTGTTGGAATTGTGGTGAACTTTGAATTGTGTGGTGTAGAAGGTCTCCACGTCTTTGTCGGTGAAGTAGTCTGGAGCAGCTTGAGGTCCAGGGAGAACTTTGATTTCCCAGCATGATGAGGATGATGATGAGCTATTGGAATCGCTCGCAAAAGCAGGGAGCCAAGCAGGTGGTACTTCAGTGCCCACTGCCACCTCAGCAGTGGCTTCTCCAAGAGGCAACAGATCTCCAGCTCTTAATGCTCTTCCTTGGTGTCCACCCATACCTCCATTGGGAAAGGTTGAACGACTGTTCAAGTATACAGGAACATCAAATCCGCCTCCAACAGCCACATATATACGAGCACCATTCAAAGCAGCTCCAACCTTGACAGTCTGACCAGCAGTAACGGCAAAGCTTTTGAATTGAGGAGGAGCAGCTCCCTTACCACCATCAATATCAACGGTAGTACGTGCACCAGTGATGGCAACAATGGCGGGGGTGAGAAACTTGAGAGTGGGTCCTTGGAGGGTAATTTCAAGAGCAGCTGCATTGTCATCGTTGCCCACCAGGGCGTTTGCCAGTCGGTGAGATAAAGCATCCATTGGGCCAGATGGAGGTACTCCTACTGCCCACATTGCTACTCTACCAGGATAGTCCTGTACTGTCGTCATCAAACCTGGCTCGATAATCTCCACTGCAGCTGGAGTAAAAGGAAGGGTCTCCAAAAAATTGGTAGTAGTAGCTCCTGATGCATAGCCTGGTGCAGCTACAATTGTCTTGAGCAGCCCCAAGTTGGTGGTAACACCACCAAGACGGGTAGAAGACAATGCTTCAGCCATGTTGGCAATAGCTATGGTCCTATCTTCACCCCATACCATCACTTTAGCAAGGAGAGAATCGTAAAAGGCAGGAACAACAGATCCAGTCTCTACCCATGTGTCTACACGGGGAGAAGCAGTCAAGCTGGAACCTACAGCAGCAGCTGTATTCCCCGGCCAGCCAACTTCACCCAAGGTGCCAGTACACGGGCGATAGTCATGAGCTGGATCCTCAGCACACACTCTCACCTCAATGGCCTGTCCATTAGGTAATGGCGAAGGGAAGGCACCCAAGTTGGAGGGGAGAATTTTATCAGCAGATACTCCTGGAGGTGGTACTGCACCTTGTACTTGGAGCATCCAGCACACAAGGTCAACTCCAGACACCATTTCAGTAATACCATGTTCAACTTGAAGACGAGTGTTCACTTCTAAGAAGTAAAACTCTCCAGTATCGTCATCCACAATGTATTCAACAGTACCAGCTGATCTGTAGCCAATGGAGCCACCAAGGGCTTTAGCAGAGGATTGCAGACGGGTTCTCAGCTCTGGGGTGACAAAGGGAGAGGGAGTCTCTTCCAACACCTTTTGATGGCGTCTCTGGATGGAGCATTCACGTTCGGGGAAAGTAACAATGTTACCTTTACCATCACCGAAGATCTGGACTTCAATGTGACGGGCATGTTCCACGTACTTTTCAATAAACACACCAGCATCGCCAAAGGAGGCAGCCCCCTGACGAGAAGCAGAGAGGAACTTTTCTGCGACTTCGTCAATGGTGCGGCAAATGTGGATGCCGATGCCTCCACCACCACCAGTGGCTTTAAGGAGAATAGGCAAGCCAATAGCTTGAGCATTGCCAACTGCTTCTTCTGGAGATTTGATGAGAGGCGTTCCCGGTAAGACGGGGACCCCAGCACCTTCAGCCAGGGAACGGGCAACATGTTTTTGAGCAAACTGACGCATTACTGCTGCACTGGGCCCCAAAAAAGCAATGCCGGCGCCTTCACAACGCTCTACAAAGTCAGCATTTTCAGATAAGAAGCCATACCCTGGGAAAATAGCATCGCAGCCAGTTTCTTTGGCTACTTCAAGGAGGCGATCTGTGTTGAGATAGTCTCGGGGAGCGGGGCCCAGGCACACAGATTCGGTGGCTCTGAGGACGTGCAGAGACAAGGCGTCTGGCTCAGTGAAGACAGAAACTGATGGGATCTGGAGATCTGCACACGCTCTCATTGCTCTCATGGCAATTTCACCGCGGTTGGCGATGAGGACTTTAGTGACAGGCATCGTTGGGTGTGTCAGCGGCGATAGAGAGAGAGAGAGAGAGAGGGCGTCAGGTGGGAGTTGCTTTAGTTTGGGTAGATTCCTTCCTGGTGCGATGGTTACAGATGATTTAAAGACCAGAACACCTAGGAAGACTATATATAGTGTTCGACTGCTAGAGTCTAAAGAGCGAGCAGCGTCAAAAAAGCCAAAAACGATCAAATTGATGTTGGCAAGGGCCCTTGGTAGGGATTGCGATGCAGAGTGATAAAAGAGCAAATAAATTCAAACATATACTGGCTATCACCTATAGATATGCATGCATTGTGGAATTGTAGAATTGCATCCATGCCTTACATAGAAAATGATGATTTGACACTTGGGGTCGCCCACATGTTCCCGACTCGGCTCGGAGAGCTGAGAGCCGACAACATTGCCCCCACATATACAAATGCTCTTTTCTTGCCTCTTTTCAGCCTCATTCTTTACCCTCCTGCAGTCATTTTACTCTCTACGTATACTATGAAGCCTCCACCAAATCAGAGATGTATAAAACTGTAGGAGCTGTGATAAATAAGAGCTCAAAGTTATACAACAGGCCTGCGAGACGGCACATAAGGTCCTATGGATGGCATGTGGGTGGTCTCTGCCACGCAGGGTCCACACTTTTGATAGCTGATTAAAGTTTGTTGCTTTCACGATTAAGCTCATCAATTCAACTCAAATTTATAGTTTCTTTGCTGAAAGGCATTCAACGAATTTGATTGAAGCAAGTTCTAAGGCATCAATTGCTACATCCCCCATTTCAATTACCCTACAAATCAACTGAAAGATGTCCTGCGCAGAACAAGGTGGCCCAGCTAACATTGCTGGACTCACTGAGGTTAGTATCATCATACTTAGAGCAGATTGTGGCGTTGTTAGGCTGTTTTGAGTTAACCTAGGGCAGCGCCAGAATGCCATAGATTACACCAGCTCACCTTTATTCCTCGCTCATTTCCACCTTGCAGTATGATGGATGTACTTCTTTCTTTGGTGGTAACCCCCCACTTGACCAAGCTGCTGGTAAGTACGCATTTTTTCTCGGATGTTGATGATGAGGCGCTGGAGGCCACATGCTCCCAGCCGTCGGCCCTGTCATCCCCATTTTCAAAATTGCTCTAGTAATTAACATCCTTTGCCTCAAATTTTTCTATATTCTTCTAATGATGACCATCTTATATCACTTTCCTATCTATTTCAGGTTACACCATGGTCGTCCTCTTCGGTGTTGTCTTCACTCTCATCACCTCTGGTTTGATTTGGCTCGAGTACAGATTCACTCCTGCCTCCAAGACTTCCGAGCATTTCAACACAGCTGGCCGTA